>Ga0193712_1000020_pt1 | contig 25173 bp, 16 predicted proteins | sample H3a1metaG_FD_143053 | JGI IMG/M metagenome (GOLD analysis project Ga0193712, IMG submission 143053) | Soil microbial communities from a riparian zone of the East river system, Colorado, United States - H3a1 | ecosystem: Environmental > Terrestrial > Soil > Riparian zone | place: USA: East River... | reverse complement strand
CATGACTTACAAACAAATAAACAAAACGATCAAATTGCAAAAATACTTAAAAAAGAAGAAATACAATTTAATAATACATTAGAACACGGATTACAATTATTATCATCAGAAATAAAAAAAATAAATTATAATATTTTAGATGGAGAAGTAGTTTTTTATTTATATGATACATTTGGTTTTCCAATAGATTTAACAATAGATATATGTCATGAATATGATATTGAAATTGATCGTGCAGGATTTAATAAAGCTATGGATAATCAAAAAAAACAATCTAAAAAAATCACAATGTTTTATCAGCATAAATATTTAACCAATGATATAGATACATTATCTATTTTTAAAGGATATGAATTAACAAAAACAACATCTACATTAACTCATATTATAATAAATAATAAAATAAAAAAAAATATTTCATCAGGTGAAAAAGGAATTTTATTATTACACGAAACTCCATTTTATGGAGAATCGGGAGGACAAATAGGTGATATAGGTATTATTTATAATCACCATGGAAAATTTCAAGTACAAGATACAAAAAAACAAGGAAATATAATTCTACATATTGGTATTCTGATTTCTGGAATATTAAAAACCACAGATATTATTACTGCGGAAATTGATTATAATCGAAGGTTATCTATTCAAAAAAATCACTCAGCTACACATTTACTACATGCAGCACTAATAACAATCTTAGGTAAACATATTGTTCAAAAAGGTTCATTGATTACTGAACATTTAATTAGATTTGATTTTTCTCATACAAAAAAAATTACATTAAACGTATTACAATCAATTGAATGTTTAATCAATTTACAAATATGTAATAATTTACCAATTACCACCAATAGTGTCCCCTTTAAAAACATAAATAAAAAAAAGATAATCTCTTTATCAAATAAACAATATCCATCTATAGTACGAATTTTATCTATCGGAAATTATTCGCATGAACTGTGTGGCGGCACTCATACTAAAAGAACCGGAGACATTGGTTTATTTAAAATATTATCTGAACGCGGTATTGCATCTAATATACATCGTATAGAAGCAATTACAGGTAAGATTGCATTAGATAAAATACATGATCAAGAAAACAATATAAAAGAATTATCTTTAATATTAAAAACCAACACTAAAAATTTAAAAAATGCTTTTCAAAAAATTATTTTAAATAATATAATAATAGAAAAAGAACTCTCTATCTTAAAAGAAAAAGAAATGTTACAAGAAATTCAAAGCTTAACTAAAAAAGCTATTGAAATAAAAACTGTAAAATTATTAGTTGCAACACTACATAATAAAAATATCAAATCACTACGTATAATGATTGATAAATTAAAAAATAAATTAAAACATGTCATCATAGTTTTAGCTAATATAATAGATAAAAAAGTAATTATCATCGTAGGTATTACTAAAAATGCTACTCAAATAATTACAGCAAATGATTTAATAAAAATGATTTTAAAAAACCTTAACGGTAAAGGAGGAGGAAAATCTGATATTGCAGAAGGAGGTAGTATATATCTTAAAAAATTACCGGAGATACTCTCAAATATCAAATTATGGATTACTGAAATTATATAATATACAGAACAATAAAAATAAAATAAATATCAGAAGAATGTATTTTCATAATAGTGTATATTAACTTAATCTTTACATTTTAAGTTTATCCTTATGGTATGTACCCTATAATAGGAATCAGATCAGGCTATATTCTATTCATTTTTCAAGGAGCACAGAATGCTTATTCTCACTCGTCGAGTTGGAGAAACACTCATAATTGGCGATGAAGTGACTGTCACAGTACTAGGAGTAAAAGGAAACCAAGTGCGTATTGGAGTTAATGCTCCTAAAGAAGTATCAGTGCATCGTGAAGAAATCTACCAACGCATTCAAGCAGAAAAAAATAAATAGTTTAGTGATGAATAATAATACTACATCTTGCATGTATAATAGATAGTAAGATGTAGTATACAATAAATCATATAAATATTATTTATATAATTTTATTCGCTAATTTAATATATTAATTGCTATTTTTAGTTATATTGATTAATATTAACTGATAATCAAAATAATAATAAAAATTTAATTTTTTAATAAAAATAACATTATATTTTACACATTATTAAGGTGAGATGGCCGAGAGGATTAAGGCGCTCCCCTGCTAAGGGAGTATGTAAATATTGCATCGAGGGTTCGAATCCCTCTCTCACCGTAATCACGCATCCGTAGCTCAGTCGGATAGAGCACTCGGCTACGAACCGAGAGGTCAAAGGTTCAAATCCTTTCGGATGCAAAATAAAAACATATATTTTACATTTCATATATTATGTAATACATCAACCTTCAATTATATTTGTTCATTCTATATTGATATATAAAAATGATTATACAATACATTTATATTAAATATAAGAATAAATTTTATAAAACCCATCAAAAAAATTAATACCTATATAAGTTATACAGATATAGATAGGAGCAGAAATTGATGTTTGATACTAAAAATATATACTCTTGGTTAAAATCTAATGCTGATGTATTTAAAAATATTTCTCGAGGTATTGAAAGAGAGACATTACGAATAAATAAAAACGGTAACATGTCAGATAAAAATCATCCATATATGTTAGGATCCGCGCTTACAAATAAATGGATAACCACAGATTTTTCTGAAAATTTATTAGAATTCGTTACACCCACTAATACAAATATAGATTATATACTATCATTTTTATCTGATTTACATCATTATACAATAACAAATATTCATAACGAACATCTATGGCCTTTTAGTTTTCCTAATAAAATATATACACAAGAATCGATTAGAATTGCACAATATGGCATATCTAATATAGGACAAATGAAAATGTTATATAGAAAAGGACTAAAATATCGTTATGGTAGTTTAATGAATATTATTTCAGGTATACATTATAATTTTTCATTGCCTATTATTTTCTGGAAAAAATGGAAAGGAATAAAAGATATCAAAAGTGGTAAAGATATTATTTCTTCTGGATATTTACAATTAATTCGTAATTATCATAAATTCGGTTGGATTATACCATATTTGTTTGGTGCATCTCCAGCGATCCACTGTTCTTTTTTAAATAATAAAACACACAATATAAACTTTAAAAAAAGTAAAAATGGATTGCTTTATTTACCATGGGGTACTTCATTGAGATTAAGCTCTATAGGACATAAAAATTATGATTCAAAAGAAATAAATATTAATTTTAATCACATATATGAATATATACAATCTTTACGATATGCAATTAATACTCCATCAAAAAAATTTCAAAAAATAGGATTAAAAGATTCTTTAGGAAATAAAAAACAAATTAATGATCATTATTTACAAACAGAAAGTGAATTTTATACACATATCCGACCAAAACAAAAAACTAAAAAAAATGAATCATTATTAAATGCTTTAGAAAACAGAGGAATTCAATACGTTGAAATACGTTCTTTAGATATTAATCCGTTTTCAGCAATTGGAATTAATAAAAAACAAATATTACTATTAGATTTATTTCTTATTTGGTGTGTTTTAACTGATTCACCAGAAATGCATACAGAAGATTTAATTATTTATAATAAAAATTGGCAACGTGTCCTTCTAGAAGGTAGAAAACCAAATCAGATGATTTATACTAATAATAAAAATGAAGAAAAAAAATTAATAGATATTAGCAAAAAAATATTTAACAGTTTATATAATATTGCAGAAATATTAGATCAATATTATCATACACATTGCTATAAAAAAATTTGCAAAGAATTTGCTATATATTTAGAGCATCCAGAATTAACATATTCTGCTAAAATATTAAATAAGATATTAAAATATGGATATACAAATACGGGATTATATTTTTCTAAAAAATATCATACAGAATTAAAAGATAAATATATAAATACTGTAAATTATAATATTTTTTTGAAAGAAGCATTAAAATCACATATTAAACAACAAAAACTAGAAAACAATCATGTATGATTTTTTTAGAAAACTTAAAATATTTTTAAAAATTATTAGATAATATAATATTAATAATCAATCTTGAAAAATAGATTTTTTAATAACGTAATATATATATCGGTATTGTCTATGTATCGAAAGACTTCTAATAAATATTATTAATAGCAATAAATGCTATTATAAAATTCAGTATATTAAAAATCATATCTGGTAACTTATATTAAATATTAATACATAAAAATAAATAAAATTATTATTTTTCTAATTTATTAAGACTCGATCACAATATCCGTTCTATAAAATATACTTAAAATATATTTGTACTAATTATGTTAAGAATATAGAAAATATAATTACGTGTAAATACTTTTTATACTGCATATTAATAGCTCTAATGATAGATTAATAAAAATTAACTTTTATATCTTAAAAATTTATATTTTATTGTTATTTTTTACAATATTAATGCTATATTCACCACCAATTAACGCGATATCAGCAGTTCTATCAGCAAATAATCCCACAGTCACTACACCAGGCAATGCATTAATTTTATATTCTAGCATTATAGGATCAGTGATCTTTAAATTGTGAACATCAATAATAATATTACCATTATCTGTTACTATACCTTTTCTATATTTTGGATATCCACCTAATTTTAATAATTCATTATATATATAAGTACTGGCCATAGGAATAATTTCAATAGGCAATGGGAAATTACCTAAAATGTTTACTTTTTTGGATTCTTCTACAATACAGATAAATATATCTGCTACTGAAGCAATAATTTTTTCTTGAGTTAATGCCCCTCCTCCACCTTTAATCATTTGCATATTATTATTTATTTCATCAGCACTATCAATATATGTCATTAAAGAATCCACTTCATTAAGCTGAAATACTGGAATTCCTAGTGATTTTAAAATTTTAGTAGAATGGTTAGAACTAGAAACTGTACCATGTATTAAATGTTTTACTGTAGATAATGCTTCAATAAAATAAGCAATAGTAGAACCTGTACCAACTCCTATAATTGTACCAGGACATATATAATCTAATGCAGCCCATGCGACAGATTTTTTTATCTTGTTGGATATCATAAAAACAAGTTCCTGATTTTTATATAGTAAAGAAATTTCTAACTCATTATATCAAAAAATAAAATTTTTATTTTGTAAAAATCTGGGGTACCTGGATTCGAACCAGGGATGCCGGTATCAAAAACCGGTGCCTTAACCGCTTGGCTATACCCCAATGTAATATACGGGAGACGAGATTTGAACTCGTAAACCTTTCGGTGCCAGAACCTAAATCTGGTGCGTCTACCAATTTCGCCACCCCCGCATAAATACTAGCTATGATGGGACTTGAACCCATGACCTCAGCGTTATGAGTGCTGTGCTCTAACCAACTGAGCTACATAGCTATTTATTTATATACTGAAATTATGCTTAATTAATATAATATCGTCAATGATTTTTTATAAAAAAGAAACTATGACAATAGTATACATCATATTTCATAACTTTAGCAAAAATAATCACATTTTAAATTAAAAAAATATATTTTAATTTTATTAATAATATTAAGAAAAACATTTTGATTATATATGATAAAACAGTATATGATAATATTTATAAAATCATATTAATTATATTGCAAAAAAAAAAATGAATTCTAATTTTATTATAGACATTATCAACAACGATTTACAAAATGGAAAATATATTACTATAAAAACACGATTTCCACCTGAACCTAATGGTTATTTACATCTAGGTCATGCAAAATCAATTTGTTTAAATTTTGGATTAGCTAAAAATTATAATGGAACTTGTAACTTACGTTTTGATGACACCAATCCTACAAAAGAAAATATAGAATATATAGAATCTATTAAATCTGATATTAAATGGTTGGGTTTTCAATGGGATAAAAATGTACGCTATTCATCAGAATATTTTGATATATTATATAACTATGCTATAGAATTAATTAATAAAGAACTTGCATATGTCGATCAATTAAATAAAACGGAAATACGTCAATATCGTGGTAATTTAAAAACACCAGGTATAAATAGTCCATATCGTAATAGAAGCATTAAAGAAAATTTAATACTATTTGAAAAAATGAAAAATGGTCATTTTTCTGAAGGAACAGCATGTTTACGTGCTAAAATAGATATGAATTCTAATTTTATGATAATGCGAGATCCTGTTTTATATCGTATAATATTTGTCAAACACCATCAAACTAAAAAAAAATGGTGTATATATCCAACCTATGATTTTGCACACTGTATTTCAGATGCATTAGAAGGCATCACGCACTCTATTTGCACCCTTGAATTCCAAGATAATAGACGATTATATGATTGGATATTACAAAACATTAATATTAAATGTTTTCCTCAACAATACGAATATTCTCGATTAAATTTAGAATATACTGTATTATCTAAAAGAAAATTAAATCTTTTAGTAAAAAATAAAATTGTATGTGGGTGGGATGATCCTAGAATGTCAACACTGTCTGGATTAAGAAAAAGAGGATACACACCTACATCTATACGTAATTTTTGTAATAATATTGGTGTCACTAAAAAAGACAATTTAATAGAACTATCTTCCTTAGAATCATGTATTCGAAATGATTTAAATCAATATGCTCCTCGCGCTATAGGGGTATTAAATCCTATTAAAATCATTTTATGTAACTTAAAAAACAATCATAAAGAAACTTTAAAAATACCTAATCATCCAGCAAATCCCAAGATGGGAAAAAGATCATTTCTTTTTACCAATGAGTTATATATTGACGCTTATGATTTTTATGAAAAAGAAAGAAAAAAATTTAGAAAACTCAGTTTAGGTAAAGCAGTCAGACTACGTTATGCTTACATTATTAAAGCGGAAAAAATAAAAAAAGATAAATATGATAATATTGTTGAAATACTTTGTACATGTGATCTTAATACATTAGGAATTACACCAAAAAATAGAAAAATAAATGCTGTAATTCACTGGATTTCCACTAAAAACGTACTACCAGCTAAATTTTATTTATATAATGAATTATTTACTATAAAAAATCCAGAAAAAAGAGAAGATTTTTTAAATTATATTAATCCGCAATCATTAATAATCAAAACAGGTTTTATTGAGTCGTATTTTCAACAAATTGAAAATAATTGTTATTATCAATTAGAACGTGAAGGATATTTTTATTTTAATAAAAAAAATACAGAAAATAAACATTTAATTTTTAATAGAATTGTAGAACTAAAAAATAAGCAACATAATTATATTGATAAAATATAAAAAAAGTAAATATAAAAATGATTATTTCTTATATTATTAAAAACTGTTAACATTAATTTTAAAATTATATGTTTATGAATTAATATATTGCATTGATAACATAGATATCACTATATAATTAATAATATTAAATATACTATGTTTTTATTAAAAATAGTATCTTCTATTGCTATATACAATTAAACTCTCTGGTTAAGTATGACTACAAATTATATTTTTGTGACTGGTGGAGTTGTTTCATCTTTAGGTAAAGGCATCGCTGCTGCTTCTTTAGGAGCAATCCTTGAAGCACGTAAGCTTAATGTTACTATTATGAAACTAGATCCATATATAAATCTAGATCCAGGTACTATGAATCCTATGCAACATGGTGAAGTCTTTGTTACTGAAGATGGTGCCGAAACAGATTTAGATTTAGGGCATTATGAACGTTTTATTCGCAATAAAATGACACGATACAATAATTTTACTACAGGAAGTGTATATGCAGAAGTATTAAAAAAAGAAAGAAGAGGAGATTATTTAGGCGCAACTATTCAAGTCATTCCACATATTACTAATGAAATTAAAAAAAGAATTTTTATGGGAGCGCATAATTCTAAAATCGCACTCGTTGAAATAGGTGGTACAGTTGGTGATATTGAATCTTTGCCTTTTTTAGAAGCTATTCGACAAATCGCTGTTGATATTGGCAGAAAAAAAGTTATATATATACATTTAACACTAATACCATATATTGCCAGTGCAGGAGAGATAAAAACTAAACCAACACAACATTCTGTTAAAGAACTACTCTCTATAGGAATTCAACCAGATATACTAATTTGTCGTTCAGAAAAAAACGTACCTAAAAATGAAAAAGAAAAAATAGCATTATTCTGTAATGTACCTAAAAAAGCTGTAATTTCATTAAAAAATGTAGATTCAATTTATAAAATTCCTAAATTGTTAAAATCTCAAAAAGTAGATGATTATATCTGTACACAATTTAAAATTACTGCACCCGAGGCTAATTTATCAGAATGGGATCACGTCATTCAAAATGAATCTAACCCTATTGCTGATGTAACTGTTGGTATGATCGGAAAATATGTCGCATTACCTGATGCATATAAATCAGTTATCGAAGCATTAAAACATGGTGGATTAAAATTACGTACAGCTGTAAAAATAAAATTAATTAATGCACAAACAATAGAAAAAAATGGTGTTATGCTATTAAACTCTCTTGATGGCATATTAATTCCAGGTGGATTTGGGAAAAGAGGTATAACAGGAAAATTATTATCTGTTCGTTACGCCCGAGAAAATAAAATACCATATTTTGGAATTTGTTTAGGTATGCAAATTGCTATAATTGAATTTGCACGTCATGTAATTGGAATAAAAGACGCACACTCTACAGAATTTATAGAAAGATGCACATTTCCTATAATTACATTAATTGAAAAATGGAAAGATAAATATGGAAATATAAAAATAAAAAATAAAATTGGTAATTTAGGAGGAACTATGCGATTAGGAAGTCAAAAATGTATATTAAAAAAAAATAGCTTATCCAGAAAATTATATGGAATAAATAAAATAATAGAAAGACATAGACACCGATATGAAGTAAATAATATTCTATTAAAAAAAATAGAAAAAAATGGATTTCATGTTACTGGTAGATCAGAAAAAGATAAATTTGTAGAAATTATAGAATTATACAATCATCCATGGTTTCTTGCATGTCAATTTCATCCCGAATTTACTTCAACACCTAGAGATGGTCATCCCTTATTTACGGGATTTATTAAAGCAGCTAAAAAATATAAAAATAGGAAACAATAATGCCAAAAATAATAAAAATTCTTGCTAGAGAAATTCTTGATTCTCGAGGCATACCTACCATTGAATCAGAAGTTCATTTAGAAGGAGGATGTGTTGGTATGGCAGCAGCGCCTTCGGGATCTTCTACAGGGTCTAGAGAAGCATTAGAAATACGAGATAAAGATACATCACGTTTTTTTGGAAACGGGGTCACCAAAGCAGTATCACTAATTAATGGCATAATATCATCAGCTCTTTATAAAAAAGATGCTAGAGATCAAGAAAATATTGATAATATTATGATTAATTTAGATGGTACCGATAATAAATCTAAACTCGGTGCAAATTCGATTTTATCTGTATCTTTAGCTAATGCAAAAGCTGCATCAGCATATAAAGGTGTACCTTTATATCAACATATATCTGATATTAATGGTACTTCAGGTATTTTTTCCATGCCGTTGCCAATGGTTAATATTATTAATGGCGGTAAACATGCAAATAATAATTTAGATATACAAGAATTTATGATACAACCTATAACAGCTAAAAACATAAAAGATGCTATTCGTATTTCTTCTGAAATATTTCATGTATTAGCTAAAGTATTAAAAGAAAAAAAAATGAGTACAGCTGTTGGTGACGAAGGCGGTTATGCTCCTAGACTGAATTCAAATGAATCAGCATTAAAAATTATTGAAGAAGCAGTAGACAGATCAGGATATATATTTGGTAAAGATATCACATTAGCTATAGATTGTGCTGCTTCTGAATTTTATGATATACATACAAAAACATATAAATTAAATAATGAAAATAAATCTTTTAATTCTCAAGAATTTACTCATTACTTAGAACATTTAACTAATCGCTATCCTATTATTTCTATTGAAGATGGACAAGATGAATCTGATTGGAATGGTTTTTTTTATCAAACACAAAGATTAGGTAAAACTATTCAAATAGTTGGCGATGACTTATTTGTAACGAATTCTAAAATTTTAAATAAAGGCATTCAATCCGGAATAGCTAATGCAGTGCTTATTAAATTAAATCAAATTGGAACTTTAACAGAAACACTATCAGCAATTCGAATAGCAAATAAAGCAAATTATAAAGTAATTATTTCACATCGTTCAGGTGAAACAGAAGATGCTTCTATTGCTGATTTATCTGTAGGAACAGCTTCTGGACAAATCAAAACAGGTTCAATGAGTAGATCTGACAGAATAGCAAAATATAATCAATTAATTAGAATTGAAGAAAGATTAGGTAATATATTAGCGCCGTTTAATAGAATACACATTAATTAATATAAAAATAACAGGCTAGTATACTAATAACCAAGCCTGTTATTAAATTATTAAATATATATTTAATATTTAAAATATATATTATTCATTAATCATAATATATATTATATGTAAATATTATTTATTAAAAAAATACATATGTAATAAAAACATTATTAAAAAATAATATTGAATATCTCTTTATTAAATATAAAATATTTTTGATATTTAAAAAGTATGTACTAAAAATAATTATAGATGATGTTAGTGTTTATTTTTTGATATATATTTTTAAAAATTCATGTTTCTATAATATAATTTTTTATAATATTAATAATGATAAATTAATATTTTCTAAAAAGAAAAAATATTTTTATTTTTTAGTTCTTCTATCATACTCTTTACAATACTTTCAATCGATAGTGTACCATCTATATAAATATCAGGTTTTCGGGGTATCTCATACATTGCATCTATTCCAGTAAAGTTTGCAAGCAATCCTAATTTATTTTTTTTATATAAATGTTTAGAATCACGTTTTTTACATACATCAAGAGGAGTATCTACAAATATCTCTAAAAAATTCTTATCACCTATAATATTACGAACGATATTTCTATCTTTTTGATACGGTGAAATTAAAGCTGTTAATACTACTAAACCAGCATCTATCATTAATTTAGCAACTTCACCTACTCGACGAATATTTTCTTTTCGATCTATTTCTGTAAAATCAAGATCACTACATAAACCATGTCTAATATTATCTCCATCTAATAGATATGTACTAATATTATTCTTATATAATATTTTTTCTAAATGTCCTGCAATAGTAGATTTACCTGATCCTGATAAACCTGTAAACCATAATACTATTGATGTATGACGATGATGATTTTCTCGTAAAATCTTATTTACTAAATGATTATGCCAAATGATATTATTTTTATTATTAGTATTCATTGTATTATTATTGTTAAAATAAATCAGTTATAATTTTTTTGTACCCCAATGAGGAAAATATTGACAAATTAAACTATTTAACTCAAACTCAAAATTATTATTTTTATTATAATGATTTTGAATATTTTCATTTAATTTATTTTTTATCATTCCTGCTGCAATAGTAGTATTATGCAATCTATCAATCAAAATCAAACTCCCTGTAGTTTTATTTAATGTATACATATCACATAACACTGGTTCTTCAAATATAATTTCTACAGTACCGATATCATTAAGCAATAAAGTATCTGTAATACTTGTAATAAGAGTATTAACATTGATTTTATGAAATATTTTTTTTATATAAGCACGTGTTTTTTTATTAATTAATTTTACATCATATAATTTATTTAATAATAATGGAGTTTCTGACATCCAAACAATATCTATAACTGCACTTCTTACACTATTAAGTGTAGAGTCTATATTAACTATCATATCACCACGACTAACATCTATATTATCTTTTAAAACTAATGTTACAGATTGTTTCTCTTTTGCTTTCTGTAAGTTTTTATTAAACATTACAATTTTTGTAATAGTTGAAGTTATATTTCCCGGTAATACTTTTATAATATCACCTACGTTTAATACTCCTGCAACTAATGTACCAGAGTACCCTCGAAAATCTAAATTAGGACGATTAACATATTGAACTGGAAATCTTATATAATTATGTGATATTTTAGGATTTATATTTATTGTTTCTAAAATATTTAATAACGTTACACCATCATACCAATTCATTAATTTACTTTTAAAAACTATATTATCTCCAAAAATAGCAGATATAGGAATAAAAAATATTTTTAATGTTTTTTTTAATTTTTTTGTAAAGCAAAGAAAATCTTTTTTTATCTTCTCAAAAATATCTTGTCTATAATTAACTAAATCCATTTTATTTACTGCTACCAATAAATAATTAATACCTAATAAAGTTGAAATAAAAACATGCCTATATGTTTGTTGTAATAATCCTTTTCTGGCATCTATTAATAAAATAGATAAATCACAATTAGAAGCGCCAGTCACCATGTTACGAGTATATTGTTCATGACCTGGTGTATCTGCTATAATAAATTTTCTTTTATCAGTCGAAAAATAACGATATGCAACATCAATGGTAATACCTTGTGCTTGTTCTGCTTCTAACCCATCTACTAGTAATGCTAAATCTAACTTATGTCCCTGTGTACCATGTTTTTTACTATCATTCTGTAATAATAACAAATGATCGTCATAAACTTGTTTTGTATCATATAATAATCTCCCTATTAAAGTACTTTTACCATCATCTACACTTCCACAAGTTAAAAATCTTAATAAAGTTTTATATTTATCAAAATCTATCCAATTTTTAAAATCAGATTTTTTTAATATATTATTATCAAGAATAGTATTCATATCTATTTAACCTTAAAAGTAACCTTGTCTTTTTTTAAGTTCCATAGAACAATTTTTATCATTATCAATTGCTCTTCCTATTCTTTCACTGTAATTTATTAATAACATTTCTTCTATAATATCTGGCACAGTTTTTGCCTGTGATAATTGTGCACTTGTTAAAGGCCAACAACCTAAAGTACGAAAACGAACCATTTTATTCTTCACAACTTCATTTTTGTTGATTACAATACGATTATCATCAACCATTAACAACATATTATTTCTTTCCAAAATTGGTCTATAAGCAGAAAAATATAAAGGTACAATATCTATAGATTCTGAATATATATATTTCCATATATCTAACTCAGTCCAATTAGATAATGGAAAGACCCTAATATTTTCTCCTGAATTAATTTGACCGTTATATAGATTCCATAATTCTGGTCTTTGTTTTTTAGGATTCCATTGATTTAATTCATCACGAAATGAATAAATCCGTTCTTTAGATCGAGATTTTTCTTCATCCCTTCTAGCACCACCAAAAGCAGCATCAAAACTATATTTATTAATTGCTTGTTTTAATCCTTCTGTTTTCATAATATCAGTATATTTTGTAGCACCATGTAAAAATGGATTAATTCCTTCAGATATACCGTCTTGATTAATATGAATAATTAATTCAATATTTAATTTTTTTGTAATATGATCCCGAAAATCATACATATCAGAAAACTTCCAACCTGTATCAACATGTAATAATGGAAAAGGTATTTTACCTGGATAAAACGCTTTCCTTGCTAAATGCAACATAACTGAAGAATCCTTTCCTATCGAATATAACATTACTGGATTTTGAAATTCAGAGACAACTTCTCGAATAATATAAATACTTTCTGATTCTAATTGATCTAAATATGTAAATATTTTTTTTTCCATGTTTTTCTCTTTAGAAAAATATAGTAAATAAAAAGTTTGATATTTTTAATTAAAAGATTTAAACCATTTCAATTTTTTATGTAAATTTACCACTTTACCTATAATTAAAATTGCAGGTGAATGGATACATAAAGATAATATTGGTAACTTTTCTAAAGTGCCAATTAATACTTCTTGATTAAATGTTGTAGCTGAACCAATTAAAGCAATGGGTGTGTTTTTTTCGCAACCGTATAAAATAAGTTTATCAAAAATATCTTTTGCACATGTTTTAAACATATAAATTACTATAGTATTAGAAAAATTAGCTATATTTGACCAATTAATCATATCATAGTTTTTTTTATCATTATTACCAGTAATAAATAATACTCCTTGAGAATAATCTCTATGAGTTAACGGAATGCCAGAATAAGCTGATGCACCAATGGCTGATGTCACCCCGGGAACAACTTGAAAATTTATTCCATGCTTTTGTAATATTTCTAATTCTTCACCCCCTCGACCAAAAATAAAAGCATCACCACCTTTTAAACGTACTACTTTTTTTCCTAATTTAAAAAATGATATTAATAAATTATTAATATCATTTTGAGACATTATTTTATTATTTACACGTTTCCCAACACAAATACATTGTGCATCACGACGTACTAATTCTAATATATCTTTACTGACTAAAGAATCATATAAGATTACATCTGCTTGTTGTATTACTTGTAATCCTCTTAAAGTTAATAAACCACTGTCTCCAGGTCCAGCACCGACTAAAATAATTTCTCCTGTAGATTTAGACGTATTTAACATTTGTTTTTTTAAAATTTTTACTGCGTATTTAATATTGCCGTTTAAAACTTGGTTGACAAATGAACTATTAAATAAATTTTCCCAAAATAATCGTCGTTCAGCAATATTTAAGAAAAATTTTTTAACTATATCTCGCCATTTTTTAGCTAAATTAGCAACAATGCCAATCTTCATAGGCAATAAAGATTCTATTCGTTTACGTAATAAACGAGATAAAACTGGAGCAGTACCTCCAGATGATATACCAATTATTATTGGTGATCGATCTATAATGGAAGGAAAAATAAAGGAACAATTGTATTCATCATCTACACTATTGACAAATATACATTTTTTATTTGCAGTTTGAAAAATATATTGATTTATTTTTTTATTATTTGTTGCAGCTATCACTAAAAATACGTGTTCAAGATGATTTTCATGAAATTTACTGTTTATTAATTGTATCTTATTTATTTTTAACATAGACAATAATTCTAAACAAATTTTATCTGCTATAATTTTTATATTAGCTTCTGTACGAATTAATAATGCCACTTTACGAGCCGCAACACTACCACCTCCCACCACTAAAATAGATTTATGTTTTAAATTAAGAAAAATAGGAAAATAATTCACATATACCTTTTAATTATTAAAACTACATATTAAATATTATTTTTTGATAAACTTTCCGCAATAAGATAACATTTATTACGAATATTCAAATATAATGATTTTAAATTCATATACTATTACATAAAAAATTTTTATTTGACAATAATTATATTTCATGCAATCCACATTCACGTTTCAATCCAAAAAAACGTGTTTCTTCTTCTTTCATTCCTGACTGATACTTTTTAGTTGTATGAATATCTCCTACTGATAAATATCCTTTATTCCACAAAGGATGATAATCTAATTTATTTTTTTTGATATAACTATGAATCTGATCATTAGTCCAGTCTAAAATTGGTAAAAATTTAAAAACATTATTTTTAATGTCTATAAACGATAACTTCGATCGACTATGAGATTGTTGATGACGTAATCCAGCGCACCAAGTTTGTACTGATAATTTTTTTAAAGCAATTTTCATGGGTTCAATTTTATTGATTTTATTATAAAAATCAATACCTTGCATTCCTTGTTCCCATAATTTTCCATATCTTACTTCTTGCCAAGCAGGTGAAATATATGAACGAAAAATATGTAAATTTAATTGCATTTTTGCAGTTAAAAGATCTATAAACTTATAAGTTTCTGAAAATAAATAACCAGTATCAATAAACACTATAGGTATATTAGATTTATATTTTGTTAACAAATGTAGTAAAACCGATGACTGAATTCCAAAACTAGAAGAAAGCACAAATTCCATAGGTAAATTTTCTAATGCCCAAATAATTCTTTTATTTGTAGAAATATTTTTTAAAAAATTATTTGTATACAATAAAAATTCATTTTGTTTTTTTTTTGTTAATTTTTTTATTGCACATAAGTTTATAATTGACATTATTATCTCTTTTTTATGATATCCAAAAATCGTTTACTGGATTAATAACAGGTTTGATTATATCAAATCGAATAACAAAATCACCAAAATATTCTTTATCTATTCTATTATGAGCCCAGAGTTTAATTAGATCTTCAATATTTTGAAATATTTTATCTTCATTACAATTTTCAGAATATATTTTAGCTATTCGAGTACCAATATGATTTCCACCAATATATAAATTATAACGCCCTAATGATTTTCCTATTAATCCAATTTCTGCTAATAAAGCTCTTCCACAACCATTAGGACAACCAGAAACTCTAAAAATAATCTTTTCATTATTCATATTAAATTTTGATAAAATCTTTTCCAATTGCATAACAAAAAAAGATAATTTACGTTCAGCTTCTGCCATTGCTAACGGGCAAGTTGGAAAAGACACACATGCCATTGAATTTTTTTTTATCCAAGAAATATTATCATGATTATGATTAATTGAAAGAATGGATTCAATTTCTTGTTTATCATTTTTTGATATTCCTGATATAATAATATTTTGATTCGCAGTAATTCGAAAATCTCCTTTATGGAATAAAGCTACTTTATATAAAGATGATTTTAAGAATGCATTTGTACTATCATCTATACGACCATTAGGAACATATATTGTTAAATGCCATTTTTTATCAAACCCTTTAATCCACCCAAATCGATCGCCTCGAGTAATAAAAAAATAAGGACGAATAATTTGAAACTTTATATTAGCTCTTTTTTCTATTTCCTGTTTAAAACACTTCATACCAACACGATGTAAAGTATATCGTGTTTTAGCATTTTTCCTATTATTTCTATCTCCCCAATCTCTTTGTATAGTTACCACCGCTTCTGCTACCGATAAAGTGTTTTGAAGTGGTATAAAACCAAATTCAAGAGCACAAGATGGCCAAGTAGATTTATTTCCATGTTCAATAGATAAACCTCCTCCGATTAATATATTAAATCCTATTAATTTTTGTTTATTAGCAATAGCTATAAAATTCATATCGTTGGCATGTAAATCAACATCATTATGAGGCGGAACAATAATACTAGTTTTAAATTTTCTTGGTAAATAACTTTGACCAAGAATTGGCTCACAATCAGTGGTAGAAATTTTTTTTCTATCTAACCAAATTTCTGCATATGCTCTAGTTTGAGGTAATAAATGTTCAGAAATTTTTTTTGCCCATTCATATACTTCTTGATGTAATTGTGATTCAATAGGATTTGATGTACATAGAACGTTTCTATTAACATCATTTGCAGTTCCTATAGAATCTAAACCAATATGATGTAACATTTTATGTACATTTTTTAAATCTTTTTTTAAAATACCATGTATTTGGAATGTTTGACGATTAGTTAAACGAATTGATTTATATAATGTATGTTTTTCTACGAAATCATGAATTGTTAACCATTGTTTAGCAGTAATTACACCTCCTGGTAATCTACAACGTAACATCATAGCATACCGAGGTTCTAATTTTTGCGATTGTCGCTCTAATCGAATATCACGATCATCTTGTTGATACATCCCATGAAAACGGATTAAAGAAAAATTATCACCAGTAAAACCATTAGTAATATTATTTTTCAAATCTTCATCGATAGTACCTCTAAGATAATTACTATCTATTTTTATACGTTCAGTTTCTGTATAATTTTTAATAGATTTTACTTTGCTATTTTTTTCTTCTTTCATTAATAGATATCTCGTTGATAACGTTTTTGAATACGGAGATTATTAAAAAATTCTTCAGCTTGTTCTAAACTCATGTTAGCATGATCTATCAATACTTGTAATAAAGCTAATTCAACATCTTTGGCCATATTTAATGCATCACCACATACATAAATATACACACCTTCATTAATCCAATTCCAAATTTCAGGTCCTTGAGATTTAATTTTATCTTGTATATATATTTTTTCTTTTTGATCACGAGACCAAGCTAAATCAATCTTTGTTAATAATTTTTTTTCATAATAGCGTTTCCATTCAATATGATATAAAAAATCTTCAGTAAATGATTGATTCCCAAAAAATAACCAATTTTTACCTTTAGCATTTTCATTATCTCTGTGCTGCATAAAAGCACGGAATGGAGCTATACCTGTACCTGCACCAATCATAATAATTGGCATACTATTATCATTTGGTAATCGAAAATTATTATTATTTTCAATAAATATCTTAACGTTTTCGTTTTCTTTTAAACGATGAGACAAATATCCAGAAGCACCACCTACATGCAATCTATTATTCATAAAATATTGCACTAATGCTACTGTAATATGCACTTCATTTTCTATCTCTAATTGTGAAGATGATATAGAATATAAACGAGGAGTTAATGGTCTCAAAATATTTAATAATTGTTTGCAATCTATTTCAATAGGTGAGGATTTAATCATATCAATTATCGGAGTATGTACAACATATGATTGCAATTTTTTTTTATCTAGTATTATTGATTGTAATATTTTATTATGTGAAAGGGCAGCATATGATTTAACTATATTTGTAGTATTTACTGTAAGTTCAAAATTATTTTTTAATACATCAAATATTTTTATTTTTTTTTCTTCTTTTATAATTTCTGTACTTAATGGAATATGTAGTAAATCTAATAATTCCATTACTAATTGTGAATCATTTTCATACCAAATACCTAAAGCATCACCAGGTTTATAAGAAATGTTTGAATCATCTAAATTTATTTCAATATGACGAATATCTTTTATAGAATTACGACCAGTAATTTTTTGATTAACTAATAAAGTAGCATGAAAAGGTCTTTTTTTTGTATAAAGTATAATGTTATTATTATTGTTTTCTTTTAAAACATCACGAAATTCTATATTATTATATTTTTTAAATATTTTTTTTAAATTTTTAGATAAATCTTCACGCCATTTTCCCGCAATAACTGTATAATCAATATCAGCATCAACACGATCAATTAAACGTATTCCGCCTAATTCATGGATCTTGTTATCAAAATCCTTACCTGCTTGACAAAAAAATTCATATGAACTATCACCTAAACTAAAAACACTATAATAAAGATCATTTATTTTCGGTGCTTTATTTGACATCAAGAAATTATAAAATGGTAATGCTTCTTCAGGTGGTTCACCTTCTCCTTGAGTAGATGTAATAATAATTAAAAATTTTTCTTTATTTATTTTTTTAAATTGATAATCAGATGCATTAATCATGTTAGATTTAATATTATGCTTACTAAAATGATCATGCAATAACATAGATAATGAACGTGCATTCCCAGTTTGTGATGCAGTTAATATCGTAACAATAGGTGCTTGCAACAATGTTTCATCATTATTATCATGTTGCTCATTTTGATTTGATAAAGCCCAAAAATATCCTGATAACCAAGCTTTTTGTATATTTGAAAATTTATTAGTAAATTTTTCTAAATTAATTAATTGTTCATTTTCTATAGGTAACGAAAAATTTTTATAAATATTTTTCATTATATTATCACTTAATAGTAATCAGTTATGTGTTTTATTAAAAAAACCATATATGGATAACTGTTTATATAGATTTTTTTACGTTAAAATAATAATAAATATTATGCATTTATAATTATAAAAATTAAATTTTATTTTTTAAAAAATAAATAATTTCTAAAGCTTTACGAGGTGATATATAATCTGGATTAAGATTATTAATAAAATTATTTATTTCATCTTGTGACCACTTATGCAAGTGTTTGTCTTTTAATATATTAGTAATATATAAATCATTTGAAATGATATCATAATCTGATTCTAATTCTTTTAACTTAATTTTTGCTTTTTTAATAACTTCTTTAGGAAAACCTGCTAAAGTAGCTACAAATAATCCATAACTTTTTTTTATAGAACCGTTTTTTATAGTATACATAAATGTAATATCATTATCATGTTCTACAACATCAAAATACATATTTTTAATTTTTTTAATAACGTTTGCTAAAAATGTTAATTCAAAATAATGTGTAGAAAATAAAGTAGTACATTTAATATATTGAGTTAAATATTGAACACTAGACCATGCTAATGATAAACCATCATAGGTAGAAGTTCCACGTCCTATTTCATCTATAATAACTAAACTATGACTAGTAGCATTATGAAAAATATTTGACATTTCTATCATTTCTACCATAAAAGTTGATTTACCAGTTGATAAATCATCAGCTGAACCTACTCTTACAAAAATCTTGTCAAAATTACCTATAATTGCTTTAGTAGCGGGTACAAAACTACCTATCCATGACATTATTATAATAAGAGCTATTTGTCGCATATAAGTACTTTTCCCTCCCATATTAGGACCTGTAATAACCATCGTATTCTTTTTTTTTGTAAGTACAACAGAATTAGCAATAAAAGGAGTTTTTAAAACTAATTCAACTACTGGATGACGACTGTTTTTCAAAGAAATGATAGGGTCTTTTTTTAAGACAGGACAAGTATAATTTAATACAATAGAACGCTCAGCTAAATTAGTTAAAACATCAATCTCTGCTAAGGATGCAGCACTGGTCTGTAATATACTTAATTGTGATATAATAATATCAAAAATTTTTCTGTATATTTTTTTTTCTATTTCTATACTGTTTTCTTTAGCAGTTAATAAATTTTCTTCATAATATTTCAGTTCTGACATTGTATATCGTTCAAATCTTTTCAATGTTTGTTTTTTAATATACGTATCAGGTATTAAATGACTAAATTTTTTATTTATTTGAATATAATAACCAAGTAATCTATTACAACTAATTTTTAATGAAGATATACCTAAATTATTTCTTATTGTTATTTCAAATTTTTTTAAATAATCATTTGCATTTTCATAAATAGATCTTAATGAATCTAATTCACTATTATATCCAACAGCTATTACCCCACCATCTCGAATAGAAATAGCTGGAGATATACTGATAGAAGATTCTAATAATTTTAATAAATACTCAAAATTTCCAATACCTATATTTAATTTTTGAATATGTGGTACTTTAATAGACATTAATATTTTTTGTATTACAGGTAATTTTAAAAATGTTTTTCTCATGCACACTAAATCTCTCGGAGAAGCTGTACGTAAAGCAATCCGAGAAGAAATTCTTTCTAAATCACTTACACCGCGTAAATTTAATTGTAATTTATCGTAAATATTCTGTAATGCTTTAACACTATGTTGACGTTTTTTTACAGCATCAATATCGCGAAGAGGAAATTTTAACCATCTTTTTAATAATCTCATACCCATAGAGGTTACACTATGATTTAATATAGCAGATAAAGTATTATCGTCTCCTCCAGAGAGATTTTTAATAATTTCTAAATTTTTATATGTATTAGCATTCATGTTAACATGTTTAATAAAACTATTCATTTTTATACATTTAATATGTGGCAAACATGAATTTTGTGTATTTTTAACATATTTCAATAAACATCCGGATGCACATAATCCATAAACTGCATTATCTACTCCAAAACTATTTAAAGTCATAGTATTAAATTGTAAATTTAATTGAGAACAAGCACTATTAAATTCAAATTCCCATATAGGTCGACGATTTAATCCTCGACGATGTTCAATTAAATGATAATAAATAAAATTTTCAGGATATAATAATTCTTTAGGATCAGTACGTTCCAATTCAGATAACATATCTTCATTATTAGAATATTCTGAAAGAATAAACTCTCCAGAACACAAATCTAAAGTAGAATAACCAAAAATATTTTTTTCTAACCACATTGCAGCTATCAAATTATCTTGATTATCTTTTAAAAATACATCATCAGTCACCGTACCAGGAGTAACAACTCGAACTACTTTACGTTTTAATAATTTTTTACCATATTCTACTTCTTCCATTTGATCACAAATTGCAACAGATTCACCTAATTCTATTAATTTTTTTAAATAAACATTAACTGAATTACAAGGTATACCAGACATAGGTATTATCTTACCTGCAGAAAAACCTCTTTTTGTTAAAGTAATATTTAATAATTTAGAAATTTTTTTTGCATCATGATAAAATAATTCATAAAAATCTCCCATTTTATAAAAAAGAAACATATTTGGATACTGAGACTTCAATAATAAATATTGTTTTATCATTGGAGTATGATCATTGTTTTTATTTTTTGTATTCATAAATATCTGCTTAAAAACATAATTTTTAAAAATATGTTATAGTAGAATCTTGTATTAGTATTAAATTAATATTAATATATAACAATCATCCTATTAAACAAATAACAAGTTTTTTAATCAAATTCAGTATTGGATATTAAAAAATTGTATATAAAATCATAATAAAAGATACTAAATTAAACTATAAAAATATTAATATTAAATATTTAAAAACATCAATATCAATTTATCAAAAACACATAAGGTATTTAATATGCAGATCACAAATAAAAAAAAATATTAATAGTAGATGGCACTAACTATATATATCGTGCGTACTATACTTTTTTAAAAATCACTAATGCAGTACATCAACCATTAGGAATGATTTACGGAGTGCTTAATATGTTTCGTAAATTGTTATCACAATATAATTTTTATAAAATGATTGTTGTATTCGATTCACCTATGAAAACTTTTCGTCATAATTTATTTAAACAATATAAAAAAAATAGATCTGCTATGCCTATCGATTTAAAAAATCAAATACAACCTTTATATACCAAAATAAAACTATTAGGCATCCCTTCAATCATTATACCTTCTGTAGAAGCTGACGATATAATAGGTACTTTATCATATCAAGCTGAAAAAAAAGGATATTTTACATTAATTGCAACTAGCGATAAAGATATGGCGCAATTGGTTACCAAGAATATCAACATTATTGATTCTATAAAAAATATTATACTGGGACCTGAAGCCATTAAAAAAAAATATGGAATATCACCAAAGTTAATTATTGATTTTTTAGCTTTAGTAGGTGATACTGCCGACAATATACCCGGAGTTATAGGAATAGGGAAAAAAACTGCTATAATACTATTAACACAACTAGGATCTATTGAAAAAATATATAATAAAATAGAACAAATTAAACAATTACCACTAAGAGGAGTTAAAAATATAGTTGAGAAATTAAAACAAAATAAACAAATGGCTTTTTTTTCGAAAGCACTAGTTACAATTAAACTTGATGTATCCTTACATGATACTTATAAAAATTTTACATTACCTATCTTTCAACAAAAAAAAATATTATTTTTTTTAAAAAATTATACCAAATTTTTATAAAAAATTTAGTATAATCAAAAATATATTTATTCAATATATTAATCCAATCAGTCGTAATAGTTAAAATATTTATATATATACAATATTCATTTATAAACTATACCAATAATTTAATGTTTTATACAGTAATTGAATGCCTGTTTTTTTTAAAGAAGAAAATACACCTATTCGCAATAACTCTAATGTCATATGCGATAATTGTTGATGAACATATTTTAATTGTTTTTGCTGTAATCTCCATGTTAATTTATCTGATTTAGTTAAAAGAATTAATAATGGCAATTTATTTTTATTAGCTATTTGAATAACATCATAATCTAATTTTTTAATAAGATGCCTAATATCCATAAATAATACTATTCCTTTTAAACAATAACGTGTTATTAAGTATTGAAAAATTACAGTTTGCCATTCATGTGTTAATGATTTAGGTACTCTTGCATAACCATATCCTGGTAAATCCACTAAATACGATTTCTGAGATACAGCAAAAAAATTAATTAATTGAGTTCTACCTGGAGTTTTACTAATACGAGCAAGCTTTTTTTGATTTGTTAATGTATTAATTGCACTCGATTTTCCTGCATTGGAATAACCAACAAATGCAACCTCTGATATATTTAAATCTATTGGTAATGTTATTATTTTTTCACTTTTTATAAAATAAGTTTTATAATAATTATGCTTTATCAAAATCATGCTCCATTATAAATTAAATACAAATAATAATCGATATAAAATATTTTTTTAATTGTACTAAAATAAATTTTTCTTTTAAATTAACAATAAAATTATAATAAATAACATTAATCATTTATTTACATCAACTAAAAACAGTATATTAAAAAATATACTTTAATTATAATAAAATAAATACACTACTATTTTAAGATATAAATTTTATTAAATGATTATAATTATATCAAAAATATTATCTATGTCATTTATACACTTTCAATATATTTATAAGGTTCTCTAATGAATAAAAATTTAAGAAATATAGCTATTATAGCTCATGTGGATCATGGTAAAACAACATTAGTAGATAAACTATTACAACAATCCGGCACTTTTAAAGATCATGAAGAAACTACTGATCGGATTATGGATTCTAATGACCTTGAAAAAGAAAGAGGTATTACAATTTTAGCTAAAAACACAGCTATTCAATGGAATAAATATCGTATCAATATTGTAGATACTCCTGGACATGCAGATTTTGGTGGCGAAGTAGAACGTGTCATAACCATGGTAGATTCTGTATTATTAGTAGTTGATGCATTAGATGGGCCTATGCCTCAGACTAGATTTGTCACTAAAAAAGCATTTGAGCATGGCATTAAACCTATTGTTATAATTAACAAAATAGATAGAAAACATGTGCGACCAGACTGGGTTGTAGATCAAATTTTTGATCTATTTGTAAATTTAAATGCTACAGATGCACAGTTAGATTTTCCTATTATATATACATCTGCATTATTGGGTATTGCTGGGAAAAATTATATGAAAATGGACAGTGATATGACACCTTTATATAAAGCTATTGTAAAATATGTTTCACCTCCGTATGTAGATCCAACAGGAAAACTACAAATGCAAATATCTCAACTAGATTATAATAATTATTTAGGCATTATCGGCATAGGAAGAATTCAACAGGGATCTATAAAACCGAATCAGCAAGTAACTATTATACAATATGATGGTAATACAAGATTAGCAAAAATTGGAAAAGTTTTAAACTATTGTGGACTAAAACG
>Ga0193712_1000019_pt1 | contig 25825 bp, 23 predicted proteins | sample H3a1metaG_FD_143053 | JGI IMG/M metagenome (GOLD analysis project Ga0193712, IMG submission 143053) | Soil microbial communities from a riparian zone of the East river system, Colorado, United States - H3a1 | ecosystem: Environmental > Terrestrial > Soil > Riparian zone | place: USA: East River... | reverse complement strand
ATATGGTTAATTAGATTAACAAAAGATCAAAAACAATGGCCTAAAAATATAAAACAAATAATCATATCTGAATATAATAATAAAATAAATTTATTGAATTTATTTTATTATTTAGGAGAAAAAAAAATTAATAATTTATGGATTGAAGCTGGTGCATCACTATCTGGATCATTGATAAAAATGCAAGTGATTGATGAACTTATTATCTATATTGCACCTAAGTTATTAGGCAATCAAGGAAAACCTTTATGTATATTAGATAATTATTTAAATTTACTAGAAGTACCGAATTTTATATTCAAAGAAGTGATTAATATTGGTCCAGATATACGATTAACGCTGAGACCTAAAAAACATTATTTTCAATTATAACTAAAAATTTATTTTAATAGGAATACTAAATGCAATCTAATTCTCGTAGAAAAGCTAGAGAATGTATTATACAAATATTATATTCTTGGCAATTATCTAACAATAACATTAATGATATTAAATCGAATTTTTTAGAAGATAATAATATGACAGGAATTGATATAAAGTATTTACATGAACTAATTACAGGAATTATTAAAAATTATAATATATTAGATAAATTAATTAGACCTTATCTATCACGTAAATTAGAATCAGTAGGACAAGTAGAGAAAGCTATTCTTAGATTATCATTTTATGAACTATTAAAAAGATCTGATGTACCGTATAAAGTATCCATTAATGAAAGTATTGAACTGGCTAAATCCTTTGGAGCAGAAGATAGCCATAAATTTATTAATGGAGTACTAGATAAAGCAGCTTTTCATTTTAGAAAAAATAAAAAAATGATAAATTTATTAAATAATGAATAAACGTTAAAATGATTATAATTATGTTTTATTATTGGCTATTATTATTAAGATAACAATATCTTTTAAAAATATTATATATGTAAAAAATATAAAAAATAAATTTATTTATAAAAATGCAATATATTAACAGTCTATATTTTTCATTGAAAAAGTTACTATTAACAATAAAATAGATATTATACCTCCAAATAAAAATACTCCCAATATATCAAATATGTTAAATATCCATCCACCAATTATACCACCTATTGCTGTTCCTAAAAATTGACTTGAAGAATATATTCCCATAATAGTACCTTTATATCGTATGCATGATTTTTTACTGATTAAAGATGGTAATAATGCCTCTAACATATTAAATCCTATAAAAAATAACTGAATCCCAAGCAAAAACACATTAACATTCTGTAAAAAATTTAAAAATATTATTGCTGTTAAAAATAATATAATGCTTGATATAAATAACATTATATTAATTTTTTTTATTAATCTAACAAAAAAAAGTAATAAATAAACAATAAAAAACGAAAAAAATATTGTAATTAAATAAATTTTCCAATGATATTCTATAGAATAATGAAAAGTATTTAACTGTACAGGAAATACAATTAAATTTAATGTTAATAAAATATGTAAAAAAAATATACTGATATTAAACTTCCATAAATCAAGATCTTTAACAATCATAAAAAAATTATTTTTAAATTTATAAAAATTATAACTATTTGTAGAGATATTACAATTTAAAATTCCAAAATATGCTATAATAATGCTAATAATAGATAAATAAATTACTATGGTCAATAATATATGAAATCCAAATAAATAAACTATAATTGGACTCACTACAATAGATAACGAAAATGCTATTCCATAAGTGAATCCTATTAATAACATTGATTGTATACGATTTTTATCAGATATCACATCCGATAATAATGCCATACAGGTAGAAGAAATAGCTCCACAGCCTTGTAATATACGACCTGCTATTAAACTCCAAATAGATCCAGTACTAATGGATATTAAACTACCTAATAAGAATAATATTAACCCTAAAAAAATAACTGGTTTTCTACCTATTTTATCCGAAAGAACACCCAAAGGAATTTGAAAACATGCTTGAGCTAAACCATATACACCAATTGTACAACCAATTAAAAATTGATTACTATGTTCTAAATATATACCATATGTACTTAATATAGGAAAAATTAAAAACATACCTAGTACACGTACCCCTAAAATAAAACATAATGTAATCATGACTTGTAATTCATTGTTTTTTATTTTATAATCTTTCACTCTTTACCTATTAATTTAATATCTATTATCAAATGTCATATCAATATAAAACTATTAATCACGATTATCATAAACATTTAGAAATTTATAAAAATTGGAATCAACATTTTGCCGAAAATATTGCTAGTAAGGAATTACTTGTAATGACTAAAAATCATTGGGAGGTAATTTATATTATACGAGAATTTTATTTGAAATTTCAAATACCCCCGTCAATGAGAATGTTAGTTATATATATGAAAAAAAAAATAGGAAAAAAAAAAGGAAACAGTCGTTATTTATTTAAATTATTTTCTCAAAATCCAATTAATCTAGCAAGTAAAATTGCTGGTGTACCAAAACCTAATACGTGTTTTTAATATCTTAATTTTGTATCTTTCCATGATTACTATAATGATATCTTAATATAATATATGTAAATACTAATTTATAAAATCTATTGCCATCATTATACTAATTATAAAAATTGATATCAGTGAAAAACGAAATATTTTACGAGCCCATATAATATCATTATAAATATAAAATCCTGTCCATGATAAATATAACCATAATATACCTACAAACATAGTAGACAATAAATATTTATAACCTGTATATCCCAATATAGTCAACATTACAGAAAAAATTAAAAACAAAAATATATATAAAAATATATAATATTTTGTTATCCAAATACCTTTTTTAATTGGAAAAACTGGTATATTAGCATTTTTATAATCTTTTAAATATATAATATAAATCGCGTAAGAATGAGGTACTTGCCAAAAAATAAATATTAATAATAAAATTATAGTACATATATTTAATTGATTATTCACAGCACAATAGCCTATTACTGGAGGTATAGCTCCTGATATGCTCCCTACAAAAGTAGAATAAATACTATTTTTTTTCATATATATGCTATAAAATACAACATAAAATATAAAACCTAATATTGCCAGTAACATAGATAAATAATTTACGAAATAATATAAATCATATATACCTATACAAAAAAAAATTATTGCTAATATAAACATAATATTTTTTGGTAGCAAAGAAATAGCTAATACTCTATTTTTCGTTCTTTCCATTTTTTTATCTATATTACAATCAATAATATTATTTAAAATACATGCTGATGAAATTACAAAAAACATTCCTATAATATTTAATAATAATAAATTAAAATTAATTAATCCCTTGGAAGCAAGAAAAAAAGCACCTGACATAGATATTAGATTACCAAATATAATTCTTGGCTTAATCAGTTCTAAATAACTTATATAATGATTTTTCATAACAAAATACCATTCTTAAATAAAATATTCAATAATTATGTAAATTTGACATAATCCATAATGAACCAGAAATAATAATAAAAATAATCGTACAGGTAAATAAAACAACTGTTAAATACCATCTATTTTCTATAGAAGTATCTAAATGTAAAAAATATCGACAATGCACAAAAAAATTTAAAATAAAACACAGTATAATTGTAAACAATAATATTTTGTCAGAGAAAATATGTTGCATTACCAATAAAAACGGTAGAAAAGTTAATACACTAGAATAAATACTACCTAAAAGATAACTCTTTATTTTTTTTCTAAAAATAGATAATTTTCGATTAAAAATATACATTTATAATACACCAATTAAATAAATAAAAGTAAAAATACACATCCAAATAATATCTAAAAAATGCCAAAATAAATTTAAACATTTAATCCGTATAGCAATCATTTCAGTAACACCAAATTTTAAAGTCTGAAATATAATTACTATAATCCATAACATACCAAAAATAATATGTATACCATGCATACCAATTAATGTAAAAAAAGCCGATAAAAAACCATTTCGATTAGGACTATAACCTTCTATTATCAAATGATAAAATTCTAATAATTCTAAAGAAACAAAACCCAATCCTAAAATAAAATTTATTAATAAACTTAATATTACACACCTTAAATTTTTTTTATATACTGCAATATTTGTTAATCCAGAAAAAATAGCAGTTAATAATAATAAAATTGTTTCTATTAGTACAACGGATAACTGGAAAATTTCTTTTCCAGTAGGACCATTAGAAATACTATGCATCATAACAAAATATACAGCAAACATAGTCGCAAAAATAATACAATCACTTACTAAATACAACCAAAAACCAAAAATTGTTTTAGAATTCTTTTCAACATGCAAGAATTTATTGTCTATTTTATTTATAGTATTATTTGAGATCATTTTACGTGCATTTCCCTTGTTTTATTATTTTTTTCAATTTTTTTAATTTGTTTAATAGACATAATATAGTGATCATTTTTTTTAAAACTTTTTAAGATAAATAAATATATAATAGATAATAAAGAAAACAACAATAACCACCAAATATGCCATACAGCAGAAAAACTAAATAATAGTGAAAAAAAACTAATAAAAAAACCAAAACCAGTATTTTTAGGCATAAAGATTTTTGAATATATACAAGATTGTAAAATATTTTCTTGTTGTAATGTTTTCATTCTCCAAAATTCATCTTTACTTTTTACAATAGGAATATTCGCAAAATTATAAACAGGAGGAGGTGAAGCTGTCGACCATTCTAAAGTTCTTCCATCCCATGGATCACCTGTTACATCTATATTCTGTCTTGAATTTTTAATAGAAACATATAATTGAATAATTTGACACAGTATACCTATACCAATCAAAACAGATCCACATGCAGCTATAACTAACATAGAATGATATTCTGGATCTATATTCTGACTTAAACGACGAGTCATACCCATAAATCCTAAAATATATAATGGCATAAAAGCAACAAAAAAACCAATTACCCAAAACCAAAAAGCACGTTTTCCCCACATTTCATCTAAAATAAAACCAAATAGCTTTGGAAACCAATATGTAAGACCAGCAAAACAACCAAATACTACACCACCTATAATAACATTATGAAAATGCGCCACTAAAAATAAACTATTATGTAATACAAAATCTGCTGCCGGCAAAGATAATAATACACCTGTCATACCTCCAACTGAAAAAGTAATTAAAAAACCTATTGTCCATAGCATAGAAGAATGCATATAAATACGACCTTGATACATTGTAAATAACCAATTAAATATTTTAACTCCCGTCGGAACTGAAATAATCATTGTAGTAATACCAAAGAAAGCATTTACATTAGCACCAGCTCCCATAGTAAAAAAATGATGCAGCCATACAATAAATGATAAAATTGTGATCACAATTGTTGCCCAAATAAGAGAATTATAACCAAATAAAGATTTTTTAGAAAATGTAGCAACAATTTCAGAAAATATACCGAACACTGGCAAAACTAAAATATATACTTCAGGATGTCCCCAAATCCAAATTAAATTAACATACATCATTGTATTACCACCAAAATCATTAGTAAAAAAATGAAAATCAAAATAACGATCTAATGTTAATAAAAAAAGGGTAAGAGTTAATACAGGAAAAGAAACTAAAATCAGTACATTAGTGCATAAAGAAGTCCAAGTAAAAACTGGCATTTTAAACATTGTCATACCTGGCGCTCTCATTTTTATCACTGTTACTAAAAAATTAATAGCAGTTAAAGTAGTACCAATACCAGAAAGTTGTAAACTCCAAATCCAATAATCTACTCCTACACCAGGACTATATTGAATTTCAGATAAAGGTGGATAAGCCAACCATCCAGTTTGTGCAAATTCTCCAATACCTAAAGATACATTAATTAATATAGCAGCACTAGCAGTTAACCAAAAACTTAAATTATTTAAAAATGGAAATGCAACATCACGTGCACCTATTTGTAAAGGTAATACTAAATTCATAAAACCAATAACTAATGGCATTGCAACAAAAAAAATCATAATCACACCATGAGCAGTAAAAATCTGATCATAGTGATGTGGTGGTAAAAAACCAACATTACCAGAAGATGCCAATACTTGCTGTACACGCATCATTATTGCATCTGTAAAACCACGAAATAACATAATAAAAGCAAGTAGTATATACATGACAGCTATTTTTTTATGATCTACAGAAGTAATCCATTCTGACCATAAATACTGCCAACGTTTTAAATAAAATATTACTCCGAAAACTGATAACATAATCAAAATAATAAAACTATAAGTTACCATAATAATAGGTTCATTATATGGAATTGACTCCAATGTTAATTTTCCAAACATATATATTCCTTGAAAGTAATATGTTTATAAAAAATAATTATTCTATAATTAATTGCAATAAAATTAATTGTTTTTAAATCTTTTTATAACTTTTTTAAATAAATTATTATGTACACTAGAAAAATATTCAATATCATATTTATGATATGGTTGAGCAATATAATAAAACATTTTCATAGTATTTAATGAATGATTAGAACGCTTAACTATAGTTATCCATTTATTAAATGCTGTATTATTAATTTTTACAATCGCTCTAAATTTCATATTAGAAAAACCACTACCACTATAATTCGCAGAAAAACCCTTATAACTTCCAGACACGTTACCAATTAAATGTAATTTTTTCTCCATACCAGCCATTGCATATATTTGACTACCAAGCGAAGGAATAAAAAAAGAATTCATAACTGAATTAGATGTAATTCTAAAAACTATCGGTGTGTTTATTGGAAACACCACTTGGTTAATTGTTGCAATATTATAATCTGGATATATAAACAACCACTTCCAATCTAGTGCTATAACATCGATTTTAATGGGTTTAATAAAAGAGTGTAGTGCTCTACTAGGCTCAAGTTTATATGTTGCTTTCCAAGATAAAACAGCTAAACATGAAATAATAAATATAGGAATAATCCAAATAAACATCTCTATTTTTTTTGAATGATCCCAATTAGGAGAATATTTTGCATTTTTATTTGAAAAACTATATTTTATTGAAAATACTATAGTCATCAATATCACTGGAATAACAATCATTAACATCATAAAAAAAGATATCAATATTAATAAACGCTGTTCTATAGCTATATGTCCTTGAGGATTAAACAATGAACTTTGACAAGCACTGAGAGATAATACAATACCAATTAATAATAAAATCTTAAAAAAATATTTTTTTTTCATAACTGATTACTTGATAACCTCAAAGAAATGATAATTTTATTAAATAAAATATATATCATATGAAAGTACATATTATTATTAATAATATTAGTTTTATGTTTGATAAAAATAAACAAAAAAACAATGTTTTTTAAAAGATAATATTGAATAATTAAATAATCATAAACATTTATAACAAAAGATATATCACTACTATCATAACATGTAATAATTTTTACTATATATTTTATGTTGGCATTATTAATGATATCTTCCAAGCTCATTTATCATTAAACAATAATATATAATTTAACTTTTTAAAACTAAAGTTAATATTAAAAAATACTGTTATTTATTTAAAATTACACACAACGCTTCAAAAGAAAATAAAAAACTTAATTATCAATAAATATTTTATAAAAAATGAACTCTTATCTCATTCCTGATAAACAATATAACGATTAAGTAATTTTAACAAAATAAATCCAATAGTAATTATTAATCATTACATGATCAAATATTACGACTACTTGATTAAGAAAATGGTATAAAATTTTAAATAAGTTATTAAAAAATTATAAGAGATATATTATATAAAGATGATATTCTATAAATAATTTTATACTGATAATATTTATAATAAAAATCACATCAAATATTTATATAATAAAATAATTATTACATAAAATATCAATTATATTATATTAGAAATATAATAAATGTATTGATTACTAAAAGATATTAGAAAAATATATTTTAAAAATTAACATGTTATATAATAATTAACAATCAATTTTTAATAAAATTAAAAATCAAATAATATTAACATTACTTTAATGGAAAGATATTTATGTCATATAAAAATAAAAAAAATAATATTAATTATATGAATTTAATACCTATGGTAATAGAAAATACTCCTAGAGGAGAACGTGCGTATGATATATATTCACGTCTTTTAAAAGAAAGAATAATATTTATTACTGGAACAATAGAAGAACATATGTCTAATATTATTGTTGCTCAAATGTTATTTTTAGAATCAGACAATACTAATAAAGATATATTTTTATACATTAATTCTCCAGGAGGAACTATTACAGCAGGAATGGCTATTTATGATACTATGCAATTTATTAAACCAGATATTAATACTATTTGTATAGGACAAGCGTGTTCAATGGGAGCTCTACTTCTGACTGCTGGAAAAAAAGGAAAACGTTATTCTTTACCTAATACTCGAATCATGATTCATCAACCATTAGGAGGTTGTCAAGGACAAGCATCAGATATTGCAATACATGCACGTGAAATTATTAAAATTAAACAAATAATAAATAAACTAATGTCTTTACATACTAATAAATCTTTAAAAAAAATTGAAAAAGATACTGAGCGCGATTGTTTTCTATCCGCATCTGAAGCAATAAAATATGGCTTAATTGATGCGATTTTAACATGTCGAAAATAGATTATATTAGGTTATAATATTAACGATAAAATATAGACAACACTAATATCTTGCAGATTTATAATAACAAAGTTAACATAATAAAAAATAACAAAAGGTTAACTAATGACAAATAAAAGTAAATCAGACTCCGAAAAAATACTGTCCTGTTCTTTTTGTGGGAAAAATCAACAAACAGTAAAAAAACTTATATCTGGACCATCAGTATATATATGTAATGAATGTATTTTATTATGTAATGATATTCTACAAGAAGAAAAAAAATCAAAAAAACTACATAAAGACATCAAATCATTACCTACCCCACATCAAATTCTAAAACATCTTGATCATTATGTTATAGGACAACATCAAACAAAAAAAATATTATCAGTCGCTGTATATAATCATTATAAACGTCTTCATAATATACATGATAGTGATGTTGAAATAAGTAAAAGTAATATATTATTAATCGGACCCACAGGAAGTGGAAAAACTCTATTAGCAGAAACTCTTGCTAAATTTTTAGATGTACCATTTACTATTACTGATGCCACAACTTTAACAGAAGCGGGATATGTTGGAGAAGATGTTGAAAACATTATTCAAAAATTATTACAAACATGTAATTATGATGTATATAAAGCGCAATTAGGTATTATTTATATAGACGAAATAGATAAAATATCTCGAAAATCAGATAATCCTTCTATTACTAGAGATGTGTCTGGAGAAGGTGTACAACAAGCTTTATTAAAAATCATTGAAGGAACAATCGCTGCTGTTCCTCCTAGAGGTGGAAGAAAACATCCTCAACAAGAATGTTTATATGTAGATACTTCTAACATACTATTTATTTGCGGGGGTGCTTTTTCTGGATTAGAAAAAATCATTTCTCAAAGAATAGAAATAGGTACTAGAATTGGATTTAATGCAATTATAAAACAAAAAAATAATTTAAATAAAAAAAATCAATTATTCGACAAAACAGCACCGGAAGATCTAATAAAATTTGGGTTAATCCCTGAATTTGTAGGACGTTTACCTATATTAACGATACTACATGAATTAAATCAAGAATCCTTAATTAAAATATTATGTGAACCTAAAAACGCTTTAACAAAACAATATAAAAAATTATTCTCTTTAGAAGGCGTTATATTAGAATTTGATCATGAATCTATTCAAGCTATTGCAAAACAAGCTATGATGAGAAAAACAGGTGCTAGAGGTTTACGTGCAATTATAGAAGTCATTTTATTAGATGTAATGTATGAAATACCTTCTATGAAAAATATAAAAAAAGTATTAATTAATAAATCAGTAGTCCAAAATAAATCTGTACCGATATTAATATATGAAAATGATAAATCAATAGAAAAATGTAATACATTATCTAAATAATAAATAGTAACTAATGTTCAAAAAAAGAAATATTATTTTCCTGGTATATATTAAATTATTTAATATAAAAAATAATATATCAATTCTAACAATATCAGTTTACTGTAAATAGAATTCATTAATTTACTTATTTTTTATAAATTTTTTAAACTTTATACAAATTTCATTTTAGAGAAAATCATATGAATTCTAAAGATTTTGAAAATATTGATGTACCTGTTTTACCATTACGAGATGTTGTAGTATATCCTCATATGGTGATACCATTATTTGTAGGTCGTGAAAAATCGATAAAATGTATTCAAACATCTATGGCAAAAAATAAAAAAATTATGCTTATTGCACAAAGAGAAGCATCAATAGATGAACCATCAGTACATGATTTATTCACAATAGGAACAATCGCATCTATCTTACAAATGCTAAAATTACCTGATGGAACAGTTAAAGTATTAGTAGAAGGATTACAACGTGCAAAAATTAATGCACTAAAAAATAACGATCATCATTTTATTGCAGATATAGCATTAATTAATACACTATATGTTAACGATAAAATACAGACAGTACTTTTAAAAACTACAATTAATCAATTTGAAAAATATATTAAATTAAATAAAAAAATACCTCTAGAAATATTAAATTCTTTAAATAATATTGATAATGCAGATAAATTAGGTGATACCATAGCTGCACATATACCATTAAAAATATCAGACAAACAATCTATATTAGAAATATTAAACGTAGAAAAAAGACTAGAATATTTGATGGCAATTATGCAATCAGAAATAGATTTATTAAAAATAGAAAATAAAATCCATAATCGTGTTAAAAAACAAATGGAAAAAAGTCAAAGAGAATATTATTTAAATGAACAAATGAAAGCAATTCAAAAAGAACTCGGAGAAATAGATGACATACCCGATGAAAATGAAATTCTAAAAAGAAAAATTAGAAAAGCAAAAATGCCAAAAGAAGTAAGAACAAAAACTGAAGCTGAATTACAAAAATTAAAACTAATGTCTCCCATGTCTGCAGAAGCTACAGTAGTTAGAAGTTATATTGAGTGGATGATACAAGTCCCTTGGCACTTAAGAAGTAAAATAAAAAAAAATCTAAAAACCGCTCAAACAACACTAGACTCTGATCATTTTGGATTAGATAAAGTAAAAGAACGAATACTAGAATATCTAGCCGTACAGAATAGAATCAGCAAAATAAAAGGACCTATTTTATGTTTGGTAGGCCCCCCAGGAGTCGGTAAAACCTCCTTAGGAAAATCTATAGCAAAAGCAACTGGTAGAAAATATGTGAGAATGGCCTTGGGAGGCATACGTGATGAAGCTGAAATTAGAGGTCATCGACGAACATATATCGGCTCTATGCCAGGAAAAATTATTCAAAAAATGGCTAAAATAGGAGTAAAAAATCCATTATTTTTATTAGATGAAATAGATAAAATGTCCTTTGATATGAGAGTAGATCCTGTATCTGCTCTATTAGAAGTTTTAGATCCAGAACAAAATTGCACCTTTAATGACCACTATTTAGAAATTGATTATGATCTTTCTGATGTCATGTTTGTTGCTACTTCAAATTCATTTAATATTCCTGCTCCTTTGCTTGATAGAATGGAAGTAATTCGTTTACCTGGATATACTGAAAATGAAAAACTGAATATCGCTAAATCTTATTTAAAAATAAAACAAATTAAAGAAAATGCATTAACAACAAAAGAAATTAAAATAACGGACAATGCAATCACTGATATTATACGATATTATACAAGAGAAGCTGGAGTAAGAAATCTAGAACGAGAACTATCAAAAATTTGTCGTAAAACAGTAAAAAATTTAGTTTTAAATAAAAAATTAAAAAAAATTGAAATAAATAGAAAAAATCTAAAAAAATATCTTGGTATCAAACGTTTTGAATATGGGAAAACGGAAAATAAAAATCAAATAGGTCAAGTAATAGGACTGGCCTGGACAGAAGTCGGTGGTGATTTACTGACGATTGAAACTGCTTGCGTATCAGGAAAAGGAAAATTAACATATACAGGTTCATTAGGTGAAGTGATGCAAGAATCTATTCAAGCTGCATTAACTGTCGTTAGATCACAAGCAGAAAAATTAGGAATAAAAAAAGATTTTTACGAAAAACATGATATACATGTACATGTTCCAGAAGGTGCTACACCTAAAGATGGACCAAGCGCAGGTATTGCTATGTGTACAGCAATAGTTTCTTCACTTACAGCAAATCCTGTACGTGCTGATATCGCTATGACTGGAGAAATTACTTTAAGAGGCCAATTATTAACCATAGGTGGGCTTAAAGAAAAATTATTAGCAGCACACCGCGGAGGTATTAAAAAAGTATTAATTCCTTATGATAATAAAAGAGATCTAGAAGAAATACCTAAAAATATTATTTCAGGACTGTTAATATATCCTGTAAAACATATAGAAGAAATACTAAATCTTGCTTTAGAAAACAATCCATATAAAATATAAAGATATTATAAAATTTCTACAATCATGGCAAGTTGATAAAATACATTATCAACTTGCCAAAATATAATATAAAAGAACTTATTATACCAATACTAAAAAAAACAATGTATAAAATTATATCAAAACGCATAAAATAAATACATAAATTTTTTATGATAAAAAATAATAAAAATACATTATTAAAATATTGTACTAAAATCAATAAAATTTATAATAATAGTAGATCTCTTTACATGATAAAAATAACATATTTCTAATTATTGTAAAAATATTTAATTATTTTAGAATCATATAAATAAAAAACGTCATATATCTTATCCACAATATTACTGATATAAAATAATCAAAAAATAACATTAATTTTAATATTCAGCATAATAAATTATATTAATTAATATCAACATATACACGACAGTCTATTTAAAAATACATTTTTTTAGAAATTTATAAAAAATAAAAATTTATAATTTTTTAAAAAAAATACTATATTTTATAGATTAATATCACTGAAATATAAAAATATAAAAAAGATAAGTATATATTTAATTTAATTAACAACAATAATATTAAAAAAGTAATAATCAAATTCAAACATAAAATACTTATAATCTAACTCTTAGGAGTTTTTCTGTGCAATTGTTTAATCAATTAAGTTGGTATTTCTATCGCGAATGGAAACGCTATTTAGGTGCAATTTTTTTACTAATTATTATTGCTATTTTACAACTTTTACCTCCTAAAATAATTGGCATGTTAGTTGATTTAATAATTAAACAAAAAATCAATAACATAAAAATATTTTATTGGATCATGACCATGTTGAGCACTGCCATATTGGTATATATATTGCGTTATGTATGGCGTATATTACTATTTGGAGCAGCTTATAAATTAGCTATAGAATTAAGAGTACAATTTTATAATTATCTTAGTCATCAAAATTCTGTATTTTTTTTACAACATAGAACTGGTGATTTAATGGCACGTGCAACTAATGATGTTGATAAAGTTGTATTTGCTGCAGGTGAAGGTGTATTGACATTAGTCGATTCATTAATTATGGGATTATCAGTATTAATTATAATGATTACTCAAATAAGTTGGAAACTAACATTAGTATCATTATTACCTATGCCTATTATGGCTTTAATAATTAAAAAACATGGAGAAAAATTACATCATACTTTTCGTAAAGCACAAATGGCTTTTTCTATACTGACTAATCAAACTCAAGAAAGTTTAACTAGTATTCGTATGATAAAAGCTTTTGGATTAGAAAAAGAACAATGTAAAAAATTTAATTTAGTTGCAAAAAAAGCTGGGAAAAAAAATATGGAAGTAGCAAAAATTGATGCTAAATTTGATCCAACAATACATTTGGGAATTTCATTATCTAATTTACTGGCGATTCTTGGAGGAGCAATATTAATTTGGAAAAATGAAATTACATTAGGACAATTAACTAGTTTTATTATGTATCTTGGTTTAATGGTATGGCCTATGTTAGCTTTAGCATGGATGTTTAACATAGTTGAAAGAGGTAGTGCAGCATGGGAAAGAATTCAATTAATCACAAAAATAAAATCTAATAATCGATATAAAATTAAAAAACTACCACATAAAAATTGTGTGTTAAAAATAAACATAAATAAATTTACATATCCTATGAATCAAAAATCTTCACTAAATAACATTAACATTACACTTAATCCAGGAGAAACATTAGGATTGTGTGGACCTACTGGATCAGGAAAAACCACTTTTTTAAATTTAATACAAAGACAATTTGATATAGAAGATGGAGAAATATTATATAATGATATTCCTTTATCACATGTAAAAATACAGGAATGGCGATCACGTATATCTGTGGTAAATCAGATATCCTTTTTATTTTCAGATACTATTGCTCATAACATCTCTTTAGGAAAACCTTGTGCTAGCCTACAAGAAATTGAAAATGCTGCTAATGTAGCAAATATTCATAAAGATATTTTACAATTTTCACAAGGATACTACACTCAGGTAGGAGAAAAAGGTATTATGTTATCTGGAGGACAAAAACAAAGAATTGCAATTGCAAGAGCCATTTTAACAAATAGAGAAATTCTTATATTAGATGATGCTTTATCTGCTGTGGATGGAGAAAATCAAAATATAATACTAAAAAATATTCATACTTGGAAAAACAATCGACATACTTTAATCATAGCTTCTCATAAACTTTCTACCTTAACTAATGCAAATCATATCATTGTATTAAAAAAAGGCCAAATTTCTCAAAGAGGTAATCACACTACATTAATGAAATTAAAAAAATGGTATTATTCTATGTATCAATATCAAAAACTTAATATTTAATCTACATGAAGGACATAATATTCATATGTTATTTAAGTACACTTCAGATTGTATGCGATTTTGGATAGTTCTAAAACGTCTTTTGCAATATATCAAAATTTGGAAAAAAAAATTAATTATAGCATTTTTTTGTTTGTTAGCTGCATCAATAACTGAAGTGATAGGTCCAATATTAATTAGTTATTTTATTAATCATATTATCGTATTACATAATTGTAATATTTCACTAATATTTTTTTTAATTATAAGTTTTTTGTTTTTGCAAATCGCTTCAGTGATATTAAATTACTTTCAAACTATTTTATTTAATAAAACAGCTGTTTGTATAGTACAAAATCTACGATTAGATGTTATTCAGTCAGCATTAAATCAACCATTATACATATTTGATACTCAACCTATTGGACAAATAATATCTCGGATTACTAATGATACAGAAATAGTTAAAGAATTATATGATACCGTAATAGCCACAGTCTGTCGGAGTATTGTTTTAATTATTGTAACATTAATAGCTATGTTTAGCTTAGAATGGCATATGGCTTGTATTGCAGTAATTATTTTTCCAATGGTAATTATTGTTATGTTATTTTATCAAAAAAAAAGTACACCTATATTAAGACAAGTACGACAATACATTGAAAATATAAATAATAAATTTAATGAAATTATTAATGGAATGCATGTTATTCAACAATTTAATCAAGAAGATAAATTTAAAAAATCTATAGAATATACCAGTTATGTACATTATTTATCACGTATGAAAATTTTAAGACTAGATGGACTATTATTAAGACCATTGTTAAGTTTATTTTCAGTTATTGTGCTTTCTGGTTTAATTTTATCATTTAATTTTTTTTCTGTAAATTTATTTAAAGTGGGTATTTTATATGCATTTATTAGTTATTTAGGTAGATTAAATGAACCATTAATAGCAATTACTACTCAACAATCTATTTTACAACAAGCAATTGTTGCAGGAGAAAGAATATTTGAATTAATAGATACTCCAAAACAAAAATATGGATCTGATCAAGTAATGTTAAAAAGTGGTACTATAAAAATAAAAAACTTAGATTTTTGTTATAAAAATAATACATTTAATACTTTAAATAATATTAATATTACAATACCCTCTAAAGGATTTACAGCATTTATTGGACGAACAGGTAGTGGAAAAAGTACTTTTGCTAATTTATTAATGGGATACTATCCGATAAATAATGGAAATATTTATCTTGATCACCGTTCAATATATTCACTTAGTCAAAATACATTAAGAACAGGAGTTGCTATTGTACAACAAGAACCAATCATATTAGCTGAAAGTGTATTAGAAAATATCACATTAGGTAGAAAAATTTCAAAAGATATTATTTGGAAAGTATTAGAAACGGTGGAATTATCATCTGTTATTAAATCAATGCCAAAAGGACTATATTCATTTTTAGGAGAACAAGGAAATAATTTATCTGTTGGACAAAAACAGCTTTTATCTATAGCAAGAATTTTAGTAATGCATCCTAAAATATTGATACTTGATGAAGCAACAGCTAATATAGATTCTGAAACTGAAAGAAAAATACAAAAAGTATTATTATCAGTGCGAAAATCCACTACATTAGTTGTTATTGCACATCGTTTATCAACAGTTATTAAAGCAGATAAAATTATTGTATTAAATAAAGGCGAAATTATTGAACGTGGATCTCATACTCAATTAATTAATAAAAAGGGATATTACTGGAAATTATATCAATTACAACATAATAATACTTAAAAAACATAATATTATTAATTTTAAAAGACTCTATTAGCTAAATTTAAACACCTTATTACTTAATATGGATGCTTCCTTCCGGACCTGACCAGGTTTTTAAGTAAAAAAGTACTAAATTGCTAATAGAGTACTTGTAATAAAATATATAACAAAAATATTTATTATTCAATATAGTACATAAAATATTTTAAATAGCAAGCTATTTAAGAGAATACTATATTTATATATTAATATTCTATATAACATCATGATATCATTATATGTTAGTATAAAATTTTATATTCTTATATTTTATAATAATGACCTATCAAATATTTGCACGTAAATATAGACCACAATCTTTTAATGAAATTGCTGGACAAAAAAGTATATTAACAGCTATCTCAAATTCTTTATTACTAGGGAATATTCATCATGCTTGGATATTTTCTGGACCTCGAGGAATTGGAAAAACAACTATTTCAAGATTACTTGCAAAATGTTTAAACTGTAAACAAGGTATTACATCAATACCATGTAGAAAATGCTCAAATTGTCAAGATATAGAACAAGGACATTTTATTGATTTATTAGAAGTTGATGCAGCCTCTAAAACCAAAATAGAAGACATTAAAGAATTATTAGAAAACATACAATACTTACCGATTAAAGGACGTTTTACAGTATATTTAATTGATGAAATACATATGCTTTCACGTCATAGTTTTAATTCTTTATTAAAAATTTTAGAAGAACCACCTAAACATGTTAAATTTATTTTAGCAACCACTAATACAGACAAAGTTCCTAAAACTATTCTTTCACGTTGTTTACAGTTTAAGTTAAAAAAATTAAATTCCATAGATATTTATATAAAACTTAAAAACATTCTTGATCAAGAACATATTACTTATGATCTTCAGTCATTACAGATGATTTCTCAAAAATCAGATGGTAGTTTACGTGATGCGCTTAATTTAACTGAACAAGCTATTGCTATAGGTAAAGGCAGTATTAATTTTAAAAATATTATAGAAATATTCGGAACTATAGATTCCTCTCAATCATTATTACTAATAATTGCAATGCTGAAAAAAGATGCCAATCAAATTATTCAATTATTGAATCAATTAGATAAGATAGGCATACATGCAGAAGAAATTTTGATTGATATGTTAAAATATCTACATCATATAGCCATGATACAGAAACATTCATTATCATTTAATAACTCTGAATATAGTATATCTGAAAATAAATTATTATCTCTTATAGCAAAGAGTATAAATCATTCCGATATTCAATTATATTATCAAACATTAATAATCGGTCGTAAAGAATTATCTTTAGCTCCTAATTATAAAATTGGAATAGAAATGATTTTATTAAGAACATTAAATCTTAACATTAAAGCATTTGAAAAAATAATATAAAAATATAATAATAAATAAAATAATTTTTAATAGGTATTAAATTTATAATATAATAAAAAATTATATTTATTAACTATAATATATATGTAATTATCTTATATAGATAATCTAATTTTTCAATTAAATAAAAAAAGAGAAAACATGTTTACTAAAAATGGACTCGGTAACTTAATGCAACAAGCTCAAAAAATGCAAGAAAAAATATCAAAAATAAAACAAGAAATTATTAATATGGAAGTTACAGGAGAATCTGGCGCAGGATTAGTAAAAGTAACTATTAATGGAGCACATCATTGTAAACGCGTTGATATTGATCTTAGTTTAATAAAAGATGACAAAGAAATATTAGAAGATTTAACAGCGGCAGCATTCAATGATGCTGAAAGAAAAATTACTGAAGTACACAAGAAAAAAATGGCTTCTATTTCTACTGGTGTTGACTTACCAACAGATTTTAATTTACCATTATAAATAATTAAAATAATTATTAATATCACTATATATTTAATATAATTTATATAAAGATACTAAAAAATTAATTGATACATCTTTATATAATATATATGTAAAACAGTATAATAAAAAATTCAATATCATTAATAGAACATTTAATGAATACAAAACATATTAATATAATTAAACTATTATTGAACACGGGAATAATTTATGAATACAAATAAAAAAGAAATTTTTACATTTAAATCAGAAGTAAAACAATTATTGCATTTAATGATTCATGCACTATATTCTAATAAAGAAATATTTCTAAGAGAATTAATATCTAATGCATCTGATGCAATTGATAAATTAAGATTTCAATCTATATCTAAACCAGAATTATATAATAATAATACTGATATGTGGATTAAAATTGATATTGATAAAAATAATAAAACTTTAAGTATTAGTGATAATGGTATTGGTATGAATCGTCAAGAAATAATTGATAATTTAGGTACTATTGCTAAATCTGGTACTAAATCATTTCTAGAATCACTAAAAAATAAAGATAATCATCAATTAATAGGACAGTTTGGAGTTGGTTTTTACTCTTCTTTTATTGTTGCAGAAAAAGTATTAGTACGAACACGTGCAGCTGATATGGAAAATAACAAAGGAATACAATGGGAATCATCAGGGAAAGGAGAATATACCATTAATGAAATTGAAAAAAAAGAACAAGGTACAGAAATTATTCTATTTTTAAAAAAAGAAGAACAAGATTTTTTAGAAGAATGGAAAATACGTAATATAGTTAAAAAATATTCAGATCATATTACAGTACCTGTTAAAATTTTAACCTATGATGAACAAAAAAAAATTCATTCATGGCAACAAATTAACAAAGCTAATGCTTTATGGAATCTTAATAAAAACGAGATTAGTAAAACAGAATATCAAAATTTTTACAAATATATAACACATGATTCTCAAAACCCTCTAATATGGAGTCATAATCATGTTGAAGGTGCACACGAATATACAAGTTTATTATATGTTCCTGAAAAAGCCGCTTGGGATCTTTGGAATAGAGAAAATAAACATGGATTAAAATTATATGTTAAACATGTATATATTATGGATGATGCTGAACAATTTTTACCAAATTATTTAAGATTCATACGCGGAATTATTGATTCAAATGATTTACCATTAAATATTTCTAGAGAAATATTACAAGATAATAAAATCATCCATAACTTACGTCAAGCTCTTACTAAAAGAGTATTACAGATTTTAGAAAAATTAGAAACTACCAATGTTGAAAAATATCAAAGTTTTTGGAATCAATTTGGACTAGTCATTAAAGAAGGGCTTGCTGAAGATTCTATAAATTACAATCGTATCGCTAATCTTTTACGTTTTTCTGCATTATCTACTAATAGTCCAATACAAACTCTATCGTTAAAAGAGTATGTAAAAAATATGGATACTAAACAAGAAAAAATTTATTTTATTACTGCTGATAGTTATATATCTGCAAGTAGCAGTCCTCATCTAGAATTATTCAAACAAAAAGGTATTGATGTATTATTATTATCCGATAGAATTGATGAATGGATGATGAATTATCTTACTGAATTTCAAGGTAAAAAATTACAATCTATCAGTAAAAATGACGAATCATTAAATCATTTAATAAATAAAACACCATTAAAAGATAACAAAATAGAAGAAAAAATTACATTATTTATTGATAAAATAAAAACCATTCTAAAAGATCAAATAAAAGACGTACGTTTAACATATCGATTAATCGATACACCATCTATAGTATTAACTGATTCTAATGAAATGACTACACAAATGTCAAAACTATTTTCAGCAGCAGGACAAAAAGTGCCACCGATAAAATATATTTTTGAAATTAATCCTGAGCACAAGCTAATTAAAAAAATTATAAATATAAAAGATGATAAAAATATTCAGGAATGGATTTACTTATTGTTCGAACAAGCCTTATTAACAGAACGCGGTAGTTTAGAAAATACAAATCAATTTATTAATAGAATAAATACATTATTAATAAAAAATAAAATATAATACATTATTATATTTTTTCTGCAACTATCAAAATTAATAATTATATATGTTTTTTATGTAAAAATTAGACGTTTAGGAAAATGTATTATGCGTATTATTTTTATTGGTGCTCCTGGAACAGGAAAAGGAACTCAAGCTACTCTTACTGCAAATGAGTATAATATTCCTAATGTATCTGCCGGAGATATTTTAAGACATACCATTCTAAAAAATGATACATTTAGTAAAAAAATAAAAAATATTATTGATCAAGGACAACTAGTAGATGATGAATTTATATCATCATTAATTAAACAACGACTAGAACAAAAAGATTGTCATACAGGATTTTTATTAGATGGATTTCCTCGAACATTGAGTCAAGCAAATTTTATGAAACAATGGAAAATTAAAATAGATTATGTTATTGAATTCACAGCATCATTACAAACAATAATAGAAAGAATTAAAGGTAGAAGAATTCATCTAAAATCAGGAAGAATTTATCATATAAAATTTAAACCACCAAAAATAGAAGGAATCGATGATTTCACTGGTCAACAATTAGATATTAGAACCGATGATACTGAAGATAATATTAAAAAACGTATTTTAGAATATCAAAAAATGACTATACCATTAATAGAATACTATAAAAAAGAACAAATAACAGGAAATGTTAATTTCCTTACAATAAATGCTGATAATTCAACACTGGAAATTAATAAGAAATTAAAAAATGCATTAAACACATAACATATATATAGTATTTAATTATTGCAAATAAATATTTGGTGCACCCTACAGGATTTGAACCTGTGACCTACGGCTTAGAAGGCTGTTGCTCTATCCAACTGAGCTAAGGGTGCATGTAATTAATATATTATTTTAATAATATCATATCTAATATTAACTGAATATATAAATTTTAAAAAATTATTATTTTTAAATAAAAATATATGAATTAAATATAGATATTTTTTATTATGATCTTTATACTTACTGCAGTAAAACAATATTGTATTTAAAATATTAATTATCATAAAATTGAGTTAATCATGTCACCGATTATTATTGATGGAAAAAAAATATCCAATATATTACAACTACAAATTGAAAAAAAAGTAAAACACCAATTATCAATCGGAAACAGAGCACCTGGTTTAGCTGTAATTTTAATTGGCAATAATCCCGCATCAAAAATTTATGTTAATAAAAAAATAAAAATGTGTAAAAAAGTTGGATTTATTTCACAATTTTGGCATTTATCTTCCAATGTATCTGAAAAAAAATTATTAACAATAATTAATTATCTTAATTATAATAATAAAATTGACGGTATTCTTATACAATTACCATTACCTAAAAAAATAAACAATATTACAATTCTGAGTAGCGTTTTACCAAAAAAAGATGTTGATGGATTTCATCCATACAATACCGGTCTTTTATGTCAAAGACAACCAAAATTAAGACCATGTACATCATTGGGTATCTTAACATTACTACATGCATATAATATTAATACTTATGGATTACATGCAGTTATAATTGGAGCATCTAATATAGTTGGTAGACCTATGAGTATGGAGTTATTGCTTTCTGGTTGTACTACCACTGTCACTCACAGATTTACCAAAAATCTAAAATATCATATTCATAATGCAGATTTGTTGATTGTAGCTGTAGGTCATCCTCATTTTTTAGATGGTAAATGGATTAAAAAAGGATCTATTGTTATTGATGTAGGTATTAATAAATTAAAGAATGGATTAATAGTAGGTGATGTTGATTTTAATTCTGCTTGTAAAAAAGCATCATATATTACTCCTGTACCTGGAGGCGTTGGGCCTATGACAGTAATAACGTTACTGAAAAACACATTACAAGCTTATGAAAACAATAATAATCTTTAAACAAAAAATTAAAATATTTACTTTTTTATTCTATGCCATGTAGTGTGATCAGAATTATCTTCAACCATAATTCCTAATGCTAATAAATCATTACGTATTTGATCTGCTTGTATCCAATTTTTTAATTTTCTAGCATTGTTTCTTTTTTTAATTAAATATTCAATATGAATAATATCCTGATTTTGATATTGATGTTTATTTCTAAAAAAATCTTCTGGATTAGATAAAAACAAACCCAGTACATTTCCAAAAAAACATAATTGTGATGCTAAAATATCTGCTTTTTTAGTATTTTTTTGCATTTTATATACATTTATTTTATGAGCAACCTTTAAAAATATTGATAAAACTTTTGGTGTATTAAAATCATCGTTCATTGCATTTTTAAAATCCAGCGCAATAGACAAATTATTATCAATAATTTTTTTAAAATTAGTGCCTCGTAATGCTCTATATAATATTAATAACGATATCTCTGCATGCTTTAAACTATTTTTAGAATAATATAATGGATGTCTATAATGTGTAGATATTAATAGATATCGAATAACTTCAGCATGATAATTCTTTAGTACATCTTGTAAAGTATCAATATTCCCTAAAGATTTAGACATTTTTTTATTTTTTATAATAACAATACCAGTATGTAACCAATAATTTACATATTTAACACGATTTACACAAGTAGATTGAGCAATTTCGTTTTCATGATGAGGAAATAATAAATCCGATCCACCACCATGTATATCAAAACTATCACCTAATATCATTTTACTCATAGCTGAACATTCAATATGCCAACCTGGTCTTCCATTACCCCAAGGAGATACCCAATATGGTTCATTTTTCTTAGCAATTTTCCACAATACAAAATCAAATATATGATTTTTTTGTGATTGATTATCTTTTATACGATTAGTAATCTGTAGATTTTTTATAAATTGTTTAGATAATATACCATAATTAATATCACTGGTAATAGAAAACATTACATCTCCATTTTTAGAAATATAAGCATGTTTTAAATTTAATAAATCAGAGATCATATCAATCATACATGATATATGTTGCGTAGCACGTGGTTCTTGATCAGGAGATAGTAAATTTAATTTAAAAAAATCATTATGCATATAAGATATCATACGACGAGTAAATGTTGTGATCGATTCTTTATTTTTATTAGATAAAGCAATGATTTTATCATCGATATCGGTAATATTACGTATATATTGTACTTCATATCCAAGATAACGTAAATAACGCACTATTATATCAAAACAAACAAAAGTTCTACCATGTCCGATATGACATAAATCATATACAGTAATTCCACAAACATACATGTTAATTTTTTTATAAAAAATCGGTTTAAATACCTCTTTTTTACCAGTTAATGTATTAAAAATTTTTAACATCTCAATCTCTATTAAAAAATATATCGTTTTCTATTAACAGTAAAAGCTTATAAAAATTATATATTAAATATATAATAATTAAAATACACGTTTATTTTAGTAATGATTCTATGAATGCTAACATCATACTAATAGAAATAAAAAATATTTATTCATTATTACATGACAAGATTAGTATAATTTTATTACAATGGAATAATATTGCGGATTTAATACATCAGGAAATCGATATGACAAAAAAACTGGAAAAAACATTAAAATTCCCTTGTGCATTTACATATAAGATCATAGGTTTAGCTAAACCAGAATTAATCGATAAAGTCATACGAGTAATACAGTTTTATTTACCTGGAGATTACATACCTCAAGTAAAATCAAGTAATAAAGGAAACTATCTTTCTGTGTCTATTACAATATTTGCTCAAAATTTTACTCAAATACAAAATCTATACTATGAGTTAAGTAATATTAATTTAGTACGAATGGTTTTATAAACTACAAATATATTATAAATATTTTTATAATATATATAAAATTAAAATAATAAAAAGTGCAGTACTGTCTAGTACTGCACCATGATAGACATTTTTTAATCTGGTGTAGTAAAAATGCGATTATAAACTAATTACATTAGCAGCAGATGGTCCTTTAGCACCTTCGGTAATCTCAAATTCAACACTTTGACCTTCTGTCAATGTTTTAAATCCATTGCTTTGGATAGCTGAAAAATGGACAAATACATCTTTACTTCCATCTTCAGGAGTAATAAAACCAAAACCTTTAGATTCATTAAACCATTTAACATTACCTTTAATCTTGGACATCTATATTACCTTTACATAAAATAATACTAACTGATGATTCAGTTAGAAGAACGATTTTAAACATTTTTATATATATTTAATATATATAAAAAATAAATTTTTTATTAAAATAATATTTATTTAAGTATTAAAATATATTTGCATTATATTTAATATTATGACATACACGTATGTATTCCATTTGTGAAATAATATTTTTATAAATAAAAAAATAAATGCATATATACAAAACAACCAAGGATAATTCGTCCTTGGTTGTTTTTTAATTTATTATAGCCTGGCAATGACCTACTCTCACACGGGGAGGCCCCGTACTACCATCGGCGTTGAAATGTTTCACTTCTGAGTTCGGAATGGTTTCAGGTGGTACCATAACACTATTGTCGCCAGGCATTTATAACTAAAAAAATAAATAAATATGTTTAAATTTAGATAACAAGCATTTTATGCTTATTTATAAAACATCTCTGGTGTTGTAAGGTTAAGCCTCTCGGGTCATTAGTACTGGTTAGCTTAACATATTACTATGCTTATACATCCAGCCTATCAACGTCGTAGTCTTCAACGTCCCTTCAGTAAACTAAGTGTTTCAGGGAAGACTAATCTTGGGGCAAGTTTCGCGCTTATATGCTTTCAGCGCTTATCTTTTCCGCATTTAGCTACCGGGCAATGCCATTGGCATGACAACCCGAACACCAGTGATGCGTCCACTTCGGTCCTCTCGTACTAGAAATAGCCCCCCTCAATCTTCCTACGCCCACGGCAGATAGGGACCGAACTGTCTCACGACGTTCTAAACCCAGCTCGCGTACCACTTTAAATGGCGAACAGCCATACCCTTGGGACCGGCTTCAGCCCCAGGATGTGATGAGCCGACATCGAGGTGCCAAACACCGCCGTCGATATGAACTCTTGGGCGGTATCAGCCTGTTATCCCCGGAGTACCTTTTATCCGTTGAG
>Ga0193712_1000018_pt1 | contig 25964 bp, 19 predicted proteins | sample H3a1metaG_FD_143053 | JGI IMG/M metagenome (GOLD analysis project Ga0193712, IMG submission 143053) | Soil microbial communities from a riparian zone of the East river system, Colorado, United States - H3a1 | ecosystem: Environmental > Terrestrial > Soil > Riparian zone | place: USA: East River... | reverse complement strand
CAGGCAGTTCATCGATGCCGAGCAGCGGCGTGCCGTCCCTGCGGTCGAGGATGTAGTACATGCCGGTCTTCCCGCCGAGAACAACGGCCTTGCGGTCCTTTCCATGAACGCGGATGTCTGCAAGAACGGCAGACATGTTTTCCATGTCCCAAAAACCGTGGTGGATGGTCTGGAAGTGCCACCGGTATACCCCGGTCTTGGCGTCCACCGCGACGATCGAACTCGAGAACAGGTTCTCTCCCCCGCGTGCCGACCCGTCCTGCGAAGAACGATTGCCGCGCGCGTTCCCGAACACCCAATAGACGAGATTCAGCTCGGGATCGACGGCCGGATGGATCCAGGGCGTGGCGCCGCCAAGCAGGTACGAGTTGCCTTCCCAGGTGTCGTTGCCGATCTCGCCCGGGTCGGGCGCGCCCCAGAAGTGCCACACGAGCTCGCCGTCGCTGGCGCGCACCGCGATTCCTGCGCCGCGGTCGCCGTCGTTCGTGCCGAGGTAGAGCATGCCTTCGCTGTAGACCACCGCAACCTTCTGCACGTTGCCCCAGCCGTTGTGCTGCTTCTCCCAGACGACTGCGCCCGTGTCCTTGTCGAGCGCGACCACGAAGTTGTTGCCGGTGATCGTGAAGACCTTGCCTTCGCCGACCGCCACGCCGCGGCGCGTCTGGGCGCCTCGGGGCTGCGTATACTTCCACTTGGTCACGCCGGTCTTGCCGTCCACGGCGAACACGTTGCCGGAGGCCGATTCGATGTAGAGCACGCCGCCCACTGCCACCGTCGTGCTCTGGTTGTTCCCGGTCGTGATGCCACCTTCGATGTGATTGAGCCACACCGCGCCCAGCCTGCGGACGTTGTGCTGGTTGATCTTGCGCAGCCTCGAGTAGTTCTGGTTTCCGAGATTGCCGCCGACCTTGGGGAAGTCCTTGTCGCCCGGCGTGCAGCAATCCGACAACTCGGCCGCCCGGGGCCGATGATGGTGGTGGCCCTCGTGCTCATTGTCTTTCTTGCCCGACCATCCCTCGTGGTCGCGGTCTCGATCACCGTCGTCGTTCCCCATGACCGCGTGGGACACGGTCAGCACGCCGGCAGCGAACAGCGAGGACACCAACAATTTGAGTTTCATGGAACATCTCCCTAGGATCGGGCCGCGAACGGGACCCTATGAACGGGACCCATGTTCTGACAAGCCAGAACATCATTTCAAAAACTCTATGAGAGGAGGGTCTGCCTTGTCAATGCCGCGCCTGCTTACCAAAGCAAACGATGGTGTCTGCTTTGGGAAACGTCGTGCAATTGATGTACGGACAACCTAAGAGTGCCGGCGGTAGTGAGCGATGTTGTGCAGTTGCATTGCAGTTACCGGCATCCGCTCAAACGCGCGGAAGGCGTGAAACAAGGCGATTTCCAATTCCGATGCCTCGGGCGGCGCGACCTGAAGGGTACGCCATCTCACCCATTACCGCGCGGCGAAGGTGCGTACCTTCACGGCCAGCATCTCGGATCGGCACCAGGGCGAGAGATCGCCGCCCGCCATTTTCCAGGCGGTGCGCAGCCATTGGTCGCGGTACGCGCGGCGCAAGGCGCCGTCCTCCTCTTTGTAACGCCTTTCGCAAGGGCGGCCCCGATACGCGAACGAAGGGGCTCGAGTTTTCCGCCTCGGTGCAGACGAACGGGTCTGAAATTTGCTAGAGATCCATCGCGCAATGATCAACTTGGAATCCGCGTATCACCGGTGGCGAATGCCTGGTCAGCCGGTAGATCGCGCAGACCGGGATCGTCTTTTTTTCTCTCGAATTTGGGCAAGCAAGCGCTTGGGAACTTCTGAACAAATCGCTCTTGCTTGCGCTGCAGTCCTTGCGAATAGTCCGGCTATTTGGTTTCGTCGCGGCGATCGCACACCTATCTCGGGATCAAGCCCGACCCGAAGATATAGCTGTCAGCTGCGAGGCGGCGTTCCGCCGCAGCAGTTCGGCGAACTGGTCGGATTCGATCGGGTGGCTGAAGTAAAAACCCTGCATTTCATCGCACGCCCCTGACTGCAGGAACGCCATCTGTTCCTCCGTCTCCACGCCCTCCACGACCACATTCAGTTGCAGGCTTTTGCCCATGGTAACGATAGCCTGGGTGATGGCCCGGTCTTCACTGTCCTGAGAGAGGTCGCGGATGAAAGAGCGATCGACCTTCATCGTGTCGACGGAGAAGCGCTTCAGATTGGCCAGCGAAGCGAAGCCGATTCCGAAATCGTCGATCGTCAACCGCACTCCCAGTTTCTTCATGGCCGCAAGTACGGTTGCCGCGCGCTCCGCGTTTTGCATCACCATGGTTTCAGTGAGTTCGAATTCCAGCAGTTCGGGCGCGAGCCCGGATTCTTCGAGCGCATCGGCGATGTCCTGGAGCAGGTTCTGGTCGAAAAACTGGCGGGCGGAAAGGTTCACCGCCACAGTAACAGGCGGCAGCCCTAGACGCTGCCATGCCACGTTTTGTGCACATGCGGTTCCGAGTATCCAGCGGCCGACCGGAACGATCAAACCGGACTCTTCCATTATGGGGATGAATTGCGTGGGCGAAACCAGGCCCAATTCCGGATGGCTCCAGCGTAACAGCACCTCCACCCCGGTGATGGCGCCCGACTTGCGGTTGAGCTTGGCCTGGTAATGCAGGTGGAACTCTTCACGTTCGAACGCCCGCCGCAAGCTGCTCTCCATGGCCAGACGCTCGAAGGAGTGCGCGCTCATGCCCTCGGTGTAGAACCGGAACGTATTCTTGCCCTCTTCCTTCGCGCGGTACATGGCCGTGTCCGCGTTTTTCATCAGGCTCTGCTCGTCGTCCGCGTCAGCCGGATACATCGAGATCCCGATGCTCGCGGTGACCCGGCATTCCTGCCCCTGGATCGTGATCGGCTTGATTACGGCGGCCATGATCTTGCGCGCCACCGCCTCCACCTGCTGCGGCGCTCCGACTTCGTGCACCATCACCACGAACTCATCGCCGCCCAAGCGCGCCATCACGTCGCTCGAACGCAACGTTTCGGTCAGCCGCCGGCTCACTTCCCGCAACAAAACGTCGCCCGCGTCATGGCCCAAGGTATCGTTGATGAGCTTGAACCGGTCCAGATCGATGAACAGCACCGCGAATTTATGACCGTATCGCTTGGATTGCCGGATCGCGAGGCTCAATAGTTCGCTGAACAGCGTGCGGTTGGGCAAAGCCGTCAGCCCGTCGTGATGCGCGAGGTACTGAATTCGCTCCTCGGCTTGCTTGCGCGCGCTGATGTCCTTGCCGACGCCACGATAGCCCTTGAATACGCCGGTGTCGTCGAACATCGGTTCGCCGCTGACGCCGATCCAGATCTTCTTGCCCGATTCGTCCAGCCGGCACAGCTCCAAGTCATGGAACGGCTGGCGCGCATCGAGAATCGCCATATGCGCGGACCATTCGACCGCGGACATGTTAAGGTAGTCCAGTTCCCAGTGTTTCTTCCCGACAAAATTAAAGCCGCGCACATTGGTGACCCGTTCCGAGCCGGTGCCGGCAAACGAGGTGAACCGGTAGTGGTCGTCCTGTTCCCAGTACAGATCCGATGAGAGCTGGGTCAGGCTGCGGAAGCGTGCCTCGCTTTGGCGCAGTGCCTCTTCGGCGCGCTTCTGCTCGGTGATGTCCCTGGCGGTGCCGCGGTAACCCTGAAATCGCTCTTGCTCGTCGAACACCGGCTTCCCGGTGACGCTGATGTAGCTCCACCCGCCCTCCGGATTGGGGCGCTTGAAGATAAAATTGGCAAATGGCTGTCTCGCCTTGAGCACGGCTTTATGCTTGTCCCAACTACCGTCGTCGCCGACCGGAATCCCGCCGTGGTCCCAACGCGCCGTGCCGACGTACTGCTGCGTTATGACTCCCGTTTGTTCCGTGCTCGTCCCTGTCGCCTGGGTAAAAAGACAGTTCTCGTCCTGTTCCCAATACCAGTCGGACGAAAGTTCAAGCATGGTTCGCAGGCGCTCCTCAGCCTGCCGCAACGCCCTAACTGGATCTTCGGGGCCCTTGGCTTTGCTACGCTTACCTATTCCATGGCGCGTTTTTCCCGTCTGGCGCCACGCTTGAACGACGCATTCTCCGATGAGGCCAGACGCAAGCATTTCTACGAGCAAGCCTACAGCGGCGCTTGCGAACCGAGAGAGATGCGAACATGAAACGCATTTCCTTTGTAAGTAGGGCAGCTCGAAGACGGCCGCGTTGCCGCAGTAAAGCGCCGGCGCGATCTTCCACGCTGGAATAGCGATGGGAAAATTCCAGGGTGTGATGATCGAACCACCCCCACCGGCTCGCGCGTGAATTCTACGCCGATACCGGGACACACCGAGGGTACGACCTCGCCCGGAATGCGCAGCGCTTCTCCCGCGAAGAACTTGAAGATGTTGCCGGCGCGCGTCACCTCGCCGATCGCCTCGGGGAGCGTCTTGCCTTCCTCGCGCGCCAGCAGGTCGCCGAGATCCGCCTTGCGCGCCTGAGCCTCGTTCGCCAGCGCGAGCAAACGATGGTGTCTGCTTTGGGAAACGTCGTGCAATCGATGTACGGACAGCGGCTGGGGCGCCAGGCGAACTTCAAGAATGCCGGCGGTGATGAGCGATGTTGTGCAGTTGCATTGCGGTCACGGGAATCCGCTCATACGCGCGGAAGGCGTGGAACAAGGCGGTTTCCAATTCCGACGCCTCGGGCGGTACGGACTGAAGCGTGCGCCATCTTACCCATTGCCTTGCGGCGAAGTTGCGGACCTCCACGGCCAGCATCTCGGATCGACACCAGGGCGAGGGATCGCCACCTGTCATTTTCCAGGCGCTGCGCAGCCAGTAGTCACGGCATTCGCGGCGCAAGGCGCCGTCCCTCCCGGGCAGGCGCAAGCAGCGCTCGAGCGGGAGCGCGCCGCCGTTCGCCAGGAAGGCGCTGAAACCTTTGCTGAGCCAGTCGAGATCCTGAGCGCCGATCTGCCCGCCGGCTACTCGCTGAGCGCGCTCGAGCTCCTCCTGCAACAACGGGGCTTCGGTTGCACCATTCGCACTTTCCGCGGGGATCGCAAGGATGGCAACGCGATCAGCCACTGTGCCCACCTCCCTCTTTGTACCGCTTTTCGCAAGGGCGGCCCCGATACGCGAACGAAGGGGCTCGAGTTGTCTATTACGCAAGTTACGCTCCCGCATGGCGCGGCGTCACCTAACAAAAGGCAGGCAGGATGCTCGCTACACGAGGCTCAGTTCCCGGGCTCGAACGATAGCCTCCGTCCTGTTGCGTACCTGCAACTTGCCGAAAATGTTATTCAAGTGCCACCGGATCGTCCCGACCCCGATCTCGAGTTCTTTGGCGATTTCCTGGTTGGTCAAACCGCGGTTCAGCAGGCCGAGCACTCGAAGCTGCGCCCTGCTCAGAGGCTCCTGCATGGTTCGCGAACCCCGCGCCTCCTTCTTGCCGTCGGCGGCCTTCGGCAGTCGCCGCGTGGCGGGCCGGGAGACGAATTTGCCGATCGACGGCGGCTGGGAGTCGCACCGGGCGCTCGTCGAAGGGAGATCCTTGTTGGTCAATGAGAACGACAACCGGTAAATGCCTGCAATTCGCTCATGGCACGCTCCGTGTCTCGCAAGCGTTTGCTCCTGGAGTTCGTCGTCCAAGAGCGCCGCCACGGCTTTCGAATCGTAGCCACCGGCCAGCAATATCCAATCGGCCACTGCGTCTCCGCCGCGGATCTTCTGCTCGGCGGTCGCTGCTTGGCCTGTCGGCGTTTGAGTTTGCAACAAGTGAGCCCCGATCAGGCCGGCCCGCGCCGCAAGCGCCGGCAAGACATCTCGTGAAAGCCGCTCTCTCAAGCGGTTCGCCTGCCCCGGGACCGGCGAAAACCGAAGCGTCAGCAAGGTGTGCGCCGCGCCACCACCGTGGCTGCACAGGACCCGGCACTGGCTTCTGGTCATATTGCGGTGCTGCGGCATCATCTTGGTGGACCACGGCGTCGGGTTGTTCAGCCGGTCAAGGTAGTGTTTCGAAGTGAGCGTCTCGTACTCTGCCAGCTCGTAGATCACAAAATAGTCCCCTTCGCCGGACGGTGACGTCCAGCGCGTCCCGCGCAAGAAACCCGGGATCCGAAGTCTTTCCGGCATATGCTCGCGAGAGTGCCAGTCCTCGAACTCCGACTGAGCTTCGGGTGCGACATTCCACCACATCGCCACTGCCGCGTTGCCAAGAAGCCCCATCACCGCTCCTCCGGATTCTCGCTGTACATGCCCTGTCTATCCGTGGACCATCACGCGTTGATCAACCCGGAATCCGCGTATCGGCGCTGCCGACGCGCGAAACCATTTTCAGGAAATGGGCCTCCATGCGCGCCGCATCGGGCTTGATGCCCGTGAAATGCTCGAAGGCCCCCACGGCCTGCCAGACCGCCATCCCGCCGCCATCGAGGGTTCGGCAGCCGCGCTTTCGGGCGGCGCGCAGAAGTTCGGTCTCCAGCGGGAAGTAGACGATCTCCGCGACCCACATTTCCGGCCGCAGCAAGGACGGATCCAACGGCAAACCGGGATAAGCTGCCATTCCCATCGGAGTGGCGTGGATCAGGCCGTCCGCCCGTTTCGCCGCCGGTGCAATGTCATCGGCAGATGCGACCACCCGGTCGGGGTGGTTTCCCGCGACTCTGCGCGCCAGCACTTCGGCGCGCTCATGGTCCCGGTCGACGATGAATAGTTGCTCCACGCCCAAGCCCATCATGGCGTGTGCGATGGCCGCCCCGGCCCCTCCCGCGCCGAGGAGCACCACGCGCCGCCTCGGCGCAACGCCCAGCTTCTGCCGGAAAGACACGGCGAAGCCCGAGCAATCGGTGTTGAAACCTTTGCTCCCGCCTTCACGGAAGATCACCGTGTTGACGGCGCCGATGGCGCGTGCCTCTTCGGAGAGCTCGGCCAGCAGGGGCAGCGCAGCCTGCTTGCACGGATGCGTGATGTTGAGGCCGTCGAAGCCCGCCGCTTCGGCCGAGTCGATCAGCCGCGGCAGATCGGCAACGCCGCGCCCTTCTTGGGCGAGATCGATCAGCTGATAATGCAGAGTGAGTCCCTGGCACCGGGCTTCCTCCTCGTGCAGAGCGGGAGAGAGGGATTCCTGAATCCCCTCGCCGATGAGGCCGACCAGGAACTTGCTCTTCTCCATCTCAGCCCTGGTAACCCATAAGCCGGGGCAGAAAAAGCGCGAGCCCCGGTATGAAAGTAATCAGCGCAAGCGCGCCGATCATGACGGCAAGAAATGGCATCGCCTCGCGCACGATGTCCTTGAGAGGCACCTCCGCGATCTTGACCATCATGAAAAGCAGCAGGCCGTAAGGCGGGGTGCACAGGCCGATCATGATGTTGACGACCGCGACCACACCGAAATGCACCGGGTCGACGCCCAGCGCCTGCGCGGTGGGGAGGAGAACCGGGACGATGATCAGCAGAATCGTGGTTCCTTCCAGGAAGCAGCCGAGGACCAGGAGGATGAGGTTCGCGAGCAGGAGGAAGGTAAACGGCGTGAGCTCGTACCCCTTCAGCATGATGGCGAGCGTCTTGGGAATGTTCTCGACCGTGATGACGTAGTTGAAGGCCATCGCGGCGGCGATCAGCATGCCGATCGATATCGTGACGCGCGCGCTGTTCACCAGCGATTTGTAGACGCCGCCCCAGGTGACGCCGCGATAGAGGAAAGCGGAAACCAGCAGCGCGTAGAGGGCGGCGAGAGCGGCGGCTTCAGTGGGCGTGGTGATCCCGGAGTAGAGGCAGCCGAGAAGGACCACCGGCATCATCAGCGCGGGCATGGCTTCCCAACTGATGCGCGGAATGTCGCGCAGCGGGACCGGTTTCTCGACCGGGAAATTTCTTCGCCGGGAGGTGAACGCGATCAGGAGCATCTGCGCGATGCCGAGGAGCAGGCCCGGGATGACGCCGGCGAGGAACAGGTAGCCGACGGACGTATCGGAGACCAGGGCGTAGATCACCAGCGGGATCGAGGGCGGGATGATGGGCGCGATGACCGAGGACACCGCCGTAAGGGCGGCGGCATACGCCGCCGGGTATTTGCCGTCCTGCGTCATCATTTTCTGCATCAGCTTGCCCGAGCTCGCGGCGTCCGCGAGGGCGGAGCCCGACATGCTGGAGAAGATGATGCTTTGCACGACGTTCACCTGGGCGAGGCCGCCGCGGTAGCGCCCGACGAATGCGTTGCAGAAGCTCAGCAGCCGTTCCGTGATGCTGCCGATGGTCATGAACTCGGCGGCGAGGATGAACAGCGGAATGGCCAGCAGCACGAAGCTGCTGTACATGCCGTTGGAGAGCTGCTCGGCGGCGGTCCCGACGTCGAGGCCGGTCATGAAAAGATAGAGAATCGATCCGCCGATCATCGCGTGCCCGATCGGCAGCCCGAGCAGGGTGAGGGCGAGGATCGCCATGACGGTGAGCGAGAAGGGGCTGGTGAAGTTCATAGGCCGGAGCTGACCTTGGTCGCATCGAGGGGTTCGGGATCCTCGCCGCGCAGCAGATGCGACAGGAGCCAGAGGTAACGGGCAGTGACTGCAACGAGGAAGATCACATAGATCGAGAACAGGATGTCGAAGCGGATCTTGAGATAGGACGAGTGTTCAACCTTCATGAAAGCGACGTACTTGATCGTAGCCGGAAGCGAGGCGGCGTACAGGATCACGATCGAGATCCCGGCGATGATTCCCATGGCGACACGCGTGCGGCGGCCCACCGCCGAATAGACGAGGTCGAAGCGGATTTCCTCGCGTTCCTTGAGGACGAAGGCGGCGCCCCAGAGCACCAGCCACAGCCAGGTGATCACGCTCAGCTCGGAGGTCCAGCCGACCGGGAAGTTGAACAGATACCGGAAAACGATCTGCACCAGGAAAGCGACGAACATGGCGGCGAGCAGGCCGGCGGCGAAATTCTCCGCGCGGCGCAGCAGCCAGGCTCCGGCTTTGCCGAAGAACGGATTCATTGTTTTGCTTCCCCAGGACCTGCAGGCCGCCGGCCGCGGGCGCGACCGGCGGGCATACGGGAGTTACTTCAGGGCGTTGATCTTCTCGAGCATCCCTTTCGGCCAGTCCTTCGCCTCGTCCGAATCGAGGTATGTCTTCTGCGCATAGGCGCGGAAGGCGTTGACGTTCGGGGCGTAGACTTCGAGACCCTGCTTCCTGAAGCCATCGGCCAGCTCCGCTTCGCGCTTCAGGTGCTCGGCCGCGCTCCAGGCGATCGCCTTGTCGGCCGCGGCCTGGAAGGCTTTCTGCTTGGCGGGCGACATGCTCTGCCAGGTTTTCAGGTTGACGCTGAGCAAGTCGTATCCGACGAGGTGCGAGGTCAGCACGATCTGCGACATCACCTCGTAGAACTTCATGTTCTGCACGTTGGGCAGCGGGTTGTCCTGGCCGTCGATCGCTCCGGTCTGCAGCCCCGTATAGACCTCGGCGTAAGCCATGGGCGTGGGATTCGCGCCAATCGAGCGGCCAAGGAGTTGCCAGGCATCTCCGGGCGGCATCCTGAGCTTGACGCCGGCCATGTCGGCAGGGGTGTTGATTTTCTTCTTGGGTTTCAGGCCGACCTGCCGCGTGCCGAAGAACGTCGGCCCGAGGATCTTGATTTTGGTCTGGTCCTCGACCATCTTCTTCATCTGCGCGCCCAGGTCGCTCGCGAAGAAGGCGTTCAGATGGTTGGCGTCGCGAAAAAGATACGCCGACGTCAGGATCGACCACGCCGGGATCTGCTTGGAAATATCCTGCGGCGCGATATTGCCCATCTCCAGGTTGTCGCGCTGCAGGGCGACCAGCTCCGTGCCCTGCTTGAACAAGGTCCCGTTGTAGAAGGGCTCCACTTTGAAATCGCCCTCGACCTCTTTCGCGAACATCTGGATCATCCCCGCACGAATGTCCTTGTCGGAGAACACCGCTGCGAAGCGGATGGTGGGCTTGGCCTGCGCTCCGGCAGGCAGCACGTAGGCAGCAGCAAGAGCGGCGCCTGCCTTGAGCGCCGAACGACGATCGATCTTGAAATCCATGTCAACCTCCTCCTATGAACTATATATGTGACTAATTCGCCTCTGTTTCAGTTTCGTGCCGATTCGATGACTTCCTCGGGCGCATCGAGGTATTTCTGCGCCGCCACTAGCGCCAAGCGGATATATTCCTCCGCGCCAATGAGCCGCGAAAGCGAAACCCGGGGGATCTCCAGCGCGTAGGGAAGTCCCGCCTGGAGGCAGGCGAGGACTTCGCGGACGCCGAGGCCGCCTTCCCCTGGGAACAGTCGCTCGAAGCGCGCGGCGTGGATCACCTCATCCCGGGTCTTCGGCGCTTGCGCCGGCGCGTCGCAGACCTGCGCATAGCGGAACCACTCTCGGGGCAGCTTCCTAAGCGCCTCCAGGCTGGAGCCGGAGCGCGCGAAATGCAGCGTGTCGACCAGGATGCCGGCATTGCTCCGGTTCACCGCGCGAAGCACCTTTGCAGCCGTATCCAGGTCCGAAGTCTCCGTCCACGATACGAACTCGAGATCGACGCCCAGCCCAAGGGGCCGGGCGAGATCGCACATCGCCGCGAAGCGTTCCACGGCGCGATCGCGGTCCGGATCGGGCAGCTGGGTGAGAACATGAGTCGCTCCAAGCTCGGCCCCCGCCTCGAGGATGGGCGCATAGCTCCGCGCATCGTTGTCGGGACCCATTCGTGCGAGCTCGATGTCCAGGACGGCGACGCCGCTGTCGGCCAGCCGCGCTTTCGTTTCCGACATCAGCGCGCGGTCGTCAGCGAGCGCATAGAGCGGCTCGCTGGGCGTAACGCGGTTCAGGCGCAATCCCACGTACCGGTAGCCGGCGCGGGCGGCCACCTCGACCAGCCGCGGCGGAGACAGGGACAGCGCGGTCAGGTGGGCGAGGGAGAATTCGTGTTTCACTTCGCCGTCACCGTCGTGCTCGCGTGGTGCACTTTCCTGCCGGGGGAATAGATGTCCATGATGTTCCAGTGGCCGGCGGTCGGAACCGGCTCGTTCTGCATCACGACGTCGATCACCACCGGCCGCTTGGACCTGAGCGCGCGCTCGAGCGCGGGCTTGAACTCGGCGGCGGCGCCGATCTTCACGCCCTCGATGCCGTAGGCCTTCGCGATGGCGGCGTAGTCGGGCGACCAGGGTTTGCCGTCCTTCTCGAAGACCGTGCCGAAGGTTGTGCCGAAGTGGGCCTTCTCCAGACCGGCGATGGTGCCGAAAGCGTAGTTGTTCATGATGACCCAGACCACCGCGATGTTCTGCTCGAAAGCGGTGGCGAGCAGAGCCGGGTTCTGGCCGAAGCCGCCGTCGCCGACGAGCGCGACGACCGCGCGCTCGGGCCGCGCGAGCTTCGCGCCCAGCGCCGCCGGCGCGCCGAAGCCCATCGTGGCGTAGCCGCCCGGCGTGAAGATGGTGCCCGGCTCGTAGATCGGAAACTGCTGGCCAACACCGTTCTTGTTCCAGCCGACGTCGGTCGTGATGAACGCATCCCGCGGCAGCGCCTCGCGAACGTCGGCGAGGATACGCTCGGGCCGCATGGGGTAGGCGTTGCTCTGCGCATGCCCGCGGTTGCCAGCGAGAAAAAGCGCGCGTGCGGCCGCGATTTCCCCCTCGCGCTCAGGACGCTTGATCCCGTCGGGAAGGAGCCGGCGCGCGGCGCGGTTCAGCACCGTCAGCGCCTGCTTCAGGTCGGCGACGGCGCCGATCTCGACCGGATAGTTGCGGCCGATCTCGGCCGCGTCGATGTCGATCTGCATGAGGCGCGTCGGCGGGAAATTGAACGTGTACTCGGGTTCCCAGGAGCTGCAGTCGGCTTCGGAGAAGCGCGTCCCCAGTCCGAGGATCCAGTCCGCCGCGCGGCACTGCTCGTTGATGAACCGGGTTCCCCAGAAGCCCGTCATCCCCAGCACGAATGGGTGGTCGTCGGGCAGCGCTCCCTTGCCCATCAGGGTGTGCGCCACCGGGATCTGCAGGTGGTCGACGAATTCGCGCAGCTCCGCGGTCGCGTCGGCCAGCATGACGCCGCCGCCGACGTAGAGCACGGGCCGGTTCGCAGCGACGAGCTTGCGCACGATCTCGGTGGCCGTGTCCTCGTCGAGCGCAGGCTTGCGCAGCGTCTTCGTGTTCAGGCGCAGGCGCTCGAACAGCTCGACGTCCACCTCCTTGGAGAAAATATCCATCGGCACATCGATCAGCACCGGCCCCTGCCGGCCGCTCTCCGCCAGCGCGAAGGCCTTTCCCAGGATCTCGGGGAAAAGGTGGGGCTGGTCCACGCGCCAGGCGCGCTTCACGAACGGCCGGTAGATCTCGAACTGCGACGCGTCGGCGTGCAGGTTGACTTCCTGGTGCGGATGCTTGCCGTGGTAATGCGTCGGCACGTCTCCGGCGATCACGACCATCGGTATCGAGTCGAGCGCGGCGTTCGCCACGCCGGTCGCAGCGTTGGTGAGGCCCGGCCCGAGGTGCGAGAGCACGACCGCGGTCTGCTTTTTCGCCCGCGCATAGCCGTCGGCCATGTGGGCGGCGATCTGCTCGTGGCGCACGTTGACGAACTTGATCCGGCTCTTCTCCATCTCCGCGAGCACGGCGATGTTGGTGTGGCCGCACAGACCGAACACGTGCTCGACGCCGCGGCCTTCCAGGTACTTCACCAGCTGACGGGATATGAGCTCTTTCATGTGTTTCTCCTTCGATCGGGCACGGCTCGGCGCGCCGCTCCATTGTAGCGATAGGGAATGCTGGGCGGCATCGGACCCTTGATCCGGCCGCCCTGCTGTTTTTGCTCCCACGCGTGGGCGAGGATGCCGACCGCGCGCGCCAGGATGAAGATTCCCCTGCCGAGCTCGGGCTCGAACCCGAGCTCGCTGTAGATCACGGCGCTCGCGCCGTCGATGTTCATCGGGACGGGACGCGCCTTGCCCTTTCCGAGCGCCGCCTCGACCGAGCGCCCGATGCGCGCGAACCGACCCAAGACCACACCCGCTGCTTGTGCCACGTCGAGCAGCGCGAACAGGCGCGGCGTGCGCGGGTCGAGCGGATGGAAACGATGTCCGAATCCCGGGAAGAATTTCGTTCCGGCCGCGCGCCAGCGCGCAAGGACCGCGCCGACCGCCCGATCGGGATCGGCGTCCTCGCCCGCCTCGGCGGCGATTTCGCGGTAGAGCTCCATGCACTGCTGTCCCGGGCCGCCGTGGATGTCGTCCAGGACGTTGATCGCGGAGGCCATCGCGCCGTTCACGGGCAGTCCGCAGGTCACCGCCATCCGCGAGACGGAGATGGAAGGGGCGTGGGGCCCGTGATCGACCGAGGCCACCATCGCGGCCTCGAGCAGCTCGCTTTGCTCCCGCTCAGGCAACTCTCCGCGCAGCAGCAGCCAGACCATCTCCGGGAAGCGGACATTGCCGATCAGCTCCTCGATCGGATACCCACGCATCGCGATCTTGCCCGGGTGGATGTCGATGATACCGGTGGTCCACCAATTGGAAACCTCGGCTAGCCGCTCTTCGGAGGTCTTCGCCGTCGTCATTTTTCAGGGAGCTGCCAACGCTGGCTCGTCGGCTTCGAATGCCGGGTCGTAGAACTCGCCGAACAACTCCGCATCCGACGGCTTGTCTTCCTTGATCGGCACCGACACCCAGGTCGTGTTGAGGTAGTGCTTGAGATGCACGTTCTCTGAAACGACATTGCCGCCCCAGGTGCCGCAGCCCAGACTCGAAGTCATGGGCATGCCGTTGTTGAACGCGCCGGCGTTGGCCTTAGACTGCGGTTGGCGCACCATGATCCGGCTCACCGGTGCCGCCAGCGCGAGCCGGTGGATGTGATTCTGGTCGAACGAATAGATGCCGCAGGAGTGGCCTTTGCCGCCGACCTCGTAGATGGCGCGCATTATCTCCAGCGCCTGGTCGAAGCCTTCGTATCGGTAAACGGCGAGCAGCGTCGTGAGCTTTTCTCCGGAGAACGGATATTCCTTCCCGATGCCGTCGCCTTGTACGATGATGAACTTGCGATCGGCGGGAATGCTGAAACCCGCCGCGGCGGCGAGCTTTTGCGGCGCGATCGCGACAGTATCGGGGAGACGGTGGTTTTCGTCGTCCCACATGACGCGGCGCAGCGCCGCCTTCTCGGCGCTGGAAGCGAGGTAGCCCCCTTCGCTTTGCAGCTGCGCGAGCATGCGATCGAAGATGCCCGTCTCGATGACGAGGTTGCCGTCGGCCGAGCAGCCCGATCCGAAATCGGAGGTCTTGCTCAGCTGGGTGTTGCGTGCGGCCTCTTCGATGTTGGCCGTCTCGTCGATGAGCATCGTCGAGTTGCCCGCGCCCACGCCATACGCCGGTGTGCCCGAGCTGTAGGCGGCGCGCACCATCGGCTGCCCTCCGGTGGCGATGATCAGGTCCGCGCGCGCCATGAGCGCCTGCGACATCGGAATGTTGACCTTCGTCAGGCATTGCAGGATGTCGGCCGGCGCGCCTTCGCGCTCGAGCGCCTCGCGCATCAGGCGCACGGTCTCGAACGAGGTCTTCTTCGAGCGTGGATGCGGCGAGAAAATGACGACATCGCGCGCCTTGATCGCATAGATGGCGTTGCCCGCAGGTGTGAGGTCGGGATTCGTGGTCGGAACGATGCAGGCAATGATCCCGGCTGGCTTGCCGTACTTGACGATTCCTTTTTCGGGCAGCTCCTCGATGATGCCGACGCTCTTCTGGCGCAGCGCGTCGCGCAGCACGCCGCGGATCTTCATGCGCTTGCCCATGCGGCTCTCGGCGTCGCCGAGGCCGCTTTCGGCGATTCCCATCTCGACCAGGCTCGAGAATGTCCGCTTGTTCGCCACCGCCCAGGCCACCGCCTGGCAGAGCCGGTCGACGCGCTCCTGATCGTAGGTTTCGATGACGGCCAACGCTTTCCCGGCGCGTTGTAGAGCAGCATCGAGCTCCTGCTCCTGTTCCTCGGTGACTGGTTTCTTGATCTCGGTTGCAGCCATACGCTCAAAGCCTTCCTGGAGTCATCGCCAGACGGCACGACTTCCCGCCATCGGGTTTGCTCCGAACATCCAGCGATCCTTCGCGCGGGCCGCTTGCGTGAACACCGGTATTGCCGCGGGCCGGCCGAACCGATGTCCGGAGCGGCGGACTGCGCGACTGCTATTTCATATGAGGGAACACCCCGGTCAGAGGGCGCCCCGCATATGTCCTATTTCTCAGAATTTGTACACGAAGCCGATGTGTGCACCGCGGATCCTTTGACCGTTGACGTCGGCCGGGTCGGTAAAGGTCTTCGTCAGACCCGCCGAACCGGACGGGCGGAAGCCGGCGTTGGGATCATTTTTCAACTCGTCAGCGATCACGTACAAGGTGGTGTCCCTGAAGATGTCCCAGAAACTGCCGAGGGCCCAGCCGTTCGCATTCTTGCCGGTTCCGGAGCTGTCTCTGATACGCCCATACAAGGCGCCGATCCGCACTTTTGGATCCAGCTGGTAGTCGGCGGATACCTGGGAAATGTTGTAGTAGGTATTGGCGCCAGTGTCCGTGCCGGCCACCAGAGAATTGCCTACATTGCTCAGAGGCGATCCGCCGTTGTTGAGGGTCCCGGCCGGCGCGCCGGCAGTGGTGCCGTTGTTGTTCGTTCGTATTTGGACCAGATACACTTTGCCCGCACCGTAGTTGTAGTTCGCGTACCAATTGCTGTAGTTGACGTTCCTGGCCACCACGGCGCCGTTGGGCTCTTTTCCCGCGATGCCGGCGTAGCCTGCGCGAAAGGGGCCCACTTCGTAGTCCAGGGCAGCCTGGTATACGCCCTGATTCGTGGTGTGATTCACGGCGGACCCTTGCAGAGAATAATGCGTCTCGAACATGAAGCCGGCCAACCGGGGCGAGAGATAGGCGAGATCGCTGTCGTAGCGCGAAGGCACTCCAAAAGCGTTGACCACGGAACCCAGGGTCCGCGCGGTGAAGTCGATGTAACCGCCGCGGTAGAAGATCGCGGTATTCTGCCGCCCGACCCGGAATTCGCCGGCCGGGGTCGCGAGCCCTGCCCAAAGCTGGCGATCGAACATGCGCGTCGTATCGGCTGCCGCGCCCGTAGTGTCGTTCAGACCTTGCTCCAGATTGAACTTGCCGGTGTAGCCGTCGCCGAGATTCTTGTCGCCTCTCAAACCCCACCGGGTGCGCAGAATCGCGCCGTCCTGGAGCGATATCGACCTGCTGCCCGAGCTGCTCTTCATGTAGTTCAGGTAGTAATCGACGTCGCCGTACAGGGTCACGTTCGAACCATTGCTGCTGTAGGTGAGCGGGGTCTGCGCCGTCGCGGCGCCGGCCGCTATCGACGCCAGCGCGCCCAGCGCCAGCCTTATCTTCCTCGTTCTCATTTCCCCTCCTTTTTTGGATTCCGATGAAACCAACCGGCAATCCTAGAGACATGAGAAAGGAGAAAACATTGTTCTCATGGCGAAGGTGCGCGATAATCGCCTGCATTCGCGCGATTAGCGCACAGTTTCGTGCCTGCTGGCGCGGCGTGCAGCCGGATACGTGCCCCCTGATCCGCCGGCTCACCATTCCTTTGAACGAGGCAGAACCATGAAGATTCTCGTGCTCCACGGTATCAACCTCAACATGTTCGGCAAGCGCGATCCCACTCACTACGGGACGATCACGCTGGCCGAGATCGACGCTCAATTGCAGGCGCTCGGCAGGGAGTTCGGGGTGACGGTCGAGTGCTTCCAGACCAACAGCGAGTCCGCGATGTGCGAGCGCATTCACAAAGGCTTCGCCGACAAGGTCGACGCCGTGCTGATCAACGCCGGCGCCTGGACGCACTACAACTACGGCATCCGGGACGCGCTTTCGATTCTGACGGTGCCGATCGTCGAGGTGCACATGTCGAACATCCACGCCCGCGAGGAGTTTCGCCATCACTCGGTCGTGGCAGGAATCGCGAAGGGCCAGATCTGCGGCTTCGGCGTCGACAGCTATCTGCTGGGCTTGCGAGCGGCGGTGTCGGCTGTGAGCGGAGGCGCGAAACGCTGACGGCGGTATTGCGGCAAAGGCCTCGATTCGCCCGGATTTCACAAGCATACCTAATGACGCACAGTGCTTCCTTGCCGGGTGAACTATGCCCCCTTTGCGCTCGCTGAGCCGGCGCGATCGGATCGCGGGCCTCGACCGGGGCCTGCGTCTGATCGAGGCTTTCGACGAAACGCACCCGAGGTTGTCGCCTTCGACGGCGGCGCGGCGCACGGGGATGACCCGAGCGGCGGCGCGACGTTATCTGCTGACTTTGCAGAACCTGGGCTACATCGAGAGCGACGGCAAGTTGTTCTGGCTGACCCCGCGCGTTTTGCGGCTGGGATGGTCCTACGTCGATTCCGCCAAGGTCGCCCGGATCGCTCAGCCCTTCCTGCAGCGACTCACCTCGGTCCTGGGCGGCGCGGCCTACTTCGCGGTTCTGGACGGGGACGACGTCGTGTTCATCGCCCTCAGCGGCACTCGCCAGGTGCAGAACGTGGGGTTCATGCTGGGCGCTCGGGTGCAGGCGAATATCGCGGTGGCCGGCATCGCCATGCTTTCATGCTGGCCGCAGGAAGAGGTCGAACGCTGGCTGTCCAGCCGGGTCTTCATGCCTTTCACGCCCTATACCGTGACCACGGTGGAAGGTGTGCGCGAGCTGATCGCCACGGCGAGAAGCCGCGGCTACGCCATTACGGAACAGCAACTCGACCCGGGCATGCGCGGCATCGCGGTGCCGATCCGCAGCCGCACGTCCGAAGTCGTCGGCGCGATCAGCGTGAGCCTGGCGATGGGAAATGAATCCACGAAGGCCGCGACCTCCCGCGTGCTGCCGGTGCTAAGAGAGGTCGAACACTCGCTGCTTGCCCTTCTGTAGCCCGCAACTCACCGGGCTCAGCCCGTCCCGGCCGAGTCGCGGACTGCAGCGATCTCCTCCATCACGCGCTCGGGCGCGAGCTCGTTCATGCACTTGAAGTGCCCGAGGGGACACTCGCGCGCAAAACACGGGCTGCATTCGATCCCGGTTCTGACTATGCGGAAGCTGCGCGCGAGCGGCGGCGTGTGCTCGGGGCTGGAGGAGCCGTACAGCGCGACCACCGGACGCCCGACGCCGGCGGCGACGTGCATGAGACCCGAGTCGTTGCTCACCACGACCTCGGCGAGCGAAAGCAGGTCGATCGCGCTCGCGAGATCGGTCCTGCCGCACAGGTTGGTCGCGGCGCCTTCGCTGGCGGCGGAGATCTCCTCGCCGATGGCGCGGTCCTTCTCCGAGCCGAACAGCCAGACCGCGTAGCCCAGCGCGGCGAGCTTGCGCGCGAGCGCGGCGAAATGCCGGGCCGGCCAGCGCTTGGACGCACCGTACTCCGCGCCCGGGCAGAAGGCGACGACGGGCTGCGTGCGCGAAAGCCCGAGGCGGCGGAGAGCGATGGCGAGATTCACCTCGCCGACCACGAGTCCCGTCTGCGGCAAGGGCAGCGCCGGCTTCGTCCCGGGTTTCTCCGCGAGCTGCGCGTAGCGCTCGGCCATCAGCGGCATCCTTTTCTCGTCCAGCTTGTGGACTAGATTCAGCAGGCCGTAGCGCATTTCGCCGACGAACCCGGCGCGAAGGGGGATATCGGCAAAAAACGGGATCAGCGCCGACTTCGCGGTATTCGGCAGCACGATCGCCTCGTCGTAGCGACGCGAGCGCAGGCTCCGGCCCAGGCGCCATCGCGCGGCGAGCTGAAGCTCGCCGTGGGCGAAGGGAGCTTCGATGACTTCATTGATTTCCGGCATGCGGCGCAGGACCGGAGCAGTCCACGGGGGCGCGAGCGCGTCGATGACGACGCCGGGAAGTTTTTCATGCAGCCGCGCGAACAGCGGCTGGGCGAGCAGCGCGTCGCCGATCCAGTTCGGCGCGACGATGAGGATCTTCGGCACCGGGCGCTAGTGGCCCTTGGGCTTGCCGCCCTTGTAGACGTAACGCGTGCCGCAATAGGGGCAGAGCACCTGGCCCGCCTTGGCGACATCGAGGAACACCCGGGGATGCAGGGACCACACCGGCGTCTTGGGCGTGGGGCAATGCAGGGGAAGATCCGTTTCGGTGACCTCGACGACGCGGCTCGCCGGCTCGTTCGCGCCCATCAGGCTTTTTCTTTGGAGACTCTCGCCGAAACCTTCTCGTTGACCGGCCAAAGCCAGTCTTTGTGCTTGGCGACCTTTCCTGCGACCACGTCGAAGAACAGTTTCTGGATCTTGGCCGTGACCGGTCCGCGCGTGCCCGCGCCTATCGCGCGCCCGTCGAGCTCGCGGATGGGCGTGACTTCGGCCGCCGTGCCGGTGAAGAAGGCTTCGTCGGCGATGTAGATGTCGTCGCGCGTGAGGCGCCGGGAAATGACTTCATAGCCCAGCTCGTTCGCCAGGGTGATGACCGAGGCGCGCGTGATCCCGGAGAGCGCCGAAGTCAGCTCCGGCTCGTGGAGCTTTCCGTCCTTGACGATGAACAGATTCTCGCCCGATCCTTCCGCGACGAAACCGTCCACGTCGAGGAGCAGGCCCTCGTCGTAGCCGTGCTGGGTCGCCTCCAGGTTCGCGAGGATCGAGTTCGGATAGGTCCCGGCCATCTTGGCGCGAGCCATGGTCACGTTGACGTGGTGGCGGGCATAGGACGAAGTCTTGACGCGTATTCCTTTCTCGATCGCCTCCGCTCCCAGGTAAGCGCCCCAGGGCCACGCGGCGATGGCGACGTGCACGGTCGCGCCGATCGGGGATACGCCCATCTTTTCCGATCCATAAAACGCGATCGGCCGGACGTAGCAGGACTCGTGCTCGTTGGCTCGCACCACTTCCTTTTGCGCTTCGATGAGCGTCTCCCGGCCGTAGGGGATTTTCATCATGTAGATGTGCGCCGAGTTGAACAGGCGCTCGGTGTGGTCGCCCAGCCTGAAGATCGCCGTCCCCTCGGCGGTCTTGTAGGCGCGCAATCCCTCGAATACCGCCAGGCCGTAGTGCAGCGAATGAGTGAGCACGTGAGTGGTCGCTGAACGCCAGGGCACGAGCTTGCCGTCGTACCAGATGAATCCGTCGCGATCGGCCATCGACATGGGAATCTCCGGGGAGCTTTCGAAAAAGCTATTCTAGCGGAAACGCGTCAGTTTCCGATCAGGGCCTTGCTGTAAGCTTGGGCCGATCTTCCACGCCGACAGGCCGCTAATTTTGGACCAACCGCTCCAGAAACTAGAGCAACTCGAGCAGGCGATCGAGGATTCGATCGACCAGGCGATTCCGCCGAAAAGCCGGTGGCGCGTCGCCGCGCGCATCGCCGGCTGGGCGCTGGTGGTCGTTTATTTCCTGTTCGCCGCGACCCTTCTTGCCCTTCGCTACTGGATCCTTCCGAAAGTCGCGGAGTACCGGAGCGACATCGAGCAACATGCGTCGAAAGTCCTGGGCCAGCGAATCACGATCGGAGCCATAGAAGCGGACTGGCAGGGCCTGCGGCCCGAGCTTCTCCTCGCCAACGTGACCGTGTTCGATCACGACGGGCGCGCGGCGCTCACTTTGCCCGCCGTCGAGGCGACGGTGTCCTGGGTCTCCGCCCTGATCGGATCGCCGCGGTTCTATTCGCTCGTCTTCGACCGGCCCAGGCTCGAGATCAGGCGCGACGAGGCCGGCAAATTCTATGTCGCGGGCATCGAGTTGCACCCCCAACAGGCGGGTGACGCCGGAATCGCGCAATGGGTGTTGTCGCAGCGCGAAATCGTGATCCGCGACGGGAGCGTCAGCTGGGACGACAAGCTGCGCGGGGCGCCGCTGCTCGAGTTGCCGGCGTTCAATTTCGTCCTGCGCAACGGCTTCCTGGGGCACCGGTTCGCGTTCAAGGCGAAGCCCTCCGCCGAGCTCGCCTCCGCGCTCGACGTGCGCGGCGAGCTGAAATCGGTTGCGGTCGCCGATCCGAGCGAATGCGTCGGACAGGTGTACGCCGAGCTCGAATACACGGATCTCGTTGCCTGGCGGCGCTGGATCGACTATCCGTTCGACATACGCTCCGGCACGGGCGGGGTGCGCCTGTGGCTGAATCTGCAGGGCAAGACCTCCACCGAGCTCACGGCCGACGTCGCGCTTTCCCAGGTTGCCGGCCGAGTGTCCAAGGACACACCGTTGCTGGAGCTCGATTACCTGCAGGGACGGCTGGGCGCGAGCCAGCGCGACGGGAAGAGCTTCGAAGTCTCCGGCCGCAAGCTCACGCTCAGGACCGGGACCGGGATCGTCGTCCCGCCCGCCGATTTTCGGGTGCGCTGGACGCCGGCCGGGGGCGCAGTGGCGCCCGGGGGAGAGATCGAGGCGGATGCGGTCGAGCTCGCTCCCCTCGCGCGCCTCGCCGAGTACCTGCCGTTTCCGCAGGCCACCCGCGCGCGTCTGGCGGCAACCGACCCGCGCGGCAGCGTGCGCAACCTGAAAGCCGCCTGGACGGGCGATGCGGAAGATCCGCAGCGCTACAGCGCGCGGGGAGGCTTTGCGCGGCTCGCCGCGCGCGCCCACGGAGGGATTCCCGGATTCGCGGGGCTCACCGGGCGGTTCGAGGCGAGCGAGAAAGGCGGCAACGTAGTGCTCGGCTCGGAGCGGGTCGCAATCGAGCTGCCCGGAATCTTCGCCGAGAGCCCGTTGCAAGTCGACTCGCTCGGCGGCCAGGTCAGCTGGAAGCTCGCCGCGGATCAGTTCGAGCTCGGCTTGAATAACCTCTCGGTCGCCAACAGCGACCTCGCCGCGACGTTTGCCGGCAGTTTTGCGAGCAAGCGAGGCGGCCCCAATGTCATCGACCTCACCGGGAACTTCTCTCGCGCCGACGGCCGGGCGGTCTACCGCTACGTTCCCTGGCTGCCCGAACCGGTCGTCGAGTATCTCAAGGCCTCGATCAAAGGAGGAGGATCGAACGACGTCAAGTTGAGGCTCAAGGGCGATCTTGCGAAGTTCCCGTTCTCCGATCCCGGTTCCGGGATTTTCCAGATCGTCGCGAAAATAAAGGACGCCGACTTCCGTTACGCCGAAGGCTGGCCGCAGGCGAGCGGGCTCTCGGGCGATCTCATCTTCGAGGGCAAGAGCATGCGCATCATCGCCTCGAAAGGGGCGGTCCTCGGCGTCCGGGCAACCAGCGTGCGCGCGACCATTCCCGATTTGTTTCACGGGGGCGTGCGCGTGGGACTCGAGTTCCGCGCCGAGGACAGGACCAGCGATTTCCTCCAGTTCATCGCGGAAAGCCCCGTGACGAAAGCTCTGGACGGCATCACCGAAAGCATGAGCGCGGCCGGCTCGGGGCGCCTCGCGCTACAGCTCGACATCCCGATCCGGAATCCGGAGACGTTCAAACTCGCCGGCGAATACCAGGTCGTCGACAACGAGATCAGGACGTACACGGACGCTCCGCCTTTCTCGCACGTGAACGGGCGGTTCGAATTCACCGAGTCCGCCATCTCCGCCCGCGCGCTCAACGCCCAGTTTCTCGGAGGCCCCGCGACGATTTCGGTGGCGACCCGCGGCGACGGGACGATCGCCGTCAACGCTCACGGAACCGCGAGCGCGGCGCAGATCCCGCGCGTCTGGGGCGAGGCGCTGCTGCGACGGGTCTCGGGCGCCGCAGCCTGGCAGGGAACGCTGACCGGAGGGCGCGGGCGGCCCCTGACCTTGACCGTGCAGTCGCAGCTCAGCGGCGTTGCCGCCGACCTGCCGCCGCCGCTCGGAAAAACGGCGGTCGAACCCATGGCGCTGCGCTTCGAGCGCGTCACCAGCGCGAAACCGGCCCGAACGGACACGATCAAGGTATCGCTCGATCGCTCCGTCGACGCCATCATCCAGCGCAGGCTCGACGGCCCGGGATACGTCGTGGACCGCGGGGTGATCAGCCTGAACCAGGCCGCTGTGCTGCCCGACCGCGAAGGGCTCTCCGTGACGGGCAGTCTTCCCTACGTGGACGTGGACCGGTGGCGCGAGTTGCTCGGCGGCGAGGACGGAACCGGCTCGCCGTTCTCGTCGGCGCTCGACGTGAAGATTGCCGCGCTCGATTTCGGCGGGCGGCGCTTGAACGACGTCTCTCTGCGCGCCGGCACCAGCGGCAGCGTGTGGATCGCGAACATCTCGGCAAGGGAGCTTGCCGGTGAGATCGCCTGGCGTCCGGAAGGCCGCGGGCGCATCGTCGCGCGGCTGAAGCATTTCAACCTTCCCGAATCGACCCCGGGAAAGACGGTGGAGGCCCCGACGCGCGATCTGCCCGCGCTCGACATCATCTCCGACAATCTGATCGTGAACGACAAGGACCTCGGCAGATTGGAGTTGGTCGCGGTCAACCAGGCGCTCGACTGGAACATCGAGAAACTGGTGCTGACGGCGCCCGAGAGCGCGCTGACGGTGACCGAGGGGGTGTGGCAGGGCCGGGCTCTGAAGCCGAGCGTCAATTTGAAGAAGATCAGTCTCGAGGTCAACGATGTCGGCAAGTTTCTCGAGCGCATGGGTTATCCAGGGACCGTGCGCCGGGGGACGGCGACGCTGACCGGAAGCCTGAGCTGGGCGGGCAACCCGCAATCGATCGATTATCCGACCCTGTCGGGGAATCTCGACTTCGAGGCAAAGAAGGGGCAGTTTCTGAAAGCGGAGCCCGGCGTCGCCCGGCTCATCGGGATCCTCAGCATGCAGTCCTGGCTCACGCTCGATTTCCGCGAGCTTTTCGGCCGCGGGTTCGCTTTCGATCTGGTTTCGTGCAACGCGGACATCGCCAGCGGCACGATGACCACGCAGAATTTCCACATGAAGGGACCCTCGGCGCAGGTGAGCATGGAGGGGAAGGTGGATCTGGTGAACGAAACGCAGGACCTGCACGCGCGCGTCGAGCCTTCGGTCGGCGACAGCATTTCTGCGATCGTCCTCGTCGCCGTCAATCCTGTCTGGGGCCTGGGGGCGCTCATCCTGGACAAGATCCTGAAGAATCCGTTCGGCCAGGCCCTTGCGTTCGAATACCGTGTCACGGGAACCTGGGCGAATCCTATCCCTGAGCGCCTCAAAGCCGACGTGCGCAGCACGGAAGCACCGCCGCAATCAGTGCCATGACCGCGCCCGCTGCATTCAAGGCCGCGGTGGTGCAGATGGTATCGACGCCGAAGGTCGAGGCGAATCTCGCCGCGGCGGGAAAGCTCATCGGCGAGGCCGCCGAACAAGGGGCGAGGCTCGTCGCGCTCCCCGAATATTTCTGCATTCTCGGCATGCGCGACACGGACAAGGTGGCCGCGAGGGAAAAGGACGGCGCCGGGCCGATCCAGGAGTTTCTTTCAGGGACCGCGAAGCGGCACGGCGTATGGCTCGTCGGAGGCTCGGTGCCGCTCGAGTGCGACGACCCCGGCAAGGTGAGGAACAGCTGCCTCGTCTACGCCTCGGACGGACGGCGCGTCGCGCGTTACGACAAGATCCACCTTTTCGGCCTGGAGCTCGGGGCGGAACGCTTCGACGAGGCAAAGACGATCGAAGCGGGCACCCAACCCTGCGCAATCGAATCGCCGTTCGGGCGCATCGCGCTTTCGGTGTGCTACGACGTGCGCTTTCCCGAGCTCTATCGCGCGCTCGCGCCGGTGGACATCATCCTCGTTCCCTCGGCTTTCACCGCGACCACCGGGCGCGCGCACTGGGAGACGCTGCTGCGCGCCCGCGCGATCGAAAACCTCGCCTGGGTGATCGCTCCGGCTCAAGGGGGAAGGCACCCGAACGGCCGGCAGACGCACGGCCACAGCATGGTGGTCGATCCCTGGGGCAAGGTCGTCGCCGAGCGGGCCGCCGGGCCCGGCGTGGTCATGGCCGACATCGACCCGATGTTCCAGCCAAAGATGCGCCGCAGCCTTCCCGCGCTCACTCACCGGGTGTTGTAATAGGGCTTCCCGCCGCGTGCGGGGCTAGAATACTGGCTCATCCACCCTCATATCCCTTTCATGAATGCCCCCGAGCAGCTTTTTTCCACCGCGCAGTCCTTCCTGCTCGCCCCGCACGATCTCGAAACCGGCAAGCTCGCGGGCGTTTTCGGGTCGCTGCTTTCACACCGGCTCGATTACGCCGATCTCTATTTCCAGTACTCGCGCAGCGAGGGCTGGAGCCTCGAGGAAGGGATCGTAAAATCCGGAGCTTCAGCATCGATCAGGGCGTGGGAGTGCGCGCGATTGCGGGGGAGAAGACCGCGTTCGCGTACTCGGACGAAATCAGCCTGCCGGCGCTCGAGGACGCGGCCAAGGCGACGCGCGCCATCGCCGCCAGCGGCGGCCGCCGCCATCCCGTGGCGGTGCGAAAAGGCGCCGGCCTCCGCCTCTATCAGCCGGTCGACCCGCTCGTCTCTCTCGAAGACGCGCAGAAGGTGAAGCTGCTCGAGCGCCTGGAGCAGCTTTGCCGCGCGCGCGATCCGCGCGTCATGCAGGTGATGGCGAACCTCGCCGCCGAATACGAAGTGGTCCTGGTGGCGCGCTCGGACGGGGTACAGGCGGCAGACGTTCGCCCGCTCGTGCGGCTGTCGGTGCAGGTGATCGTCGAGCAAAACGGCCGGCGCGAGCAGGGCACGGCCGGCGGCGGCGCGCGCAGCGACTACAGCCACTTCACCGAGGAGAGGCTGCAGGAGTACGCGAAACACGCGGTCGACCAGGCTCTCGTCAATCTCGAATCGCGTCCGGCGCCCGCGGGCAGCATGACCGTGGTGCTCGGGCCCGGCTGGCCGGGCATTCTGCTGCACGAGGCGATCGGCCACGGCTTGGAGGGCGACTTCAACCGCAAGGGCTCCTCCGCGTTCGCCGGGAAGATCGGAAAGAAAGTCGCATCGCGCGGGGTCACGGTCGTCGACGACGGCACCATGCCGGGCAGGCGCGGCTCGCTCTCCATCGACGACGAAGGCAATCCCACGCAGCGCAACACGCTGATCGAGGACGGGGTGCTGCGCGGCTACATGCAGGAC
>Ga0193712_1000017_pt1 | contig 26414 bp, 22 predicted proteins | sample H3a1metaG_FD_143053 | JGI IMG/M metagenome (GOLD analysis project Ga0193712, IMG submission 143053) | Soil microbial communities from a riparian zone of the East river system, Colorado, United States - H3a1 | ecosystem: Environmental > Terrestrial > Soil > Riparian zone | place: USA: East River... | reverse complement strand
TTATAAGAGCGATCGAGCCGTCGTACACGTCCACCTGCAGCGAGAGACCAGCGACGTCTAGGCGCACGAACGACAAGCCAGCGGCGGTCGGCTGCGCGGACGTCCAGCGTAGCCGCGCCTCGCACGTCCAGCAGTCCGTGCTGACGCCTGTTAGCGCCTGCGTGTACGGGCTTGCGCCCCACCCGCCGCCGGGGCCGGTCTGGTTGACCGCGAGGTCCGCGCCGTAGGCGAGCACCGCGATACGGGTGTAGTGCCTGAGCACATCCGCAGGCGCGGTGCCGTCCCACACATCCACGTCGCTGCTGATCGACCCCGCGAGCACAACCTGCAAGTCGATGCCCTTGATGGTGACGATCGACTTGTCCTTCTCGTAGTCCGTCGGGGTGCCCACGAACACGAGGTCGTTCGGGTCGCGCCAGAACTCGAGCCACTCCTCACCCGGCTCGTATGTGTCGTCTGTGAGGATCGAGAAGCGCCGGCGGTGCAGTACACCGTCGTCACCCGCGGCGTTCGGCAGAACGAGCGTGAACGACCCATCGTCGGAGAGCACCGCTGTGCTGTCCGCCTTCTGCCAGCCCTGGCGGCCGTTCAGGCCGTCCTCGCCCTTCACGACATCGTCGCGCGCGAAGAACACGCGCCCCACCGCGACCGCGGACGGGGTGCCTGCTTCGCCGCGCACGACGTGACGGACCCAGCACTCAGATGGGTCGATCGAGCGGAGATCGGTCATCGTCGGGCTAGCTGCGTCCGATGAGGACCGGGATCGGGCGCGCGTCCACTAGGGAAAGGCTCGCGAGATCTTCTGAGTCCGGGCCCGGTGGGCAGCCCAGCCGCGCGACGAGCACACGTGTGCGCCGCCATGTCGCGGCGGGCCCAGCGATAACGGTCGGGGTTGTGTCCCGCACCTCATCAGCGGAACCTGCCGCCCACAGCAGAGGCTGGTGGCCAGTGCCGCTGCTCGTGGCATTCACAACCCACGTCGGGGTCTGAGTCGTGACGCTCATCGTCCCCCCGGCGTCGGGTGCGTACTCCAGCCGCGCGGTGCTGCCACCGTCGTCGTAGGACTCCAGGCGTGGCCCCCACCATCCGCGCTGCAGGATCGCCCGGAGCCCATACCGGCCGGCGCGCCACTCGATCACGGCGCGCTCGGGGGTCGCTTCGATCACGCGCTGCTCCCGGACGTTCAGGGAGTGCAGGACCCTGCCGATGCGGTGGAAGCTCCCGAGCGCGTCGTCCCAGTACTCGATCGCGAGGCCTTGGTTCGCTGCGGGCCCGAGCCAGATCAGCCGCGTCGCGCCGTTATCGACAGCGAGCGGCCTGTTCGCGGTCAGCACATCACCCAGGACGCGCTCCCACCCCCAGTAGAGGTTTGGGTCGGTGTCGCGTTCGCTGCTATAGCCAGCCGGTTCCGGCGGGTAGGGCGTCGCGTTGGAGAGATCCCACACACGCACGGACCCAAGGTCATCTAGTTCGAGGTACCGGGTGCGTTCCGGGAGCAGCGATTCGTCGGGTAGATAGCTCACGATCTCCGCGTCCGCCGCCGCGACAGTGCGGTACAGATGCCGTGCACCCCTTAGCGGCCCCACGGTCGTGGAGACGACGGGGTGGTTCCCAGAAGCGACGAGGTCCACGATGTCCCCGGGCACCACCAGCGGCTCAGCTGGAAGCGCCTGCGCCGCGAAGTCCGTGGAATACAGCAGCCGGCGGGTGTCCCTCGCAGCGAGCCCGGTGCGCAGGTCGACCACCCACGCGCGGCGGCCTGGGCGGTGCGTGCCGGGCCTCCCGGCGATGTACACCTCGGAGAGGTCCATCTCGAATTCGCCGAAGGAGATCCCTGGGTCCGTCTCGGAGAGGTCAGCACCGCCGACCATCAGCCACCCATCGAGATCAGGGTCGGCGTCCCACACGAAGTAGAGGCCCTGCAGCCGCCACTTCGAGTTATCGATCACCTGCCGGACTTGCCGGCGGAGCCTGAGCCCCGCGCCGACGACGTCAAACTCGAGCTGGTAGCCGCGCACCGGGAGCTTCAACTTCAACGGACGCGGACGGCGGTCCGACGCTGTGAGCGCGGCACCCACGACCTCGAGGCCGTCCCCGATCGTCTCGCCGACAGTGTCGGCGGGCGTCACGAACGCTAGGGGCCCTAGGCGCACGCTGTAGCCCGCTCCCTGCGCTTCCGGGGAGAGCGTCAGCGCGACGATGCGTGTCATGCGCTACCCCGCCTGGTCGCCAGGCTGATCCTGCTCGACCTCAGCCTCAGCGGGATCGGCGGCCTCAGCGGGCGCCAGCAAACTTGGGTCGGCGGACCCTAGACCCAAGTTTTGCGCCAAAGACTTGGCCTTCTCTCGCGCATGTTTCGCGGCCGCACGCTTATGAGCCCGCACCGCCGCGTGCGCTGCGGCGTTCTCCACCTCCGCTGCTGCACGCGCGTTCTCCTCGCGCTCCCTCTCGGTGGCTGCTGGTCACTCCGCAGCCACCTCCTTGAGCATATCGCCGATACCCGGCATCGAGCTGACCTCCCGCGTCACTTCAGCCAGTTGTCCTTGCACCGCCACCTCGCGCGCGAGCAGCGCCGAGACGATCGCGTCGCGCTGATCAGCCGCGACGTCCTCGTCCGGTCGGCGGTCACCCGCCTCGGTGAACCAGCGAAGGTCGCTGGCGTCAAACACGAAGTCTTCGACATCGAGATATCCAGCGACGCGCGTCTCCATGACTGGCGCGTCGTCCTCACCGCGGACCTCCGTGCCATCGTCATTGACCTTCGGGACCTCAGTGACAACAGGGCGACCGATCGCGACGAGATAGACGCCGGCGTTCTCATCAAGGTGGTGGTCGATAACGACGTGATCCATCACGCAACGGCCCTCCGCTTGCGCTGGTGATACTGAGCGCGATTGCACGCCCGACAGAAGCGCTGGTTGTTGTACACGTACGTGTTCGCCTCGTCGTAGGGGTGACCGTGCGGACAGTGCGTCTTGGCGGCGTTGTGAGCCCCGTGGGCCGTCACGTCTATATCGCCGATGGCCGCGAGCTTCTTCGACTTGAGCATGTGCTGGAGGTCCACGACATCGCGCAGGCGATGGACAAGCTCGCGGCGCTCGACGACCACGTTGTAGAGGTCGGCCCACCGCTCGTGGTCGTGGCGGGTGACTTGGACCCGCGCGTCGATGTCGAACATGGCGAGCGCCTCAATCGTCGCGTCGACGAGGTTGTGGTCGGTGCTCGCGATCTTCACGTAGCGCCCTCGGCCCGGGCCGATGTACACGCTGCCCTCGCCGTCGATCATGCCCGACAGCCATCCCGCGGCGAACTCCTGAGAGCGAAAGCGACTCATGCGATTCTGACGATAATTGTGTCTATCTCATACGGTTGGAGGTTGTTGTGCGGGAAGTCGGCGCCCTGAGTTGGAGAGAGACTCCCGATTCCCGTCCAGCCGTCGCTCGCTTGGACGTAACTCGCGAAATAGCCATGACCAGCATTCGCCGAGAACATCGGGATCTGGTGAGAGTGATTCGCTAGCTCCGAAACCGTGTTTTGATGGCGCTCCTCGCCACCGTTCTGCCCAAGGGCACGATTGAAGACAGTGAGTCGCCCGGCGGCGCCCTGGCCGAAGTTGTCAGCTCCGATAGCGACCCGGCCGCGCTTGTCGGGCTTGCGGACCTTGTTGGAGCCGGGGTCAACGCCGCCGTTGTACACATGAGCGCTGCCGCCTTGGGCGGCATAGAACGCGGCGTAAGTGGACCGGTCGATGAGACCGCCGTCCGCCCAGTCGAACACCGCACCAGGCACCACGGGCAGAGCAGAGTACGGACCGGCGATCTGGCCGCCGACCGGCACGGACATGAGCGATCCGAGGCTCCCGAGCTCGGCGGCTTGGGTTCTCATGCGGAGACCGCTAGATCGACCTGGTGCTGTGATTCGAGCGTGTCGAAGACGGCCCAGATGTTCGCCGCGTCGAACGCCTCGACGTGCGCGTCGGTGGCCTTGGGGGACGATGGAAGCGCGAGCGATCCCTTCGCGTAGAGGGACGCGATCTGGCTCGCGGTGAGCGCGGCACTGTGCAGGAACACGCCGTCGATCTGCCCGGTGAAATACAGCGGCGGGCTATTCGTTCGCCCGATGGCAAACCCGCCCGCCCCAGCGAGGGTCACCGCTACAAGCGCCGCCGTCTGGGCACCGACGAGTTTCCCGTCGACGTAGAGCTTTCGTAGCAGCCCATCAGCGGCCGCGGGGTCGAATACTCCGACCATGAAATGCCAAAGCCCGTCGAGCAGTGACACCGTGCCTGTGGCCTTCGAGCCGGCGGTCCCTTCGGCGTTATCCGCGACGGTGGGCAGGCCAGCTGGGCCGATCGAAAGGCACCTGTAGGTCGACCCTGAACCGTACGAGACGACATTCACGGCAGATCCGCTACCACCGAGTGTGCTCTTCACCCAGCAGCCGAGTGTCGCCGCGGCTGTGCCAGAAGGAAGACCCGTGTCAGTCGAGGTGAGCGACTGCGAGGACGCGCCGACGAAGTTGAACGCCCCGTTCTGCGCTCCATCAGCCCCCGCTACCGCGACCGCAGCATTGGTGTTCGTCAGGCTCTGATTGTTCGATCCGGCGTCCGTCACGGCGGCAGCCGTGAAGTTGTGCAGCCTGAGCGGCTGCGATGGGAAGTCACCGGAGACGAGTGGGCCGCCCTTACGGGGCCGCCGCACACCCAGGCTCGCTCGTAGGGGTGTGGCCGAGTAGCCGTGGGCGAACCTCGCGCAGTACAGCAGCCTGGCCTGGTCGGCCGAGAGTACGTCAGGTGTCACGAATGCCTCGTCGATGCGCCCGAAGTGCGGAAAGCTGGCAGCAGTCGACCCGTCCGCAGCCGCCGCGCCGATATTGAACGGACATGCTCCACCGCTGAGCAGGCCACCGGTCACCGCCACAGACCCCTCTAGGACGCCATCGACGTAGGCGCGCAGGATGGAGCCGTCGTAGGTCACCACGATGAAGTGCCAGCGATCGTCTGCGATGTCGGTCGTGCCAGCGACTTCTGTCGGGGTGCCCCCGATCCACGCGCGCGCGGACAAGACGTTCGTTGACCCGACCTGTAGGTCAAACCAGTTGTTAGCCGCTGTCGAGGTGTGCAGCTTCGAGACGACGAACTGCGCGACACCGCGCTTCGCTGTCCGCGACCACGCTCCCCACGTCCCGACCTTCAGCCGGAAAGGGTCGCCGCCGCCGGTGTCAACGACAAAGAGCGCCTGCGCGGTGGATCCGGCGAAGAGCGCGGCCTCTGTAGCTGCGCCCATGATCCCAGGCCCGAATGGGACGCTGCCCTTGTTGATGAGCGCGCCGCCGCTGCCGTTGTTCGTCGTATTGCTGAGGTTGAACAGCCCGACTGGCGTTGGGAGCCCAAGGGCGCTGGCGAAGTCCGAGACGACGCCGAGGACGTGGCCGGCGCGGGTCTGGTTGAGGATCCCGATGTCGAGGACGCTGCGGGTCGCGAGTGTGCCCCCGAGGCGCGGGTCGTTCCCCGCGACAACTTGGTCGGCGCCTGTGCCGATCCTGCGCAGCGCCTCGTCGGTGATCGCGGCTGTGCCCGAGGGCTTGAGGGACATCGCGACGAGCTGCGCATCAATCAGGTTGTTAGGCACCCACGCATGGTCGATAGCGCCGTCGCTCGCTGGTGAGCTATCCCACTCCTCGAGGTAGGCTTCAATCCCTTCGCCGGTGATAGTTGAGGTGTACGCGCCTCGCTCTAGCCACTGCGTGACGCGCCCGTGCGTGTTGGTGACGGCGGGGTTGGTGCCTGGTGTCGCGCCGGTCTCGGCGGCGTACACGGACGCGTCGACGCCGGTCGCGCGGACCACGGTGTGCACCGAGGCACCCGCGAGGGGCCGCCCGTCTGGGCCCAGCACTATGACCGAGTTCTTAGTCCGCACTGAGCCTCCCTTCTACTGTCGAGTGGGCGTGTCTCACGAGCCGTTCCCTACAGCGATGATCGCGTCGGAGAGCGACTCGTTCCCGTAGTTGAAGCCGAGCGTGCCGCCGACCTTCCGGTCGCTGGTGTTTTGAGCGACCTCTTCCATCGCGTCGAGTTGGGACTGCAGCAGCTCGTTTTGCTTCCCGGCGATCGCCTCGGCGATCTGGTTGGCGAGTGTCGCGTCGCCTTCCTTGCTCGCGGTGTTCAGCTGCGCGTTCAGCGCGGCGAGCTCGGTATTCAGCGACGGGATGAGGACCTGGTTGATGTAGTCCGCGCGGGACTGTCCGCCTGCGTCGAATGTGCCCGCGAGGCGCTGCTCGAGCTCGAGGCGCTGCTCCCCGAGCTGCGCGAGCGAGGTGCCGTGCGCGGCGCGGTCCACCGTTTCCTGCGCGGCCTGCTCCGCGGCCTGGCGGATCAGGTCAGCGCTGTCCGCCAGCGCGCTCGCGATGTCGTTACCTGCCTGCTGGATGCTGAGGAGCACCTGGCGCGCGCCGGCGCTGTCCTGGATCGAGAGGAGCGCCCCGTACTGCTTGTTCAGTGCCGCTAGCGAGTTCTGCAGCACCGGGATCAGCTGCGACTGGATCGCCTGCGCCTTCTGCAGGAGCCCTGCGGGTGTTTCCGCGGTGCGGTTCAGGCGCTCGCTGATATCGAGGCCCGACAGAGCGTTCTGGATCGAGTCGACCCCGAAGGACGCTGTGTCGACGGCTTCCTGCGCTGCCTGGCGGATCAGTGCGCGGCGATCCTCGATCTGGACAGTGAGCGCCTCGTCGAGATCCGAGCGTGCCTGGTTGAGCTGGTCGGTGAGCTGCTGGCGTGCACCGGCGTCTGCGGTGTGCGCGAGCGCGGCGCTGACGCTGTCAACGACCGAGGCACGCATCGCGACGGTCGCGTCGTCGACGCCGGTGGTCGCCGCGATCCCCGCTGCGGACCCGGCGTCGACCCCAGCCTTCCGCAGGGAACGGTCGAGCTGGGCGTGGGCTTCTTCGATCGCTCGGCTGGTGCGGTCGATGACGTCCTGCTGCGTCGCGATGACGAGCGCCCGTGTGTCCTCGATGCCCTTCGTGACGGACTCGTCGAGGTCTTCTTGGGCCTGCGTGAGCTGGGAGGCCGCGGCAGCGATCTGCTGGCGGTTCCCTGTGCGCTTCGCGATCGCGAGCGCGCGCTTTGCGTCTGCGACGTTCTTCTGGCGCGCCTTGGTCTGCTGCGCGTCCGCTGCTGCTTGCACGTTGAGCCCCGCGACACTTGAGGTGTCGAGGCCCTGCTTGCGTAGCGTGCGGTCTACGACGTTCTGGCCGTGTTCGATGCCGGTGGTGCGCTTCTCGATCGAGGCTTGGAGTGCCCCGATACGCCGGCCGACCTCGAAGTCGATGAGGCTCAGCACGGCCTGCAGCCGCTTCACGGTCTTCGCGTCCCCGCCCTTGCGCACCCGCGCGAGGATCGCCTTGTACAGCGCATCGAGCCTTGCCTGCGCGGCGTGCCCGATCACTTCGTCGAGCTTGTTGAGGGAGCCGCCCGCGAACGTCAGGGCCCTCGAGACACCCGTGCTGAGCGCGCCACCCGCGCCGGGGATGCTCCCGCCTGTGCGGAACCGTCCGATGATCCCGCCGCGGCGCAACCCGATGGGGTGCCGCTTCGTCGGGAGGGTGGAGAGATACGCGGCGCTGACGTCGTTACGGCCAGAGAGCCGCCCCGTCGCGCGGTTCCCCGAGGAGTAGCCGCGCCCGCCGATCGTGAGCATCGTGTGCGCTGGCGCACTGTTGCGGATGTGGATCGTGACGTAGCGGCCGGCGCCGCTCTGCCCATAGCTTGAGAGGCCACCGGTGGCAGCGGGTGCCTTTAGGGTGGGGCTTGCGCCACCGAAGTGAAGGACGTCAGAGAGGTAACCGGAGCAGTCCAGGCCGGCGGGGTTCGAGGAGAACCCGCTGTGGCCGCCGCCGTACACGTAGGGCACCTTGATTCGTGACGCGACGGACTCGAGCCGTGCGGCGCCCCCGGAGCCCTTTGCGGTGCCGCCCTTGATGACGCTGAGGCTGCTGCTGGCCTTGTCGACCGCGCCGGTCTGTTCCGCGATCGCGGCGATGATCGGGCTGAGCTCAGCGCCTCGTGCGCCGCGGTTCGCGCGCGCGATCTCCGCTCTCGTGAGCCCAGCCGCGCCTGCGTCTACGCCCTGAGAGAGCGCGTCCGCGACGAGGCCAGCGCGGGAGCGGGAGCGCCCGAGGATGATCGGGACGCGCCCCTTGACGCTGCCCTTCGCGCCCTTCGCTGACTTACCGAGGAGTTCCGCGGTGCCGGTGCTGTCGGTCGGGAAGTGCCTCGGGTCGATGCCCAGGAATTTCGCGCCGGCGCCCGTCACGTCGATCCGTCGGCCGGTGCTCTCGTTCGGCCCGAGATCGGTTTGCTTCAGCGCGCCGGAGTGACCCGCGATTGTGATCCGCCAGTACTGCCCGAGCGTTGAGCGACCGGACTGGTAGGTCGCGCCAGGGCGGATAGCGACCCCTCGAGCACCAGATGTCGCACCGGATGCTGTCTTGCCTCTCGGCTCGGTGGGTGGACCGAACGTGGAGACCTTCCCGCGGACGATCCCGCCTGCCGCGAAGTGTGGTGCCTGTGTCGCGATCGCTTCCGCGATCGACGCGCCAGCGGACATCCGCGACTGGCCGTCACCGGTGAGGACAGCGGCGCCTACGGGGAGCCGCGCGAACACGCTGTCCGCGGCCGTGCGCGGGCCCGGCACCGTCCAGCTGGAGGCGCCGTAGAGCACCTGCTCGCCGGGGGACACGAACGCGTCGACGAGACCGCCGCCCTGGTAGCGCTTCACGACCCCGCCACGCCGTTTGAACAGCTTCACCGGATTGACTTTGTCAGCGAGGCCGAGTGCTTTGTCGACGACGCCCTTCGCGGCGTTCGGAACTAGCGACTTGATCGCGTCGATGACCGCGCCCGGGGCGCTTTTGATCCCCTTCACGATCGCCGAGACGATTTTCTTTCCGAGGTCCGCGAACGTCTTGACGAGGTCGCTGGCAAGCCCCGCGACCTTCCCAGGCAGGCTACGGATCGCCCCGACGATGACGCTCGCGATCTTGCGGGCGACGCTCCCGGCTTTCCCGATCCACGAGCCGAGCTTGTCGATGACCGCGCGCCCCGCGGAGTACGCGTTCACGGCGAGCTTCGCGGGGAGGCTCGCCAGCCCTTTGCCTGCGGAGATCGCGAGATGCCCAGCGGCGCTCAGCACCCCACCGGCGACGCTGCCGATCTTGCCGGGCAGTTTGCCGAACCAGCCGCCTACCTTCTCGAGCAGGCCGCCGAGTTTCTGCAGGACGCTAGGGAGTTTGCCAATCGCTTTGCCGGCGAGCCCGAATAGGCCGGTCACGAGGCGCACTGGGACCGCGAGGATTGTGAAGACGATGCCGATCTTCCCGAGCGCACCGAGGAACTTCAGGATGGGGCCGGCGGCGACGAACCCGATCACGGTCCCGATGCCTTCGATGACACTCTTGAACGGCGCGGCGACCCGACCGACGGCGCCGAGGACGGTCGCGACGACTTTGATGATCGGGACGAGGACCTTGAACGCCGCGACGACGGACCCGAGGACACCCTTGCCGATCCCGATGAGCAGCGGCAGCAGGATGTTCTGTAGGAACGGGAGCGCCGGCTTGAACGCGTCGAGGAGCTGCTTCCCGGCGGAGACAGCGGCCGTGCCGATGGTGCGCGCGCCCTGCCCGATCTTCGCGGCGACCTGCGCGACCTTCGACGGTTCCTGTACTTCGTCCGGGCCACGCATGTGCCCAGCGACGCGCGGGGCGGCAGTGACCTTGCTCGGCGCGTCGTGCCCCTTCAGCCCAGCGGACAGCCCGCCGAGGACGCTCGAGACCGCGCCGCCTGCCGGGGTGCTCTTGTTCCCGATCGAGGTGAGGACACCCAGCACTTTCAGCCCGGCGGGCACCAGCTTGGTGCCGAGCCCGATCGCGAGCGAGGACGCCTCGGCCTTCAGCTTTTTCCACTGGTAGCTGATCGACTGCGACTGCTGGGAGAGCGCGAGGCTGGTTTGACCCGAGGTGTTCTTGAAGAACTTGATGTCCGCTGCCGCTGACTTGCTGTTCTTCCCGGTCAACGCGAGTGCGGCCGTCAGTGACCTGATGTTCGGGAAAAGCTTCGCGATCGACTTCTTTGAGCCGTCGGTAGTCGCGATGACGGCCTTCAGCGCACCCGCGAACGTCTTTTGCTTGATCAGCGCTTCGGCGGACGACGCGCCCGTCTTCTTGAGCGCTGCCGCCATCCCCACGGAGGGCTTCAGGAACGACACCATCGCGTTCTTGAGGAACGTGATAGAGAGCTCGCCGGAGATCCCCTGCTTCGTCATCGTGGAGATCGCAGCGCCGACCTGTCCGAGGTTCACTCCGAGCGACGAGGCGAACGGCAGGACCGTCCCGATGTTGGACGCGAGGTCTTCGAAGGTAATGACGCCGCGATTGACGGTCGCGAACAGCGTGTCGCTGACGGCTCGCGCCTTGTCCGCGGACAGGTGGTAGGCGTTCAGGACCGCCGCGACCGCCTTCGTCGAGACATCTGTCGTGGTGAGGCCCGCGGTCGCGGCTCGAGCGGCCGCGCCGACGATGGTGAGGGACTGCTTCGCGTTGAAGCCCGACGACACGAGGTCGTACATCCCTTCAGCGAGCGTCTTTGGGGCCTGCGCGGTCTTCCCCGCGAGGGACCGCAGCGCGGCACCCACGGCCTGTAGTCGCTTCTCGGAGAGCTGCGCGATCGAGTTGACGTTCCGCAGCGCCTTGTCGAACCCGATCGTTTCTTTCGCCGCGACAGCGACCCCAGCGAACCCCGCGAGCCCCACACCGACGCCAGCTGTCGAGGCGGCGTTACGGACCGCGCCACCCACCGCCGCACCAGCGCCAATGACTGCACCCGCGCCGCGCCGCGCAGCAGACGCCGCTGAGGCACGGATACGCGCGGCACGCGAGACTTGTGCCGCGCTCGCCGATGCGGCTCGGCCCTCGCGGCGGTAGCCCGCTGTGACCTCGGCGGACTGCGCGATGATCCTCGAGCCGATCGTGAGCGCCTCACGCTGAGCTGCGGCGTACCGCTGCACCTCTGCGGACGCCGTTACCTGCGCGCGGCCCTCCTGGCGTGTCGCGGTCGCGGCGCGCTGGGATGCCTGCACCTGCCGCGCGGAAGCGGATGCCGCCGACGCGGCCGTCTTGTGGTACTGCGCGTCGGTCTGCGCGAGGCCTGTGCGGATAGCACGGTCCTGTTTCAGCATCTTCGCGGTCTCGCCGCGATCGACGACGTCGAGGACCCATCTGATGTTGATCGTCGCGCCGCTCATGGCATCGTCCCGTAAGCGGCGCGCTTCGTAGCACTGATCTTGCGACCTATTGAGGGGTCCCGCGTGACGCCACGCCTAGCCGCGACGGCGGCCTTACTACGCTCTGAAGTGAGGTGGCCTGCGGAGATTGCTTCGCGCACCTGCTGCGGCCTCGGCACGCCCAAGACGCCGCGCCTCGTGTTCTCGCTCGATGTGACCGGCTCTAGGTGTCTGGGGTTGCAGCACTGTGGGTTACGGCACAGGTGGTCAAGCACGAGGCCATCGGGAATCGGACCGGCGAGCACCTCATATGCGTACCGATAGGCATAGACCTGTCGTCCGTCGACCTTCCACCGACCGCGGCCGCGTGTCTTGGCGCCGAGCCAGGGCCAGCATGCCGCGCGGCCACCTGACCTATCGACGCGCGCCCAGAACCGGGCTATCGGGTCAGCGCGGCGCGCAGCGAAGCCGCAGTCTCGGCTGCAGAAGCGCCGACCCGGGCGGGTCCCAGCGGGACGCACAAACGCGTCGCCGCAGTGCTCACAGACTCGGATGTCAGCGGCCGTCTGCGCGTCCATAGCTACAACCCCCTGATTCGCGCGCCGCTTGACATCGCGATGATCCGCGTGTGCGCCCACCGCTCGTCTGCCTCGCCTTTGAGGATCTTCTTCCCGGCCTTGACCATCGCTGCTGTCTCCTCGGGCGTGAGCTGGTCCGCGTCCTCGGGGCGCAGGTGCAGGCCGGGGAAGTGGTGGGCGAGCCACATCACGGCGTCTAGGAACTCGGGGGTGCCGTAGGGCCCTCTGCCACCTCGCCGCCCCCAGCGAGCGCGCCAGCGAGGTCACCGGCCTCCTCAAGGTCCAGGTACTCCTTGAGATGCCCGACATCTGGGCTTGCGCCCTCCTCGGTGCGGAGCAGCAGCGCGATGATCTCGTAAGCCGCCTGGTCGGACTCGACATCACACTCATCGACCTTCTCGTTCAGTTCGTCGACCTGCGCCTCGATCTGCTCGATGCGCTGCTCGTCCGCTAGTGGGGGGCGCGTCCACTCGCCGGTCTCGGCGTCGCGGACACCGCGGATCTCCTGCGTCAGCGCGGAGATACGCGCACGGAACCGCTCCGCGCGTCCACCCTCGAGCTCCTGGACACGCAACAGCTTCCGCAGCGAGCGTGTGGCCTCCCAGTTCTTGCGGCGGCGGTGAAAGACCATCCCGCCGATCGTGACCGGCGCGTCCTCGCGGGTCTTCGCGCGGCCGTCCGCGTCGAACGCGTACCGACGATCGGGCGCGTCGAGGACCTCCTGGCCGGGTTTCGCGCCGTCAGGGCCTCGCTCGAGCTGCTGCTGCTTGGTGGTGCTCCTGGGTGCCATGCGTGTTCTCCTTCGCCGCCTGGGCGGCCGTGGTGGGGGTGATGCGAGCAGCGCGGCCCGTGGGTCGCGCGATCACGATCACGTCGACCGCGCCGTAGCGCGCGACACCCATCGAGATGAGGTCGCGCGCACCCTGCACGCTCTCCGTGTCGTGTACGTGGTGGACACCGAGGGCCTCCTGGCCCTCGGTGATCGCCATGAGGTCGCGTGCGGCGTCCCTGAGTAGGCCGCTCGCGCGCTTGACCCGGCGCCGCGCGGACTCCGCGGTCGCCTGGATGTCGTCCACGACGCGCTTACGTGAGCGCGGCGGTGCCGACGAACGTCGCCTCGACGTCCTTGTTGACACCTTCGTCGAGGTAACCCGAGAACTCGAAGCTCGAGACCTGGTCACCTTCGCGGACGAGCGGCTCGGCTCCACCACCGGTGGTCGCGTGCTTGTAGAGCGTGAGGCGCATCATCTCGTCCGCTGCCGGCGTCGTCCCGAGCGGACCCGCGGCGACTTCGAACACGAGCTTCTCCGCGTGCGTGAGCAGGTGCTTCAGCTCGGCGTCGGGGTCGACGTCGCTGAGGTCGATTTTGCCCGTGACCTGCTGCGCACCGAGCTTGTGGCGCTCGGGGTACCACAGCTTGTGTGTGACCGTGTCGATCACGGCCGACTCGATGTTGTGGTTCGGGCGGAAACGCGACCGGAAGTCCTCGATCAGCCCGTTGTTGAACGTCAGGCCGAACCCAGCGAGGTTCGGGATCTCCACCCCGGCGCCCGCGCCACGAAACGCGGTGGCGTCCCTCAGCATGAACGTGTCGGTGTACCCCGTGTACGACGCCGTCGGGAGCGCGAGCGCGGGTTCCCCGTTGGGGTCTTCCGCGGCCCCCGAGTCGTCGGTGTCGTGGAAGAGCCCGTCAGCGGTGACCTGGACCGTGCTCTCCCCGTCGACGGGGAAGTCGAAAGCGATCTCGCTGATGACACAGCCCGTCATGCGGTCCAGCTGCCCCTCACGGAGAAGCCACCCGATGAACGCCGGGAGGTTCCCGCTCTGCAGCGTCCCGACGGTCGAGGAGATCGCTGCGGGCGCGGTGCCGGTCGAACTGATCGACCCGCCCAGTGCTTTGCGGAGCATCGGACGCACGAGCTTCGGGTAGCCGCGCGCCTCGAACGTCATCTTCGGCGCGGACGCGAAGCTAATCGGCGCGGTATCGGCACGCCGGCCACGCACCTCGTTCTTGCGGTCCAGCTCGTTCAAGCCGGGGTCCGCCTGCGCCGCGCTGACCGGCGCGAACGTCGTGGGCACTGGGATCGCGAGACCCCCCGACAGGACGTCGAACGTGGACCCACCAGCGGTCGGGTCATCGATGAATCCGAACCAGCGTGACATCGTCTACACCTCCTCCTTCGCGCTTCGATCGCGCGCGTTGCGGCCACCGGCACGCTGCTGCGCGACCTCGGCCAATGGGGGACGCCCGGACGTGTCCTCCACCGGGTCATCGTCGGGCGTCGTCGGCGACGCCGACGACGAGGCTGGGGGATGCTGCGACGCGCTGGCCTCGGCGGGCGTCTTCTGCTCGGTGTCCTGCTCGCTGGCGGTGACGCCAGCGCTCGTCGAGGCGGTCGCTGCTGGGGTGGACTGTGTCGAGGCCCCGGTGGGCCCGGCGTCCTTTGGCGTGCCCATCGTGGGGCCTCCTTCGATGTGGGGGTTGGGGAACTGCGGCCTGCTGGGTGAGTGCTCAAGGAGCCCTCACCTACACAGAGGGGGTGCGATCTCTAGTCTGGGGCTCGCCTCGTTAAGTAAGGCGAGCGAGCGTCTACTTAGACCCGGTCGGGGATGAAGACGATGGATTCCGGGACCACGCTGTAGGTGACCTTCACGAGGTCACCCGGTGAGACGTGGATCGAGCAGTTCGTGGCGGCCGCGACCTGGCTCGCCAGGTTCGGGTTGGATGCCCAGTCGACTTTGGTGACGGTGCCGCCCTTGATCACGACGTTCCCGGCGCGGCCCGTGTTGACCTGGAAGAACTTGTTCGATTCGGGTGGCGTGATCGTGGTGTTGTTGGCGTTCGTCGGGAATATGCACCCGCGCGAGCGGACGCCGCCGAGCACCACTTCGTCTTCGGCGCTGAGACCGCTGCCTGCGGTCCCGAGGCCCACCCAGTCACAGTCGACGACCTGCAGTTCGGTGAGCGCCGCCACGACCGCGCCGTTGGCGTGTTCCACGAGGGTGCCAGGTTCGTTGCCGACGCTCGCGATCGTGATCGAGGTGTTCGCGACGAGCGAGGTGATCGTGAACACTTCGCTTTTGGCGGTGCTGAGCGCGTCGACGACGATGCGCTGACCCACGCTGAAGCCTTCGGTGGAGGGCACCGGGATCGTCGTGGATTTCGCGGCGAGCGCACCGCCGGTGATGGTGGTAGTGATGCGCTTGGAGGCATGGCCGCAGCCTTTGCCGAGCCGCACGCCGCGCTGTTCGCCGCCGCCTTCTTCGATGACGCTACGCCGCGCGCGATGCCGGATGCGGCCAGAGATCGCGCCGGCGCGGGAGAGGTTCAGCGCGATCGCGCGCCACGCTTCCCCGCCGGTCTTTTTGATCGTCCACTTCGTCGCGATGTCGAGCTCGAGCAGGGCGTTGCCTTTCACGTCGATGAGGCGCCCCGAGATTTTGCCGGTGGATGTCGTACCGGCACCTTCGACGGTCAGTTCGCCCGAGAGCTCGAGCGGTACGCCTGGGGCCGTCCATACGAACCAGAAGGGGCTGAACTGGACCGTTTCGCTGCCGGCGAATTGCTCGCCGGCGATGTCGGCCTTGATGTTCTTGATGTGCACCGCCGCTGGGGTGCCGAACGGGATCGCTTCGGTGCCGCAGGAAGAGCCGATGACCTCCCCGAGGATTTCCGGGTGCCCGGTGTACGTGCGCGTGTACTTGTACCCGTCGATGATGAGCGCGGGCGCGGGACGCGTGTTTTCCGCGTTCTGGATCCGGACGCCGCTCTGTGAGCCAGGGGTCGCGAGGGTGCGGAGCGCCTCGATGTTCTCGCCGCGCCACCGCGCGTTACCGGTGCTCTCGGCCTGCGCGAGCCAGCTCCCGTTGGCGTGTTCGATCGTGAGCGCTTCGGTGAGTTCGATCGATTCGCCGTTCGGGATCGTTTTGATCTGGCGGGTCTCTTCGCCGTGACCCTGGCTACCGAAAGTCACGATCCCGCCGACGCTCAGCCCGCCGCTCGCGACTTTCACTATGGTCGCACCGACCGCGGCTGTGGCGGTGAGCTGTGCGACGTTCGGGGCTTTCGTGAACGCCGCGTTGTAGGAGGTCCAGAGGAACCCGGTGTCGTTGGAGTTGACCATCGTGCAGTCGCGCACGGTGCCGGGGATGTCCATCTCGATCCCGACGTCCCAGGAGTTCTCGCCGTAGCACCCCTCGACAAGGATGTCCTGCCCGTCTGACCAAGCGCACGCTCCGAGCTGGACGTGCGCGTTGTAGCCGAATTCGGGGGCGAGTTCGGGGATGAGGTGCCGCACCTTCCTGATGCGGACATGCGCCATGTAGACGTTCGCGGGGAGCGCTTCTTTCCCGAACGCGCCGACGTACACGCCGTATTGGCCGCCCGCGAAGTCGCAGTCCGCGACGTCGATGTTTTCGATCCGGTTCAGTGCGGCGTTGGGGGTTTCCTGAAACACGTTGAGGTAGATCCAGCGGCGGCCGCCTTCTTTTTTGCCGAGGTTCGGGACGTTGATCCCGCGCACCCTCGCGACGCGCACGTTCAGGATGTTGACCCTCGTATTGCAGCTTTCGGTCGTCCCGATCAGAACCGGCACGGCTTTGTTGTTGGCGACCTGTAGGTTAGCCCCGTCGACGCAGAAGTCTTCGAACGCTACGTTCCCGACGGTGTCACCGGCGACGGTGTTCGCGAACGTGAAGAGCGTGTTTTCTCCGCACTTCAGGGTGCTGTTGAGGGCACCGGAGCCACGGAGGATCACCATGCCGGTGAGGTTCTTCGGGAGCTTGATCGTTTTCGCGATCAGTCCCGTACCTGGGGGCAGCCTGATCACGGCGCCGCCCGCAGCGACAGCGGCCGCGATCGCGGCTTCGAGCGCCGCAGTGTCATCTGTCGTTCCGTCCCAGTGCGCGCCGAAGGACGTGACGTCGAGCTCACCGCTCGAGGTGGCGGGGTCGACCAGAGCAATGTCCGGTTGGCCTCCAACCGTTGTCTTCGCGAGCAGGCTGCCATTGGTTGCTGCGGCAAAGCCCTCCCCGAGGAGGTGCAAGCCGGTCTCGTCCTGATAGTGCAGTCCCCGGATGGGGTCGACCGCTGGGGGTGGGGGTGACCCTCCGCCGTGGTGTTCCAGTTCGTAGCGCTCCTGTGCGCGGTCCTCCGCGACTTCGAGGAGGTCGGGGCGGCCGGAGTCATCGGGCATTCAAGTCCACCTCCTCTCCCTTGTTAGGCGAGCATCTGGCTCAGCTCGAGCCGGATCAGCATGTCCATGCACATCACGGGGATCCCGTCGAACTCATCGAACGAGGTGCGCGTCACGACGCGCTTGGCTTGCCGGACGGTCCCCTCGAGCGGCGGGTTACGCCCGTTGCGCCACAGCACGGGGTCAACGACGCTGCGGAAGATGTCGGTGAGCTTTACGAGGCGCCCCATGTTCTCGTCGAGGGAGCTATCGGAGTGCTTCACCGCGATAGTGGCGGTCACGACAATGATGTCGTCGCCGCGGCCGGTGTCGACGAGCTCGTAGGTACCGTCGTCGATCCAGTTCCAGATCGCGGGGAGCTCGGGGTAGCCAACCGGGCGCCATTCGTAGACACGCATCTCGTCGCGTTGGTCTGCTGCCTTCGCGGCGTCTGAGACCTGCTGCTCGAGCGTGACGAGCGCGTCCATCATCGCGGCGATCTGCACTCACCCCACCAGCCTCTCGAGGTCGCGCGCGGTGTCCTTCGCGCCCTCCTCGGCGGCCTGCTGCACCCTGAGTGTCCCGAGTGCCTGGATGCGCGCCATGAACGGGTTGGGGTGCTGCCCCTTCACGCTCCAGCGCTTCGCGCCGCCCGGGAGGACCATGCGGCGCGGTGGCCTGCGCGAGGAGCGGATTGGCTTCTTCGGGCCCGCAGTGTTCCGGTATTCGCCTGTGCCGCGTGTCAGCCACCGCAGGACCTGCGCGATCGTGGCGCGCCCGTGTGGCTTGCGGCGTGGCGCACCGACGGTCAGCGCGGCTCCGGTCGCTGTGCGTGACAAGCGAGGGCGCAGCGCGGCGGCGGTCTGCCCAGTCTTGCGTGGGGTCTCCCGCGAGACGATCGGGGCGATTGCCTGCTGCGCCGTGACGATCGACTTGCGGGCGCCGATGTCGAGCGCGCCGAGGATCGTCGCTGCGGGCGGCATCTCCTTGGCTTTGATGCTCACGCGAGACCCGCGAGTCCCTGCGCGGGCGCATAGGTCGCGAACACGAGCTTTGTGCGGGGCGGCAGCTGCCGGTAATACGCTTGGACGCCTCCGCCATCGGGGAGCGCGACCTGGTCGGCGTACTGCGCGTCGCGCTCCAGATACGAGCGCGCGGCGAGGATGTAGATCGCGTCGCGTAGGTTCATCGGGATCTCGACGAACCCGAACCGGCCGGTGACCTTCACCACGCGCCGGCGGCGAGCACACCACGACTCGCAGCCGGTCGAGCCGGTGATATGTCCGTAGGCGCGGCACCCTGGGTCGTGGGGGACCGTGAGCGCGACCACATGCCCGTCTTTCTGGACGGTGTGGTAGCCGGTAACCGCTTCGTCGTCGACGAGGACCTCTGTGATCGCGCGCGCGTCGGGGATCAGCACACGCCGGCCAGGCACTTCGAAGGTCTTCTGCACCGGCGCGTTGGTGTCCTCAGGCGGCTCTGCGTCTGTGAACGGCGGGTCGGGTGTCAGCAGCCGCCCGCACCCGCAGGGCGCGGGCGCCTGTGCCTGCTCAAACGCCCCCTCGAGGAATTCTTCGAGGAGATCGTCGTCCGTGCTGAGTTGCTTGTCGACGCGCCGCTTCAGTCCCTTGAGCGGTAGCGAGTCGGGCAGTCCCACCGGACGCCCCGCTACTCGTCGCCCGAAGTGTCCGGCCCATCCCCGAACTCTTCGGACGCGGGCTTCGAGCTCTTGCGTCCCCTGGGAGTGGGGATATCCACGGCCTTCGAGGTGCGGCGGAACCGCACGATCGAGCCGCGGGCCTGGTGCGAACGCTCGTACGCGCGCACCGCCTTGACCTGATCAGCGTCGAGGGATGGCAGCAGAGCGATGACGTCTTCCTCGCTCATCGCGGCGTACCCCTCGAGCGGCTCGAGGCCCGTCTCGGGCTGGTCGCGGGGGGTGACGATCCCGTAGCTCGGGGCCCCGTCCGGGATGACGTCCCCCGCGGCGGCGACGAGACGCCGGATCCCGTTGCCGTCCTCGGCGTACACCGCCTCTGTAGCGATGGTTCCCATCGCTAGGCGTCTTTCGGCTGGATCTCGACCTGGCAGAACCCGCCTGGGTCCGCGATCCCGGTCCCGATGTGCGTCGACTCGTACGCCAGCACGTCGCCGGCGGCGACTTTCAGGTTCCCCGCGGTGGCCGACAGCGCGAGCGTCTTCTCGTCGCTGACGGCTGCGTTGGTGCCCGAGCCGAACCCGAGCTCCGCGACGATCGTGGTGCCCGTGCCGTCCTGGCCCTTGTTGATGACCCGCAGCCGGCGGTTGTTGGTCGCGACGCCAGTGATCGCGGCATCCGGGATGTACGTCGCACCCGCGACGGTGCCCGCGCGCTTGACCTCGCCGAGGGCGTGCGTGCCATCGGCGGTGATCGTCGCGATCGGCGGCACCGTCGCCTCGACGGTGTCGATGTTGGGGGTCGGGCTGTAGTTCTGTGCCGCCATCGTCGCGGAGGGCGGGCCCGGCGCGATAGCTTCCGCGGCGGGTGCCTCGTCGCCAACGGCTGCCATCAGCCGCTCGGTACCGGATGGGTCTGGGCGGAACTCGCGCTGCGTTGCGGTGCTCATCAGCAGTGTCCTTTCAGATCAAGGTGGGGGGTGGGGCCTGAACGACGAGTGGCCCCGGCGCGTGAACGCCGGGGCCGTCGTGGGAGGTCTATTCCTCGATGTCCGCCTCGCAGAACGCGGTCGGCGCGAGGACACCGAACGCCGCGCGGAACTCCGCGAGGATCGCGACCATGTTGCGGACGAAGAAGTCCATGTGGCTGTCGGACGCGAGCACCTGCGTGCCCTGCCGCAGCCACAGGACCGCCTGCGCGTAGTCGCCGATGACGGGCTTGCCCTCTTCGAACGCGGCGCTGATGATCGGCGTGAGACCCCAAATCCGCTCCGCGCCGGATTCCGAGGGGTCGCCCATCAGGTACTTGCCCTCTGCGTAGGAGCCTGCGACGCCGGACTGGTTCGCGACAGCTGGTTTCATCGAGCGGGCGAGGCGTACCCGCTCCCAGTCGATGGGGTTGATCCCGACCGCGCTCGGCTCGAAGAACGCGAGCCGCACGACCGTGATCGCTTTGTGGATGGTGTCGAGGATCGTCTCCGGGACGTTCGTGTTCCCGGTTGCCGCCTTGACCTGCACGACCTGCCCGATCCCGACGGTGTTGTAGATCCCACGCAGGTTCTCGCCCTGGCCGTTACCGGACGCGATCTGCTGGTCCAGGCGGAGGTCCAGCCCCAGCCCGAGGATGCCTTCGATCAGCGTGCGGAGCTGGCCAGCATCCGCGAGCGAGCGCTTCGTCGCGGGGATCCAGTGGGCGATCGTCTTCACCGTCGTCTCGCGCTTCGCGAGCGAGATCGAGGACTCAGGCTTCGTGCCCGACGTCCCGGATGTCGCGGTCGCCTCAGCGGTCTCCGCCGCGTTGTTGGTGAACCCCGTCATCTCGACGTAGTCCACCGCGTCGCTGTCGGTCTGCCCGACCGTGATCAGATCGAGCATCCGCAGCGGACGGGTCCGCAGCGGCACCGTGATGCCGGGGAGCCGCTGCGGCACGACGAGCGTGCCTGCGGACCCTTCGTGATCGTCGCCGGTGACGAGCGCGGCCTGCATCGACCCGCCCCGCGTCAGGGCGGCCTTCAGCCGCTCGCGGGCCTCCTCGCCGCCTGCCTTGATGAGGATCGCCTCGATCGACTTGCGGCCGTTCTGTGTGAACGCGTTGCTCTCGATCAGGCGCTTGTAGTCATCCGACTGAAGCGCGAGGTGCCCCGCGGAGCTTCGGACGTGCTCGAGCAGCGTGTCTGCCACCGTCGTCGGCCGACGGCCATCGCCATCCTCGGGCCCGTTGCCGTTCCCGCTTGCTGGCGGGGCCCCGCTGACGAGCGCGAGCAGGCGATCGCGTGCCTCCTCGGCGGTGCGGATTTTCTCCGCTGCCTCCTCGTACGCTTTGGACGCGTCCTCGGCGGCCTTGAACCCAGGGGACTCGGGGTCCGTGGCCACGTCGGAGGCGGCGAGCTCGTTGCGGGTCGTCTCGAACGTCGCCCACAGGTCGGACGCCGCCGTCCGGTCCGCAGCGATCTGCTGGTTGAACTCGCGGACACGCAGCATCAGTGCGCTGTCGCCGTCGTTGAGGGGTACGCCCGAGGCGCGCAGCGCGTGCATCTTCCCCGCCCACGCGGGGCGGAGCAGGTCGGCCAGCTCAGCGGCCTCCGGGTGGATGGTGAACTCGTGCATGGTGCGTATGCCTCCTGGGTTGCCCGTCAGTGACGGGGGGTTGGGAGCAGCAGCCACGGCGGCGTCGCCACCGCGGCGGCCTCCCGAACATCGGGAGGCCGGGAAGTCTTGGTCTCGTCCGTCGGTGTGTCTGTGAGCAGCGCGGCGACCGCGTCGCCAATCTCGTCGGGCGTCGCCTCAGCGGCGACATCGAGGTGGGGGCGCAGCGCCTCGAGAAGGGCCTCGGGCGTGGGTGCAGTCACGGTGCCGACGCCAGCAATCGCGCCTGCGGTCGGGTCGCCCGCCACGAGGCGCCCGATGGTGTCCTCGAGCGATTCGACACGGTCGACCATCCCGGCGTCGAGGGCTCGCTGGGCGGTGAGGACGCGTCCCTCGCCATAGCCGGAGCGGACTGCGGACTCGCTGACGCCGCGGCCCTGCGCGACAGCTGCGACGAACTGAGCGTAATAGTCGTCGACCATCTCTTGGATCGCGGCGCGCGCGGTGTCCGAGAGCGGTTCATCGGGGTTGCCGTCGGTCTTGTACTTCCCGGCGCTGATGTACGTCGGGAGGACCCCGAACCCGTCATTGAACTTGCTCCAGTCGTCGTGGATGCTGAAGACTCCGATCGAGCCGACGATGCCGCTGGGCGTCACGACGACCTCATCGGCCTGCGCGGCGAGCCAGTACGCGGCTGACGCGGCCATCGTGTTCGCGACTGCGACGATCGGCTTTGTGCCGCGCGCCTCGAAGATCTCCGCGGCGGTCTCGTGTAGGAGTTCGATGCTGCCGCCGGGCGAGTCGACGTCGATCACGATCGACCCAATGTCGTCGTTCCCGAGCGCCTCGTTCAGGTTCTCGCGGAACCCTTCCAAGCCACCACCGAGGCCCAGCAGACGGCTCAGGAACCCGCCCTTCGGGGTGATGATGCCCTGCAGCGGGATGATCGCAACGGCACCAGCGACGCGCTGGCCACCACGCGCCGCACTCACACCGACACGCGACTCCTCGACGCTCTCGATCTGCGGGGCGGAGCGCATAAGCGCGGCGATCGCGGGGAGCACACTCGGGCGGATCGCCCAGGGCATCTCGGGGTCTAGGCACCCAATGAGCGTCTCGTGGGTCGCGTCAGGGCGCGACGATGCGCGCGAGATAGTTGGCACGGTGCGCCTCCTTCGGCGGTCGTGGAGTTAGGCGGCGGCCGGCTCGGAGTGCGAGCCGTTGGTGGACTGCTTGCCGGCGATCTCGAGGATTGCCGTGATGACCGACCCGCCCGATGTCGCGAGCAGCCTGGTGAGGTCCGCTCCGTCCATCCCGGCGATCGCGCCCGCGGCCTGCTGCACCGCCTCCTGCGAGGGTTCTTCGGGTGCCTGGCCGACGGGCTTCAAGTTGTTGGCCGGGTACAGCGGGACGCTGGTCTCCGGCAGGTTGAACCGCTCGCGGTTCTCGATCTCCCGCGCCTCGTCGATCGTGAGGACGCCGTAGGCGATCTGCAGCGCGAGGGCTTGGGAGCGCTGCAGCAGGTCGCCCTTCAACACCTCGGAGAGATCGAACTCGACCCAGATGTCACCGCGGAACGCGGCCTCGGGGTAGATGAGCTGCGAGTCGATGGTCTCCTCGATCAGCGTGAGCCACGGCCCGAGGACCGTGACATACAGCATGCGGTGCAGCTCGCTGATGTTGTTGAACGTGCTCTTCTCAAGCAGTCCGATCAGCGGGGGAGGCACGTCGTAGCAGACCGCGACCTCCTCGCGGGTCAGCTTGCGCTGCGCGATCAACTCCGCCTCAACCGCGGTATGTCCGACCGTCTCCCACGTCATCCCGGGAGGCAGCAGGACCGGCCGGCCAGCGTTGTCCACGCCGGCTTGGATGTCGCTGATGTCCTCGCGGACGTTCGCCATGACCTCCTTGCGGACCTCGGGGTCAAGGCCGAGGAACTCCGCTGAGAGGCTGATCGATGACTCTGGGACCGCCGCGTTCTTGAACAGCGCCTGCTGGTAGCGCTGCGCCGCGTCCTCTATCCGCAGCGTCGTACCGAGCTGGCGTAGCGGGCTCACACCTATCGGACCGTCAGCGCCGCGCCACGCGACATGCACGACGTCGTCGGGGTCGATGAACCGCGGCTGCCCGACCTGCGTCGTTTCCCACATTTCCACAGGTCCACGCCAGTCGCCGATGACACGCATCGACGGCCACGACAGCGGATCCAAGCCCACCGGCGGGCTCCCGGCGCCCTGCGTGCGTACCTTCCGCAGCAGCCCGTTGCCCTGGATGAGGGCGGGCATCATGATCGCGGCCTTCAGGTGCACCGGGCCGCCGCGCTGAAACGGGTGTTCGAGGAGGTTGGGGAGCCTCCCGCTGCGCACCCGCTCGCGGCCGAGTGCTGTGCGCTTGTACGTCTTCAGCGGCAGCCTGGCGACCTGGTGCGCGAGCTTGTTGACGGTCGCCGCGACGAAGATCTGCGAGCGATAAAGCTCGGCGTAGCTGACGGTCCGCCCGTCTCCAATCATCGTGACCGACCCGGAGCCGTACTGGCTCAGCGGTACCGAGGAGCGCGGGAACGGCTGGGTGTCCCCTCCCACGCCTACGAGGATGCCTTCGGGCCCGACGAGCGTCGTCACTCAGCGTCACCCGATGCGAGGACCTGGAAGAAATCGAGGCGACCACGCGGGATCACCTGCACGCCATCTAGCGGCGTCACGACCGCCTGAGCACCGAGGTGCTCCGCCTGGCCGAGGCGCAGAACATCCGGACCTGGCTCGAGGAGCACGCCGCGCAGGGATGGCCCATTGTCGCGGATGTGCAGCACGACACGGTGCCCAACGTAGCGGTCGATCGCTGGCCGCCAGTCGCGGCGCACGTCGTAGACGACCAGCCCGATCAGGAGCAAAACGATGACGGCGAGAAGCAAGACGGTCAGCACGGGTCTGGGGCCTCCTCGCAAGAGCGGTTGGGGGATCCCGGCTACAGGCGGGTGATCCGGTAGTCGGCGGGGTCGATCACCCGCTCCTCGTTGGGCGGGTTCATCGCGATGTTCGTCGCCATCACGACGGCGTCCGCACCATCGATCGGTTGCCCGTCGCGTGGCTGCTCGATACGCCAGCGTCTGCCGTAGTAGGAGCGTTTCGCGACTGCCGCGAGGACATGCGCGGTGAGTTCGGGGTGCCCGTCGTGCTCGAACTCCTGTTGGTCGACGAGCTCCCCGAACATCATCGACGCGAGCTCGAATGGCGTGTTCTGGGGGTGGTCGATGACGACGAGGCCGTGGTCCTCCTCGAGCTGCTCGGCGATCAGGCCGCCGCCCTTCGCGCGGTCGAACACGAGCCGCAGGTTCGGCCACGTCTCGCGCATCGCGTTCAGGACGTCGAGGACCTTGCGCTGCCGGCGGCGGGTACCCGCCACATCGGAGGTCAGGAACTGCGCGTGCGCGGCGCGCGGACGGCCGGTCTCGGGATCAACCCACACCGGGACGATCGCGGTGGTCGCCCACTTCTCGCCCATGTCCAGGCCGACATAGACGTGGTGGTCGCCGGGAGGTATGGCGATGCCGCGCCGCTCGCATCCGTACCAGCCGACCTTGTCGATCGCGGCGAAGTCCTGTGTCACCCACTGGCCCGCATGCTGGCGCAGGAACACCCACGGCTCGGCGCTGCTGGCCTTCAGCGACAGGCGGAGCCCGTCGACGGTCACGAACGACGCCGGGTTGGCGCGCTTTACGTGCTTGAGGTACTCGCGGACCTTCTCGCGGCTCGCGCCCTTCTTCGGCGGCTGGATCTTGTCGGGTACCGCAAACTCATGCATCACGAGGTCGCCGTCGGCGTCCACCGCGCGCCGGTAGTACACGTCGCGCGCCGTTCTCGCGGGCGCCTCGTCGAGGGCCGACTTGACGCGGCGCAGGGTCGTCGTGACGGTCGCATCGGCGTCCACGTCGGTGGCGCGCTCGACCATCCGCCCGAGCACGGACTGCATCGACTCTCCCGGGGTGGTGGCGTGGACGGCGCGGACCTTCTGGCGACCCTGCGACCGCTTCTGCGCCTTCGATATCAGCGTGCGTACCGCGGCGCCGCCGTCCTCGTGGCGGTGTGTCTCCTCGACGAGGATAAGCGTCGGGCCGGTTCCCTCCACCGGACTGCCGCCGCGCTCGCCGACGCGGCGGCCCGCCGAGCGGTTCTCGATCAGGCCCTTGGAGTCCTCCGCGATGAGGCTCTTGATGCGCCCCATCTCGTACTCCTGCGCCACCCACCAGCGCGACAGATCCGCGGAGCCCGCGATAAACGCCGACGCAGCGTCCAAGGTGTTGCGGCCATGCACCCCGAGGCCACCGAGGATGTACACGCGCGGGTTGACGCGCACGTATGTACCGTGGTGAAGCGCGAGAGCGCCGAGCAGCGTCGACTTGCCTTGGCCGGTCGGCTCGAGCCACAGCGACTCGAAGATCCCGTCGAAGTAGTCCTTCAGCTGAGCGAGCTGGAAGTCCTGCAACCGGAACCGGCCGCCGTCGTCGGGGAGCTTCAGCGAGTAGCAGAACCGCTCGAAGTGCTCGAGGTTGTCCTTCTCGATTGACCGCTCGGGCTGGCGCCCGAGGTGCCTGTTAGAGCCCCTCCTGGTCGCCGCCATTGCCGTCGTCCTCCTTGCCGCCGCCACCTCCCTGCCAGTTCAAGCCCGCTGCGGCGCGCCCGTTCGGGCCGATCCCGAGCTCGCGCGCGCACTCGCGTGCTTGCACCCGCGCGTCGCGGGCCTTGTCGAACCCAGGGTGCGCGTAGCGGCGACCGGACTCGGCGTGAACTGTGTAGGGATCTGCCTCAGCCTCGCGCTGGTGATCATCCGCGAGGCGGCACCAGTCGACGTACTCAGCGAGGAGCCGGACATCGCGGTCGTCCCACGTGCCCTGGTCCCGTAGATAGTCGAGTGTCTGCCGCCAGAACGCTGCCCACCGCCGCGCGTAGCTCTCGTCCTCGAGCAACTGGCCGCGGAGCTTCCACTCGTCCAGTACCCGCTCCGATGGCATCAGCCTGTCGGGGTAGCGCGCCCGAAAAGACGCCTTTTTTTCGGAGTCCGTCTTGCGGGATTTAGTTACTCGCGCGAGGGAACGCTTCTGAGCCACGAACCCTTTCCGAGACAGTCGTTTTTTGCGCGAAGGA
>Ga0193712_1000016_pt1 | contig 27303 bp, 41 predicted proteins | sample H3a1metaG_FD_143053 | JGI IMG/M metagenome (GOLD analysis project Ga0193712, IMG submission 143053) | Soil microbial communities from a riparian zone of the East river system, Colorado, United States - H3a1 | ecosystem: Environmental > Terrestrial > Soil > Riparian zone | place: USA: East River... | reverse complement strand
CACACAACCAGAATACTTGTGACAACTCGAATCGTTCCAAAGCCAAATGTCATTCTCTATACAATAGCGTAGCCGCGTTGCTGTGTCCACAGTACGCTTCCGCCACTCAGCAAGCTCGTATTGACTGTAGTAGACAGGGAATCTGGTGAACCGTTCTTGCTGCTTCGCACGTGGTCCAGGTACGTTACGAGCAGCGACGTTGACAGTGCATCTGTCGACTACCGTTTTGATACCCAATTCATTAGCGAGTTCTTGAGCGGCTACTATGTAACCCTGTAGCTGCTGATGCGGTTTGAAACTGTGAATGTGACGAGCGTTTATGTAGTCCTTTGTCTTGTGGTCAACGGGTTCGATGAGGTCACTGGAGTTGAGAACGTAGAGATCAGGCTTTACTATGTAGTAAACCACGACGCTTCCGTTCTCTCCGACGTGTATCTCACGTAGTCTGCCTGCGCCTTCTTCGACAGAGATTACCTTTTTCCAGCTTCGTGAATCTATTGGCATACTCCAGTGGTAGTAATCTCCGGCCATCAAGATTGAGCCTTTACGACCGCCGAACTCATTGTACGTCGCTGGCTGCGTAGCAGCGAATTCGTCCATCTTGTGTTCATCCCAGGCGTGTACTGCAAACTCCATCATGTCACTAAGGCTGACGTTACCATCGTTGGCGCGGTAGGCTTTGTAGTACAACTCTAACGTCGAAGACCACCAACTACCGACATCACGCTTCCATGCGCGGCCGCGCAGTCCGACGTTGCGTATATGCTTTAGCTCGAAGTATGCTTCACAGTCAGTGAAGGAACGAATCGCGGAGCTATCGAAAAAGAATGCCCACCTGCCATCAGGCAGTTTCTCATACAGCTTCCCTACTGGAACGAGTTGGTCAGTTGTGCTCATGTTGAACTCATTAGGAATTGAATAGTCCTACCCCGCTTTCTTCGCTTTGCGATCTGCGAGCATTTTTAGAATCATCTCCGGCGTCACGCCGGCTTTCGCCATTGCCGCGACAATCCTGTCCTCGGGATTCTTAGCTACGTTTCGAGATTTGCGTTCCACTTGCGGCCTAGGCGGCGGGAAGTAGAATTCACCGCTAGGCTTCTGCTTAAGAATTTCCTTATCCAGTGCGGTGTGCGTAGCTTGAGTCAAGCTTATCCGATACAGATTCGTGATTGCTTCAGCATCGTGTAGAAGTTTCTGATATTGAACGATGAAATCCTTTAACTCTTCATCGTTCAGATCACTTATAAGTTTGTTGTTCTCAATGAAGGCCCGCCCTACGGGGCGTAGAATCCTACCCTTGTGGCGAACGCCTTCTTTGTCAACGAGTGGCATCTCGATGACTTCGCAAGCGACTACGTCTAGGCATTCGGTGCAGAAATGAACTGGATCAATCTCTGAGGAGTGTTCGATACAGTACAACCTTGCGCACTTATGACAGCGGTAAACTGCTAGATCATTACATCCTATGAAACCACAACGGTCCTCGAACGACGCGACTATTTCATCGGCTTCGCTGTACTCTGTCATGTGGGATACTCCCCGCTTTCGCGGCCTATCTACTGCTTCGCAGGTACGCTTACGCGTCCAGCGAGGTACATCTTGATGAGTTCACATATTACATATGTTCGATCTCCACGATCTGGAACTTTTTTGCGAAAAGAATCTAACAAGTCACGACGTATGCGAAAAGACGTAGTGACGCGTATCATCGAGATGTAGCATAGCAGCTTCGCATTGCATTGTCAATAAGTTCTATCTCCTTTAGAATCAATGCTTTGCAGCGAAGCTGCACCATAATGGTGCAAGGCGAAGCTAAAGCGAACAGTTGTCGTTGTTCACGGCTTCGTCTCTCCTTCGCGTGCCTGCGCTTCAGCGCACCGTTTCAGTATGCCCGCTATCGCCTCGGCAAGCTGATGGGTCGTTCGTTTACAGATAGCACACTCACATGGTTGAATGGTCGGTGGTGTGGTTATGTGTGTCTCCATCATCTCATTCGCTGCTCGAACGCCGCGTTGAAATACTGACTCGTCATTAACGTGTTTCCTCTCCGTGGCGGATTGCAGAAGCGCGTCTACTTCGGATTGTGTGTAAGTAATCTGAAACGGCTCGCTTCGGCTGGTTATGTGTGGACCTTCATGCCATTGTGACAACGTACATTGGCCCTCTTGCGAAACTACTGGACACTTCGGCAAGTCACTCATCTACCTTCCTCCTCCTAGTTTACATGATACATGTACTTCGATTTTTTGCCGTCTTTGTTATTACCGTCGTCATCAGACTTCTTTTCCTCGACTTCGGTTACCTGTATCCCAACAAGCGTCCCGATTAGACATATCGAGGCGATACAGAAATGGTAGTCTTTTGTTGCATATTTGTCGGTGACACCCTTGTACCAATCTAGAATTGCTCTCCGGGTTATTACGTTTACGCTGATAACTTTCTTCGTTGCTTTATCAATGACATAGCCAACGAGGTCCGTGGAGATTTTCTGTAGCTCCGCTGGCGTGTCAGGATTTATAGCTAGCTGTTCTACCTTAAACATCTTGTGCCCCGCCTTCTGGCTCAGTGTCGTTGATGCTTACGTACACGACAGACGCCAGTGGAAATTTCATTGGTACGATTATGTCCATTGTAATGGCTATTTTATGGGTAGGATTTTGTATTTCGACGACACTATATACTTCGTCATGTGGTTGAAGCTTGTGCTGAGTTACTTTGCCTTTGAATGTATATTCCACTTCGTGTGTTCTCCTTTTTTTATGAATATCGAACGACTACTTCGAGCGCAGCTTCGATGTCTTTACCTTCGGTGAACGGAGCATGGCTGCGCTGCAAGCCAGGGCGAAGTGGTGATAAATAGAACATGTCACCCTGCGACAGCAGGTGCTCTGCGCCAGCACAGTTAAGTACGGTACGTGAATCAGCTTCGCTAGGTAACTTGAAACTGAGTCGCGCTGGGAAATTTGCCTTGATACTTCCGCTCACGACATTCACGCTCGGCCTTTGTGTAGCGCATAGTAGATGTATGCCAGAGGCGCGTGCTTTTTGAGCAAGCTTGCTTATTGCATCTTGACCTGGACGGTGTCCTCGCTTCGCGCCACGCATTTCCATTACATCAGCTAGCTCGTCTATTACTACTACCGTATAGGGTAGCGTCTTCGACAAGCCCTGCTGCTTCGCATTGTACTCCGCGATGTTATGCGCGCCGCTGGCGCCGATTTTATCGAGACGATCATTCATGTCATCAATCTCGAACTCTAGCTGCGCTAGCGTAGCTTCGTCGTCATATGCAATAGGGTATTTCAAATGCGGCACGGCCGCGAATGCACGGAAGTCGACACCCTTGGTGTCGCTCATAACGAGTTGAACTTGACGTGGCGTCTTCGAAGCGACGATTGAGGTTATTATTGTCGTTAGAAGTGTTGACTTTCCACTTCCAGTAGCACCAGCGATTAGCAGATGCGGTAGCTGTGCTAGGTCGTCGATTAACGGTTCACCAATCATTGTGACACCAAGATTCAACGGCACAGCCATTGTATCTTTGACGCGCCAGAGCGCTGGGGTCGTTTCTAAAAACTTTACGTAGCTTCGCTTTTCGTTCGGCACGAAGACTGCTACGCAGTTTTCTCCAGGCAGTCGTTTCACTACTACATCTTCGACGCCTAATTCAACTGCGAAGTCCGTCGCAAGCGCCTCGATTTGGCTAACGCGGGTGTTCCCCGCGGGCGCGAAGCGGTAGACGCTCACGAGTGGACCTACGGTCACGTCTGAAAGAGGCTTGGCCGCGGCCCCGAGTATGAGCATCTTACGCGTTAGCTTCGCTACTACGTTGGCTTGTGCGTCGGTCAAGTTAAACTCCAGTCGTCATTTGAATTTCATTGTGAAACAAGCTAAGCTTCATATCGATGTCGAGCTTGCTCCACATGTAGTCGAGAAGACTTTCGACTACGTTTGCAGCTACACTATCCTTTTGGTGTACGACTTCAACCGTGAGTGGTACTGTTCGTTTTCGTCCAAGCATTTTCCCACTGCGTTGCAATTTTCTAATGCGTCTAGCCTGTTGAGCACGTCGTGCTTTTGACCATTTGTATTTCGCCATTGTTGTTTCACCTCGTTGAGTGTGTTTTTTGTCTCTACAACTTTACTTCAGCTGCGCCCAAAAGTGCCACAGGATTGTTGTGTGCTTGCAAGAATCCTCGCTTCGCGGGCGCGAGAAATTGAAACGCCTTAGCGAAGCTACTGACGTCAGTAAACTTAATGTAGGCTCCGCCTGTTATTTCAGCTACGCGTTTCATCAACGATTCACCACTTCTGTCATTGCCGATGTGAACAGCGTCAATGGTTATCTTCTTCATCTTGTATTGCTCCGCAAGAGATAACACTTCTGGACCATTATCAGGACAACCATCGGAGATAAGAACACCGTGACTGAATTGTTCAGATTCAAAACAATAACCCATAGCATCAGCCATTGGCGTGCTGCCGTCGGGTGTTAGCGTGTTAACGAGTTGGCGAAGCGTAGTATAGTCGCTAGACGGCGAAGCGAATGCCCCTTCGGGAAACGAGGCTACGCCAACAAGATTAATAGCGCAGTTACAATTCTGAAGATACGAGTCTACTGCTTTCTTCAGTAAATCTAGTTTCGTCTCGAAAGTACCTTTTGAACGAGCGTAGCTACGCTCAGATTCGACGGCCGCGCCGTCCATACTGCCACTGGCGTCGGGGAATATGAAAATGCGACTGAAATTTATGAACTTGCTTCCGCCAACAGAGTTAACAAGCTTCGCTTGTTCTTCACGCTTCGCTGCTGCGCTCGCTATGCGACTGTGTATCGAGGGCTTAACGCCGAATTGCGTTAGCCCTTCGGGCGTTGTTTTCACGTTCAAATCTAGAGGCTTATTCAGCTTGTCTTTAGTGTCGTCAGCCACTGTGTCAGCTCCTTTTGTAGAATGATGACTTCGTCTTTCTGCAGGTCGATGTTAATGTTCTCTTGACCATCAATAACACACAACGTGACTATGTTATCAGGATAGAAAACAATTTGCAATTTTCCTCTTGCTAGACATTGACAGGAACATGCTGTTGCCATTAGTTCTCCTCTACGTCCCATGTTGGGTACTTCTCACGTAGCTCCGTAAGTGCATTATTCAGAATGAATGCATTTTTGAAGTCAGCATTCAAGAATGCCACAGCAATACTATGGAGGAAACAGCCAGAAGGAATGGGATTGTTATTTACGACATTTCTTGACCATTTCAAGTTTTCTTTCACTTTTTCATCTCCTTTTCTACTTTAGTCCACGCAGCGTTCAGCTTAGCCATAGCTTCGCCGTCCGTAGGATTACGATCGGGATGCAAAGCAAGCGCTGCTTTTCGATACGCAGCTTGCACGGCCTCGAATGGCAAAGCCGTTACAAATTCGACTAGTGCGCGCTCACGTGGCGGTAGCGAAGCCATGATAGCTTGCTTCTGCGATTCGCGTTGCTCACGCTCCGCGTCTTCGACGTTGGCACGAGTAGTTACTTGTACGGCGCCAGCGCCCCACAGTTCAGTGGCTAACGTCTGTAGAACGTCTAGCCAGTGTTCTTCGACGGTCCATAGCTTTGTACCTGGGTCCCAAGCTCGCTGTGCTCCGGGGATTTTCGCCTTTATGAATTCAACGAAGTTCGGCTCGTATGGCGTAGCGATGCTGTAGACGCCTGCGGCGCTGTCCCATGTTATCGTACACTTAATAGCTTGCGCCAGCACTGGCGCAGGTTGATACTGCGCGAATGGTCTTGTTCCCGTCACAGGAGGTGAAACACCTGACGGATTGATTCTATAACCTTGATATCTTCCAGCCACTTGATAACCTCCTTTTGTGTCGCAGACGCCAATCGAAGATGATAGCATGGCGCGAGGCGCGTGTCAATCCGTTTGCATCTTCTTTATTATCAATGAGATACAGTATCCTTTCGCTTTTCATTCGCTAGCGAGAGGCTCGCAAAAAGAAAAGGGCCGCTTTCGCTTGGGCATTATACCCTTGCGTCAGCGGCCCACTACGTCACCGGAAGGATGGTGGCCGAACGGTGAAGTAGAACTCGTTAGCGAAGCTAGCTTAGGTACGTGCGCCTTTGGCCATGAGCTTCTCCATGATACGCGCGAGCGCATCGTCGTCGAGCTTGTCTAGCAACGAAGCTACGCGGTCTTCAGGAGATGCAGCCCTACGCTCGGTGACCGCGTTCAAATCCTCACGCAAGTCATACGGCGCGTCAGCGACCTCGAACTTCGGGTCTTCCATGTAACCGCGAATCGCCGTTAATTGCTTCAGCGACGCTCCGCGATTGAACAGGTTTACTGCCACTTCCTCGTTCGGAACGAGTTCGCTGATGTCTGCGACCGTCTCAGCTTCGTATACGACGAACGTTTGCACCTTCTCGGGGACAGGTGCAACGCCGCCCTCTTTGACGATCTTTTCAACGTGCTTATTCCAGCGAGACTCGGCGAAGTTCGTGAGTTCTCCGTCGACAGTCAGTGCGTAGTTTGTTGCGTTTGTTGCTTTCATTACTGTTCTCCTCTATTGAGTGGCTTTCGCCAGTTAGTTTGTTACTGCGTAGCTACAACCTCGAAGCTTCGCTATTATGCGCTAGCGCGAAGCGAATGTCAAGTAGGGCCGCGAAGAGAGCGCGGCCAATGGCTTTGGAATCAAGCGCTTGCAGGCGACGAAAGATTATTTTCTCGCTTGCGTTTTTCCCTTAGCTGCTCAAGCCGATAGGCCCTATTTATCAAAAGCAACGTTTCAGGATCGCCTAGTTTCTTCATTGCTTCTGCGACACTGTCAAACTCTGTCGTCTCATGTTCGAAACCTTTGTCAGTGGTCCATTTCTTTGTATGCATTTTCATCTCTCCTTTGTAGAACTATTCAATCTTCAATGGGTTCTACGCTTGCGCGAAGCAAGCTACTTCGTAATCTCACCGACTTCAGTGAAGCCCTCGTCCTCAGCATTGATGTAGAACGTGACGTCTTTGTAACCTTTGTCTTTAGAACAAAGTCTGATAGTGACGTAGTCTAGAGTATCTGGCGTATGCGAGCCCGCTTCGATACTCCATGAGTGTAACATGTAAAAATGAAATCCGTCCCACCATACGTCTGCGTTGACGCAGTCAGGCGTGCCTCGTCGCAATAAACTGCGCACAGCGTCAACATGAGATTGCCACTTATGGCTTTCGTTAAGAATCTTCGACGTCGCTCGTGCGTCAGTTTCTGCAATATGTCTCGCGACTACATCCGAGGAACGAATTGGTTCTTTCTCTCCTACCGGCGGAAGCGGCCAACGTTCAGCATTCAATTTATTGGGCGCGCCTACCGGCGAAGGCTTCGCTTTAGTAGTATCAGCTCGTGATAGCGCAAAGCGTTTGAAGATTTCAAGGGCAACGGTAGCGCTCGATGAGCATAGCGGACACGTGCGCGCGGCCAATGGATTTGTTTCGTCGAATTGAAAGACGCCTGCGCTCGCGCTAGCGTCGCTCTTTAGAGCGCATACTACACAAATGAGTTCTACCATATACGATGTTTCTCCGCGACGATTTCATGCCCGTCATTTTCTTCGATTACCCACTCAACACCGTCAGGAATCTCGGTTATTTCCAACTCACAATACTCTCCGGCGGAAGCTTCCAAGCCAAGTTCGTGTAGTACTAACAACAAATGCTCGTCATCGCGAGCAACGTTCCAATCTGTGAGCCATTTTATGTCATCAGGATCGGTGTTACCCTTTAGTTCATTCAAACGCTTTTCAGCCGCAGGCGAAAGCGCGAAGCCACCGTAACACCTGTTCGTAACAATCAATTGCATTTGTTTCTCCTTTTTTGCGAAGCACGAATTTATTGGCCGCGCTAAGAGCGCCAGCATTTATAAACAGCCGTGGAGAAGCATTAGTTCATGGTAATAACTGGTGGCGTGCGTCGCACACTGGCTCTTCCACCCCATTAGGTTTCATCATAAGCTGAACTAGCCTTACTCCACCTCTACTACTTCTCTTATCACGGCTGTTGATAAATACTAGCGCGCATACTACACATATGAGTTCAGTCATTCTAATATTCACCCTCACGAACAAGGTCAGCTACTTGTATACGTCCTTCAGGAATGAACACGCAATCGTAATCCGCAATTGGAACGTCATTCTTTCCACAGTCACGAAGCCACTCTTCGTAACGTGCTGCTGTTATCAACTGTACTAATTTGTGTGTTTTCCTGTTAAAAACTTTATACATTTGATAGCCTCTTTCCGTAGAAATCGAATTTCTGTTCGAGAATGATCTTTCTGTCAAAAAGTGGAAGCGGGTGCCTTTCAAGCCACACGTGTGGATGTGACCAAACGTATTCTGTATTGCACGTGAGACAGATAGCTTTCCATCTACCGTAGATTGCACCTTTTGGCAAGTATTGCGGTTTTTGCAATTTTGCTTCGCACATATTACACGTTCGTGGTGCACTTTTCGACATTTGTGAACTCATTTCACAGCGCTCCTAGTAGTTATACCAATTATCATCCTTGACGTCCCCACCCCTGATGCCGAAGATTTTTGAAATGACCCAGCCTACGGCTGCCATTATGGCCATAGCGACAACGCAGCTTCCGACGAACATTAGAAAGTTATTCATGGCCTGTCCTTCACTGCTCGAAGTTCGATAGAGCAGATATTCGAATTGTCATCGCCACCACGGTAAATATTGTAGATATCGAATTCTTCAGCAACGCCACCGCCAGGATTTAATAGAAATATCTCGACTACGTTGTTATCATCATGCGCGGCCAATGCCCTTTTAAGTTCACGAACTGTAGTTCTGTACAATCCATTACTCATGAGCTTGCTCCTTTCAACTGTTCACGTTCAAATTGAAGAATCCAAAATACTATTGCCGCTCGCAATTCTGTATCTGTCATGACACTCATGAAATGCTCTGTGCATAGTTTCATGTCGAATAGCTTTTCATTACAGAATGCCATCGCACATGGGTGATTACAATCAGGAATATCACACATTGTAATCATTCCGACCTCTTAAGCTTGCTAAGTTGCGCTTTTGCCCATGCCATTCTTTCAGCGTCAGGCTTACCGATTAAGTCTGGGTTGATTCGCGAATCAACAGTACGCGCGCGGCCTGTGATATTCGACTTCGGTGCAGCACAGCTAGCGCGATTGCTGTTGAAAAACGTCAATCCACACTTGCGACAAACATAGTTCATATCTTCAACAACGCTAGTGACGACACCATCGCTTATCTTCAACGGCTGCGCCAAGCCACGTCGTGCGTAGCACGCAAAACTACCGCATCGAGGACAATGAATCTTAACTGCGTCTCGCCCACATTGACATTGTAATGACATTGCTCGCGCGCCCTTTCAGTCGCGTGACAAGATGCTATCATAGGCGCAAGCGCAAGTCAAGTAAAATAAATCCTTTAGAATCAAGGCGCTAGCCATGATTCCGCTATTGCACCAGAATGCCATAGGCCGCAGGCTGGAGAAAATGGCAAAGGGAAAATAGCGAAGCGTCAATATAGTACTACTACTAAAAAAAAAAATAACAATCAATCAATCAATACATCAATATAGCGATACATGGCCTTTGGCCATTTTCCCCGCTTTCTTCAGGCTGCCCCCTGCCTCATTCTGGTGCATAGGCGCATCCATGCGCAAGCCATTAATAATCAATGGCTTAGCCATAGGCTCATGCGTCTGCGCTTTAAGTAAGCTGTGACGCAAAGCATCCTTGCTACAGCAAGCTTCCCGCGAAAGTCATGATTTTCTCCAGCTTCGTCAAATATTCTTCCCGCTGCGCGTTACCATCGCTTTGCGTACGCTTGCAATTACGGCAGGCATTCCATTTATGCTTATCATGGATACAGAAGAATGAGTAGTAACCGGGCATTCTGACCGGCGAAGCCTCATTCTTACTGCGCGAGCGCATTAAACCATTAGATGCGCTTGCGTGCATTCCGCGAAGTTGGCGTAGCAAGGCGAGATATATAGTTCTATCTTCGCTTTGCACGTTTCACCATCCTTTTATATGACGACCTACAATCCCTTGCGCCTATGAATAGGCCGCGCTTGCAGCCAATTCTACAGCGCTTGCTTGGTTCCACCGATATGATGCTTCGCTCGCAGAGCGACGTCGGCTTGTGAATAAGCGATATGCGCTTGGATTGTTTGAGGATCATTCGAATCAAGCGGTGGTGGCGTAGGAATACGTTCCTTCGCCTTATTGTAGGCCGCGAGATTACGTCGATCTTCATCAGCATCGAGATAATTATCCCGAGTCTTCAATCCTTTGTCGAGTAGAAGAGAGATGTAATTCTCGAATGAATATCTCCCTTCATCTCGATTAAGACGCTGTTCCTTCTCGAATAGCGCCATGATAATTACCGCTAGGTGACTATTCGCCGGAATCGTATAAATCGCTTGCTCTTTAGCATTGTCTTCCATATTCCACCATCCTTCTGGCTTTCGCCATAACATCGAAGATGCGCGGCCTATGCAAAGACGCAAGGGATATAAGAAATGATGCAAGCTTTCTCGAAGCTGGCTTGCAATTCGCTCCTCAAGCTATGTTCCGCATAAGCCCCCGACCCCAAAAGCCAAAGATGCAACACCGCCTAGACGCTCCTCGATAAATTTTTTCACTTTTTCGCAAGCTTCGCTTGTTCACGCTGTGCGTAGCTTCGCGAGCGCTGTGCGTAGAACCATTCAGAAGCTGAAGCGTTTGACAAGCGCTTCGCCGGCTTCGCGAGCGTGTGCTTAAGACAGCGGCTTCGCTTGAACTGGTAAAGACAGCGAGAGGCCGCGCCTGCGCTGGTCGCCCGCTTCGCAATGCAATTGCATTGCATTATTTTCACAACACCATTCATTTCAATGGCTTGCACGTACAAAAAACTCTTGACAAGCTTCGCTCTGCTATGGCATAATGCTAGCGAGGTGAACTATGGCCGAGAACGGTAAAGTCCTTGGGGCTACGCCAGGCGGTGTTAAGCAACCTGCTAAGCTAGTAAGCCCAAAAGTCGAAGAAGTAAAAAGACAAGCAAGCTCGATGTTCCCGAAGTTCGTACAGGAAAAAGCAAAAAGCGCGTGACTTCGTCACGTAAGCGAGTAAAGCCTAATGACACCCAGGGTTAAGATAGTAATAGAACAGCTCGCCAGGATGCGCGTGGCAGGCATCAGGGACAACATTATTGCTGCGAAGCTGAACATGAGCCAAGGCGGCCTCTCGCGAATACTTGCGTTGCAGGAATACCAGGATGTTGAAGCAGCGGTGCTGTCCGGAACCGTATCGAAGATGGACGCTGCGCTCGCGGGCCGCGCCGATGCTCTAAAGGATTACTGCCGCCAGGGCGTGCCCGTCGCGTTGCGTGCACTCGTTGAAGCGTGTACACAAAGTCGTGACTTACGCGCCCGCATCAGTGCCGCAGGCGAGCTACTTGACCGTGATCCAGACAAGCTTTTTGCCAAAGGCGCAGCGCGCATGAATAACGAGGCGCAGCCTGTCTCGACAGCTATGCTCGATGCTATCGCGGTCGAAGCGGACAAAGTCGGCGTAGCCGTGAAGAAGGAACAAGTTCAGTAGCCAAGTCGCACCTAGGGTCGTTGGCCGCGAAATCCTGCGACGTGCTCTTGACCGGGGCTCACGACAGGAGCGCATACAAGCACGGCGGCCCTAGGTGCTTGGAGCGCATAATGCCCCGGTCTCCGCCCGTTTGCGAAGGCGCGCAAGCGCCTGAGCGGGCGGACAAAGTGAAAAGATAATATGAACCAACCAGTCGTCTACAACTGGCTGCCTCTAGCCGGATGCTCCGCAGATGAGAAACTGCGTCGCATTCGCTTGAACTCGTTAGGTTCCCTTTTCTACTTCACTAAAGTGACACTGCGGAAGCAGCGCTTAACAGAGTTTCTACACCTGCCTTTGGCGCTGTCACTCGAACGTAAGTACCTCAAAGACCTCTATGAACTACCTCGCGATCATTTCAAGTCAACGATATGCAGCGAAAGCCTACCTATGTGGTGGGCGCTGCCGTTCATGGCGAAGGAGGAAGATGAATTCCTTAAACTCGGATACCCTGATGAATACATCCGCCATCTACGAAGTATACATGACCCTCTGTGGCGAACACTTCTTGTGTCAGAAAATATTACAAATGCCAGCAAGCTTGGAAAACGAATACGATACCACTTCGAATCTAATGCACTTTTTCGTGGCGTTTTCTCCGACATCTTGCCTACAACAGATGAGTCCTGGACATCTTTTTCGCTTACAGTGAATCGAAAGCCCTTCGGAGATGGTGCTCACGGCGAAGGCACGTTCGATTTCATCGGCGTAGGCGGTGCGCTGCAATCACGTCACTACGACGCGATTATTCAAGATGACATCGTCGGCCGTAAGGCCATCGAATCGCAAACGATAATGGATGCGACCGTCGAGTATCATAAGTTGCTAATTGGTGCTTTCGACACGCAGGATGCGTTGCACGATAACAGTGAACTTATTGTTGGCAACCGCTGGGGTTTTCACGATCTTAACTCGCATATTCGTGAACATGAAGAATGGTTTACTATTCACAGCCACAGCGCTCTCGGCGGTTGCTGTAGTGAGCACCCGCAGGATCAGCCAATTTTTCCAGAAGAATTCACGTTCGAAAAACTAATGCGCTGGAAGAAACGACTGGGAAATTATCATTTTAGTTGTCAGTTTCTAAATAATCCTGTGTCACCTGAAGATGCCGATTTTAAGTCTAGTGATCTTAACTACTTCGTCTTCGAACGCGAAGTGTCCACAGGACGGCTTCAGGTGAACCATGAACCGAAAGATGGAATTATTCGGAAGAACCTTCCAGTCGGTCACCTCTCTATCGCAATGGCGGTTGACCCAAATCATAGCGGGAATGCCGGTTCGGGGCGATGTAGACATGCCATTGTGGTCGTGGGGAAGAGTGAGAATGACTACTACCTGCTCGAAACCTGGGCGCAGGGCGTCTCGTACCGAGCCTTCGTTGACAAGATATACGAAGTCGCGGGCCGCTGGAAGCTTCGCAAGTTTGGACTTGAAACTGTCGCTGCTCAGAAGTACCTTAAATTCCATCTCGAAGAAAAGAACCGAGCTAGCGGCTTGCGATTACAGATTATTGATCTTAACGGGGAAGTTGAAGCTCCCGATGGGACGATGTCCAGAAAGAAGGAATGGCGCATTAGGAACATTCTAGCTCCGCTCTTTGAAGGCGGGCAGTTCTTCGTTCAGCGAAAGCATCAAGATTTCATACAAGAGATGGAAACGTTCCCGAAGGGCAAATTCGTAGATCAGTTAGATGCGCTAGCGTACGTTCCGCAAATGCTTCGCAGTAGCGTTAGCCATGCGCAAAGCTTGGTTTTCTTGCAACGCAATCAAGAGCGTGCTCAGAAAGTTAACGCTCCTTATTCTAGAGTCTTGAGGGTACACTGATGCCAAATAACAAAAAGTATATGTCAGATGCTCTAAAGAAGTTGAATGAACGTATGCCACAAACAGAAAAAGATCGAGCAACGATTGCTTCGTATCCTAAAGGTACTGGTCGCTTGCACACAATGGGCGCTTCTGATGATGAGTTTTCTCGTGCTGTTGAGCGTTCTTACGAACGAGAACATGGACCAGCTATGCGTCATCCTAATGAGAGTCAGGGAGAACATCGTGCTGTTAGTAGTGTTAACGAATATCGAACCATGCGTCGGAGACGTGTGAACACGAAGTACGGTAAATAACAATGCCAGCGAAGCTAATGCGTTGCTTGAAACACGTGAAAGAAGCTTCTGCTCACCGTAAGAAGAAAGTCAACGCGTATGCCGTTTGCGTAGCATCTACGGGACTTCAGTTCGAACACAAGAAGAAAGGAAAGAAATGACCATTCTACTTGTAGGCTTTCCTGAAACCTTCGGTTTGAGTGATCTCACGTTGATGACTGCTTTGCAGTACGTAGCTTATTGGTGTTTGTTCTGGACACTAGTCAACGCAGTTATGCCTCCAAGGGAAATTTTCAACGATTATCCAACCTTTCAAAAACCGTACAACGTTCTTCTCATGCTCATCGCCTACTGGGGCGCGTTGAACTGGCGGCAGCTTTCTGTAAAGATTTACGGCCAACTTGGTGTACCGATCGTACCTAAACCACCTTCCGAGGGATGACGTGGATGATTGCGAGAACCAACAGCTCGTTGAACTTCGTGAACGAATGGCCCGCGTTGAAGAACGCCAGAATGGCGCGGATAAAGCTGCGAATATCACAGCAGATGCTTTATCGCAGTACAAGAGTACAAGTAATGAGTGGAGACAAGCATTGAACGATCAACGATCGTTGTTCGTGTCACGCGGGGAAGTTATTGCAATTGTTAGCGTAATGTTGCTCGCAATGGGCACTGTGGCCGCGATCGTCGGACTAATTCTAAGGAGTTCACAATGAAATTCTTATCTAAGCTTGCTCAAGTTGCATTAAAGGTCGGACAAGTCGTTGGCATTTTCGGACCAGTGTTTTCTTCAGTTGTTCCAAGCTCGGGCGCTATAGTTGGTCGGATTCTCGACGTTTCAACGAAGTTCAACGAAATCATTATGCAAGTCGAACTCGGCTCAGCAGCGCTCACGTCTCCGTTGGATGGGGCTGATAAGTTGAGAATGGCAATTCCTGCTTTCAGTGAAGCAATTCTTAGCTCCGCGGCTATCGCAGGTAAAAAGATCGGGAATCCGACTTTGTACCGACAAGGTGTCGAAAAAGTGGCTAGCGGCTGGGCTGACATATTGAATTCGCTTCACGAAGACGAAGTCGCGAAGCTAGTGAACTCTTGAAGCGAACATGCGAAGCAGCGAAGCTCGTTGTCACAGAATTCTGAGCGAAGCTGATAAGGATAGGATTTATCGATTGTCGACGATGTATAATCTATCTCTTACTGCGCTGCACGAACGTTACAAAGTGAGTATTGTAAGACTTCGTCGAATTCTACAGGAGCAGCGAATTGCTAGAGCCAACACCGATTCCGTTAACAACTAGCTCACGCAGCGCGCTTGCGCAGTATTTGTATACCCGCGTTACGGCTACGCGCGATTCGCTTCGAGAATTACATGAAACGAAGCTTCCAGCTTGGCGACGTATGTATGAGGGTCGGCCGCTCGAACGCAGTCGTAATTTCCCATTTCAGAACGCAAGTAATCTAGTCGTGCCGCTAATCGGCATCCACAGTGATACAATGCAAGCTCGTATCATGGCTGCGATTTGGAAGGTTCGTCCGGTGTTCCCTGTTAAGCTGTATGGTCGCTACGACGCCGTTGCGATGGAGCAGATTGATAACATTAAGGAAGCCTGGGAAGAATTCCTAATTTACAACTCAGTCGAGCCAGACGAGCTTGATCTTTACAGAGTGGAAGAGGAATGGTTTGGTGAAATTTGTCGCTACGGGACGGCGACTATCAAGGTTTGTAACGAAGATCGTTTTCTTGATATGTGGGTACCATCTGGCGACGGTAGTAGTGGAGGCGATGTAGTTTCTATGAACGTCTACAGCGGGCCGCGCCCGCAGAAGATTGCGTTCGAAGATTTCTTTATTCCACCAGACATTGCGCGGCCTGAAGATGCAGATATTAAGATTCACCGCGTTCGTCTCAAGAAGCATCAGTTGATGGAACGACGCTATCGTGGCGTTTACGAGCCTGCTCAGGTTGATAAAATTATTAATACACCAGACAGGACACAGCCTGGACCTGTTATAAGCCAACGCCTCGCGGACGCCGGTTTGCACACAACGTCACTTGACTTCGCAGAATGGGATATTTATGAATGCTGGTTCGCGTGGCGTGCGCCGAATCAGAAGAAAGCACCTCGCGTCATCGTATGGTATCATCAAGCAAGTAACACAATACTGCGCGCAATCTACGACTTCTACCCGGACCAGCCGTTTGTCACTGGACGTCTTCTCTACCGTGACGATAGCGTTTACGGATACGGCTTCTGCGAAATAATCGGTGATCTTCAAGAAGAAGTCTCGACGATTCATAACCAACGGCGAGATAACATGACGGTCGCGAATACGCGCGTATGGCGCGTCTCGCCGTTGAGCAAGCTGAACGAAGGTTATGAGATTTATCCAAGTGCGATGCTTCCTGCGGAAAAAGATGAAATTGAACCTCTAATGCACGGAGAAGTCAGTGAAATCACGATTGCAGAAGAACAGCTTACGCTTGAGCTTGCTGAACGCCGTACGGGTGTTAGCCCGCCGATGCAGGGCTTCGGTGCTGCTACGCAGGGTAAGCGCGGTGTTTACAGTGCCGCTGGTACTATGAGTTTGCTGCAAGAGGGTAACCGTAGAACTGACCTCAACATTGCGGATATGCGTTACTCCCACTTGCGAATTGGACGGATTCTATCTCGTCAATATGCCTATTTTGGACTAGATGAACGCAAGCTTGCGTTCTTTGGAAATCAAGCTGAAGACATAATGAAAGCAGCAGAGCTTGTTAAGAGTGGTAAGCTCGGCCTCGCTGTGACTTCAGCTACCGCTAGTGTTAACAAAGAGATTGAGAAGCAGAACGATATGCTTCTAGTACAGGTAATGAGTCGGCACTACAGTATGATAGCGCAGCTAATTCAGGCTGTGACGGTGTCAACAACACCACCTCCGGTCAAGGATTACCTTGTACAAGTCATCGGCGCAAGCGATAAGCTGATGAAGTCAATACTTCGTAATTTCGACAGAGACGACGCTGACGCTTTAGTGCCGAAAGTAGGACAAAATGGCAATGGACAAGCTGTACGGCCCCAATTCGGGACGCCTCCTAGCGTGGCTGGAGGCGGCCCCACCGGAGTACTTCCTTTTCCTTCAGGAAATTCAGGACCGAGCGGCGAAGTCGCTGCGCCAGGAGTCGGAGCCGCAGAAGATGTACCAAGCGCAGGGGAAGCTTGAGATTTTGGACTTGTTACTTACGATGAAGAAAGAGCTTCGTGACTTTCTAAAGCGTAAGCAGCAATCTGGCGTAACGCAACTCAATGAGAAAGAGGTAAAACATGCCGTGGTTTAAGAAAGATGAAGCAGACTTACCAGAGTCGTTAAAGGGTAAGACGCAGGAAGAGATAACGCAGATGCTTGCTGACGCAGAGGCGTTGAAGGCCGAAAATGCTACGTTACGAACGCAGAATGCTGAAGTGAACAGTAAGTTCGAATCTTTTGGAAACACGCTTCAAGAAATGAGCACTCGTCTTGATGGAATGGCTACGCCGAAAAGGGCCGAAGGCGACGGGGGTAACGGCGAAGCGGCGAATTTCTTGACTGATCCTGACAGGGCATTCGCGGAACGGGCTGCGCCCATTGTGGGCTTGCTACTCAGTACTTCCGCGTCTATTGCGAAGCAGCAGGCTCGCGAGAGCGCCGCGATGCGACAGCGTACGCAGAAGAATAACATCGACGGTCAATTGTTCGACCGCTTCGACGATGAAATCATGGCTCTGGCGAAGACGTGTTCACCACAGCAACTTGCATCACCTCAAACGTGGACTCATTTGTTCTACAACGTTAAGGGTCGGCACACGGATGAAATCGTCACAGCAAACATTGATAAAAAGGGCGAATTCTTCGTTGAATCCGCGCAGCGAGCTGTTTCACAGGATGTTAAGAACGAAGATACGCTAACACCACAACAGATTAAGATCGCGGAGAAAATGGGAGTTACGCCAGAGAATTATCTTAAACGTAAGAAGGAGATGGTGGTAGGCGCACCGGAGAACATATGAGCGACTCTGTCGAAACAACGAAAGCACCAGTTGTGCAACCGTCACAGGCCGCGCCCGCGAAGCAGCCGACTATGACATCGGCGAACCTACCACCGTCGACTCCGAATTCAACGACGCAGTCGCCTAGTGAACAAGCAGCGACGTTGTCAGACGATCAGATTGTCGCGAAGCCTTTGGTTGATCCTGACTTCACGAACCTCAAGCCGAAGAATCCAAACTACTGTTTCCGTTGGGTTAACCACATCGCTGGAGGCGGTAGTCGTTTCGAGAAGATGAAAGCCAGTGGCTTTCGCGTCGCTACATACAGCGATGTGAAAGGTGAAATTCCGAGTCATTTTAAGAAGGACAACGCGATTATCAATGGGGATTTGATCCTGACGATAATTGACAGAACAAGCTACATCGGTGCTCTTAAGCATAATCAACAGAAAGCTCACAAGCGTTTACACAAGGGCTTCGCCATGCAACAGGGTCGTGAGCAATTGAACCAGGCACTCAACGAGGTACCGGGAACGGCAGCTAACAAGGCTAAAGTAAAGTTGTACGAACCCCCGGTATTGTAACACGGCAGCTACGCTTCACGGATTAGTTATACGCGAAGCGAGCTAGTACGACAGGAGGCACACGCGTGGCAACTGCTCTAATCGCACCTGTGCAGACTGTGTCCGGCAACCAACCGCGTATGCGTCGCATTATAGAAAACGCTACGCAAACATTTCTCCTAGGCGTGCCGTTGCAGATTGACGACGCGACAGGTTCGATGGAGATTTGGGACGGTACTACCGAAACTCTAGGCATCGCCGGCTTTTCTGCGGAGCCAGGTTCTAACCTGACTACTGCAGGAGTGCCGAAGACCTTGAGTTACGGCAGTGTGCCGAACGAGCCTGCCGCTTTGAACATTCCAATGGGCGCGCCATTGAACGACGGACGAACAGGTTTCTTCGTCGCCAATGATGACACTGTTTTCAAGGGTCAAGTCGGACCTTTGCAGGAAGCGATCCCGGCAATTGTTGGGAATCAATACGGCCTGACCGTTGACACCGATGGTCACTGGTACGTGGACCTAACAGACACAACTGACGTTGTGGTTCGAGTCGTCAAACTCGATCCTAACGATCAGGCTACCGTGAAACGGGGCGTGTATTTTATTGTGATCCCGCTAGCGCAGCAGTTGCAGGCTTAGGAGGCCAGCGACCATGATGGTACGTGGAGCATTCGCACAGTTAATGGCCCCGGGCTTGCACGATTTGTTCGTGCATTGGCGGGACCTACAGCAACGCGCCTTGGAGTATCCTCAGATTTTTCATGAGGAAACTTCAACGATGGCGTATGAAGACGAAGTGGAATTTTCGGGACTCGGGCCGATGCCCGAGAAGCCCGAAGGGGAGAGCGTCGCGTATCAAGATGCTATCCAAGGTGGTACGAAGCGATACTTGCACTTTACGTATGCGCTTGGCTGCCGGACGTCTTTCGAGTTATTCGAAGACGATCAGTACAAGATCATCAACCAGGTGCCGAAGGCTATCGCACGCTCCGCGGTATTCACTAAGGAGCAGAATGCTTGGAACGTGTTCAACCTCGGTTTCACGACCGCGGTTACCACGACAGACGGGCTGGCGCTCTTTAGTAACGTTCACCCACTGCTCGGCGGTACAGATGCAACTAACGTAGGTCCAGGTCTTTCTAACATCATCACGACGGCGGGTACTTACCCGAATCGCCCAGCGGTTGACGTTGACCTGAGCTTCACTGCGTTGCAGCTTGCCACGAACATGTTCGAACGCCTCGTAGATAGCCAAGGCTTGCCGATTACAATCAAGCCGAAGCATCTTATCATTCCACCGGAGCTACGCTTTATAGCTCGTGAAATTCTTGGTTCGCCGAACAAGCCCTATACTGGGCAGAATGAGATTAACTCTCTTCTGCGCGAAGAACTGGACTTCTTTAGCGGTCATTATCTCACTAGCGACAGCGCGTGGTTCTTGGTGGCTGAGAAAGAATCGCATTCGTTGAAGTTCTTCACTCGGCGTGCCCTTGATGAGGATTACGCCGATGACTTCGACACGCGAAGCATTAAACAACTCGCGTTTATGCGGTTCAGCGTCGGCGCTACGTCGTGGATGGGAACCTTCGGCAGTGATGGTCCGTAGTCGGGGAGGTGTGCTTTGTCAAACCAATCACACTCTGGCCTTTACGGCGATCCTTGGTTGTACTGTCAGCGTTGCGGTACACTCCAAAGACAGTCGGCATTAAAGCCCCAACTGGGGCTGTTGGTATGTAGTACCAATGATTGCATCGATAACCTTCAGATTCTTGAAAGGCCATCGTACATTCAACAGGTACTATCCAGCGGCCCTGATGCGCCTCCTGCGGATGTTCTAAAGAGACCTTCCGAGGAGACGCAAGATGACTACGTTATATGACGAACGACTTTCAACGACGCAGTAACCACACCGTACGCGGTGTGGCGGGAGAATGTGGGCATGTCATTGTTGCCAGCAATGACACCTCATTGAGTGCCCGTCTGGTTGTCCGCCTACATACAGAATCCAGTCGGCTCGTAGACCGTAGAGCGTCGTTGATTTAGTTTTTTTAACGAGATTAAAATTGCGCATCAAAAGGAGCGTAAGCGAATGGCAACGAATTTTCCGAACGGCTTAGCAAGTTACGGAATTCCGTTGCCGTCTGATGTGAGCATTTATAGTCCATTTGGCCAGCCGTATTTTGTTGATGGTAACAACGGTAGCGACGGCCAACCTGGAACGACACCGCAGACGGCTTTTAAGACAATGGCGCGAGCGTTTCAGTTTGTAGCTTCGCTCGGGTCTATTGGTGTTATTGGTCAATTGGAAGAACAGATCACGGCACCGCTTGGCGTTAGCAGCGTGACGATCTTCGGTGCCTCAACAGTACCTCGGTACGGCAATGAAGGAAGCTTTGCTCATCCGTTGAATGACTTCGGAGCCATTTGGCGACCAGCGGCTACGCCTTTGGCGACTACTCCGTTGTTAACGTTGCGTCAGCAAGGTTGGCGTTTCGTCAACATGATGTTCGATTGTCCGGTGGACGCCGCTGGTGTTATGCTTCGTAGACAAGAAGATGCGACGTACCCAGATGCCTCGTCAACAAGCTTTAGCGGTTGTAAGTTCGTTGACGGTGCTACAGGTATTCAGGATGTAGGTGGAAATTACAATGTCCGTGTGGAGCAATGCATCTTTTCAGCGTTGACTAGTCGTGGTATTTTCTGCTCATCGACTGCAGTAGCATTGCCTCTCCAGTGGCAGATTCTCAATAACATTTTTGAGAACATTGCTGGTGGTATCACGGCAGCGTTTTCGAACGCTTTGATTGAGAATAACTATTTTATCGACGGTGCGGATTTGCACTTTGCTAATGGCAAGGTTACGACCACCGGTGGTGTTCGCAATTTCATTATTAACAACTATACGTACGACATCGCCGCCGACGTTGATCCGGCGCATGGTTATACAGGTGTAGCCTCAGATAATTGGCGGACATATGCTACAGGTACCGCTGACCCGGTTGTGACATCACCTCCGTCGTAATCTGAATGGAGCGAAGCTGTGACCTACAAACACGGAGTGGACGTTTCGAATCTGGACCCCGCGATTTGGTACGCACTCGGGTACATAGAGCGTTTATACGAAGGTCGTGGGCACGAGTTAGTCGTGACTTCCGGACGCGAAGGCGTTCACTCCGTGAACAGCTTACACGGAAATGGCAAAGCCGTTGATCTTCGTACGCACGAGTTAACGCAAGTCGATAGAGATAACATACTAGCGGTCGCTAGACTGAAATTTTTTCCGCTTGGATTTGACATGGTCTACGAAAGCACGCCTGGAAGTGAACATTTTCATTTTGAGTACGATCCGAAGCCGCTTCGCGATAAGTGGCAGGTAGTGCAGATTTAGAAATCGAGGTCCGAAATGGCGTTCAGCCGAAACTGGGACGAAACCTTTCCACCGGATACGCAGGCCGCGAACCTTCTTGGCCAGGATATTCGTGACTTCAAAGAAGACATTCGTGAGCGTGTAGCAGCGATTAGCGGTACATTCGCTAGCAGGCCAGCCGTAGGCGATATGATTACGGGATGGGGCGCCTATGGTGGCAATGGGATGTTGTACTTCGCGACGGACAGTGGCGCAGTTTACCAATGGAACGGCGCAGCCTGGGTTGACGTCACTACAACGATTGGAAGTAGTCGCATACCCACCGTAGGTGGTTCGATTATCGCGCCAGCTAGTGCTATTGCTTTTGTCGCGTGGTTTTCACCGTATGCTTGCACAGCTACGAAAATCATAGCATATTGTCCTGACGCTGATGTTCACGTTAATGCGTCACGTGGTGGCGCGGGAAATTTGCACAGCACAGATATTGCTGTTCCTACAGGCACGGTAGTTGCAACAGCTGTTGATCAGAATGCTGCTTTTATTTCGACAAGTGATTTGTTTTTGCAACTTGTTAGTATCGACAGTGGAACGCCGTCATACGTATTTATCCAAGTTGACTTTACGAGGCCCTAATGGCTGTTCAGTCAATACTTGCTACTAGCGGAACTGATCTGTTCGATGATGTGAATTCGTGGGTCTCACCGAATGACATTACATCGGACGATGCTAGTCTTGTTACGCGTGCGTCTTGTGCGTATTCACACCCAGGATTTCCCGCCTCTGATAAGCTACGCGGTACGTTTTCTGGTTTTACAATACCGCCAACAGGGATTTTAACTGGATTGGTTTTTTCGTTTCGTAGACAATCTCCAGGTAACACAAGTATTACTGACGGTGTTATAATCCTCGCAATTTCAGGTGTTGAAGTTGGTGATAACAAATCTCTTAGTGCTACTTGGGACAATACCGCCCCGGAGGTTGTGTCGTACGGAAGCGCAGTCGATTTGTGGAATTCTGGAGTTACAATTGGCGATTTGAATGCAGGACTAGTCAGTGTTGACATGAGTGCTTTTGCAGGTGTTCTTGGAAGTACGATACTTGCGAACGGCTTCCGACTTGACGCGTATTTTAGTGGAAAAACAAGTTTTGTTAGTGTTCAAACGGACGGGTAAATGCCAGCTTTTCAAAGTCGAAAACAGCAGACGCAGAGCGAAGAGCTACCTGAGTTCAAGATGACAGGCCCGTTCGGTGGGTATCAAAGTGAAGTACCCAGGGACATAATTGAACAACTAGGCTTCGCCGGCGTCACGAACATGATAATGCGGCTGGCGCAGTTGCTGGTGCGCCCAGGGTTTACGACACTTACGTTAATGCCCAATCCGCAAGAAGCTATTATTGGCATCGCGGATTTCTACACGGAAGATGAACTTCGTATTCAAACAATATTAACAGCTACACGGTTGTTAAAATATCAAAGTGGTGCTTGGACAGATATACCAGCGACAACACCATTCACAGGTAGTTCTACTGACTTTTGGACTTGGACAGTCGTTAATAATAAGCTGCTTTTTAGCAACAACGTTGACCCTGTTTACTTCTGGGATGGTATAACGGCTACATGCGATATTGTTTCGCCAGATGCTGTTGCTGCGAAGTTTCTACTTGAATTGAACACGCACCTACTTGTAGCAAACACGTTAGAAGGCGGGAATCGCTTTAGTCAACGAGTTCGTTGGACGGCCGCAGGTGATCCTACAGATTGGACTGGGTTCAACGCGGGTGTTGACGACATCTTGAACGCTCTCGGTCCGATAACAGGGTTGGCGAAACTGTATCAAACAGGTTACGCGTTCCATCAATGGGGTGTGACGCAGATTATTCCGACAGGCATCGGCGCTGCGCCTTTCAGGTTTGTTCCAATGACTAGCAAAGCTCGTGGAAACATTTGTCCATATTCTATCGGCACCTCTGGCGAAGAGCTTGCCGCGTACGTTGGAAAAGACAACATCTACGTTTTCAACGGGACTGCGTCCGAGCCGATAGGTGATATGCCGGTGGCGGATTCGCGTGTGCGCGCTGGCGCTAGGACAGCGATTTTCGCTGACATCTTTGCTGGTGATAATCAGCACATTCTGGGTCACATCAGCGAGAACATTAACGGCCGAAACTTCAGTGCCTATTGGCTCGTTATTCCTAATGTGGCCGTTTGGGTCTACAACTTCGATGAAAAGAACTGGACAAGGTTCTTATACGATGATTGGATAACGGCCATTGGTACGTTCTACACGGCAGCAGTTATTAGGATTATGGACCTCGTCGGTTTGATTCAAGATCAGAACTGGACGCCGGATACGTTGAACCTAGCGAACCCGTTCGATTCGTTGTTGCTTGGCTGTAAAGATGGTTCACCGAATTTAGTTGACTTCACGAACTACAGTGAAAAGCCTTGGTCAGTTACAGGAGTGCACGTCTTTGGAGATACGCGGCATACGAAAGCCGTAAAGAAATTCAGACTTTGTGTTGTAGACAATGGAGAGACAACGTTTACGGTAACGGTTTCAAATCAGAATGGTCAGAGTGAATCACAAGATGTCACCATTGGAACAGGTTCTGGAAACACGTTAGCTGTAGTACTTGCTTTCAACGTCCCTGGAATTCGCATAGCGTGGAAAGTCGAAGGCGTAGCCGGTGAACCGAGTAGTTTTTGTGAATTCGCACCGATGTTTACAATCGGTGGAGAACAACGCGGTGGGATGGTGGATCAATAATGCCACACGTCGTAGATACACTCGAAGACATCAAGGTTCCTGGGCCGCCCGAGGAGCCGTTGCAACGTTTTCAAAAGATGCTGCGGAAGCTGTACGAACAGCTTGCGCGCATCGTGAACGGACAGATTTCCTTCGGAGATAGTCTTAATAGTATCTCTGATAACATTGCGGGCACGTGGGTATCTACGACAACGCCAGCGGTGGCAAATACTGATTTCACGGTCGTGCACAATCTTGGTCGACTGCCTAGTGGCTGGATTGTTGCGATGCAAGATAAAGCCGCGAGTGTTTATCTTGGTGCAACACTTGCAACAACGACGGATTTAACGCTGCGATGCAGCGTAGCTAGTGTAGCTGTAAGACTATTCATATTCTGAGGAGTTTAACAATGGCTAATGTGCTTTCTGGAAATCCACTTAAGATTGACACGCTAGGCGACGTGTATGCCACACCAGCACAGCAGAGTTGTCGCATGAACATCGCACATATCGAATTCGTTGGCTACAGTGTAGCTACTGATGAGGGTATTTTGACCGATAACGAGGGGCGCGAAGTCTGGCGAGCACACGGTAGTGACGATATGTCACCTGTTGTTTCACAAGACATTGGTTGGGTAAAAGGTCTTATCGCAACTTCGTTCACGCTAGGAACGGGATTCTTTTTGGTGTACCTGAGGCCATAACATGAGAAAAATACTTCTAGCTGTCGCTGTCGCTTTATTGTGCTCCACAGGCGCGCGTGCGCAGGGTACGCGTACGCACGGTTTCACTGGTGTTGAGAACGATGTTGCCATTTCCAACATAGGCTCTGGTATTGCGTATCACACTCTTGGGTGGAACCCCGCGGCTACTGTCTTAACGTGTGCCGGCAAGCTTCAGCAAAGTGTTAACGGCACTGTGTGGACAGATTTAATCGCTAGTATGAACTGCGCCGTTCCTGGAACGTCAGTCGTAACCGCAGGTAGTGTGAACTATGTTCGAATGATTGTAACTTCGTTCACGGGAACCGGAACTACGTTCGGTATTTGGCGAGGATATACGTCTAGTCCGACAGGCGTCGTACCGGGTGGCAGCCCGGGTGAGATACAGTACAATGTTACTGGCACGTCATTCGGCGGCGTAGCTGGCCTGACCAACGGACTCGCCGCGGATTGTGATGGGTTTGGGACTCCGTGCTATTTGAAGTTTGCTCAGAACGCTACAAATAGATATTTGGCGTTGAGCACCTTTTCCAACGGCCCCGCAGGAAATTACACGGCATTAAATGGTGCTGCCGACGCTACCGATGTGAGCATTGATTTGAGCGCTTGGAACGGCACTCTTTTTCCAACACTTCAAGTAAACACAAACATTTTCGGTATTGGAGGAGCCGGGGTAGTTGTCGCTCCCAAATTTGTCACACCACTTCTGCAAGTTACAGGCGGCTTCACCGACCTAGCCGATACTGGAGTTATTCGATTACCCAACAATCAAAATGTTTGTTGGGAAGCGAACCCGGCAGGTACTGACGGTTGCCTGTACATAAATGCACAGAACAATTTTCAAGTTGACGGTGTTCACGCCATACTAGCGCCTGCTATCTCGTTAAATAACAACCCTGTCGCTGGATTCGTAGTGTACGCAGGAGGAACGACTGCTGCGGCAGTTTCGCCGTGCAACAATGCAACTGCCATCTGTGAGCAAGCGCCTGCGACTGGTCTCACAAGCTATGTGGTGACTAAACCACCCGTCGCCGCGCAGGGTACGCTTGTTGGTAGGAATACCGCAGCCGTCATCACACAAGGGTTCAGCGGAGACGCAGACCACTCGAACGGTTCCGCAGGCACGACGATCGGCTCCGGTACGTCGATTGGATCCACGTCACTCTGTTCGACTACTAACTGTCCGGTTGGCACCTATCGTGTGAACGTGTATGTAGACATCACGACGCCCTGCGGCACGACTGGCACATACGTTGTGAACCTTATCTACACTGATGACCAAGGTTCTAAAACAGTTCCCGTGAATATAAACTGTTCCTGCCACTGGTGTGCTGACGACAACTTCAACAGCTAATTTTGGAGAGGCTTCCCAAATACTTCGTTCTACAGGCGCTGCTTCTATTAACTACAGTACGACGGCAGTCGCTTGTGGCACCGCTGGACCTATGGTCGGTAAAATGTATCTCAGTGTGGAGCCCGTACAATGAAGCTACTACGCTTAGCTTTATACTTTTGGTTGACCTCTGCGCCGGCCTGGGCACAGATAGGACGGAACACTGTCGTTTACACAGGTGGAATACCTTATAACACTCCTATCCCGACTAACTGTGTAAACGGGATGAACTTCGACGGAACGGTATTTAGCTGTGCGCCGGCGCCTATTGCAGTTGGGCTACTGACGTTTGTTGTGTCCGGCGTATGCCCTGCGGGATGGCCTGAGGTATCTGCATTAAGCGGTAAGACACTAGTCGGCACAGTAGCTGCTAATGGAGATGTTGGGACGACAGGCGGCTCCGATACGATTACCCCTACCGTAGCTACGTTAACAGCTGGCGCTCAGACGTTCACTGGAACTCCTGGGATGGTGCCTGCACAAGTGTTTACAGGAAGTTCAGCTAACACTAGTGCCGTAAGTGCGGGTACTCCTGTGGGAACCAACGGTACTGCAGCTTTCACGCCTGCTGGAACCAACGGTACTGTAACCGGACCGGCCCAAGTTATCACATGGCCCGCCGGTGTTCCCACTTTCGCTGGCATCGCACTAGCAACGCATCAACACGAACTACCAATGCAACTTGTTTCCAACGTGTTGACGCGTTTTATCGCTTCAGCCACCTTCGGCGTTGGGGCATCACGCGCTGCGATAGGAC
>Ga0193712_1000015_pt1 | contig 28168 bp, 26 predicted proteins | sample H3a1metaG_FD_143053 | JGI IMG/M metagenome (GOLD analysis project Ga0193712, IMG submission 143053) | Soil microbial communities from a riparian zone of the East river system, Colorado, United States - H3a1 | ecosystem: Environmental > Terrestrial > Soil > Riparian zone | place: USA: East River... | reverse complement strand
TTATTTATTTTTTTTATTTCTGATGATAATAATTGTAATCCGTGTTCTAATGTATTATTAAATTGTATTTCTTCTTTTTTAAGTATTTTTGCAATTTGATCGTTTTGTTTATTTGTTTGTAAGTCATGAATATTCATAGCTTCAATAAGACCAGATACTAACTTATAAAAAAATATTGTTTTAATTCCTAGTTTATGTCCATGCCTGACAGCACGACGAATAATACGACGTAAAACATAACCTCTGCCTTCATTAGAAGGAACAATGTTTTCTATTATCATAAAATAACAAGCACGAATATGATCAGCAATAATATATAAAGATTGGTTTTTTAAATCTGATATCTTACCAACTGCAGCTATTTTTTTTATTAATATTTTAAATATATCAATTTCATAATTTGAAGAAGTATTTTGAATAATTGTTGCTATGCGTTCTAAACCCATACCAGTATCAACAGATTTTTTAGGTAAATCAATAAGACTGCCATCTAGCATGCGATTAAATTGCATAAATACAATATTCCATACTTCAATATATCGATTATTTTTATTATTGTTATAATTATCATCTAAAAAAGATCTATGGGAATTATTTTCACGATCATAAAATATTTCAGTACAAGGACCACAGGGTCCTGTATTTCCCATTTGCCAAAAATTATCTGAATCTTCATAAGAATGATTTTTTTTATTACCTATGCGAATAATATTTTTAGCAGTGATTCCTATAATATTTGACCATATTTCATATGTTTCATGATCTTTTGCATGCACAGTAATTACAAAACGATCTTTTGGTAAATCAAACCATTTTTTAGATGTTAATAATTCCCAAGCATATAAAATTGCTTGTTTTTTAAAATAATCACCAAAACTGAAATTACCTAACATTTCAAAGAAAGTATGATGATGAGCACTATATCCTACTTGTTCTAAGTCATTGTGTTTTCCTCCAGTTCTTAAACAATATTGACTAGTAGCAACTTTAGAATATTTATAATGTTTATTTATACCTAAAAAAATGTCTTTAAATTGATTCATTCCTGCATTTGTAAATAATAACGATGTATCGTTATTTGGTATTAAAGAACTACCAGGAATAATTTTATGTTGTTTTTCATTAAAAAATTTTAAAAACATTTGACGTATTTCATGTGTTTTTTTATACATAGTATTTCTTATTATTAGATAGTTGATGATTTTTTAAGAAGATGTTTTTATATATTTTATATTAAATTAATATTACATATTGTGTGTAGAAATATATTGTGTTTATCAGTATGATTAACATTCAATGTATTAATATAACAATTAGATTATGAAAATTATAATATTGATTTATATCTAAATATTATTGCTATATATAATATTATATATTTTTAAATTAATTTCTTGATAACATATATATTTTATATTTCATTGTTTATATTAAAATAATTTTTTATCAATATTCATTGCAAAATTTTTATATATATTGATATGAATAATACTTTTAAAATATTGAATATTTTAAAGCATGTTTATTGTGTGATAAAAATAAAAATATAATGTACAGAATATAAATATAATATAATTTAATAGGATATTTATGATAACAGAACAGAAACTATCAGCTTATTTTCCTTTTTCTGGTAAGATAAAAAAACGTTTAGATCAAGGTTTATCTGAAGTGTTTTGTAAATATTCACGTACTATTTTAAAAAAATGGATTATTAATGGACAAGTTAGCATAAATAATCATATAGTAACGAATCCTAAAAAAAAATTTTTAGGAGGAGAATTGATTACGATACAAATAATAGTAAAAAAAAATATATTACTATCAGAAAATATTTTTTTAAATGTAATATATGAAGAAGATGATTTTTTAATAATTAATAAACCTATGGGATTAATTGTACATCCTGGTGCTGGAAATCCTAATGGAACATTGTTAAATGCTTTATTACATAGAGATAAAATATTTTCTCATATACCAAGAGCAGGTATTGTACACCGTTTAGATAAAAATACGACCGGTTTAATATTAGTATCAAAGAACATAAATACGTATAATACATTTGTAGATTTATTAAAAAAAAGAGAAATTTACAGAATATATGAAGGCATCGTTATTGGAAGAATGATTTCAGGAGGAACTGTTAACGCACCTATTGGTCGTCATAGAGTAAAACGTACTAAAATGACAGTGACATCTATTGGAAAATCTGCGATAACACATTATAGAATTATTGAAAGATTTAAGAATCATACACATGTTAAAATACAATTAGAAACTGGTAGAACACATCAAATTCGTGTTCATATGCTACATATTATGTATCCTTTAGTAGGTGATACTATATATAGTAGTTGTTTTAGCACACCAAAAAATATATCTAAAGAATTATTAGACTATTTAATAAGATTTCCTAGACAAGCATTACATGCTACTTCATTAAGATTTAATCATCCTTATACTAAAAAAACAATGCATTTTAATATTGAATGTTCAAAAGATATTAAAACGTTAATTCATTTCTTAAAAACAAAATAAAAATATTTTTAATTATATATTTGGTATACAATAATTTTTATTTACAATAATATAAAAATTTATTTATAAAAACAGATCATCTTATAAACTCTAAAAGAATATTTTAACATATTTTATATGTATTAAATTAAAATGCTCTTCAGAATATAAAAGTATAATATTGATTTAAAATAAATGTTATTGTCATTTTTAATGCTATTATTAATATTTTTATACATTTTTATAAATATATAAATAATCGAATATTAATGAAAGTCATTATAGATGATATAAAAAAAGAGATGATAAGTTTATGTTTGAAAAACGTATGGATTCTGATTTGTTAGTGGTTTTTACTGTTAATGCTCATAATAAAATTATAAGAAAACCCCTACGGAAATTAGTAGAACAATCGATAAAGAATTGTTTTCTACAGTTAAATGGAAATAAAATAAACAATTTATATCAATTAACATTAGCTGAGCTTGAAAAACCATTGCTAGATATAGTCATGCAACATACTCATGGAAATCAAAGTAAAGCTGCCTTAGTGATGGGTGTGAATCGAAGTACATTAAGAAAAAAGTTAAAAAAATATGGTATGTATTAAAAATTAAAATTTATTGATAATAATATGTTTTATTATAAAATGCGATTGCACTTTCTAGAAATAAGGAAGTGCAAAATATATAATATATCATTTATTAAATATATCACTGATTTAATATATAGTTAATTTGATTTTATTTTTTTTATTCTTTTAACAGCACTTTTTAATGCCCAAAAATATCCATCTATTCCAAAACCAGAAATCACTCCATCAGAGATATCAGATATCCAGGAATGTGATCTAAAGTTTTCTCTAGCATAAATATTAGAAATATGTACTTCAATAAAAGGTATACTGATAGCTAACAATGCATCTCTTAAAGCTATACTAGTATGTGTAAATGATGCAGGATTTATTATAATATAATCAATTTTATTTTTTGATTCATGAATTTTTTCAATTAATACATGTTCTGCATTAGACTGTAAATCATATAAATTGATATTTAATTTTTGTGCTTCTTTTCTTATTTTTTCTATCAATTCTGATAATGTCATATAACCATAAATATTAGGTTCTCTTGTTCCTAAAAGATTCAAATTGGGACCATTAAGTAATAAAATATTAAATACATCAGTCATAAAATATCTCTTAATAATAATTTTTCAATTAATTTATAAGTATAAAATTGTTATTTTTATATAAAAATAACATGATTATCAAAATAATCAATGATATAATAAAAATATAAAATTAGTTTTTTGTACACTTAAGATATTGATAATAAATTATTTTATTATAATCATTATTTTAAATATATATAAATATTTAAAGTTTTTAACTTGTATTTTATCATTTTCTGAAAATCAATGTTAAATAACTTTAATTATAATTAGAGTATAAATCCATGATATTAAATTTAGTAAAAAACAAATTATTACATGAAAATAATATTCACTATCAAGATGTGGTAGCAATATTAAGCGAATTATCTGAAAGTAATTGTGATTATGCCGATTTATATTTTCAATCTATTTTTAATGAATCATGGATATTAGAAGATAAAATTGTTAAATCAGGAATGTTTAATATCGATCAAGGTATTGGCGTAAGAGTCATTGATAAAAAAACTACTGCTTTTGCTTATACTGATAAAATCACATTATCTGCATTAAAAAATGTTATAAAATCAGTTAAAGTTATTTTAGATAATAAAATTAATAAAAAGGTTAAGGTATTAAATACAGTAATAAATAATATGTTATATGAATGTAATAATCCTGTAGATAGTTTAAATTTTAAAGAAAAAATAGATATATTGTATTACATAGATACTATAGCACGTAGTTTAGATACACGGGTGGTGAAAGTTAATGCTGTATTAAGTAGTAAATATGAACATGTTTTAATAGCCTCAACAGATGAAAATATAGCAGCAGATATTAGGCCTTTAGTTAATATTTCTATTTCGATTTTAGTAGAAGATCATGGTAAACGTGAAAAAGGATCTAGTGGTGGAGGTAGTCGTACTGGATATAGTTATTTTTTTAAAAAACATGATTCTGGTATGAATTATATTAAATACTTAACCAATGAAGCAGTGCGCATTGCATTAGTAAATTTATCAGCTCAGCCTGCTCCTTCTGGTTTATTTCCTGTAGTCTTAGGTCCTGGTTGGCCTGGTGTATTAATACATGAAGCTATAGGACATGGTTTAGAAGGTGATTTTAACTATCGAGGTACTTCAGTTTTTACAAATAAAATTGGTATTAAAGTAGCATCTTCTTTATGTACAATAGTAGATGATGGTACAATAATGAATAAAAGAGGTTCTTTAAGTATTGATGATGAAGGTGTACCTACTCAGTATAATGTTTTAATTAAAAATGGAGTATTAAAAAGTTATATGCAAGATAAATTGCATGCTAGTTTAATGGGTACAAAATCTACTGGGAATGGAAGACGTGAATCTTACGCTCATTTACCCATGCCAAGAATGACTAATACTTATATGCTACCAGGATTGTCAAAACCAAAAGACATTATTAAAACTGTTGAATATGGTGTATTTGCATCAAATTTTGGTGGAGGACAAGTAGATATTACATCCGGTAAATTTGTTTTCTCTACATCGGAAGCATATTTAATAAAAAAAGGTAAATTGATTACACCAATTTTAGGTGCTACATTAATAGGATCAGGTATTGAAAGTATGAATCAAATTTCTATGGTGGGTGATGATTTATTAATAGATGAAGGGGTAGGTATGTGTATAAAAAATGGGCAAAGTATACCCGTTGGTGTTGGTCAACCTACTATTAAATTAGATAATTTAACAGTAGGTGGTACAGTTTAAAAATATCATCTATATATTTTACAAGATTAAAGTGTAATGTTTTATAAGTAATTAATAATGCAGTCAGAAAAATTATATATGACTGCAAAATTTTATTATTATATTCATTAATAATCAATTTATTTTTTCTTTAATTCTTGCAGATTTTCCTTTTCTTAATCGCAAGAAATATAATTTCGATTTTCTAACAGATCCTTGACGTTTAATGGTGATTTTTTCAATGATAGGAGAATGCGTTTGAAAAACTCGTTCTACGCCTTCTCCATTGGATATTTTTCTAATTGAAAAAGAAGAGTTTAGTTGTTTATTTTTAATTGCAATCACTATTCCTTCAAATGCTTGGATTCTTTTTTTAGAACCTTCAACTACCCATACTTGTATTTCTAAAGTATCACCTGGTCGAAAATTAGGTATATCTGTACGCATCTGTTGTGTTTCAATTTCTTGAATAATATTCATGAGTATTGTTTTTCCTTTATTATTATTTTTGTTAAAACGATATTTATTTTTTTATTTTTAATGTTTTTTTTAATTCAGATAATATTTTTTTTTGTTCTACAGTCAATTTTAACTTATGTAAAATATCTGGTCTTTTTATCCATGTTCGTTTTAAAGATTCTTTTAGTTTCCATTTTTTAATTTTTTCATGATTTCCTGATAGTAATATTGGTGGAACAAACATATTTTTTATAAGTAATGGTCGAGTATATTGGGGACAATCAAGTAATCCGTTAGAAAATGAATCTTCTTGAAGTGATTGATATGATCCTAATACTCCAGGAATAATTCTGGATAATGCATCAATTAAAATCATTGCAGGAAGTTCGCCTCCACTGACTATATAATCTCCAATAGACCATTCTTCATCAATTTCACTATCAATGACTCTTTCATCAATACCTTTATATCGACCACATATTAGAATTAAATTAGATGTTTTTGCTAACTGCATAACGATTCTTTGATTAATTTTTTTTCCTTGAGGAGATAGATATATTACTTTTGTATTTTTTTTAACTAATTTTTTTATTTTTTTGATGGTTGTTATTAACGGTTCTGCTTTCATTAACATTCCGGGGCCTCCTCCATAAGGACGATCATCTACTTTATGATGTTGATTATATGTATAATTTCGAGGATTCCAGATATTAATTTTAATTAGTCTTTTTTTTATTGCTTGACTAATAATTCCATAGTTTGTGATTGCAACGAACATTTCTGGGAAAATGCTAATTATATTAATCCATAAAATAGCTTTAGATTTAATGTTTGATATGTTATTTTTTGGTAACGACATTCCAATCTACTGTTATAGTGTAGTTATGAATATCAACTTTTTTAATGATTGTCTCATGTAAAAAAGGAATGAGTATATCTATTTTATTTATATTTTTTACTATTAAAATATCATTAGATCCAGTATATATTAAATTATCTACTATTCCTAAGTAATCACCATATATTGATATTACACGACAATTTATAAGATCATTCCAATAATATTCATTTATATTTAATATAGGTAGATTATATTTTTCTGTTAAGATGTTAACATTTGTTAATTGTTTTGCTAATATGCGATCATTAATATTTTTAATTTTTATTAAAAAAAAATCTTTTTTATTTTTTTTATATTCTATATCTATTGTCGTCCATGTATTATTGTTTTTAATTAACCATGGTGTATATGTAAAAATAGATTCTTTTTTTTCAGTAAAAGAAAATAATTTCAACCAACCTAATACACCATGTGCAGCACCAATTTTGCCAATGATAATAGGATTTTTTGGGATCTCAATAATAGTATTAATAAATTACCTCTTAATATTTATTGATGTTTTTTAATTAAATGATATGTTCTTTTAGAAATCGCAGCACCTTGATTAGACCAATATTGCATGCGATCTAAATTAATATAAAATTTTATTTCTTTTCCAGTAGCAATAGGATTAAAATGTCCAATACGCTCAATAAATTTTCCATTTCTAGGTGAACGACTATCAGTAACAACTATTTTATAAAATGGACGTTTTTTAGCACCATGTCTTGCTAAGCGAATTTTTACCATGACAACCTCTTTAGTTATGCAAAGTACATTATATAAATAATAATGCTTAATATATCAGTAAAGTACAATTTTATCATTTATCGTAATTCATTATAAATAAATTAATATTATTAATGTATTTATTTTAATTTTTTAAATTAGTATTTTGGTATAAATTTATTAATTCCTTGTAGTATTCTATTGATTTTAGTTTTTTTAATTTTTTTCATTATTCTTTGTATTTCGTTGAATTTTTTTAATAGTTGATTAATTTCTTGTACTGTAACTCCGGATCCAAAAGAAATACGACGTTTTCTTGATCCTTTAATAATTTCTGGTTGACATCTTTCTTTTTTTGTCATGGAGTTAATTATTACTTCAAAATGAGTTAATGTTTTGTCATTAATATAAGATTTAATATTATCTAATGCAATCTGATTTTGTGGTAATTTATTTATTAATTTAGAAATTCCTCCGATATTTTTCATTTTTTGAATGTGACAAATAAAATCATTAAAATTAAATTTATGAGTATAGTTTATTTTATTTTTTGATTTTTTATCTTTATATCCATCTATTTGTTTTTCAATAGTTTTAATAAAAGATAACATATCTCCCATACCGAGAATACGAGAGGCAATTTTATGAGGAAAAAATGGTTCTATGTCATTTATATGTTCTCCAGTACCTATAAATTTAATTGGTTTATCAGTTATATAACGTACAGATAATGCTGCACCACCTCTAGAATCACCATCTGCTTTGGTTAATAAGATACCAGAAATCGGTATTTCTTCATTAAATTTTTTAGCAACGTTAATACTATCTTGACCTGTCATAGCATCAATAACAAATAATGTTTCAATAGGATGTACTGTATTATGTATTGATTTTAGTTCATCCATCATTTTTTTATCAATATGCAATCGACCAGCTGTATCAATAATAAGGATATCATATATTTTTAGTTTTGCATGTTCTAATGCTGCTATAGATATTTCTATTGGTGTTTGATTTTTATGAGATGGGAAAAAATCAATGTTAGCTTGTAATGATAATATTTCTAATTGTTTTATTGCAGCAGGACGATAAATATCAGTAGATACTATTAAGACTTTTTTTTTATCTCTTACTTTCAATCTATTGCCTATTTTTACTACACTAGTAGTTTTTCCAGATCCTTGTAATCCCATTATTAATAATATTGCAGGTGGTACTGTGGTTAATTGTAAATTATGATTATCTGTTCCTATAGCTGCAATAAGTTCTTTATGGACAATTTTAATAAATGCTTGTCCAGGAGTTAAGGTTTCATTAATTTTTTTACCTATTGCAGATATTTTTATATGATATATAAATTGTTTAATAACAGGTAATGCAACATCTGCTTCCAATAGAGCTATACGTACTTCACGAAGAGTGGATTGAATATTTTTTTCTGTTAATCGACCTTTATTGGAAATTTTACGTAAAATGTCTGACATGCGTTTAGTTAAATTATTAAACATTATTATTAGCTCTATTATTCAGATTACTTGAAATTGTTTAATTATTATGATATAGAATTAATAGTCTTAATTTTAAACATTTATTAAAATTAAAATAATATACCATATAAGATATATCTATATATTTTTTACTATTAGTATTAATACATTGTTATTATCACTCTAGTATAAATTATTTTTTATAAAATAAAAATCTATACAAAAATATTTATATATATATTTAAAAAATTAAAAAACTAGCTCTATTAAATAATAAAATAGAGCCATAATAATATTTAATGCTTTTACAAAAATGAGTAAATAGTATTATAAATTATATAAGAGTATTAGATTTATAATAACCTAATATTTTTAAAGATTTATTTATTTGACTTAATTGAGATAATAAATCTTTTATAGATAATGATTTTAAAGACATTAATATGTCTATATAAAATATTTTTTTTTGTGGTGCTTGATATAATGGTTTAGAATGTAATTGTTTCATCATCAAGTTGTTTTTTTGTAAAATTTCAATGATATTTATTAGATCATCTGATTTTTTTTCAGTTATAAATGATACAGTAATCTTACCAAATAATAATTTTATTGATTGGATAAATTGATGACTCAGTATTATAAAACGAGTGATATTGTATTGTCGATTAGATATATTACGTAGTAAAATCTGTAAATTATATATTTGACTGCCCATATCACTTCCTAATGCTGCAACATTATTTTTTTGCATTTCAAATATTTTTTTCATAGCTTCTGCGGAACTGGAGGTATATTTTATTTTCCAATTAGGGAATTGATCTATGAATTGACTACATTGTTGAAACGGTTGTGGATGACTATAAATTTTTTTTATGTTTTTTAAAGATGTACCCGACAATGATAATAAACAATGATTAATAGGTAAATTTATTTCATCAATAATCGATAAAGTAGTATTATTTAAAAGATTATATACTTCATCGATAGCACCAGATGAAGTATTCTCTATAGGAAGAATAGCATAATGGTGTTTTTTTTCTTCTGTGAATTTAATAATGTTTTTAAAATTATCACATTGATTTTCTTGAAATTCTTTGAAGTGTTTTTTTGCATATTTATGCATAGCTATATAGGAATAGGAACCTTTGGGTCCAAGAAAACTAACAGTAGGAATATTATTTTTTTTTGTTATCGAAATATTTTTTAATACTGTTTTCTGAATTGATACTGAATTATCTATTATTAATTTAAAAATTTTATTTATAAAATTTATATTAAGATTATATGTTTTAGCTAATTTTAATACTATTTTTAATAAATTTTTTTCTCTTTCTATATCACGAATAGGTTGAGCAGTAGATATTTTTTCTTTTGCTATTGTAATTGCTATTAATTGTCTTTTTGACAATAATTGTATTATTTTTTTATCAATTTTATTAATTTCATCACGAAAATTAAATAAGTAATTTTTAGAAATCATAATTGGTAACCGGTAAGATAGCTAGTTAAGTGAATCTGAAAGAAAAATTTATTGATATACTTTAATTTTTACTTTTTAATATTATTTAAATATTATTAATGATTATATTAGAATTATATATGATAGATTTATACAGAGTATCTCATTAGATTAGTAAATATGGATTTTTTTATAATATTCATGTATATTTTAATTAATAATGTCATTTAGCACTAAAGATAGTATAGAATAAGTATGATTGGTAATCAATTTATCAAAAATTAATATATTTAAATGATAATATTAAAGTATTTTCTATTAAAAAGTAATTTAATATGTTTATATGTAAAGTATATATATATAAATTTATAATCAGTAGTTCATGAATTATGATAGTATTATCGTTGATATTTTTTAATGTTTTTATATTATGCTATAAAAATAAAATTTATTTTATTATTAATATTTTGATTAATAATAAATTTTATACCATATCTTATGTTTTTATGATTTCATAATATAATGCTCATATATTTTTTGGATATCGTATATTAGAAAATATTTTAAATGGCATTAGTTATTTAGGTGATTTATATAAATGAAAAGTTTTTCAGCTAAATCTAGTGATATAAAAAAAAATTGGTATTATATAAATGCTAAAGATAAGATATTAGGACGATTGGCAACGATAATATCTCGATATTTACGAGGTAAACATAAAGTTGAATATACGCCTCATATCGATACAGGAGATTATATAATTGTTATTAATGCAGAATTAGTATTAGTAACAGGCAATAAAAGAGTAAATAAAATATATCATCATCATACTGGGTACATTGGTGGAATTAAGAGTTTTTCTTTTGAAGAAATGATTCAACGTTGTCCTGAACGCATTATTGAAATTGCTGTTAAGGGTATGTTACCTAAGGGATCTCTTGGACGTATGATGTTTCGAAAATTAAAAGTTTATTCTGGAAATAAACATAATCATATAGCACAAAATCCACAGTTTTTAAATATTTAATTAGGATTATAGGATAATGATTGAAATACAAAGTTATGGGACTGGTCGTAGAAAAAGTTCATCTGCTAGGGTGTTTATGCGATTTGGTATTGGTACAATTACAATTAATCAACGTACTTTGGAAAATTATTTTTCTCGAGAAACTTCCTGTATGATTGTTCGACAACCGTTAGAATTAGTAGATATGATTGATAAATTTGATTTTTATATTACAGTTAAAGGTGGCGGTATTTCTGGACAAGCAGGAGCTGTGCGACATGGTATTACACGAGCATTAATCAAATATAATGCATCTTTACGATCAGATTTAAGAAAAGCGGGATTTGTGACACGTGATTCACGTCAAGTTGAACGTAAAAAAATCGGATTACGTAAATCTAGAAAACGTCCACAGTTTTCTAAACGTTAATTATTATAATATATTTCTATAAGAAATCCGGATTTTATAACACTCCGGATTTTTTAATTTATTATTATTGTATAAATAAATTACATAGCAGAAAATTCAGATATTTAAGTGTTTTTTTCAAGAAAGACTGATAAGTCAGAGCATAGTAATTTTAAACCAATTTTATTTTTTGCAGATATTAAATAATATTTTTCTGTGTTTTTAAGATTTAATAAAATTACATTTATTATTTTTTTAATTTCTTGTGATTTTAGTAAATCAATTTTATTAAAAACTAACCATCGTGGTTTATTATATAATTCTATACTATAATTTTTTAATTCATTTAAAATAATTTCTATATCTTTAATTGGATTACAATAATTACAAACTGAAATATCAATTATATGTAATAGAATGCTACATCGTTCTAAATGTTTTAAAAAACGAAATCCTAATCCAATACCTTGCGATGCATTTTTTATTAAACCAGGGATATCAGATATAATAAATTTTTTATTATTTTCAAGATTCACTACTCCTAAAATAGGCGTTAATGTAGTAAATGGATATTCTGCAACTTTAGTTTTAGCAGCGGATATTGATCTTACCAAAGTTGATTTTCCTGCATTAGGTAATCCTAAAGTAGCAACGTCTGCTAAAAGTATTAATTCTAATAATATTTCTCTTTTTTCACCCAATTTTCCTAAGGTATTATTTTTTGGTGCACGATTAACAGAAGATTTAAATCGAGTATTACCTAATCCATGCCATCCACCTTTAGCAATTAACACTGTTTTTCTATCTGTGATAACATCTTCTATAATTTCATTTGTATGAAAATCAATTACTCGTGTTCCAATAGGAACAGTAATATATATATCATGACCTTTTCCCCCCGAACGTTTTCCGGATGATCCATTTTTACCATGACCAGCTGTAAATATTTTTTTAAATTTAAAATCTATTAGTGTATTAATATTTCTTTCAGCTTTTATCCAAATATTTCCTCCATTGCCACCATCACCTCCATCAGGACCACCTTTTGGTATATATTTTTCTCTTCTAAAACTAATGCATCCATGTCCTCCGTTACCGGCGATTATAGTAATGATTGCTCGATCAAGAAATTTCATTTATTTTCCTTAATATTATTTTGATACTATAATAAAAATATATTATGGTGGTGTATTATCATGTGGAAGTAAAAAGATCTTCTTTTAGTTAGAAGATCTTTTTACTAAAAATATTTAATGTTTGATAACACTGATATATTTTCTTTTTTTTAAACCTTTAATATCAAATTTTATTATTCCACTAATTTTTGCAAAAAGAGTATGATCTTTACCACAACCAACATTAATACCAGGATGAAATTTTGTTCCTCTCTGTCTTACAATAATACCACCAGATAATATTTTTTCTCCACCAAAACGCTTGACTCCTAAACGTTGTGCATGAGAATCTCGTCCATTTCTCGTAGAACCTCCAGCTTTTTTGTGAGCCATATAATATGTCTCTCCTTAATAATTTATGTGATTATTTATTTTTTTTATTTTAACTTCGGTAAAATCTTGTCTGTGACCTTGTTGTTTTTTATGATGTTTACGTCTATGAAATTTTATAATTTTTATTTTTTTATTTCTGCCATGATCATTGACATTTGCTAAAATAGAACATTTTTTTAAAATGGGATTACCAATAGTTATTTTTTTGTTTTTTACAATCATTAAAATTTGATCAAATATTATTTGTTTCCCAGTTTCTATATCTATTTTTTCTAATTTAATTATTTGTCCTTCTTTTACTCGATGTTGTTTCCCACCATGAATAAATACTGCGTACATACATCACTCCAAAAAATTGATTATTTTATATATCATATAAAATAAATTAATATATTTAGTTTTTAAATTAATGAATAAATTATATTATGTTATAATTTAAAAAATAAATATTTCCATATTTATTTTATTGTTAATAAAAATTTTATTCAGTATTTTTTGAAAAAATGTATTGATGTGTTATTAATAAGTATTATTAGAATTTGTAAACTTGAGTAAAAAATTAAATATTTTAATGATCTAATTGATGATTATCTTATAAAGATTATGTTTTAACTGATATATAGATATAAAATATTAATTATATTTACAAATTTTTATATTGGATAAATATGTTTTATATATTTTATGATATTTTATATCTTTATATATTATTTTTAATATTCATAATTATTTATAACATTGTGGATAATTATTGTTAGAGTGAAATGTATTAAATATATTATATTAATAATATACTGATTTTTATATTTATTTATTTTTATTTTTATTCCATGATTCAATAGAATAAGTTTTTATAGATATAGCATGAATTTTTTTTTCTAAAATATATTTCATTAAAGGTGTGTAAATTGTTTGTTGTTTTTGTACTTCATTCATATTAATGAAAATATTTCCAATAGCAATAATATCTATATGATTACTATCGCCTGTAACATATATGTCTTGAAGAGATAGTTTTTCAAGAAGCAATTTTTTTATTTTTTTTATATCGATCATTATATGATTTCCTTTAAAATTTACATAAAAAATACAATTATTTTATTAAATGTTGTGTGTATTATATCTACAATAATAAAATAAACAACAATACTTTATTTAAGAATATATCTTTTTTATATTAAACATCGTGAGTACAGTAATTATTTCTTTTAATGTTATTGATTATGCATTAATGAATTATTAATTATATCATGAAATAATTAATAATATCATCTGAAGAAAGAATAATATTTTAAAAGCATTATTTTATATCAGTGTTTTTATTATATTAAAATATTGCATTATATATTCATATTATTATAATTTTTTTAAAATAAATATTTTAATTTATAAAATATAAAATATATTTTAATTGTTGAGGTATTTTATGACTAATTTTATTCCAATGACATTAAAAGGTATGGAAAAGTTACATCAGGAATTAAAAGAACTTAAAGAAATCAAACGTCCAAAAATTATTGCTGCGATAGTAGAAGCAAGAGCATATGGTGATTTAAAAGAAAATGCTGAATATCATGCCGCAAAAGAAGAACAGGGATTTTGTGAAGGTAGAATACAGGAAATTGAATCTAAACTGTATAATGCTCAAATTATTGATGTTAGCAAAATCGCTAAAAGTGGAAATGTAATATTTGGTGTCACCGTTACAATATTAAATATACATACAAAAGAAACATTTATTTATAGTATTGTAGGTGATGATGAATCTGATTTTAAAAAAAATTTAATTTCGATTAATTCTCCAATGGCAAGAGGATTATTAGGAAAAAGAATTAATGATATTGCCATAATAAACACTCCATCTGGAGATGTGAAATATAAAATATTAGACATAGCATATATTTAGTTATATTTGTAGTATTATATGATAATCTATTTTAAATTAGATTAATAATAGTTATATTGTAAATAATACACTATCTACTTAACATAATGATATCAACAGTATATTTTTTAATAAAAATATGTAATTTTTATAGAAAATGTATAAAAATAGACTAAACATATATAAAAATAAATTAAAAATCACTTTTTAATCATAAATACCGTATAATAATACATTATTTTAAAACCATTTAAAAATATTTTATAAATCTGATAGTTGGTATTTATGCCGTTATTAAAAAAATATAAAACTTCTCCAATATGGTTAAAAAGACATTTTAATGATAAATATGTAAAATTAGCTCATAAAAAAAAATTAAGATCAAGAGCATATTTTAAATTAGAAGAAATTCAAAAAACAGATAAAATATTTCGAGCAGGTATGACTGTAATCGATTTAGGTGCAGCACCAGGTAGTTGGTCAGAATATGCTATTACTCAGATAGGAGATAAAGGAATTGTTATCGCTTGTGATATTTTACCTATATCACCTATTAAAAATCTTTATTTTATTCAAGGTGACTGTAGAGAAAAAATAATTTTTAATAAACTATTAGATTATGTAAAATATAAAGATATACATTTAATTATGTCTGATATGGCTCCGAATATGAGTGGACATTCTTGTATTGATTTACCGAAATCTCTTATATTATGTGAATTAGCTTTTGATATTATGAGATTAACTTTAATGCAAGGCGGTACCTTTTTGGTAAAATTATTTCAAGGAGAAGGATTTAACAAATATTTAAATAACATTCGTTCTTTATTTTCAAAAGTAATAATTCGTAAGCCAAAATCTTCTCGATCAAGTTCTAGAGAAGTTTTTATTGTGGCAGTCAAAAAAAAAATATAGTGATAATTTTGTACTGTCTATTAACATAGTTGCAATGAAGAGGTTAATACCTTGAGTGATATGGCTAAAAACCTGATTCTTTGGTTGGTCATCGCAGTTGTATTGATGTCTATATTTCAAAGTTTTAATTTTGGTAATAATATTTCACATAAAGTGGATTATTCTACTTTTTTATCAGAAATAAAGCAAGATCAAATCAGAGAAGTGCATATCGATGGGCACGATATTAATGTTATTAAAAAAAATAATAATCGATATACAACATACCTGCCAATGAATGATATTACATTGCTGGATAATCTTTTAAGAAAAAATGTTAAAGTGGTAGGTGAAGCGCCTGAAGAACCCAGTTTACTGACCTCGATTTTTATATCTTGGTTTCCTATGTTTTTATTGATCGGTGTATGGATTTTTTTCATGCGTCAACTAAATGTCAATGGTGGTAAAGGAGCTATTTCATTTGGTAAAAGTAAAGCACGGATGTTAACTGAAAATGAAATTAAAATTACTTTTTCTGATGTGGCTGGTTGCGATGAAGCTAAAGCAGAAGTAAGTGAATTAGTTGAATATTTACGAGAACCAAGTCGTTTTCAAAAGTTAGGAGGGAAAATTCCTAAAGGTATTTTAATGGTTGGACCACCTGGAACAGGTAAAACACTTCTTGCAAAAGCAATTGCAGGTGAAGCAAAAGTACCCTTTTTTACTATTTCAGGATCTGATTTTGTAGAAATGTTTGTTGGTGTAGGTGCTTCAAGAGTGCGTGATATGTTTGAGCATGCTAGAAAATCATCACCTTGTATAATTTTTATTGACGAAATTGATGCAGTGGGCAGACAACGTGGAACTGGTGTAGGAGGAGGGCATGATGAACGCGAGCAAACATTAAATCAACTATTGGTAGAAATGGATGGATTTGAAGTTAATGAAAGCATTATTTTGATTGCAGCAACTAATCGTCCGGATGTCTTAGATCCAGCTTTATTACGTCCCGGTCGTTTTGATAGACAAATTGTAGTTGCATTACCAGATGTTCGAGGAAGAGATCAAATTTTAAAAATACATATGCATAAAATTCCTATCAATAAAGATGTTAATTCAATGATTATTGCTCGAGGTACGCCTGGTTTTTCTGGAGCAGATTTAGCTAATTTAGTAAATGAAGCAGCTTTATTTGCTGCAAGAGATCATTTTTCTATTGTGTCTATGTCAGAATTTGAAAAAGCTAAAGATAAAATTATTATGGGTTCAGAACGTCGATCTATGGTGATTACTGAAGCACAAAAAAAAATTACAGCATATCATGAAGCAGGACATGTTATTGTTGGTAGATTAGTACCTGAACATGATCCTGCTCATAAAGTTACTATTATTCCAAGAGGTAGAGCGTTAGGAGTGACGTATTTTTTACCTGAGGATGATACTATTAGTATCAGTCGACAAAAATTAGAAAGTCAAATATCTACTTTATATGGTGGTCGATTAGCTGAAGAAATTATTTATGGTGAAAAAAATGTATCTACTGGTGCTTTCAATGATATTAAAGTAGCGACTAATCTAGCGAGAAATATGGTTACGCAATGGGGATTTTCAGAAAAATTAGGACCTTTATTATATACTGAAGAAGAAGATGAAATATTTTTAGGTCGTTCAGTAGCTAAAGCAAAAAATATGTCTGATGAAACTGCTAGAATTATTGACAAAGAAGTCAAGTTGTTAATAGATTCTAATTATATACGAGCTAGAAATATTTTAAATGCTAATTTAGATATTTTACATGCCATGAAAGATGCGTTAATGAAATTTGAAACTATTGATTCTTTTCAAATTGACGATTTAATGGCTAGAAAAAAAATACGTAATCCTGTTGATTGGATAGATAAATAATTATTAAAGTTAATTTTTTATATGTAATATATTACTATTCAAATTTATGTTAAAAATGTATATATTACAATTATATATATAAATATTACTTTAATATATTTTTTATAAGAATAATAGTTATTAAATATAATACATGATATATAATGTTTTTATTAATGTTGTTTATATTGGTTATCTCCTTGTAAATATATTATAAGGAGATAATCGACTTATAGATAAATATCTTTACGTATTATTTAATATTCAGGAGTTTTTTCGAAAATTTCTCAAACACAATAATATAAAAATATTATTTTAATAATTAATAATTTGATGATTTATTGTTTATTAGAGAGTATAGTGTAGAATAATGTCTGATATTAAAGATTTACAAGTTATTTACATAAATATTTTTAAATATCATATTTAATAAATTACATTTAATATAGGTGTTATATAGATTGATGGATATTTAATAAACTTTAATTATTAATGGGATTTTTAAATGTACGATTTGTTTTTGATATTATTTTTTTTAGTATCAGTATTATTAAGTTTTTTAATCATATTACAACCTGGTGGTAATGGTATTAATATTGCTCATTCTGTTGGTGGGCCTGAAAAATTATTTAAATGTTCTGATAGAAATTATTTTTTCACTTATATGACCATTGTATTATCTTTTTTGTTTTTTATATTTAGTTTATGTTTATGTAATATGAATAGTAATCACATTAAATCAAATACTGATAAAATAAGTGTAAATTCTATGTTAAATGACAATAATCATACTGTCATTACCAATCATGAAAAACACATTACTGAAAGATAAAATATCTATAGCAATATTATAACATTTGATATAAACATTAAGTGATTTTAAGAACTAAAAATTTAAAAACCGAGGTGGTGAAATTGGCAGACACGCTATCTTGAGGGGATAGTATCTAATTAAAGATATACGGGTTCAAATCCCGTCCTCGGTAAAATAATATATTTAGCTTAATATTGAAAAACCCCTGATTATTCGGGGTTTTTTATTACTATAAATTTTTGATTGTTTATTATCTTTTAACATCGTATATAGTAGCGTTTTTAGTAAAAAATGAATATTAATTATTTAATTATGTGTTTTTTATAAAATATACAATACGAATTTAGTCCCATACTTTCAAAAGCTTAAGATTGAGGCTAATTAAAGTGAATAAAGAGATCTTATCTGTTGTAGAATCAGTATCCAATGAAAAATCTTTACCTAGAGAAAAAATATTTGAAGTGTTAGAATGTGCATTAGCTATAGCAACAAAAAAAAAACATGATCAAGATATAGATATAAGAGTTGAAATTAATAGAAAAAATGGTGTTTTTAATACTTTTAGACGTTGGATGGTAGTTAATCAAGTCACTCAACCAACAAAAGAAATTACGTTAGAAGCTGCATTTTTTGAAGATAATAAAATAAAATTATATGATTATATAGAAGAATTAATAGAGTCAGTGACCTTTGATAGAATTACTACTCAAACTGCAAAACAAGTCATTGTACAAAAGGTTAGAGAAGCAGAAAGAGCTATGATTATTGAACAATTTCAAATATATAAAGGAGATATCATTACTGGTATAGTGAAAAAAATAAATAGGGATAGTATTATTTTAGATTTAGGACATCATGCTGAAGCATTAATTATAAAAGAAGATATGATTCCAAGAGAAAATTTTCGACCAGGAGATCGTATTCGAGGAGTTCTATACTCTGTACAACCTGAATCACGTGGTATGAAATTATTAGTTAGTAGATCAAAATCAGAGATGCTTATAGAATTATTTCGTATTGAAGTACCTGAAATTGGTGAAGGTATTATTGAAATTAAAGCAGCTGCACGAGATCCAGGTTCAAGAGCTAAAATCGCTGTTAAAACAAATGATAAACGCATTGATCCTGTAGGTGCATGTGTTGGTATGCGAGGAGCTCGAGTACAAGCAGTTTCAAATGAATTATGTGGTGAAAGAATTGATATTGTTTTGTGGGATAAAAATCCTGCTCAATTTGTTATTAATGCCATGGCGCCAGCAGAGGTATCTTCTATTATAGTAGATGAAGATAGACATACTATGGATATCGCTGTGGAATCGATTAATTTAGCGCAAGCTATTGGTAGAAATGGACAAAATGTTCGTCTAGCGTCTCAGTTAAGTGGTTGGGAATTAAATGTTATGACTGTCGATGCTTTAAAAACAAAGCATCAAGAAGAAGATTATATTATTAGAGATTTATTTAGTAAACATTTGAAAATTAATAGGGATGTGATTAATATTTTAATTGAATCGGGTTTTTCTTCTTTAGAAGAATTAGCTTATATTGCTTTAAGTGAATTATTAAAAATTTCTAGGATATCGAAAAATATAGCAGAGATGATTCAAAAGAATGCAAAAAATGTTATTAGCAAACAAAAAATAGATAGAAAGAAAGAATTACATATTAATCGTACTACAAAAGAACTTTTAAATTTACACGGTATGAATGAATCCTTAGCTTTACAATTAGCAGATAGAAACATATATTCTTTAGAAGAATTGGCTGATCAAGGAATCAGCGATTTAAGTGATATTGATAATTTAGATGCTAACAAAGCTGGCGATTTAATCATGGCAGCACGTAATATTTGTTGGTTTAGTAATAAAACCTGATAACAGGAAGGAATGGCATGGTAGATGTAAGTATAAAATCATTGGCAAATGAACTAGGTTATTCGGTAAATAAATTAATTTTTTATTTTTTTAAATTAGGAGTGTTAAAAAATATAAATGATGTTATTACTCAAAAAGAAAAAATAGATTTATTGAATTATTTGAAGAAAGAGACATTGATAGTACAAAGAAAAATGAGAAGTGTGTTAAATGTTGCAAACAATAAAGGAAAAAATAAAGCTATTAAAATTGAGATTAGAAAAAAACATACTTATTTTAAAAATAATATAGACAATAAAACAACAATTTTTAATAAAAATAAGATTGATGTTAATGCAGGTAATACAAACAAAAATTTTAACAATCAAGAAACATTTATTACTAATGTAAAAAAAAATATATCAGCATCAATAAATCAAAAAAGATCTCCAGTGAATAAAAAAAATACTACAGATAATAAAATGGTTACATCATCAATAAAATCTAATCTATTAGAAAAAACAAACAATAATCATAAAAATAAGGATATTAAAAATAAATTAGACAATCATATACTTTCTATAAAAGAAAAAAAATTATTTATCAAAAATAAATCGACTGATTGGATGACTAATAAAAGCAATGATTATCATTTTACTACTTTTTTACATGCACGTCAGGCTGAAGATGATAATGATCATGAATTAGAAAAAAATCGTCGTAATAAAAATATACGACATACTCGTTATAAAAAAAATAATAAAAACATAGTATTTAAAAAAGATCGTGAAACAATTAAATCAACAAATCGTCCTATAAAAAATGTTAAGAAAAAAATAAAAGGTAATTTATTACAACAAAAATTCAAAAAACCTATTCAAGCAATTATAAGAGATATTACTATCGGTGAAACAGTGACTGTTTCAGAATTAGCTAATAAAATGGCAATAAAAAGTGCTGAAATCATAAAAATGATGATGAATTTAGGTTCAATGGTAACGATTAATCAAATTCTTGATCAAGAACAAGCGCAATTAGTCGCAGAAGAAATGGGTCACAAAGTCACATTATATCGAGAAAATGCTTTAGAAGAATTTTTAATCAACAATCAAAAAAAGGATATCAGTAAAGCTAAAATTAGACCTCCTATTGTAACAGTAATGGGACATGTCGATCATGGTAAAACATCTTTATTAGATTACATTAGATCAACACAAATTGCTTCCAAAGAGGCTGGAGGTATTACTCAGCATATTGGTGCTTATCATGTAAAAACTAAAAATGGTATTATTACTTTTTTAGATACTCCTGGTCATGCTGCTTTTACAGCAATGCGAGCACGTGGAGCTCAAGTGACCGATATTGTTGTTTTGGTTGTTGCAGCAGACGATGGTGTAATGCCTCAAACAATTGAATCGATTCAACATGCAAAGGCGGCAAATGTACCATTGATTGTTGCTATTAATAAAATTGATAAAATAGATAGCAATCTCGAAAAATTAAAAAAAGAATTAATGCAACATGCTATTATACCTGAAGAATGGGGAGGTAATAATATTTTTGTTTCTGTATCAGCAAAATCAGGATTTGGAGTAAATGAACTACTTGATTCTATTTTATTACAAGCTGAAATGTTAGAATTAAAATCTATTATTAATACTACAGCTACAGGAATAGTAATAGAATCGTATCTTGATAAAGGCAGAGGACCTGTAGCTACTATTTTAATACGTGAAGGCACTTTAAAAAAAGGTGATATGTTACTTTGTGGTTATGAATATGGTAAAGTTCGTGCTATGAGAAATGAATTTTTAAATGAAATAGAGTATGCTGGTCCTTCTATACCAGTACAGATTTTAGGATTATCAGGAGTGCCATCAGTAGGTGAATTAGCTACAGTTGTGCATGATGAAAAAAAAGTTCGTGAAGTAGCGTTATATAGAAAAGAAAAATTTCGTGAAAATAAATTTTTTATACAAAAACGTGTTAAATTAGAGAATGTTTTTAAAAATATAGATACAGATAATGGTATTGAACTAAATATTATCCTAAAAGCAGATGTAAAAGGTTCGGTAGAAGCAATATCAGATGCTTTAATGAAATTATCTAATAATGAAGTAAAAATTAAAATTATTGGTTCCGGAGTTGGTGGTATTACCGAAACAGATATTTCTTTAGCTGCTGCTTCTAATGCTATTTTATTAGCATTTAATGTTAGAGCAGATACTTTAGCAAAACGTATGATAGATTTAGAGAATGTAGATATTCGTTATTATTCTATTATTTATAAGTTATTAGATGAAATAAAAATTGCTATGTCCGGTATGTTAGCTCCTATTTATAAACACGAAGTTATTGGTTTAGCAATAGTAAGAAATATTTTTAAATCACCAAAATTTTCTTCGATTGCGGGCTGTATGGTTACCGAAGGTATTATTAAAAAAAACAAACCTGTACATATTTTAAGAGATAATATAGTAATATATGAAGGAGAGTTAGAATCGTTACGTCGATTTAAAGAGGATGTCAACGAAATTCGTAGTGGAATGGAATGTGGTATCGGTATAAAAAATTATAATGATATTCATATAGGTGATTTAATCGAAGTATTTGAAATCAGAGAGACTAGTCGTAATATTTAAATGATTATTTATGTTATATTATTATATATTTATAAAATTTTTTATTTTAGTAGTCTAGAGAATTCATTATGTTGCATATGGTTAATCGTTCCTGTAAAGTTGGACAAGTATTAAAAAAAGAAATTTCAGTTATTGTGCAATATTCATTAAGAGATCCTCGTTTGAACAATATTATTACTGTTTCTAATGTTCAATTGTCTCGAGATCTCAGTCATGCTAAAATTTTTGTTTCATTTTTAAATGAAAAAGAAGAGATTTTTTTAAAAAAATCAATAAATATACTAAATCATGCGTCTAGCTTTATAAGAAGTTTATTAAGTAAAACAACAAAGTTACGGATTATTCCGAAATTAATTTTTATTTATGATAACTCATTTATTGAAGGTATGCATATAGATGCTTTAATTAACAGTGCGATAAAAAAAAATAAATAATATTGAGGAATATATTTTGCGTTCCAAGATATATGATTTTCAAGGTATATTATTGATTGATAAACCAATAGATTGGTCTTCTAATGCAGTATTACAAAAAGTAAAAAAAATACTTTCTGTAGATAAAGCAGGTCATACTGGATCGCTAGATCCTCTTGCTACAGGAATGCTACCATTGTGCTTAGGAGAAGCAACAAAATTTGCACAATATGGCATAAATGCAGATAAACATTATAGAGTCATTGCAAAATTTGGAGAACAGACTACAACTTCTGATGCACATGGGATTATAAAAAAAATTCGTGCTATGAATTTTACTGATTATGAATTAAAAGTAGGATTACAGAGTTTTGAAGGTAAACTTAAACAAGTACCCTCTATTTTTTCTGCAGTAAAATATAAAGGTATTCCTTTATATAAATATGCAAGACACAATATCAAAATCCCTATATTGAGAAGAGATATTTTTGTTTACAATATTCAATATATTGCAAAGATTAAAAATTTTATTGAATTAGAAATAAAATGTTCTAAAGGTACTTATATTCGTACTATTATCGACAACCTAGGTGAAACATTAGGATGTGGTGCGCATGTAACATATTTGCGTCGTTTACAAGTTGGATCATATCCAAAGTGTAAAATGATTTCATTACATAATTTATTAATTTTAAATAAAATGAGTAATATTAGTTTTAAAAACATTGTTAGTAGTTTATTAATGCCTATTGATGCTCTTGTTGATTATTTACCTGAGATAATTGTTTCTAATTTTTTAGCATCTTGTTTAAAGAAAGGACAAATAGTTTTTTTTTCTTTAATAATGAAAAATATATTAGTAAGAATTTTAGACGAGAAAAAAAATTTTATTGGATTAGGTGAAATTGATCATAAAGGGTATTTAAAACCTAAACGTTTATTATCTGTAAAAAAAATAAATAATAAAAATATTTTATAAATAAAAATTAGATTAATAAAATAATAAGATTATATATATGTACTTATTGTAATATATGGAGAAGAATATGTCTCTAAATGAAATAACAAAAAACAGTATTATTACAGAATATGGTGTAAATAGATATGATAGTGGTAATACTGAAGTACAAGTTGCATTATTAACATTAAAAATTAATAATTTACAAAAACATTTTACAAAACATAAAAAAGATCATTCTAGTCGACGGGGACTATTACATATGGTTTCTAAAAGAAGAAATTTATTGAATTATTTAAAAAAAAATAGTTCTACACGTTATAGTAATATTATAGAAAAATTAAAATTACGTCGTTAACTAAATTATAATTGTAAAATTTTTATAGGAGATAGGTTACTAAAAGGGCCAATGAGCCCTTTTTATAAATTAAAACAATATAATAGTATATTGCTATATAAAGTATAAACACTTGTTTTATATTTTTCATATTAAAATATATTTTTGAAGTATTATTTTATGATGTAGTAATATAATAATTATTTATATTAAAGGATAACATTTTGTTTAACCCTATTGTACGTAAATTTCAGTATGGTCAACATACTGTAACTTTAGAAACTGGTTTGATAGCTAGACAAGCGACAGCTGCTGTTATGGTTAGTATGGATGATACATCAGTATTAGTCACTGTAGTGGGAGAAAAAAAATCGCAATCAGAAAAAAATTTTTTTCCATTAACAGTCAATTATCAAGAAAAAACATATGCTATAGGAAGGATTCCGGGTGGTTTTTTTCGTCGTGAAGGTCGTCCCAGTGAGCATGAAATGCTCATTTCTCGATTAATTGACCGTCCTATTCGTCCTTTATTTCCTAAAGGATTTGTAAACGAGATTCAAATCATCGCTACTGTAGTATCAGTAAATCCTCAAATCAATCCAGATATAGTGTCTATTATTGGTGCTTCTGCAGCATTAAGTTTATCTGGATTGCCCTTTAAAGGACCTATTGGTGCAGCGAGAATTGGTTATATTAATGATCAGTATGTTTTAAATCCTACTAGTGAAGAAATAAAATTCAGTCAATTAGATTTAGTAGTTGCAGGAACAGATAAAGCAGTAATTATGGTGGAAGCTCAATCTAATATTTTAAGTGAAGAAATAATGCTTAATGCTATTTTATTTGCTCAAGAGCAACAACAAATAGTAATTGAAAATATTCGTTTTTTTTCAAAAGAACATGGAAAAGATTTATGGAGTACAACAATATTACCAATAAATAATATTTTACAATTTCGTATTACCGATTTATTTAAAAAGAAAATCATTAATGCTTATAAGATTTTTAATAAAATAGAAAGAACAGAAAAACTGCAGTTAATTAAAAATAAGATATTAGAAAAATTAGAACATGAAAATTTGATCTTAAACGAGTTAGAAATCGATAATATTTTTTATGAAATTGAAAGACATATTATTAGAAAACGTATTTTAAATGGAGATGTGCGTATTGATGGTCGTGATCATGATATGATTAGAGCATTAGATATTCGTACAGGGATATTACCTCGTACTCATGGTTCAGCATTATTTACACGTGGAGAAACACAGGTTTTAGTTTCAACAACTTTAGGTACTGCTCGAGATGCTCAGAATTTAGATGATTTATTAGGTGATAGAACTGATAATTTTTTATTTCATTATAATTTTCCTCCTTATTCTGTAGGTGAAATTGGTATGGTGGGATCTCCAAAAAGACGAGAAATAGGTCATGGTAGATTAGCAAAACGTAGTATATTAGCTGTAATGCCAAAAATAGAGGAATTTCCTTATACTATTAGAATAGTATCTGAAGTTACAGAATCTAATGGTTCTTCTTCTATGGCTTCGGTATGTGGAGCTTCATTAGCATTAATGGATGCAGGGGTACCAATTACGGATGCTATTGCAGGTATCGCTATGGGATTAATTAAAGAAGGTGATAAGTATGTAATTCTTTCTGATATTTTAGGTGATGAAGATTATATCGGTGATATGGATTTTAAAGTAGCAGGTACTAAAAGAGGTATTACTGCTTTACAAATGGATATTAAAATCGAAGGTATCACAAATCAAATTATGCAATTAGCTTTAAATCAAGCCAAAAATGCAAGATTACATATTTTGAATGTTATGTCAAAGGCATTAAAATATCCTCGTGCTGAAATTTCTGAATTTGCTCCTCGTATTCATACTATTAAGATTAATCCGGAAAAAATTAAAGATGTTATAGGAAAAGGTGGATCTGTAATTCGTATGTTAACTGAAGAAACAGGTACAATAATAGAAATTGAAGATGACGGTACTATTAAAATATCTGCAACAATGCAAGAAAAAGCTAATCATGCTATTCGTAGGATTGAAGAAATTACGGCAGAAATTGAAGTAGGACGAATATATATTGGAAAAGTTACACGAATCGTTGATTTTGGTGCTTTTGTATCGATAGGTTTGGGAAAGGAAGGATTAGTACATATTTCTCAAATTTCAGATACAAGAGTAGAAAAAGTAAGTAATTATTTACACATAGATCAAAGTATATCAGTAAAAGTATTAGAAGTAGATAGGCAAGGACGTTTACGACTTAGTATTAAAGAAGCTGAAAAAAATTTTAATTCTAAAAAATTATAATTTATATTAATATATTCATTATATAGAAAAATAGTATTTTTATAACAATTCATTGTTTTATTTTTAAGATATCACTTTTTGAAAAGTATTATGATATATCAAATTTTAATAATATATTACTTGATATATATATTGTTGAAATAAAATGTAAATGTTATACATACAGTATATAAGTGATCTTAATCTTAATAAAAATTTATTAAATATTTAATTATATTTGGAAATAATATTTCAGATATAATTTATATTTTGCAATCTCATTTTAGCCAGTTTACACCTATTGATAAAATTTTATATATTTTTTATGAAATATGTTAACTGGCAGTTGTCACTAAAGAGGTACATGTATTACATGACTCATACTGAAATCACATTTTCTACTCTTGGTTTAAATTCTTATATTATTCAATCATTAAATGAAATGGGTTACGTTAAACCATCTCCTATTCAAGAAGCTTGTATCCCTCATTTACTATCTGGTGGTGATGTATTAGGCATGGCCCAAACAGGAAGTGGAAAAACTGCCGCTTTTGCATTACCTTTGCTAAACAATATTAATTTGAATATAAAGGCTCCACAAATTTTAGTATTAGCACCAACTAGGGAGTTAGCAGTTCAAGTTGCTGAAGCTTTTTCAGAATTTGCAAAATATATTCGAGGGGTAAAAGTATTAGCTTTATACGGTGGTCAACGTTATGAATTACAACTAAAATCACTCCGTCAAGGTTCTCACATTGTTGTAGGTACTCCTGGTCGTTTACTAGATCATTTAAAGAGAGGTACACTGAATCTTGCTAATTTGAATAGTTTAGTATTAGA
>Ga0193712_1000014_pt1 | contig 28244 bp, 37 predicted proteins | sample H3a1metaG_FD_143053 | JGI IMG/M metagenome (GOLD analysis project Ga0193712, IMG submission 143053) | Soil microbial communities from a riparian zone of the East river system, Colorado, United States - H3a1 | ecosystem: Environmental > Terrestrial > Soil > Riparian zone | place: USA: East River... | reverse complement strand
CTTGCATCAATCGGTATTACCGATTACGGAACATATGCAGGACGTTGGAAGATTTGGGGTACTGACTTTCTTCCCGATAACGTTGCGTTCTTGTATCTCGCAAATCCTCCGCAGATGTGGGCTTCGCACATTTATGCACCCTACGTTCCATTACAGGTTATGCCAGCCATTTACGGGGATTACAACGTCGGTACAGGTGCGTATTTGAACAACGATTCTTGGACACGAAATATTCGTGAAAGAAGCGCAGACTTTGTTACGAAGTCTTACGGCTTCCAGCCAGTTATCGGGCCGCAGCCGCTGACCTTCTAAAAGTTAGAAGTAATCGCAGTCAAATTGAGGGGTTGGCAAAGTGTCAGCCCCTCTCTCCTTTTTATAGAGAATGATTAATACACAAATTCCAGTACGAAATAAAGCGAACGTTTCCAAGATATGTGGGAACTACACTATCGCTCCCGGTGTGTGGCAAACGGTTCCCATTAGCTTTGTTGAACAGTATGGATTCGATAAGGATTTTGAATTTGACTATTCATCATTTTCTGAGCAAATGCGAACAGTTGATTCCGAGGGATTGCAAACTTTTGATTTCTGGTGTCCCTTGTCGGCGGTTGACGGATATGGTCGTCACGCATTAACTATTTACAAGGGACTTCAGCAAATAGGTATTCATCCAATTCTAAGAACTGATGGATGGGGAATAGACACTAACTATCTCCCAAGTGACATTTCATCTACACGTTATTTAAACGCTGGAAAAATGCCCCTTAAACTAGCATTGATGATGACGCTTCCATATCATATTTTCCAAGTTCAATCAATCTATAAAATAATCATTACTCAGTTTGAAACAGATCATATTCCCGAAAAACACGTTGAAAACGTCAACACAATGGATCATTTAATTGTAACTTCAAGTTTTCAACCTGATATCTGGAAAAGAAGCGGTTGCAAGATTCCTATATCCGTTATGAAGTCAGGTGTTGACACGGATGCCTTTCCATATAAGGAACGATCTAATGATGGCAAATTTAAGGTTCTTATTCTTGGCGCATTAACTGGAAGAAAGAATCCTATGGGGGCTATTAGAATTTTCCAACATGCCTCTAAAGGTAATCCTAATTGGGAACTCTGTATCAAATCGAGAAATGCAGATGGAATTCATGATGTAATTAAAGTTGCAGAAAATGACCCTAGGATTAATGTCATTTTAAATGATACGCCGCCCCATAAATTGATTGACTTTTACAATCACTATGATTGTTTGTTATGGCCCTCCAAAGGAGAAGGATGCGGATTACCACCACTTGAAGCAATGTCTACTGGAATGGAATTAGTCTGTTCTGATAATTCAGGCATGAGGGATTTTGTAGATGAAAAGTGGTGTTATCCGATTAGAACTGCCGGTATGGAACCTGCGAATATACCTAATGTGGGGTTTTCCAGTCGATATACCACACAATTCGGTCAAGTTGGAAATTGGTGGGTTCCAGACGAACATCATGCTGTTTCGCAATTAACTAAGTGTTATGAGAATTGGAAAGACGGAAATGGCAAAGGCAAAAAGGGTGCTGAATATGTTAGAAAATATCACTCATTAGAAGTACAGGCTGAATCGGTTATGAAAATTATAGGGAAGTATTTGTAATGGCTAGATTTAGATATGCATATGCAATTGCCACATGGAATGGCGCTCGGTTAGTAGAAACCATTCAATCTATCCCCAAGGGTTCCCGATTACTTGTAGTGGACAATAGTATCTATGGATGGCCCCTTTCAAAGGCGTGGAACTTCGCAATTAACAGGCTTTGCAGGGAAGAGGGTTTTGATGTTGCAATTATTATGAATGATGATATTGTCCTTCGACCAACCACCGGAGAAGAATTAGCTAGTGCATTACTAGAAAGACAGTTCACGATGGGCTATGATAGGGAATTACTTCTTATCTCTGCTCGTCATGCCAATCACGGTGATATGTTTACGGATGAAGTTAATTGGAAGTTATTAAATGCAAAAAATCCTGAGTTCCAACCCGGCCCTGACTTTTCTTGCTTTGCGACTACTCGTAAGTTGTTTGACAATGTTGGTGAATTTGACGAACACTTTAATCCGGCTTACTACGAAGATAATGATATGCATAGAAGAATCCAACTCGCGGGATTTGAAGCGTACGCTTATGCACCCTACTGGCACTATCGATCAATGACAGTTAGAACTAGTGATGAAAGAAGGGGAATGTTAGGCGCGGCTCAGGCGAAATGCCGTGATTATTACATTGCAAAATGGGGCGGCATTCCCGGTGATGAAAAATATATAACTGCATTTAATAGAGGATTTGCAAGAGTCTAATGAATCGTCCAAGTTTACGTACGGAAGAAATGCATGAGTTAGAGCGCGCCCATGTTGAATATTTCCCTGAAAATGGTTTTCCAATCAAGGGAATTGTTCACGTTGGAGCCAATACTGGACAGGAGATTCCTTGGTATCTATGTCATTACTATCTTCCAATTATCGCATTTGAGCCACATCCAGTAGCATTTAAAGAGTTACACCGGATTTATGGAAGGTTTGCTCTTTGCTCCCCATTCGCGTTAGGGGATGAAAATAAACCTCTTACTTTGCATATTCCAGAGGACGGCGATCACGAAAAAAGTTCAAAGTATCTTCCTATAGAAACTGAAGGTCATGACTGGACTAAGATTCCAGTAACGCAAGAAATTTCTGTTCCTATGGTTAGATTTGATACTTGGTTTAAGAATCACAATAACCTTGTAATGATTGAATCATATAACACTTTAGTGATTGACGCTCAGGGAATGGAATTAGAAGTTCTAAAAGGCTTTGGATCGTTACTGTCAGCCTTTGCTTTCCTAGTGGTCGAGTGTTCGGCTACTCCGGTGTACGATGGTGAGGCGTCAGCCCAAGAGGTAATTGATTTTCTATCAACTAAAGGATATATGAAATTGACACCAATTGAAGAACATGACGACATTTACTTTAAAAAGAGGGGGCTTTGGGATAGATAATGTGCATGAGTTGTGGGTGTTGCATCCCATCTGACAATCACGATCAATGGGATAACATTACGTACAACACTCTTCTTAAAGCAATGATAGCTGGCAATGTCACTACCATGGAACAGTTAATTGAAAACATCGAAGAGACATATGCTTCAATGCAGATTCAAACTTCACAAGCTGTTGAACCCGCAGATCAGGGCGTTAATGACGATATGGGGCCGACCGGAACAAATGAATACGCTTCGGATGCATATTAATGACGCAAGATACACTTGATGCAATAGAAGAAGAAAGTCGTATTTTAGTTCGCTTACGCGATCCCCGCAAGCATTTAAGGATTGATACTTGGCTCAGAAATAGAGGAATCATCGATCCGATAGGTTTTGAGAATGGCTTCAAACTTGCACGAAATCCCGTAGAAGCCACGTTCACAACCCTCGTTCCTCACGGACAAAAAATTGACAAAAGACTTTTAGTAAAAGACCCTAGAAACTTTACTGATCCTGTATTAGTAAAGGGCGTTTGGGTTGATCGCGCTTGGGATTTCCAGCGACGCGAATTAACTGCTATTCGGAGAACTAAGAATCTTCGCGTAACAATGGGCCGCGATCAATGGCAGCGTCCTTTGTTAATGGGCGATATTGGTGCATTAGTTGGTAACGGACAAGCGGGTGCATTAACGGCAGTTTCTGTTAATACTGCAACTCCCGCAGGTGGTGGTTTACCAACAGGCGCAAGTTCTGCTGGAAACACAGGACTTCAAGGAAAGTTAATCTTTGTTGGCCCTAATAACTCGGGCGTAGGTTCCGCAGTATTTGGAGTTTGCGTTTCTAATACTGCAACGGTTATTACTGTCGATCAATGGTATGCAATTCCCGTAACTGGTGCGGCTGGTACAACTCCAAATGCAACAGGAAACTACGTTATTTTGCCGGGAATGTCTTGGGCGGCATGGGTTGGACTTTCAACTTCTGTTGCAGCCGCCGCCGCAGGAGATATTTTAAGAACTGCTGATGGTTTATATGGAGATGGTACTGGTGGTGGCGCTGCTACTGAAACTGTTTCAGGAACAGGTGGTGGTTCTGGTGCAAACTTAGCAAGAGCTTATTGTGGACAGGGTGGTGGTACTGCTCCTACTTATGGATCAGGAACTTACATTCTTGACCATACATGGACATATAACGGAGCGGGAGCGATTACATTAGCTAAAGTTGTAATGTGTAATTCGCTCGCTGCTGCGGGATCACTTCTCTTTTTAGAAACTCTTCTTTCTGCTCAGGGTACAGTTACTGCTTCTGGTGATACGATCCGAGTAACTTGGACGGTGACACTTTAATGACAGATTTCTACCTTTCAATTCATGGTCGAGCAACCGATGAAAATATCGATAAGAACGTAACGGCTAAGGCAATGAAGTTAGTAAAGGAATTGAAGAAACTTGAAGTTACTATTGACTCCGGTGTTATTACGTCTGGTCATTTTCTTGGTGGTTCTCGTTCTCTGGTGGAAACAGAAAAAACCGAAGCTAGTAGTGATAAAGAATAATTGAGTGCTTCTGGTTCTGTATTACTGGACTTTGGCGCGTTTCCCGGTAAAACTGATATCACACAAGACGTTTCTACTGTCGGAGTTGTCGCCACTTCTTTAGTTGAAGCTTGGATACAACCTGCTGCAACTACAGATCATACTTTAGATGAACATAGAATTGAAAACATAAAAGTATCCGCTACTTGGAAGGTTAACGATACGATTACTATTTTTGGAGTTTGTACCGATCCCCCAATCGGAGGAATGACACCGGGTAAACTCTATGGCAAATACAATGTAGGATGGGTTTGGATTTAAATGGGACTTCCAATTATTGGCGGAACAAGCGGTGCGTTAGCTGAAGTAGGCGCAGCTTCACAAAAGGGAATGCACGTTATTCTTAAGCCTGATGACGTAGGTTCTCTTGGTCAATACATGATAAGTTGCGTTACTGGATCAATGGCGGCTGGTCTTGCTGCTGCTAGTGAAATTCTCCAATTAAGATATACCGGAGCTAACCTTCTTCTCATTTATGATGTTGTATTAGAGAGTTTTGTTGCCACCACAGCATTCGTTGCTGGAACATGGGCATTTGATGTTATACGCGCAACTGCATGGACTGTTGATGGTACTGGTGGCGCTACGCAGGTTCCAGAAAAACTTCGTACTTCTTTTGCTGCTCCAACTGCAACTGCTCGTATTGCAACTACCGCTGCATTAGGTGCAGGAACTAAAACTCTTGCGACTGTTTCGTTGCGCGTAATTAGAGGAAACACTTCAACGGGTGTTGCAGTAGCTGGTGGCGAAACTCAAGTAGGAGTTCAATCTTCTGCGCAAATTTCTGTTGGTTATCCCGGCGCTGTTCCTATATATCCAAGTCCCGCCGTTCCAGATCAAAATGCATATCCCATTGTTTGCGCTCAAAACGAGGGGATTGCAATTCGCGCTTCTGTTCCCGGTACTGGTGTTTGGGTTGCATCGTTTACAGCTAGAGTTGCTGAAGTAACTGCTTACTAATGAATGAGTTTATTACTTGCATTAATTAGTAGTGGAACTCACGCTAGCGTAACTGCGTCTGATACTCTTAATCCACTTTCAGATAGCGCAGTTAGAATAGTCGCACTTCCCCGAACTTCCTCTGATTCTCTTTCAGCACTTACGGATTCCGCATTTCGCAATCCTCAATCCTTTCTGAGAACTTCTTCTGATTCTCTTAATTCGATATCAGATTCAGCTAGTAGGTTAATAAAACTCCAAAGAACCGCTTCCGATGCCCTTGCTGCATTGTCAGAAACAACCGCAGTATTTAAGGGAATTTCTCGCACAGCTTCAGATACACTCTCAGCAATAACCGATAGTGCTGTTAGGGTGGCTCATTCAAGGGTTAGAACAGTCGCGGATTCACTTTCTACAATTTCAGATACAGCACTTAGACAATCACAGTCCTTTTTACGAACCGCAACAGATAGTCTTGGAATTTCTTACAAAAATTACATCCTTTCACAAAGTCCAGCGGCCTATTGGCCTATGAATGATTCGGTTGGAACTGTAGCTGTAGATGCAACAGGAAATGGTTATAACTTAACTGTCGCTAATGTTGCTGGTGCAACTCTTGGAGGCCCAAATGTGCTTCCTTCAGAAAGTTCGACTTCCTTAACTTGTGATGGAACGGTTAATGGTGCAGCTTCACAAGCAAATGTTCTTGCGGCATTAAATGATGTTAATGGGCAAAGCATTGAGTGGTGGATGCATTTTAATGGATTACCTGCTTCTCTTGATTATATCTTTGGAACGACAGGAACTAGTACTGGACATTTAGATCGATGGAATGGGGACGGAACCGCTTACCCAACACATTTTGAAACTATAAGACATAATAGTTTTGGAAGCTTCGTCATTCCAACTACTGGTGTTCATCACGTTCTTTATACGAGAAAAACTGGCGGACGATTTAGATTAATTTTTGATGGTATTTTAGTTGCTGATGACCCTGCTGGAATTTTTGGAGTTTTGGCAACTCTGTGGTTGGCTGGAAATGGAAATAACCTTCAATATAAAGGGGATATGGCGCATGTAGCTATATACAATCGAGAACTTTCAGTAAGTGATGGATTAGCGCATTATAACGCTGGCAATGTCGGCCTTGGCCTTTCCGATGTTGCTACTATGATTAAAGGTATTATTAGAACCGCTTCTGACACACTTAATGCAATTTCCGATAATGCAGTCCGCGCCACTCAGAGTAGATTGCGAACAGCTAGTGATTCACTTTCTGTTATATCTGATAGCGTAACCCGACAACCTCAATCGTTCTTAAGAACTGCCATTGATACACTGGCTACAATAACTGAATCAACTACTAGAAAGGCAACTGCGTTTCGTACGGCTTCAGATGCACTTAATGCATTATCTGATACTACCGTAAGACAATCAACATCAAGAAACCGAACAGCGTCCGATGTTTTGGTAACTATTTCTGACTCTACCCTTAGACGACCACAATCATTTTTAAGAACAGCATTAGATGTAATTCAATCAATAATTGATGCAGCTTTTATATTTGCTGGAATTCCAGTATTTGTAGATGCGATAACTTGGAGTCGGGATGGCGTTGGAGAGGTATACTCTAGAGATGGTGGAATTGTCTCGTCTAGAGATGGTGTAGGAGACTTTACTTCAAGAGATGGAATTGGAATCACATCGAGTAGAGATGGAATTGGAACAACTAAAACAATGAGGACACACTAATGGCGCGCTCTCCTATATTTAGCACTCAAACAAATTTAACGTGGGTCGAAACATGGCTTAAAGATGACAAAACCCCCAAGGATATAAGAAATCCTGACACTACAAATTCAGTTATTACTCTTAGAATCCTTTATCCTGACGGAACTACACATACAGGAACCGGGGCGGTTACGTACGTAAACTTACAAATAGGAAGGTTTAACTATAAAGTAATTCCCGGTGATTTCCCTGCCCCTGCACTTCCAAGCGATCCACATATTCTCTATGTTTGTCAGTATGTCGTTACGTATAACAACGGATTAGTTGATGATGGAGATTTCTTTTCAATAGCTATGCTAAAGGCAATATAATGGAACAAGTAAATCTTTTCGCAGTTCATATGCCAGCAGCGGTTGATAAACCACTCTTGGAAGTTCTTCATTCTGGATATATTGGACAAGGAAAGAAGGTAGATGAATTTGAAAGAAAGATCGCAACTTACTTGGGTAATGAGAACGTACTCACTCTCAATTCAGGAACTTCTGCGCTTGAACTCGGACTTCATTTATCTGGCGTTAAACAGGGAACGTCAGTAGTTTCCACTCCAATGACTTGTTCTGCAACAAATACTGCAATCCTTGCGCGTGGTGGCAGAATTATTTGGGCAGATATTGATAGCGAAACTGGATTAATTGATCCTGTAGATGTTGCCAGAAAGATCGAAGATGATACTGTGGCGATTATGGGCGTGGATTGGGGTGGTCAGTCCTGCGACTGGCACAGCCTGAGCCTCACAGCGGCCCGGTACGGGGTGCGGTTGATCGAGGACGCCGCCCATGCTCTTGGAGCCTTCTACGGGCATCGTAGGGTCGGGTCGGGTTATGTCGATTTCACCGCATTTTCATTACAAGCAATTAAATCCATTACTTCAGTTGATGGAGGAATATTAGCTTCTAAAAGAACTTCTGATAGTAAACGTGGAAAATTACTAAGGTGGTATGGAATTGACCGAGACACCCCTAGAAAGGATATGCGTTGCGAAGAAGATATCTTAGAAGCAGGATGGAAGTGGCACATGAACGATATCAATGCCACAATCGGAATGGTTCAGTTGGAGTATTTAGAAGGTATCATTGCAAATCAAAGAAGGAATGCCCGTTTTTATTACGAGAACCTGAAAGGCCCGAAGCCAGCGTTTCCTCAATCGAATTTACTAGACTCTTCATTTTGGCTCTACACTTTACTCTGCGAGTCGAAAGAACAGCGCCTTGAATTTATGGAGTATATGAAAGAAAAGAAAGTAATGGTTTCGCAAGTTCATGCGCGTTGCGATACTCACACCTGTTTTGCTCCGTTCAAGAAGCATCCACTTCCCGGTGTTGATAGTTTCACAGATCGACAAGTCTCAATTCCCGTTCATTGGAACTTATCTGAAAAGGAAAGAGAATATGTTTGTACGACTGTCAACTCGTTTTTTGTTAAGGAGAAGTCCCATGCCGCAATCTAAACTAAGACTTTCATTTGTTCGCGTTGAAGAGTGGCATCAGGCGCTTGAATTAAGAGATGTTCGGAATGAATGTCGTGAAGGAATGACTCACGATACCGGATACATCGATACTCCACAGCAGAAGCTTTTTTACAATGAACATCTAGCCGAGTTTCGTGGTGATGGAATTTTTGAAGCTTATCTTCTATATGATAGATTGACTCCAATTGGCTATGGCCTTCTTAAGTGGGATGATGATAAGTATTGGATGACTGCTGGATTAATAAAGGATTACAGATCAAAGGGTCTTTCTAGATTTCTTATCTCATACATAACTGAAATGGGCCATCGTGAAGCTAATGATGTTTGGATTGATGTTTGGAAAGATAATCTTGCATTAATTGGTGACATTCGTGTAGGATATGAAGTTCAAGAAGAAAAGCATATTGACGGCAAGGCTCTTTTGATAATGAAGCACAATCGTAATAGATCATATCGATTTAAGGAACAGGATATTCTTGCAGGACTAGGTAAACCTGTAGTTCGGGAACTAGCCCCTATAGAAATAGCATCTAGTTCAATATCGCAGGAGATGATTGAAGTGAATCAAATTGCAATAGAGAGTTATGATTAGTGTTTTACTTAGGAATTCCCGTTGTAAATAATCAAGACTTAACCGAGAAATGTTTACAATCAATAGCTGCTACGGTCGCTGACCCCGAACAACTTACTATTGTAATTTTTGATAACGGTTCAGAGATTCCATACAAGAGAGATTGGGGGCGTTTGGATTTTCCATGGGCCATTCGTGTTGTTAGAAGTGAATCGAATCGTGGATTCTATCGTCCTATTACCGACTTAGCGGATATGGCAACTACGGCAGATATTGTTGCGCTTTGCCATAACGATCTTATCTTTTATGAAGGTGGGTGGGATCGTCGGTTAGTTAAGGCATTTGTTGAAAAAGGTAATTTAGGAATAGTTGGTTTTTGTGGATCAAGCGAAGTTGATGACCGTGGCGGTCGTGGTGGTGGAACGATGATGAATTTTAAGGGAGAAAAAGGTGCGCTTGCGGAACATACAGGACGGAAAATTACCGACCTACAACCGGCGGCTATTCTTGATTCCCTTTTTATTGCAATGCGCCAGCCTGTTGTTAGGGTTTTGGGTGTTGATGACAACATTGCATTAAATCATTTTGGTGATAGAGTTTGGCCCTTACGTGCGATTGAAAACGGTTGGCACGTTGGAGTTCTCGGAATTGAAATAGACCACATGGGCGGTCAGACCTTAGTTTTGATTCCAAAAATAGAAGCCGACTCTGAAAAATGGTGCAAGGAACATCGCATTGAAATTCCTGAAGGAATGCAAGCTGGAACCGCTGTCTATCTTGAAAGTGAACGCCGCTACCTCACCGAATACCGGGACTTAAAGCGTATGATCCCCGGTAGAGTCACGTATACGTGGACTTATAGGAGAGATAATTAATAATGGAAGCCTGTCCTGTTTGTAAATCTAAAATCCTGAAACATAAAAAGAATTGTCGGTTTTTAACCGAATCCAAGGTAACAAGAAGGGTTAAAAGTCCAATTGGATGGGTTACAGTAATATCATCTAAGGAGATTCTTTAATTGGCCCCACTTACTTGTAAAATCGGAGCGGCACTTACGTATGACGTTATTGCCTATGTTCGTGGACAAATTGAAGATTTAGGACCGACCTTTAAAATTCCTGATGCTTCATTGGCGATTTACGTAGAGAATGCTGCTGAAGAATTTGCAAAGTGGTCGCCTATTGGTGATATTGTTGTAGGAAATATTGGTGGAACACCTCCGACTTCTCCATTATCAACTATTCCCGGCGTCAGTAGGTATTCATGTTCAATAGCGAATGGATTTACACTTCCAGTTTTAGATGTTATTGATGTTCTCTTTAAGGCTTCAGGGGTCTTTACCGCTGCATCCGAAATAGCATATCTTCAGTTAATGCCAATTTCGCCATTTAACTGGTTTCATACTCAGGGAAATATTCTCTCTAAACCTTCTGAGAGGGTTATTCGAGAGGAAATGTTTGATGAATTAGATCATTACACTAAAGGATTTTGGGGCACCGCAAGGGGTGCAGATGGAGTGCCAGTAATTGATATTTTTCCTATTCCTACTACTTCCGGTTTACCCATTTTTGTTCGCTATACATCTGGCTATAGTGCTGTCGTTGATGGTCAAGGAAACCCCACCTATCCGACTGTTCCAGAAAATCACAAAAGGTATTTTGCAAAATTCGCTCTTGCAGAAGTTTTGGACCAAGAAGCCGATAGGTTGGCGAAAAGTTCACAACTTAAAGCAGGAGTTATGCAACGGTGGAGTTCTCCCGCTTCAATTAGAGCGCAAGCAGAAAATCTCAGGGCAGACGTACAAAACGCATTAGGTTCTGCTGTAACAGTTGGAAGAGCGAGTCATTAATTGGCTACTGATAGCAATTCTACGGAGAGACAATTTTTAAAAGCAATGGAACTTAAATAATTTTGCCCGCTACCGATCGTCAGATTGAAATTTATCAATTACATAAAGAATGCTGTATTGGAAATGGTCATCCACAGGCATCTCTTTATCACAGACTTCAAGAAGGTTCTGAAGTCGCTGTAGGCCCACAGGGTCTTAATACTGAATATACACAACCTAACCCACGATCAACAGATAATCCTATGTCTGCTCCTGTTTTAATTTGGGCAACATGGGATGGGTTAAATCTTCGGGGCGTTGCGCAGGATGGTGGAGATACAGTTTCATCAAGAATGTGGATGGAGCGATTCTTAGTTCAGTTCCCTGCCATTGACGACAACTATAACCTAGTGGTTGTTCAAGATGATGATTTTATTCTCGACCCTTCTGGCGTTAGGTTTAAATTAGAAAATCCTGTTTTAAGTGCCGATGGGTCATTTTGGAAGGCTGTCACAATGGTAGTTAGGTAATGGCTGGCGGCATCACTATTACCGATCCCGAAACGGATATTGAAAGAACAATAACTAGATTAACCGCTAGGGTTGCACTTGCAGATAAAGCGTAGGGCAAAAACATTGCTAGAAAGAATATTCAAGAATATGTTTATGCAAGACCACAAGGGCCAAATACTAGATACAAAAGAACTTATGATTTACTGAATTCAGTTAAATCTGGAACGGTAAAGTCAAAGGGTGCTGTGGCTGCGGGGCAAGTTTATATTTCAAGAGATAGATTTCACCGCGTTTACTATCCTATATTTGTTGAATATGGTCACGAAGCTGGCGCTCCATATGAAGGTCGTGGATATTGGGCAGTTACTATTGCAGAACTTAGAGCAAGTACCGCAAGAAAGACGGTGGTAGCTGGAAGAATTGTTGCAAGAGGCACTGGAATTTAATGGGACTTCAGGACGAACCTCTAACCGACCTTAAAAAGAACTTACTTTTAGCGTGGGATTTTAGTAATGCATTTCCAGTTAGTGGATATACTTATGATAAGGGCGTTTTAGTTGTTGATGGATGGCCTTGGCAATTAATAAGACAAATGGAGGCTAAGGATCATCAACAAATGACTAAACCTATAATTTCAATTGTTAGCATGGAGCCTGTCGAGACTACGCGCTCGTTTAGTGACATAGACAAGACAGGAGTAGGCGCGGGACCGCTACAATGGCGTCTTGGTAGGAGAGCAAGTCCGTCCTTTCTAATTAGCATTTGGGTAGATCAGCAATTAGGAGGAATGGATATGGCCCGAAAATTGGGAAGCGAAGTATATGCAGCAATGTTTTACAATAGAAATCGCCTCTCCAAAATCAGGCATCTTCGGATGATTCACAGCCATGAATCAAAAGAAGATTCGGCTCAACTCTACCGTTACGATGTGGTCATTGAGGGGGATGTTTATGTCACTCTTGATGTGTAAAAATTCTAAGAAAAGGAGGTAAATTTGTCTCCATCTCTAATGTCGATTCAGCCGGAAGCTGTAGCTCATGGTTCTGAAATTCTGTTACAGGCACTTGGCCCTGCTGGTGGTTATGTAACCATCGGAGAAATCTATGAAATTGATTTCGATGCAGACCAGAAACTTGAAGCACTTCCTATTCTTGGTACGCGCCGAACCGGATATCGGAGAGGTCGTATTGAAGTTTCAGGAACTGTTAAGGGCTATTGGCTTAACGGTGCATTGCGATCAATGTGGAATGGATATGCAACGCCTTCGGCGGCTGCATCAGGGCCATTAACATATGATTCGCAAGACCCATTTGTTAGATATCAGATTATCATTCTTAACGCGAACTGGCCCGGTTCGGGTATTGTTAACCCTAACACGGTCATTGCAAACGTTACGTTTGAAAAAGATACTATTAAGTGGGCGTCTGACAAGGTGACGACTGAGGATATCACCTTTAAGGCAGAGGACGTTTACGGTCAGTAATTAAAACTCTAGGATTGAGTTTTCAAGGAGATTAAAAGATTTATGGAACCGTTTAAGGGCATGGCACCTACGCCCGATCAAATGAATAGGGCTAGGCAAATTCAAAAGCCACCTGAAACAAAACCCAAGAAAGCCAAAAAGGGAGAGTCAACTACTAGAGTTTCTCTAACAAGTGGCTCTCCCCCTCTTGGGTTAAAGAGTGAGGTTCAGCAAATTATTTATGGTTTGCATTGGACTTATCAAAAGCGAGTCCTTGACATTATTAAAATTGGAGTTCCAGCAGAAAAATGGGACACGATTCGTATAATTGTAATGGACATAATTACAGAGCAAGTAGAAACTACAAGAACCCTAGTTGGTCGCAGGATTACCGATCATCTAGTTGAAGAACAGGAAATAAAGGAGAACTTAAATGGACACGCGGAAGCCAGCATTAGCTAGTCAAGTTGAAGATTCGGAAGAAATATCTGGCAATGGAGTTGCGGAAGTCGCAGTTGTTGAAGATATTGACCCGAGACAATGGTTAACTTCTGACGATAGCGCAGTTATTGGTTATGTCAATACTCGCGCTGGTCGTTTAAGAATTGCAGCTTTAACGGAATCAGAAACCGATAGAGTTCGCAAGGGTGCAGAGAAGCCGATTAATCCCGGCAAGCCTAGTATGGGCAAGCGGGTTGATCTTAAACTCTTGCGCACGTTAACGGCATGTGAATCTCTTAACAAGGCATATAGGGGAAGGCCGGGTTTTCAGCCAATGATGCCAAGTGAATTAGAGTCAAAACTTGCAGGAGAGATTACTGCAATCGTAAATGAAATCGCAAAGTTAAGCGGTTACTCGGAGGAAGAGGAAGAGTCACTTCCTACGTTTCTTCAACTTAGCTGACCAAGGGGAAAAATTAATCGGGGGTAAGATAGTTCCCGCTTATCCCGGCATGGCGTTTTTAAAGTTCATAGTTGAATGGGCAAATGAAGCACATGAAATGCCATCGGAGGTTTATCAGAAATACTTAGGAAATCCAAGAGACTTCAAACTACTTCTGGCATACCGTAACTACAAGATCGAAAAAGAAAATAAAGAAATAGAAAGGAGTAAGGCGAAGAAACCCTTCGGATAAATTGGAAAATCTAGAGACTATTGTAATCCGGTTCATGGGATATAACTTCCTGCGTGGTGCAGTAAGTGAAGTTTCCGGTTCATTAAAAATGATCGGTGGCTTATCCCGAGAAACTGGACAAGTAATGGTCGATTGGAATAGGAGAAGTGAGGCGGCAGCAAACGCTGTCGGCCTTGCGTATCAAAGGTACGCAACTGTAGTTCAAGAATCTTCGGCTAGGAATATAGCTGCAACCGAAGGCATTACCGCCGCTCAAAGAAATCTTGAATTAGTTACTGATAGAGCATCGATTAATGGGATGCTTGCCAGAAATAGAGTCATTGAAGCTGAGCTTCGATACGGCAAAACTGTTGCTGCATCAAATAAATTAATTATAGAGGCAGCGCAAGATCAGGCAATTGCTTTTAATCGAGTAGAGGCTGCTCATTTAAAGGTTGCAGAATCTGCCTATCTTCAGGCACAGGCTGAATCCGATCTTGCATTAATTGCATCTCGCGCATATACATTAGAATCTGATCGAGCAGATTTAAATGCTGCTGCTAATGATAGATTAGCTACTGCTCTTGGAATGAGGGCAATTGCAGAGCAAACTGCTGCATCTGAAGCTTTATTACTTGCTAATGCCGATACAAGGTCTGCTGCTGTAATTGCAGAAGTAGCTACTGTAACTGAATTAGCAAGCAATAAAATTGCAATTGCTTATGAAAAAGAAGCTTTAGTTGCAAATCAATCAGCAGATGCAATGATAGTAGCTTCTCGTAAAATTGAGGGAGCGCAATCCCTACAAACCGCAACGATGGAAGCGGGTGCGGCTGCACAAATCGCAGCTATTAATACAGTTAATGCGGCATTAATAGAACAAGTTGCCGTTGCAAGGGCGGGTGTGGTTGCTATTGCAGGATCGATTCAGCAAGCAAGCGCAATGGCAATGGGTCTTGGTGCTGCATTCTTAATTGGTGGTGGAATTGTTGCTGCGGCGCTATTGTTTGCTGCTGGAAAAGCAGGAGATTTTCAGTCTAAGTTATATCTCTTGCATACTCAGGCGCGTGTTCCATTATTCATAACTGTTAAAGAAAATGGAATCACTAAGACTGTCGATCAAATGGAATTGTTAAGAAAGGGCATTCTTAGTATGGCAGGAGATACCGGATTCTCTGCTAATAAACTTGCCGATGCAATGTACTTAATTGAATCACAAGGTGCAGGCGCTACAACCGCTGCACACGCATTGGATATTTTACATGCTGCTGCAATGGGTGCGGCTGTTGGTCACTCTGATTTAATTCAAACATCTAGAGCGTTAGCTGCTGTAATGCAGGTATTTCCAACTATTATTGGTGGCCCAATCGGTGCGATGGGTGCACTAGATGCCATTGTCGGTCAGGGCATGATGACAATGGAAGATTTAAATGCCGCTTTAAGAACTGGTATTTTAGCAACTCTTAAATCTTCTCATGTTGGCCTTGCTGATTTCGGTGGTGCATTAGCCACTATGACTGACTATGCAATTCCAGCAACTCAGGCTGCGAACTCACTACGAATGGCTATCTATTTAATGACTGCTCCAACCGGAGCTTCAGATAAAGTTCTAAAGGAATTTGGATTAACTACCGCTCAGGTTTCTTCTGTTTCTCAGGACTGGACTAATAAACTAGAGAAGGCAGGAATTCGTCACGCTCAATTAGCTGATGATCTTCGCAAACCGGGCGGCATCATCATTGCAATGCAGGATTTACACAAACACTTGACTGCCGCTGGTTTAAATGCGGAAGGGCAAGCTGAAGTTATTTATAAAGCATTTGGTGGCGGTAAGATGGGCAAGGCCATCATTACGCTTTATGAAAATATTCAAACTGGAACTCGGGCCTCCAATGCAGAGCTTAGAAAATTAGGATTTACAACAGAAGAAATAAACACTCTAAACGATCGTTTGATTGCAAAAACGGCTGCCGTTAATGCACAGGCTAAATTACTTGGAACGAACTTTAAGTTCATTCAAGATCACGACCCCGCTCAGATGTGGAAGGACTTTACTTCAGCCTTAAATGCGGCGGGTCTTGCATTGGGATATGCATTCATTCCTATGCTAGTAAGTATTCTTGGGTTCTTGACTCCAATCGTTAAAGGTTTTACTGATTGGATTGAACATAATCAAGATTTAGCTGCTGGAATCGGTGGCGGCGCAGTTGCTCTAATGTTAATATTTGGAACTGCTCTTTTAGTATTGGGTGCCTTGGGAATGGTTGCTGGTGCGATACTGGCAATTGGAGCGGTTGGACTTCCTGCATTGGGAGTTGTTGGACTTGTATTTGCAGGATTAGTAGTTGCTGCCGGATTGTTGACAGGAGCCATTCTTTTCATTCATTCAATATGGGGATCACTTTCTGATCTTTGGGAAAGAAGAGTAGTTCCTGCCGGAACGAGACTTTGGAATACACTAAAGTCAATATGGGATATAATTTCAAGTGGTCTTAAAATAGTTAAACCTTTATTTGATACTGCATTTGGAGATTTTGCAGATACCCTTACTGAACATGGTGGTCTATGGGACAACGCCACTCAGGGATTTTCTGATTTCTCTAGGGCAATTGTTGCTTGGATTAAAAGTCCTGCATTTGCAACGTTAGTTGCAGACTTTGCAGTAGGACTTCCAGTTGCAATTGGAATTGCGCTTGACGCCATTTTGTTATTTGCTGATGGAATTCAGGGTGCATTCACATTAGCAATTGGTCTTGGTTTAACTACGTGGTACACCATGACCGGACAGTTCTGGAAGATTCCCGGCGTTGCAAAGTCAACTGGTGATGCAATGTCGAAGATTATAGATAGAACAACTAAAGACCAATTAAAGTCAGCTTCTGATTTCTCCAAAATGTATGACGGAACTTATCAGAATATGTGGCAGCAAGTCTACAACAATACTATGGATATGACTTCCAAGATTGGAAACGATGGTTCCATTAATATGCAAACCGCTGGACAAAAGATGGAAGCCGCTGATCTTAAGGCTGGTATTCACAGAAAGAAAGCTGCATACAGAACATTCTATGATGTTGGACAAGCAATGACTGACGGTATCGCTGATGGCCTTTTGAATAAAGGTGCAGTTGGTGGAATGTTTGCAGCCATTGATAAGTTAATGGTAGATGCCGCTGCCGCTGCTAAGAAGAAAAATAAGTCTAAGTCTCCCTCGGTATTGTGGGCTGATGAAGTTGGTAAGCCAATCCCACAAGGTATTTGGATGGGTGTTCTTAGTGAAATTCCAACACTTCAAAGAAATATCTCTGGAATGCTTACAAACCTTCTCGGGCCAAGAACAAGCACAGGTAGCGTTTCCAAGGCTATAGTTGCAAGCGCGACTCCTGCCGGAAGCGCAGCTAATCAAGTTGCGCCAACTAAACCTATTAGTACAAAGAGAATGGAAGAATTGTTAGAGAAGGCAACCTCGTTACTTCAGCAAATTGCAAATGAAGAATCTTCTATTAATGCATTTGCCGCACAGAGAAGGAATGGATAGTGACTGCGCCGAATAGTCCCGCATTTACACTTCCAGGTACACCGGGTCAACTAACGAACTTTCATGGTGGAAACGTTACTGATGATTCGATTATATTTGGAGCAAGACAAAGTAATCCAGACGGTACTACTAATCCACTGTCTCTGTTGCGAATGTATGCAGAAAGAACTGCAATTGGTGGACTCCCTTCCTCCCCGCAATTAACTTGGGATTTAGGTTGGGTAGGTGGCGTTCCTGCCGTTAATCAACTACCCGCCCAAAAGAGAGCGTGTGGTGGAAATAGTGTAGTTAACTATAACGAGCGACTTTATTTCATGCCGTCAGATGGACAGTTAATGTCCTCTCCTGTTGGATCACCCGCCGTTGGAACGTGGCGATACGAGAATCCACTTCCTATTGCAACTCCCGGTATCTCTCCGACTGTTTATGCAATGACGGAAGTGGCTGGTCGTCTTTATTGTACTGCTTCAAATACTTCATATATTTCTGCTGCCGCAGGTTTGTATATGGCAGAGATAAACGAGGACGGAACTGTTGGAACTTGGGTTTTGGTTCCCGGTGGAATTGTTACTCAATCAGATGCAAACTGGCAGAATGCGGGACTTACCGGATTTTGGGACGGTAATTCAAGTACAGGTTTCTTGGTTATTTGGAAGAGTCCAAACTGTAAAACTGTTCAGATAAATGTTACTGATGGAGCTATAACTGCGGCCATTTCTGCGACCGTTAACCCGACATTTGCAAGAGATAACTTAACTGCTGGAATAGTTGTAGTTAATAACTCGCAGGGATGGATACTTCTTATTGGTGGAAGTGCTTCTGCTGCTTCAGCGGTTGTTGATGCAGAACAGGTAAATATTTTTACCGGAGTAATGTCCGGTGTATTCGCTGCGAAACAAGCGTTACCCGCCGTTAGAACTGGCGGTACGTTAATTGCATTACAGAATAACACTATTTACTACATGGGTGGTTCTGCTACTAACTTAGCATCCGGCGCTGTTAGTACCGTTTATTACAATAGTGTTTCTGGAATATTAGCTCCTTCTGCATGGACAAGTTCTGCACAAACATTACCAACTCCATCGTGGTTGATGGGTGGCGGATTAACGCTTCCAGACTATGACTTATTGGCAATATCAAACCTTGCTGATAAAATAACCGAAACAATTACTACGGCAGGTGCATTGGTTTCAGGTGCTTCTGCAATGATCGTTGCATCATTTAAAGCTGCGACTACATGGGCATTGGTTCAGGCTGGAACGATATTAACTGGAACTAATGCTGCTGTCGCTCCAACGTGGCCCATTCCAACTGTAGTAGGTCATCAATTATTTGCTCTTGTTAGTGGAAGCGATCATACCGCAGGAACTCCTAATTTAACTTTAGGTGAAACTTCCGCCGCAACTTCTTCTTTTGACTTCTCAGGAGTCAATAGTGATAACGAAGTATTCACCGATGCGCTATTCACAATCCCTGCTGGTGGAGCTACGGTTACAAAGATTTCTTGTTATTTTGGTGGTCATACCGCCGCAGTTAACGCGAAACTCTGTATTTGGAATAGAGCAACTGGCGCGTTAATTGCATCGTCTGCTCAATTCTCTGCTGGTGTTGGACGAGCATTAAGAAGCATCTCAATGCCAAGTGTTGTTATTGCGGCAGGTGTAACTATTCGTATTGGATTCTGGCGTGACAAGGCGCATGATGCAGAATGGGGCGTTGCTGCTTCTGGAACTTTTGATTACAAAACTAATGTTTCTGCTCCCGGTTCTGTTTCGGGATTTGGAACTTGTGCTGGCCCGTATGTTTGTGGACACTTACAAGCTTACATAACTTATACATCTGGAACAGGTGCGCCTTCACCAATTACTCAAAGTAATCCCGGTACTGCAACTGGTTGGTCAAAAATTGCAGACCTTCCAAACGGTGATGAAGAATTAACGATCTGGATGAAGCCAAATAGTCTTGTATCTGATCCCGCCCCTGCATTTGCTAGTGCAAGTGGTAACTCAGTAATGATTGCGCAGCTATTAGAATTTTCTGGTGGCAACACAACGCTACCAACAGATCAAATAGGAACAGTAAAACAATCTGGAACTTCGTCGTCAATGATTGCCGCCGCTCCCGCACCGGATTCCTTGCCGGGAGAATTGGTAATTTCAATGTCTCGTTGGGTATTATCTGCTGCAAATACAGCAACATTATCTGATGTTCAGAATAATGCAAACAACGTTCAAGATGGAACTACTGGTGCAAGTTCACAAACTCGTCATATGGCAGTAAATCATGGCATTATCCCTGTAGGTGGAACAAGCACACGTTCACCATTTGTATGTTTAGTTGGTGGACAAACAGTTGCCGCCGCTCCAACGGATGTGGTAATTGAAGCATCGGTTAATCCTGCCTCTGTTCCAAGTGATGTTAGAGCGTGGTCTAGTTCTATTGCTCCATTAGGAACTGCATTAATTGTCGGAAACCTTTCAACTGGTTCTGGACTTAACAATAATCAGGATGGAACTCAGGACGTTACTATTCCCTTTGGAGGAATTGACGGAACACTAAACGGTCTTGCGACTGGTACGTTATTTATTGGCGATATCAATGACGGTGATGAATTAACAATCACTTGTCAAATGGTTAATATTGACGGCGATCCAAGTCCCATATCAACTACTACTGTTAAAGTTGGACAACCGCCGACTATTGGAAATCCAAGTCCAAGCGGTGCGTCAAACTCTTGTCAGCCTGTTGTAACTTTTGATTATCTATCAGGAGTTGGCGGTGGCGCTGAAGCTTCTTGGGAAGTTCAGGTATTAAATAATGCTGCTGTAATTGTTGCGGATTCAGGAATAGTAGCTGGTCAGGATAACTTCTATGCCCCTAAGTTGTATCCACTTCTTGCTTCGACTTTAGCGGCATCCCTTAATATCACCGTTACAAGTACCGACGTTCCAATGCCGGGATCAACAAATACAAGTACAATCCCTGTAGCATTTACCCCTACTAATACTGCGCCAGATAACTCTACTACATTAAGTTTGACCGTTGATAATGTAAATGGTTCAGTTACGGCGCATTGGACAAATCCAAACACAGGCATTCCACCCATTACAAATAGATTGTGGTGGAGAAAGAATGGAAGTTCTGTTTGGTTAGTTGCCAAGCAATCTATCGCTGCATTAATTGCAACTCCCCAAGTATTTGAATTGATGGATTCAATTCCAGTAGGTGTAAAGATCGACGTTGGAGTATCGTCCCTTGCTGGAAGTGAAGATACTGAAAGTGCAATTAACTTAGTTGGAACCGGAACAATCAGTCCTGACTACCATCAAGATTTAGGTGGTTGGACTGCGATGCTTCACATACTTACTGAAGGGCCAACATTCAGAGTTCCAATTCCAAACATGCCACCAGTTAAGTACACAAGAAATGTCGATTCAACCGCTACTGTTATGTTTGGAAATACCGCTCCAAGTGTTAGGTATGGAGTGTTTAATTATCGCAACATTGCGATTGATGTAATTCCTCTTAACTCTCAAATCGTATTACTGGATACTTTAATGGTAGAGGCAATGACCGGAAAGATAATCGTCTACAGAGATACACTTGGAACGGTTATTTACTGCGCCCTCATGCCAACCCAAACAAGAGATATTGATCTTTACTATGCTGATAAAATTAACCTAGTTGAAACGCAGTTTGTATTTGTAGGTGGCTAATGCAAAAACTTGCAAGGGTTTCTACATTAGGAACTTCGTATGACGCCAAAGCTGTTACTGATATGTTGCTGGATCAACAAGGTCAGGAGCGATGGTTCTTCGACCAGTATGATGCTACATTAAAAAATAAAACTGACTTTTCGCCTTATGTAGACTTTGAAAATACTTCCCCTAGAATAACGCATGATTCAACTTCTGCTATTCAACGGTCACTAACAATGACGTTGCGCGGCGACGCTCCACTCAAAGAGATAAATTTTCTCTCTGATATCATTGGAGTTCGTTATCAATTACGTTCTCCTGATGGCGGATGGGTTGAATGGCAATTGGGAAGATTTACATTGACGCCATTCGATCAAGACATATATCCCGGTTATACATGGAATATGTTGACAACTCCCGACTTCGGCCAGTTATTAACAGACGCTACATTTATATCTTCCTATACGGTTAGAAAGAATGTTAACTATGTAGGCGCTGTTAAGGCCATCGCTCAGGGTTATGGCGGTCGAACTCCTATATTTACAAACATTCAACCGTCGGATGCAATTCTTCCTGCTAGTAGGTCATTTGATGCTGGTGAAACTAGACTGTCAGCAATCAATAAGTTACTTGCATCGATTAGCTATTTTCCTGCATGGTTCGATGAAGTTGGAGTAATGCATTCTTCCAAGATTCCAGACTATACCAAAGTTAAAGAAACCTTTCTATTCGATACAACGTCTGGTTCTTCTATCACAATGATTCCAATTCAGGAACGTCCTGATATTTCAAAGGTTTATAATCAAGTCTTGGTTATTGTTGAAGATGCTCGTAAAACTAACAACATAAGAATGTCGTACTTATGGAAAAACAATAACCCAAAAGACCCTGTTTCGTTAAAGAACTGGCATCCTAAAACTTTAACTATTCGTACCAGTTCTATTCCTGATAAGAAACATATGATCGCAAGGGCTGTTTCGGAAGGACAGGCAGCTTCGCGTGTATTTGGAAAACTAACCGCTGGAACTTTTCCTTGGCCGATAAGTCAAAACAGAGATGTATATAGATGGATTTACAGTACGCCCGATGAAGGGTTTAATAATTTCCTATACGTTGAAATGAAATGGGATATGATTTGCAAAACAGGCCAAATGTCCAGTCATTCAATTGAGCGAATAAGATAATGAAAAGAATGTCTGAAGAACAAGCGGGGGGTTATATAGGGTCGCTTATTGAAAGAAACTCTGCTCTTAAAAAAGCAGTCAATCGCCACTTTCAAGGAACAATAGTTCATGTAGATGCCCCTGATGGAAACTGGCCCTTTACTGTAAATATTGATAGAACTGAAGGGCCGGATGGAATGGACTGGATTTGCGCCATTCCCGGTTACGTTCCAAGAATCGGGGATGAAGTTGAATGTGAATGGAGAGATGAAGATACTGGATATATTAAATATCCATTAACTCATCATAAACTTACCGCTACAGTAGCGTTGGCAGGAACGTTCTCAATTGGTACATCTCCAACCGCCATTAATTGGGACACTCTAGTTCGTGATCCTTACAAATGTTTTGATACAGGTTTAACAGGATTTACCGCTCCATACTCGGGTATATATCGTGCTAATGGATCATATAGGGTAACCACTGCTGGTGAGATGATTGTTTATTTCTATATTAATGGAACTGTTTATAGGTCACCAATTCTTTCCAGTACAACGGGGGCGTTTGCTGTAGGTGGAACTGCACAAATCCCACTTCTCGCAGGTGACTTTTTACAAATGTACGCACAACAACCGACCGGGGCGCAGAACGCCGGAAGTAATGCACAAGTTGCAAACTTTTTTGACGTTGAATATATGGGGCCACTCTAATGGATGAAGTTTTAAAACTACTTTCAACATCCTTTGCTCCCGGTGGTGTAACAGTTGCATCATTGGTAATCGGAATTTTAATACTAGGATCGCGGGGCGTCTGGTACTATGGTGCCACCCACAGAGATGTAATGAAGGATCGAGATGATTGGAAAAACATTGCTATCTCTGCAACTGCGACTGTTAAGGATCAAGCAGCGCAAATAGAGAAACTGACTGAGGTAACTGAAACTCTTAGTAAGGCCATAAGTCCTCGGAGGCGTTAATGTTTGGCAAGCAAAAGAAATTAGAACACAAGGAGCGGCGTAAGCCCGAAAATGCACTAATGAGAAAGGAATTTAATGCAGTTCAAAAATCCGAAACATCCGCAGCACTCAAGGTTGCACAAGGGCAAACGAGAGATACTGATGTACGAATCGAGAATCTTAGAAGGATAGCGCGCTTGGCCGCGATCAGACAAAAATAAATGCCTATAACTGTAGCGTTTACTACTACGGCCTTAGTTGCTTTAGTGTTTAATACATGGTTTATGACGAAAGCAATTAGGCAAAAACAAGCCCTTACTGAATCTGGCGAGAATGGAAAGCTTAGAATTATAGCGAATACATTCATTCAGGTTTGGACAGCTATTATATTAGTTGACTTGCTAATTATAATATCTGGCTTGGGCATTTTAACCGGACATAGAGAACTCGGATATCTCTTAGCGACAGTACCTATAGGATCAGTTTTTATTGGCGTGTTCGCTATTAGAGGATTCTAAAAGGAGGTAATATGGCTACTGTTCAATCATGGGGTCTTGGTCGCATTCTTGCTATTGTCGGACTACTTATTACAGTTGTTTTAATTGTAATAGGACACATGGCTTTTCTTCCAGTCGGCTTGCTGTTTCTTCTCGCGTTTGCTGCTATACTTCTCTGAATGATCGACCCGAAGGCACCTGAAGAATTCATTAAGGGAGAATCGGGTCTATTTCTGCCCAAGGATTTAGCATTTCAAACAGCAAACAGAACGTTAGATACGAACTCCGAAGGAAATATACAGGGAGCGCCTATAAGTCCTAATCGAGCGATGCGTCGAGATATGATGAAACAAGCCAAGAAACACATGAGGAAATTAAAAAGAAAATGATTAATCTTTTGAAGAGATTTGCTATCGCATACTTAATAGTTAGTATGTGGGCATTTCTAACAGCGGCAAGCGCGCAGACTGAACAGACTGCATTTGGAATTGCAGGTGTTCTTGCGTTGATTCTTCCATTTGCTTTAAAGTTCGTTCCCCGAGCGGGCAAATACATGATCGCTATTTGCATGGGTTCTTCTCTTGTAATCGCCGTTGTTTCAATGCTTATATCTGGTGAAGCTAAATTTAGCGATCTTCAGGGTACAGACATTCCAACTTTAATTACTCTCTTCCTAACAGTTGAGGCGCTTTCACAAAGACTGTACTCAATTCTTACTCAGTCTCCAAAGACGGAGAATGCAGTTACGTAATGAAGGTAGTTCCTTATTCACAAAACGATCCAAGATGGAAAGGCCATGTTTTAGGTTATGGCCCTGCACTTGGAACAATCGGAGCTTATGGTTGCGTTAATACTGTAAAGGCAATGATTGCCACATTTGCAGGTTATCCAACTAATCCCGCACAAATGGACGAAGCGTTTACTGCAAAGAAAATATTCACACGTGATCCTACTGGAACGTATGATTTTCTTCCAGATAATGCTCTCGCTCTTTTATGGCCGACTAGATTTGCATTTGTTGGATCATATGCTGGATTAAGAAATGACTTAATTGCAAAGGCACTTCCAACTCCCGATACATATGCAGAGGCCCACATTTCAAGTGCTTCAGTTCCAACTCATAGAGTTTGGATAATTGGCGGAAGTCCCGGCAATTGGACGATTGCTGATCCTTGGGATGGACGAATCAAATCATTAAACGCATATGGTGGGGCTGCGGCTATTTCAAAAACAATCCTTACAAAAGAACGTCCACAACCCGTTCCAGTAAAACCGCCAGCACCAATTGTTACGCCACCAATTGATCCTCCACCCGTTATTGTTGCACCGCCAGTTGATCCAGTAATTATTCCAGTTGACCCTGTTGTTGTAACTCCACCAATTGTTCCTGTTGATCCTCAACCGATGGATTTATGGAAAGCAATTGTTGAATTCTTTAGGAAGTTTTTCGCTACAAACAAATGACACTTCAAACGCAATGGAATGCAGTTTATCCAGATAGACCATTAACACCCGCTGATTCTGCGGAACAGTTTCGGCAGCGAGTAATAATGGCTGCGGTTATTACTGCGATTAACGTTGGAACGGAAGCTGTTAATACTCCGAATCATACAAATAGAACTGCGTTAGCAAAGGCCGTTTCAACTAATCCAATTGGGTTTATGGAACCATTTGCATTAATGTTGGCGGCTGAGAATTTGGACAACGCTTCAACTGACGTTCAAATAACAAACATGCTTGCTGCGGTCTGGAACACAATGGCCGGGGCGCTATAATCTAAGTAGTAGGCAGCGCGCTCTGTCAAATGGGCTAGGGTTATCCTAGTCGGCGTTAGGGGGATTGGGAGTTATGACCCTGATTCCCCAAAAGCTTTTTATGAGGGATAAATTAAATGAATAAATTAATAGAGCATGGTAAGATTTCAACTTATAGTCATTATAAATGTCGATGCGAACCATGTAAGGATGCTTGGAATCTAGATGGCCGAACCAGATACTTAAAAAGAAAAGAAGCAGGAACTCCAAGAAAACAAAATAGAAATGGTCATGTTAGAAAGGGACTTCAAGAACATAGAGAAGTTATTAGAAAAGCTAAAGATGTTCCCTGTATGGATTGTGGAGGGAAATTTCCTTCTGTTTGCATGGACTTCGATCACGTTCGCGGAAAGAAGTCATTCACCATCGCCGGGGTGATGCACTACAAACTAGAGAGGTTACTGGCCGAGATAGCCAAGTGCGATGTTGTCTGCGCCAACTGTCATAGACTCCGAACAGCCTCTCGGAAATCATCTCTATTGACAAGTGAAAGCAATGTGTGATACGTTACTTTTACTGTGGAACATATTTCAACCATCGTTCAGGAAGCGTTAGATCGCTGCGCTGAGAAGATCGAGTGCGAAGCCCCGCGTATGGCAGAGCAGATTCGTGAAACTTCAGACCGAATCGACGCACCTATTCAGGTGGATTTTTCGGAGCGAATTCTGAGTCTAGTCGTTTAACAGGGAACGCTTGGCCCCCTCGGGATTAAAGGGAGTGTGCAACTAACTACACACTCCTTTTTTTATTTATCTACTTGTCTGGCTCTTGGTTTTCATCTTCAACAAAATAAACCTTGTAACGCTTAGTTAGTAGTCTTGCAGTTCCAATAGGAATTGATTCGCTGAAGGTTGCTGATTCATTGTATGCTTTTTCAAAAATCGCATATGCGTCTGGATTATTGATAAGCATTTCAATTGAACCGCTAGGAGTGGCCTTGCCAAAGGTTCCATGCTTTGCCGCAGCCATCTTTATCTTTACGCCTTTCGCGGTCTTGTAATCATTTGAATTCCAGTTTGGAACCCACGTAATTTCTGTTAAAAGAAAACGTGCTTCGACAATAGGTTGGTTGCCTGTGTCTATCTGCATGGGTGATCCTTTCGGCATAGCCGTAGAAAACGAAAATACCGCATGGGTAGCGGCAGTTCACCCGAAACTACTATACCACACCGAGTTCTATACGCATCTTCTCGATGGCAACTCGGCGCCTACTTCTCGCAGTAGCTACTGGAATTCCTAATTTATCTCCAATCATTCCATCGCTTAAGTCTTGGAAGTAGTACATATCAATTACTTCTCTTTCGTTCTTGTTTAAAAAACGCATAGCTTTACCAAGCGCGATTTTAGTATCTATCTTCTTTATATCAATTTCTTGCATTTCTTCCCTAAACAGCGGAGAGTATTTAATTTCTGTATTTTGTTTACGAATGTACGAGATGGTTAGGTTATGACCTATTCTATACAACCACGCCGCAGGTGGGGCCGTTGGTATGTATCTATCCTTAGCAATGTATGCTCTTAGAAATGTCTCATGCATTAATTCTCTAGCTAAAGATTCATCCTTAACTAGAGTACGAATTTTTCGGAATAACGGTTCTGACTCAGCTATATAAAGTTCTTCAAATTCCGTTGCGGGGTCGAGCCAATTCTCCGATGGCTTTATACATAAACTTTCTGTATGTTTCTTTATCGTTTCTGAGCCACCCATCTATGTCCATAAGTGTAGTGACCTTGAAGGTCACACCGGGATACGGAGTTAAGAATTTTTCTATATCCTTAGCTTCTATTACTCTATCTAAATGATCTAATGGCATTCTTCCTGTCCAAAACGCAGCTTGAAAACGATAAACTATCATCTATTCACCCTGTTGAGGTATACTGTAGTCATGCCGCACTCTCTTGTTCGTAGAATAAATCATGGTATTAAAATGAAAGAGTATTGGAATAAACGCCATGAGCAAGAACAAAAGGAACATGAGGAATTTCAGAGATTTCAAACACACCTTGAAGAATTAAAGAGTAGTCCATATATATCTCCTGTTATTGAGGTTGTAGTAGTTCCTGAACCGGAAATTCAAACTCATATTGAAAGTGAATACGAGAATCCAAATATTGATCTAGACGAGTTTCTAGAGGCTTTAGCGGAAACTTCACTTACTTCCGAGCAATTAGAATATTTTTATTATGTTCCGCAATATTATAAGCATATCGGCTGCCAAACGACGAAATACGACGCCCCGAGTGCCACGGTAGCGGGGTAAGTGACGAACTGGTCGGCTAGGGGCCAAGGGA
>Ga0193712_1000013_pt1 | contig 29836 bp, 44 predicted proteins | sample H3a1metaG_FD_143053 | JGI IMG/M metagenome (GOLD analysis project Ga0193712, IMG submission 143053) | Soil microbial communities from a riparian zone of the East river system, Colorado, United States - H3a1 | ecosystem: Environmental > Terrestrial > Soil > Riparian zone | place: USA: East River... | reverse complement strand
CATCCCCGGCAGCAAGCCCTACGTTGGTAAGTGTAATGTGCGGTAGTTCAACACTCGCCCTGCCTGTAGACCCTGCGTGCAAAATGCGAAAAGTAGAGACGGCGTTGGCCACGGCTGAACTCAGCACGCTCTGGACGCTCCAGGTGTCGGCAGCGGACGCGATCGGCGACGTGGAATACTGCGCGCTCAATACATGAGGTGGGCTAGACTGAGCAGCCCCTATCGCCGTCCCAGCGTGCGTTTCATTGACGCCGCCCGCATTGGTAACCACTAGCGTCGTCGCCGTCGATGCGGTGACGGTGAAGGTTCCATTGTTGCCAGCATTGACGAATCCGGCGATCGTCGCCGACGCGCCCACGTAAGCATTCGAGCCGCCGCCGGTGATCGTTCCGGTATAAGTGACCGTGGTGCCGCTGATCGCGGCCTGCGTCAGCACGAGAGACGCAAACGTCGGCGTCGTGTTCGCCCACGTCCAAGCTGCTGCGGACGTTTGGTTGAACGTCGTGTTGTTGGTGCCGTTGGCGAGGGTCAGCGCTGCGGCGGCATTTCCAAGTTTGTCCCACGTAACCGTTCCGGCCGCCGGGCTCCCGCTGAGATCCGAATAAGCCAGTTGAGCGACCGTGACCGCCGCCCCGACGCTCGTTTGTTTCAGGACGAATGAAGCGCCACCCGTAGCGGAGAGGTCCGCATTCGTCCCGCCCCTGGCTAAAGCCAGTTGCCCCGAAGTGATGATCGAGGCGGGAAGGTTCGGGATCTGTGCAACGGAAGCGGCTCCGGAGAGGTCTGCAAATGCAAGCTGGGCCACGGCGACCGCGCCACCCACCGAGGTCTGCTTGAGAACTTGCGATGCGCCCCCGGTAGCGGAGAGGTTGGACGCGGTTCCGCCATTCGCAAGCGGAAGTAATCCGCGCACCTGCGTCGTGAGGTCGATCTGCGTGATGAAGGCGACGCTGAGAAGCGCGGCCACCACTGCGACAATGAGATATTTGCGGGTCATGTTAGTAGCGGTACCAGGCGAGAAGCGTTGAACCCGTCGTGGGTGCGGAGGCGAAGGTGATCGTTAAGCCGACTAAGGTGAAATCGCCGCCGCTCGATTTTTGAATCAGGCCGTTGTAAAAAAGTTCGAGGCTTTTGGGTGGACTGGGCGCGTTCGCTAGCGTGAATATCAGATTGCTGGAATTGATTGCCCCGCCCGGCGTCTCTTCGTTCGCGAAATTCGCAATCACCGGCGCAATTGAGCCGCCGATTCCCACCACCCACCAACTTGTCGCATCGGATTTGAAACGGGCGACCGCATACTGCGAAGTGAGGATGACGGTTCCGGCAACTGCCCCCGTGATGGAGACCGTGTTTACGTCCGCCGTGCTCTTGATGACGATGATTTCCTGGTTCTGGTTCGTCTGCCCCGTCTGTGAATTGTTGAGTCCGGGATTCGGGAGCGCGAAAACCTCCGGTCCCGCGCTGGTGTCGAACACGATCAGCGGGAGAAGCGTCTGCAACGCAAGCAACCATTGCTGGATGACGTCGGGCAGTTCGCTGCCGCGCAAAGGCGGCTGGCGCTGGACGGTGCGTTTTTGGCTCATTCATCAGCGCTCGTTGGCCCCAGACTTATTAGAACCAGACTCTTGCGCCACGGCTTGAGACGCCCGGCCTTGAGACGCATCGCCCGGCGCACAATTTCGAAGCAGAGTTCGTCATCTCTTAAGCGATCCTTGAGGTATTCATCGAGGCCGCGTTTCGATTGCCAGGGCCAGGACTTCACTGCATTTCCTGCGAAACACAAATAAGGCTACAATTGATCCAGTCATGGCGAAGACTGTTTGCAGCATTAAAGAATGCGGACGCAATTGTCACGGCCAGGGCCTGTGCCCCATGCACTACCATCGCTGGCAACGTTACGGCGATCCTTCGGTCGTGAGAAAAGTCAACCTTTGTGATCTCGCTGGCCAAACGTTTGAACGCTTGACCGTGCTCCGGAAAGTTGTCGCCCGCAATGAAAGCTCCCGGACTCGTTGGCACTGCATTTGCGAGTGCGGAAAGAAATGCATCATCACCACCCACGAATTGCGCAGCAGGCACACGCGAAGTTGCGGCTGTCTCAGGCGGGAGTTGGATATGCGCGGCGGGGCGCGAGTAACCCATGGAGCTACACGTGGCCCGAGGCGTCGTTCTGAATATGGGATCTGGGCGGGGATGAAAGATCGCTGCCAAAATCCTAACAACTCCCGATATAGGGATTGGGGAGGGCGTGGGATTGGGGTCTGTAAGCGATGGCAAGAATCGTTCGCCGATTTTTTTACTGACATGGGCGCAAGGCCATCGTCCGACCACACGATTGACCGCAAGAATAATGATCTTGATTACTCTCCCGATAATTGCACGTGGTCCACGCGCGCCGAGCAGAACCGCAACAAACGAGCACGCCGCTGGGCAAAAAGGCCTCATTCTAATGACTGTTGAGCTTGTACGTACGCGCTGACGATTACGTTTTGAACCGGATCGCTCCCCGACAATTCCCAAGCACGTTTTCTTGCACGGCCCAACTGCGTCTTGCGCGCGCGCACATTGAATTCGCCCGCCGAGCCACAGTTTAGGGTGTAGTAGCTCGACCACGTCCGCGTCGAATCGTTCGACCAGCGCAGCATGACTTGCGCCGGGCGGGGATTGCCCGCGCCATCGACCAGCGGAGGTTGGGGCGCAACGCCCACTTGCAGGTCGGCTTCAAATTCCGAGAAGTAGACGAAGTGGTTTTCATCGTTCGTCGTCGGTGAACGCCGCATCCAGCGCAAAATCTGTCCGTTGTCGGTGAAGATCGAAGTCGATTGCTCGTAAATGTTCCCGGAAGCCCAGTCGCCCACCAGGTGCTTGCCGGCAAAGAACATGTGACTCTGCGAGTGGTCCGCGTCATACGTTCCAGAAGTGGTGTTCCAGGCCCCGCGTTGATGCCAGAGTTGCGTGGAGAAGTCGTAGACCCATGTTGCATTCGCTGTCGGAAAGTAAATCACCCAGAACACGTGCCCATCTTCCTCGTAGGAGTAGGCCCTGGCGTCGGCTCCCGTGGTGTACTTCTGCCAGATCCCTTCGACGGCGAAAGTCGAGATGCGCTGCGGGGTATAGCCGTTCAGCCGGTAAGCCACGAGAGGCCCGCGTTCATCCGCGCCCAGCCAGCAGATCGTATTGTCGGCCTGGACGGTTGCCGAAGTTGCCCCAGCTCCAAATTCACCGAAGGCCGCCTGAATCGGAATGTAAGTTGGAAACCCGGCGCCTGAGTTGTAGTAGCCCGCCGATTTCTTCGAGGACATGAACCAGGCTTCGCGGTGGTCGCAGATCATGCTGACGAAGTTGTCAGGGAATATCGAAGCCGTCGAAATGTCGAGGCCGCTCCAGGTCGTGCCATCTTCGAGTTGCGACTGCTGGAAAGTATGGGTATTGGCGAACCAAGCGAAGAAGTAGCCGTCCGCGAAGCCGATCTGCATGACGGAGCCCGCGCCGCCCTGGAGCTGCGCCATGTTGACCGCGGTCAAGATGTTCGTCGCCAGGGTGAGTACATAGAGGTTGCCATTGTTGAGGCAGAGGATCTGCGTTTCATTGGCGAACATCTGGCAGGGCCGGAGGGGCTGGGTGCCGCCAAGACTCCCGCGGATTGTTGGTGTGCCCGCCGCATCGAATTCATAAAGCTGGCTGCCCGCCGCAAATCCGCGCCCGTTGATGTTGAGCTGGGAAGTTACGCCCGCTTCCGGGATCTGCCCCCAGAGTCTTTTCCCCGGGGCCATCAGGAGGGCAATGGGGCTGCGCGCTCCCGGCGATTCCGCCCGTTCGCAATAGAGGTTCATACAGACTTCCCCGTCGATGATGGGAGAAACGGCCTGGTAGGAACCATTGCAGAAGAGGGGCAGGGGGGGCATGAGAGAATTGGCGGGTGCTGAACTTCCTAGATTCTTTTCGTCGATTGGTTTGCCGCTGCTTTGGTCATGATCCGATGGTCTGGGATGGCGGATTGAATCGCACCATCATGGTTGCGACGTGCCGTCGCAGCGGAAAGCATTTGAGGTATGTCTGATGAACCGCCGCGGATTCTTCAAACTCTTCGGACTGGGCGTGGCTGGCATCGCTTTAGAACAGGCTATCCCGCTGGGCCGGGTGTGGTCGTTTCCCACCGAGATCATCCCAAAGCCGACGCAGTTCACCGGCGGGCAATGGATTGATGCCGGTTGGGGCTTTGCGGATGAAGGCGTCCTCACGGTCTGGGAGGAGCGAAAAGGAATCCACTGGATTAAATCCATTGATCGCCTACCAGGGCTGTCCTGAAATCCAGTTGAAGTTCGGCCGCCGCACCCTGCCTCGCGCCATCCCCGCATCGTAAGTTGCAATCTTCGGCGCCGCCGCGTTGTTCCCAAACACAGCCTTGTTCGCGATCCGGGATTTCTCCGCCAGCACCGGGTGCAGCTCTTTCGACCCGCCAGGACACAGCGCTTCCGCCAGCGACCACTTCAGCGCCGCTCGGTAGGCTTGGGGAAGGGAATTCGGCCCTGTGGCTCCGCCGATGGGGTCGGTGATCGCCGCCAACTCGTTGATCGCCTGCCAGGTTTCGAGCAGGATGAGCGTGTTGACGTTCGGAATCGGCCAGAAGTAGAGCCCCCCATTCTCCCAGGCGGCGTCGTAGTAGAGATCCGTCGGGATGGTGGAGGTGATGTTCTTGACCGAGTTGGCGGCCCACCAGGCCGCATCCTGGATGCGAAGTCTGGGGGCGTCGACCAGGCCGCCGGAGAAATTCAACCGCACGGCGCAGCTTTCAATTCTCACCGGACGCTGCGGAACAATGAAGCCCGCCGTTCCCGTGGGGCCGAGCAGGACTGGAGCCGTATTCGCCGGGACGGTGTACTGGGTGAAGTTGGTGGAGTAGACGTAGGCTTTGCGCGCCGCCCAGAGATTGAGCAGATCGTTGAGCGAACGAAATGCCCATTGCCCGGTCTCCCCATCGACCGGTTCTCCGGGGGCAAGCATCCCATTTTCGATCAGCGCATCGGTTAATATGTCTAAGCCTGTTACGGTCGGCATGGGCTATTCTTTAGCTTCTGGAACGTCCGTCGCGTCCACTTCTTCCATGCCCGCCGGTACGCCCTTGAAGGCTTTCACATTCTCGCGCTTGCGCTGGGCCAGCATCTTTTTGTTGGTTTCCGGCTTGGCGGCATGGCCGTAGCCGTCTTTCGCGGCCAGTTTCTCTTCTTCGGCGTTGTTCACCGTTTTCCCCATTGCGCCCTTGTAGACACGCTTGGGGTACTCCTGGTGCTTGTACGGCAATTTCGGGGGATTGTTGATGTCGAGTTCGGTTTGGGCCATGACTTTCTCCTGTTCCTGTTGGACGGATTCTTGATAGAGTTCCGCTGTCCGCTGTTCTCTGGCGATGCGTTCGCGGGGCACGCCTTCGATGTCGAGCTGGGCGGACCAGCGCGGGCGGGGCTTCTGGCGGGGCGTTTCCCGGAACGGCACGAGTTACTTCTTGGCGAAGGCTTTGATCGGCTCGGCTGCTTTCGGCGGTTCAGCTACTGTCGGGGGCGCCGTTTTCTTCGCGTGGTGCTCCAGAACTTCTTCGATCTCATCGGCCAGCTCCTGAGCGTCCGCCAGGGATAGAACTTTCGGGACGAAGGTCAGGAAATGGAGTTGCGGTTCGGGCTGATGGGGCTTGGCTTCGCTGTACAGAATCGAGAACTTTTTGGTCTGCATCGTCTTCCTTTCAAATTGGAAAATCCGGCGGGGCTTACGCCATGTCGGGTTTCAGCCCCGCTTCCCGTCAAATCCCGTAGGAAGACTGACGGGGAGACTGTTTCGGTTTAGTAAAACGCGAAGTACGGCCCTTGAGCTGTCGTATAGGCGCTGGGAGCCGTAACTGTCGCTGGGATGGTGCCAAACGTCTGGCCGGTGTAAATCTGGGTCAGAAGTCCCGCATTGCCATCCGCTGTCACAACCAGGTTCAGCGAGTCCGAACTATTCGAGGCCTGCGAACAACCGAAGTAGGTTGCCGGTCCCACCGCGTAATAGTTCGCGGTGAAAGCATAGGCCTGATAGTTCGAGGCATTCGCCGTGGTTGCGCCTGCGGTCGCGCTATTGGCCAGCAAGATTCCGCTGGCGTCATAGAGCGCCACAAGCCGCGTTCCATTCCCTACCGCCGTACCATTCAGAGCGCGCAACCCGGTCAAGAGTTTATTGGTCGGGAGATACATTTCTGAGCAGTACATGCTGGTGTTCGTGGTTGTGGTCGAAGTGCCCACGCCTGTCAGCACCGCTCCGCCCGAAACGGGCGAGTCGATGATGGTTCTCGTGAGCGGCGCTGTAACGCCATTCACCCAAACTCCGCCCAAGCAATCCGAAATCACCGCCGAGGCCACATTGATCCAAGGCAGATAGAGTTCGGTGGCTCGAGTGCAAGAGCCCGCCGGATGCCCCGGAGGCGTGACCGTTTTGAAGGCGTTCGCCGGTCCAAACCAGACCGTTACGCCCGATTTGTGCGTGGAGCTTCGGCCTTGCCGGGTGACGGAGAGGGTGGTTGAGTTGACCGCGTTCACCGTCATAAATTCCCCGTCGATAAACAGGGCCGTGCTGGTGGCGGTGATCCCCGTGGCCGAAGCCACCACAACCGTAGTGGTTGAGGTGGAAGTGACGGCGGCGGAGAGAGTGGTGCGGCTGATGATGGTCGCTGCGTTCGATGGAACAGCGAAGACCAGAGCCGCCAAGAGAGTGAGGACTACATTCAGTTTTTTCATGGTTTCTCCTTAGGCTCCAGCCACTGCGACGACGCCATTATCCTGGTATAGATTCCCGAATCCGAGCAGCGAATCGAAGCGGTGAATCTGCATCGATCGCACCGGATCCCACGCCTTCACAAAGCGCACGGCGATTCCGGTTTTCGGATCCTGTTTCTGCGAACGGTCCTCCACGGCGGTGGGCAGATACAATTTGCCGCCTACCATGGCGAAGCCGTACTTGGTGAGCGCCAGGCCCACGGTGCCGGTTGCCGAGCCCCCGTTGGCGATGGTGGTTCCGGGCCAGAGCGTCAGCACCGCGCCGGTGAGGGGAAGAGCGTCCACGTTCTGGTAGTGCGATCCCGGCCCGTAGATCGGAGGCAGGATGCTGATGGTGTCCGCGCCGCCGGTCAGGACGTAATCCTGGGTGGCGGTGAACACCTGGTAATTGTTGCTTCCGCCCACAGTCCGGCGGGTGCGGGGGTTGACGAAGTTCACAGCGTCGAGCTTGAACTTGTCGCCCTTGTTGATGGTGTCATTGGCCGCGCCCGTGATGATGAGCGAGGAACCGGACTGGCCGGAGCCGGTCACCGTCACGCCCGTCTGCGAAGCCCAGACGCCCGTGGTGTGCTGGTAGAGGGACTGCGACTCGTACAAGTCAAAGCCCTTCAGCCGCCCGATGTAACCGTCCTTGAACATGCGCGAGATTTCATCGCCCGGATCGAGCAGGGTGGTGATGACCGGGCTCAGCGCATTCATCATCGAAGATGAAATACAGAGAGACCGTTTCCCCTTCAGGCATGCCTTTTGCAGCAAGCGGGAGCGGGCCACGTCGTAGGTGGTGAGCGATGTGGGATCGGTTCCGAGGGATCCAACCAGGGTGGAGCTGTAGTAGCGGCCCCAGTTGGCGGCGCGGGAATCGAATTCCTGCGCGATCTGTTCGCTGGCGGGTCCAAGATACTGTTCCCGCAGCTCTTCTTTCGAACGCTCGAGCTTGACGGCTGCGTCATAGTCGTCCCACTCGAAGGGAACCTGAATCCACTGGTCCAAACTGACCGTGGTGGAAATGCGGTCGATGCCTTGCGGAACGTAGCCCGGACCGTCGATAACGAAGAAGGTCTGGGGAAATTTGACTTGAATGGTGGATCCGACCGCGAACTCCTTTTTGAAGTCCTTATCCCAGTCGGTATTGAAATACTCCGCCACCGTGAGGTCGTTGGTCAGCAGGCGCAGAACGTCCATGCTGATCCAACTGGTATTGAGAAATTGATCTGCCACGAGTTACTTTCCTTTGGCCCTCGCCAGAGCCTTGCGATTCTCAGCAGCCTTGTAGCTGGTGAAATCGTCGTCTGCCAGCGCCTGCTCGACTTCGTCGGGCGGGACGGCGCCTTGCCCCGAAACTTCATGGGGCGGAGCGGGCGCGGCGGATGTGCGTCGTACAGAAGGGGCGGGCTTTACGAAAGTCTGTTCGATGGCGAACAGCTCCCGCGCTTGGCGCAGAGGATTCAACTTGTTGATGGCGTCGAGCTTGTCGGGATGCTGGCCAAGGTAGTAAAGAACGTCGGCCCCATGTTCCGAATCAAGCACAAACACGTCCGCGACGGAACCGGCCTTGATCGGCAAATCGGGATTGAGGGCGACGGTGGCATAGTCGGAATACTTCTTGGCTCCGGCTTCGACCTTCTTGGCCCATCCTTCGTTGATGATCCGGCTTTGTTCCTGCTGCTGTGTTTCGCGCTGGGTCTTGGCCTGGTCTTCCTTGATCTGGGCTAAGACCTGTTCCCGGTCCCACTCCCGTTGCGCGGCCATGAGTTCGCCAAAGGTTGAATATTTCGGCTGCTTGGTGGCAGGGTCGATATCGTCCTTGGAGGGTTCAGGCCGGGTAACTTTCGCCGCTGCCGGTTGCAAGGCCGGGGATTTTGCAGTGTCGTTGTTAGCGACTGCGGCTGGAGGGGTTGGGGGTTGCGCTTGACGCCGTTCGTATTCGTCGACTTTGATCTTCAGCTCGCGATTGCTCGCGGTCAGCTTCTCAAACTCTTTTCTCGTTTCCTCTTTACTGGCCCATTTCTGCGGTTCTGCCGGAGGCAAGGCGGCGCGAGTGCCCTTCGCGGGTGGCAAGTCCGCATCTACTGCCGGGATTTCGGTGGTTCCGGTGGAAGAGGCGGGTGGCAAGTCCGCCGGTTGTGCCGCTGCTTCTTTCGAGCTGGAAGGCTTTTCGCGCGTAGGCAGTTTTCCCGCAACCCGGTCAAGGGCTTCGCGATTCTCGGCTTCTTTGTAAGCCTGAAAATTGCTTTCGGAAAAATCTGGCTGCGCTGCTGCTGGGGATTCTGTGGAAACTGCCGGGGCTTCCGTCGTATCGGCTGGGGGTGTCATGGTTTTTCCTTTGGTGGATTTGTTCTGTTCTAAAGTCGGGTTAGGGCTTCTTCCAGTGGTAGCCTGCGGCAAACGAACAGGCCATGAGCGCCAGGATCAGACATATGCCGACGACCGCATTCCAATTCACTGCGTGGTCTGCACGGGCTCCGGCGGCGGCTGAATCGCCTGCGTGTGACTCGCCAGATCCTTCGATTGCTGATGCCCCATCACAGCCATAGCAAAATCGTGCGCGGCGACATGCCCAAAGCCCAGCGATTGCAATTCTTTCTCGGCGTTGGCTTGCGCGGCTCCTGCGTCTTCCTTCGATTTCGCGGCCAGCATGGCGACCACGATCTTGGTGATGTTGTTCTGGTTGGCCTGCGCGGTCTTCGACTGCTCCTGCGTGGCGGCGATGTGGACTTTGGTCTGCTGTTCCAGAACCCGTCCCGCCCGGTCCATGTGCAGCGCCTGGTTCTCGGTCGAGAGCTGCTGAATCTGGCCCTGTAGCTGGGCGATCATGGCTTGCGCGGCCGGGGGCATTTGCTGATCCTGCGGCGGGTCTAACAAATCGGCGATGTCGTTCCCGACCGGACCTAGATTCGTTTTCATGCGGATGGCCTTGGCCAGGATGAGGGTCATGATCTGCGGCGGGATGGGCAGACTCTGGGCCTTCTCGAGCAGGCTGTCCACGAATTCGGATTGTTCCTCTCTTTGGGACTGGTAGCTGGGGCCGGTGGAAATGGTCACGTCGTAGTCGCCCATGCCGGTGTGCAGGTGATCGTCGGGCAGGCCCTGCACGTCGTAGGCGCCCTGGTCCGAGAGGGGATGGCTGGTGTTGCCGACCAGGTGTAGAGTTGCATGCGTGCCGTCCGGTTCACGGATGGGGGCGTCTCTCTGCGTGTCGTAGTAGTGCGGAATCAGTTCATTGAGCTGGAAGCCGCGGTTCTGCAGGTACTTGTCGAAGTTGTCGGTGAAATGGAAGGCCCCGATGGCTTCCATGGTTTGAATCTTCTCAAGGGCGACGCCGGATTTCTCATTCTGGCGCTGGGCGGCGGTGGGTAAAGCGGCAATGCCCATGGACGACTGCACGGAGCGGCGCGCGGAATCCTTGGCGATCTCGTAGGCTTCGAAGTTGGGCTGAAATTGCGGGCGGCTGGGCGCGGCGATCATGCCGGTGGCGCCGTCGGGCACGGGATCGTATTCGATGTAGGCGCGGGGCTGTTTGGTGATCGTTTCCCAGACTTCGGAGTTGGAATCGAACTGCCCCTTGGCTCCGATGAAGGGCGCTTTCGGCGTCATGCCCGCTTCTTCGGCTTCCTGCGAAGCGTAGTAGGCCATCATCATCTGCGAGTCGCGCGCCAGGCGCACCATCGAAAGCAAGATGCGCTTTGAGCCCGATCCGCGGTTGACGAACATCTGCTTGCCGAAGCAGGCCGGGAAGGGAATTCGTGACCCGGGCCAATCGTGTTGTTCCAGATATTCAACGCCGTTGGTGACGTACTGGACCACGGTGGGCACGTCTTCCATGCGCTCGTCGAGAACTTTGAACTGGCTGCGCGCGCTGGCGAAACGGCCCGTGGAATCGCGTCCGCTGCTGAGTTCTTTCAGCTCGTCTTCGTACATTTCCTGCGGGCCGGTGGGCGTGTCCACCACCAGCAATTTCTTCGGCACCTGGTGCACCTTCCAGTATTCGGCGGTGACAATGTAGTTCTCGCGGATCCAGCCCGGCGCTTCGATCATGGCGTCGGTGGAAAAGCTCTGGGCTTTGATCTTCGGGTATTTGCGCTTGAACTGCTTCTTCGAGAGGTAATCCACGAAGAACAGATCTTCCATGTCGGAGCCGTCGGGCTGACGGAAGTAGGGGTTGTAGATCACCATGTCCGGGTTCTGCACGGGCTTGACCACGAGCTCCTGGTTCATCGACCCGGGGAGAAATCGTGTCGTGATGCGAGAGAATCCGTAACTGCGCTGCAGCGCGTTCTCAAAGGCGCAAATGTCGGAGGTCTGGGCGTTCGAGCGGTACTCGATGCCTTGAATCAAGCTCTGGCGGTGGCCGGCGAGTTTGTCGTTCGCTCCGTTGCCCACGGGGTTGACCTGGACCGAGCGGGGATTCTGGCGGATGTTGTTGATGGCCTGATTCAAGTACTGCGTGATTTCGTCGGGCGAGAGGCAGGGGCGTCCGGCGTCTTCGCGGGCGGCGCGGTCTTCGGGATCCCATGGGTCGCCCGAGGCGTAGCGCATGTCGGTGCGGCCTTCCTCCTGCGTCTCTGAAAGTTCAGAGCTGTAATCCGCGTAGGCTTCCCTCACCTCTTTTAGATCAGGGGTTTTCGGCACTAGCTCAAGACCTCAGAAGGCGTATAGTGGTTCGCCATGCAGGGAAACAGAACAGCAAAGCCAATCCTCGACAGGTTTTGGGCGTTGTGTTCCCCTGAACCTATGTCGGGCTGCTGGCTTTGGACAGGCCGCATCATGTCGGGCGGGTATGGGTACATCATGCTAGGAAGCGATCATTACGGGAGTAGGCGTATACCGGTGAGAGCGCACCAGCTTGCGTATGCAATGTTTAAGGGTCCCGTTCCTGCTGATCTTGATTTGGATCATCTCTGCCGTATGCGTGATTGTGTGAATCCGGATCACTTAGAAGCGGTCACTCGGCGCGAAAACGTCCTGCGTGGGCAGACCGTGCCAGCACGTAACGTTGCGAAAACACATTGCATCCATGGACATGAATTTAATCTGCGAAATACTTATCGTTGGCGCGGATCCCGGTTCTGTCGAAAATGCCGAGCTGTGGCAGCGGCGAAAATCAGAAACAAACTCATCTAGGCCAGCACCATTTCAACTCTGGCGGCGGGGCATTCCGGGCAGACGGCGATTTCCTTGCCGTCTTCATTCTTCTCGAACCACCAGCCCGACTTCCGCGCATAGGAATAGGCCGCCAGCTTGTCGAGCGCCGGGAACATGGCTTGCACGGTGCATTTCGCGCAGGTCAGCATAAGATTCTTGTCGCACTTCTCTTCCTGCGCCGCGCGTTTGATGGCCCGCATGGCTAAAACTTCGAGCTGCGTCTTGCCGCCGTGGTAGTCGGCGTAGTCGGTGACGGTCTGATTCTTCTCATCCCAGACGGGGAGTTTCGCTTGTTCGGCCAGCATGGCCCCTTCGGCCAGGTACTCATCTAACGATCTTGGAACGAAGGTCAATCTGGAACGCAATGCCTCATAGGCGATGGTCCGCTTGTCCGGGGTGACGCACAGCATGAGGCTGCGGAAGTGGGCGTGGTCGCGGACGCAGACACCCATCTGCTCGATCAGGGCTTTGTCTTTCAGGCTGGAGAAGCCGAGCTCCCGGAGCTTGCGGGAGATGGGTTCCTTTTTGAAGTCGTGGTTCATAATCCTGCGCGGGTGCGTAGGGCGTTCGAGTTCGGGCGTTTCATCGCCTTCGAGCCTTTCTTCTGGTGACCGAGTTTCGGGTTGAGGTGCAACTCCGCCTGCATCAGCTTTTTCTGCGCTGGCGTCAGCGGGGAGCCCGAGGAGAACAGGTAGCGCACTTCTTTCCGGGTGTAGGGCATTAGCGGTACTCCAATCCCTCGCCGGGCAGGCAGTAGCCTTCGGCGTATTCGTCCCACATTTCCGCAGCGTCCTCAGACTTTGGGGCAGCGTCGTAATTGATAACGCGCTGCGCCGCCATCTGGGCGCGGGTTTCCCGGCGCAATCTAGGTTTCAGACATGCCTCGAGGCTGGGCTGAAGTGGTGTGGTAGGGAATCTTCATGACTTTCGCGATGTGCTCGAGCACGTGCCCGCGCGGCAATCCCACCGAGGCTTTCATGGCGGGGAAGACGTGGGTTTCGGAGGGGTGGTCGTAGTGCTCGAAGTTGTGCTCCACCATGTGCCCGGCGTTCTCCGCCTGCTCCACTTTGATATGGGAGATGGTTTTCGGCTTCTTGGCTGGGGCCATTGGCATTGCGCCTTCGTTTTTCATGGGTTGATCTTTCGGAAAAGCTGGGCAGTTTCTCCTCATGCCCAGGAGGTATCACGGGGGGAACGTCTTACGCCGGGTTCGCAGCCTTGCTGTTGGCGGTGGAATTCACTGCGCCGTAGCTGTAGGAATTTGCCAATCCAAGCGTGTCGCCGAATGCAGTCACGCCCACAAGTAAGCAGTTGTGGTAAGCCAGAAGTCCGCCGGGCGATACATTGGTGAGGCTGGCTAGCACCGTCATCACCGTGGCCGTCGATTTAATCGCGTTCACGAAGATGCAGTTGCGAAAAATCTGCCAGCGATCCATGCAGGCCGCCCCGGTCCCAAGAATACCCAGAGTGTTGCCGTCTCCAGACATGAATGGGAAAGTGCAGTTCTCGAAGGTGTTGCGCGCCGTGCCTGAAGCGAATTCGACCGAAGAGTTGGCATTGGTGCGTGTGATCGTGTCCAGGCCGATGTTGCAGTGGTAGAACGTGTTTTCTCCGCCCACGACTTTCAGGTTGCGTGAACCCGCGTCGCCTGCCGAAACCGCATCGCCCATGCCTTCAATGTCGCAATTCGAGAAGACGTTGCGCTGCCCAGTCACGGTCATACAGATGGCCGCGGCGATGCCGGCGGTGAAGCCGTGGAACCAGGAGACGTTCGAGAACAGGCAGCCATTGCCGGAGACGGTGAAGAAGTTGGCGAACGCCGCCTGCGCCGCGCCGGTGAAGGGAGCAATGCGTGCACGCTGGGAAACTGCGGAGGGTGCGCAGACGCCCACCAGATGCGCCGCATCCTTGGCCCAGGTGAATCCAGCCGAGATTCTCGCGGATCCGGAGGCCGCGCCATTGCCGATCAGGACCAGAACGTCGTTCTTACCGGAGGCGAGTTTGGCGTAACCCACGCCGAGAGTCTTGACCGCGGCGGCGATGGTGAGGCCTGTATTTCCGTCGATGCCGTTGACCGGATCGAGGTAATAGATCGTGCCGGTCATGCCGATGCCTGCCGCGGCGATGGCGGAGGCGATTTGCTGGGCGGCGCCCGGGGTGAAAGCGCCGAAGGATTGGATGCCTAGAGGATTCGAGGACATGATGAGTTACTCTTTCGTCGTGCCCGCGCTCTGAGGCTCCGCCGGTGATCCGGACGGAACTGATTCATTAAGCGCGTGTGCTTCTGAGAAAAGCTGATTCAATGCCGGGCGGACGTACATCTCACAGAAAGTTTCGAATGACAGTTCCCGCCAATCGCGCTCCACCTGGTCCAAATCCGCGAGGGCGTTATCCGTGACCGCTGATCGGATCGTTGAAATTCTGAAGTTTCCAGCCATCAGTACCTCGCCATCCGCTGGGCGAAGATGTTGTTCACGGGCTGCGGCGGCATCGCCTGCGGTCCCATGGGCATCTGCTGGTTCACCGGCATCAGGTTCGACTGCATTCCGCGCCCTCCCCAGACCACCGATTGCGGCTGCTGCATGGGCCCCTGAGGCATCCCCGGAGGCGGTGGGGCCATGCCAGGGCCCTGGGGCATCTGGACGCTTCCTACGGGCATCAGGTGCGATTGCGGGGGTACTGGCTGACCGGGCGGCATCTGGGGAGGCATTTGTGGCGCGGGCGGCTGGAAGTTCTGCGCCTGCTGCGGCGGCTGGGGCAACAAGCGGTTGGCGAAAGAGTTCATGGGCATCATAACTTTGTCCTTGGCGGCTGCGAGAGTCGAGCTGGCTTTCCCCCAGAGGTTTCCGATTTCCCCGGGGAGCTTGCCCGCTTCGAAGAGGGCGTCGCCGATGTAGCCGGGCGGGAAAACTTGGCGTTCGAGAGATGGATCGGCCACACCTTCAGCTCCACGCGCTCAGCCGGACGGGCTTCTGATTGGCCGGCTTCTTGCGCGGGATGGCTACCGGCGCGCCCCATGTGAGGTTGAAAGCGTCGGCGTCGTCAGGCGATTTCTCGCCGCGCGCTTGAATATCCGCTTTCGATTCGATCACCAGTTTCCCGGAAGTGTTGATGTGATAGCCGGGCAGGCACATCTGTTCGCCCAGTTCGTCGCGTTCGGGCAAGCCTTTCAAACCGCCGAGCAGCAGCCACTCTTTTCCCTTCATCCACATGTAGGCGCGAAGATTGAGGCAGTGCTGATCCGGCGAGGCTCCGCCGAAGTTGACTTCGTGGATGTTGTCGAAGCCGAGCGCGCGCACACGAGAGACGATCACTGCGCCGAAGGCTGAGTCCACGAACATGGCCGCGATCTGCCGGCCGGGGCGTCTGTCTTTCAAAAGTTCGGCGACGATGCCAACACGCTGGGATCGGTCGGGATCGTGTTCCCCAGGAATGCGGATGGGCTTCATGTCGGGCGGGTTGCCGTCGAGGCCGCGGCGGAAGCGAATTACATTCCACGCCCGGCCACCGCCGGACACATCGAAGCCGGCAATCAGCGGTTCGTCCGGAAGTGGAACAACTCGGCGCTCGAGGGCGGCTGCGACCCGGCCCTTGTCGATGTATTGCAGCTCGGAAGCGGATGGCGGGTAGCCGAGCACGCGCACTTTATAGTGGTCCGAGTCCGGCCCGTAATCTTTCTCCCACTGTTTGATGAGTTCTTTGTTGGTGAAGCGGGAAGTCCGGGAATCGACGCGGCGGTGGTTCCAGCGCACGGCCAGGTCGCCGTAGCAGATGCGATAGAACTCGCCCGTATTGCGCACCATCTGGCCCCAGGCGAACATCATCGGTTCGCCGTCGGTCAATCCGCCATAGGCGGTCTCGAAAATCTTGTCCGGGACTTCGGACGCTTCATCCATCAGATACCAACTTGTCGAACGCTTGGCGTGTTGCCCGGCGAAGCTTTGCGCGTTCTGTTCTTTACAGGTCTGGGGCAAAACTTTCCAGTCGTCGGGATATTGCTTGTGAAAAATTCCGCTGGCTTGGATGTCAAACCAGTGGCCAGTAATACAGAGCTTCGTCCAATATTGAATCGCGGCCCAAGTGCGGCCCTCCAGCTGCGTATAGGTGCCAGCGGTGACCGTGCCGATGCTGTGCGGCCGCGTCGAGAGAATCCAATCGGTCGCCCACGCTCCCATCGCGCTTTTGCCTGTACCGTGGCCACTGGATTCGTTCATCAGGATGGGCATCACCGGCGTCTGCCCATCGAATTTCCGCTTCTTCACTTCCTTCCCGAGCGAGATCAGGAATTCCCGCTGGTTATCGTCGGGCCCTGTTTCATTTTCGAGTGGGCCGCCGGCTTGGCCCCACGGATACGCGAAAAGAACGAAGCCCAGCGGATCGTCGTAGTATTTCGCGACTTGCTGGGCGAGGAGCACGTTGGCCGGCACATTGACAGGAACGACTGCGGCGATTTCCATCAGCGCTGTGCTCATCGCGCCGCCGCCGCCCGTTTGCGGCCTTCATGTAGAGCCTTCAGAATTTCTTCTTCTCCGGTGATCTGCAATTTGTCGGTGAAGAGTTTGAAGTGCCGGCCCAATCGCTCGAGGTTGAGCCCGCGGTCGGCGAGACGGATTTTCGTGATGGTCCCGATTTCTTCCGCCTGGCCTTTGCCGAAGTGTTTGAACAGTTTCTCCACATCCATCCCCGACAGTGCATGTACTGTCGCGTCGTCGAGGTCGATGATGTTCTTCATGCTGCCATCGGAGTTGAACATCTTGCGGGGATCGAAGAAGGCCAGCTCAGCCAGGCCCTGCAGCACGCGCTCGGCCGTCAATTCGAGCTTGCTCAGGAGCTGTTTGCGCAGTTTAGCTAGTTCTTCGGCAATCTTAGGTTTCCTTAGCATCTTGGACCCTGTTACGCTTGCTGTCTTTGCGCTGTAACCTGCTGCAATCGCTGCCTTTGTTCCATTCCCGCCAGCCAAAAACTCGCGGATGAAAACCTGCTCTTTGGGGGTAAGGTTGGCGGGTTGTTTGGGCATTCAGAGGGTGGAACAGGGCGTGTTCTAAAAATGGAAGCTAAGAAAGAGAAGGGTCGGGCTCGTAAACGGAAAGCCTGGGCTCGAAAGCCGCTAAGCGCGTAAAAAGCGCTCGAAAACGGAGGCGCAAAGAGCCTCTAACTCGTTGATAATCCATTTCAGGTGATATGAAACAGGGTCTTCTACGCATATACAGCCCCAGATCCGGTGCAGCGCTTACGGCGCCAGATGGTGGTGCGGCTGGGGCCCTTCTTGGCGTCGATCTTGCGCCCGGGCAGGATCCCTTTCGACTTCGCATTCTGCATGCCGGCGCGCACGCGTTCGGCGATCACATCGCGCTCGAATTCCGCGAAAACGCCCAGCATGCCAAAGAAGGCTTTCCCCATCGGCGTCGTCAGGTCAAAACCTTCTTTCAGGCTGATGAACCCGACCTTCGCGTCTCTGAGGACGGCCACCGCGTTCTGCAGGTGCTGCAGGGAGCGGCCGAAGCGGTCCAGGCGCCACACGACGATCACTTCGAAGTCCTGCAGGCCCTTGGTGGCGTCGCGCATGAGCCGATCAAGCTGCGGGCGTGACGCTTTAGCCCCGGAAAATCCCTGATCGACGTATTCGAGGGTGATTTGGTGCTTGTGGGTTTCGCACCAGGCGCGCAGTTCGCGGAGCTGCACTTCGGGATCCTGCTTGACTGTCTTGCCGACTTTCGACACGCGGGCGTAGAGGGCGACTTTCATAATTGGGAAGCGGCCACCACGCCAGTAGCAGCCGCCCCAGCTCTGGCGGAATCTCCGCGCCCTCCTTTCCTCACCGAATTCACGTGTTGAGTTGCCATACGGGCATGCAGCCTGACGGTCTTTGGCTCCAGGCATCGCGAAACCCGCCCGCAATTCGCTCGGAGATGGTTTTACCATCGCAATCCTGGTGGATCTGGGGAACTTCGCGGTAGGGGAACATGTGCAGCGCCCGCCGGCCACCGGGGATCTGGACAAATTCCCCACGTCCGGACGCAACTGCGGCCTCAGCGCTCGAGTTCGAGGCTTTGTAGGAGTATCTGGAAACCTGAGGGTCAAGCTCAGAATTGAAGACGGGGGTGCTCAAGGGGAATGAGGCGGCTTACGCGCGCGCCTTGCGCTGATGCGGTGGCAGGCGGGGGAAAAGCCAACAAAATGGAGTGTACGGGCAGTTCCAAAAAGCTGGCTAGTGACTAAAGTAACACGGGCGGGCTGAGCCAGGGCTCACTTCGGCTCCTCGGGCGGCAGGTTGAGGAACATTTCGGCTTCCTCGAGCAGCTTGTCCCAGATCTGGGCGGAGTGAAGTTTGGTGTATTTGGGGTGGTTCCCCAGGGCCATGACGGCGGCCACGGCGATCCGTTCGGCGTCGGATTTGGGCTTCTTGCGGGCCAGCTCCCAGAAGGGGTGGGGGTCGGGGACGGTCATTTCGCTGTACATCTGTCAGCAAAGAGGCAATCTGCGGTCGCTACTGCGGTATCCGGATGCTCCTTCATGAAGTCGATGTATTCGCAGCTCTGACGCTTGATACTCAGGCGCTTCCAGTCTTCTGGGGTGGCCAGCTGGATGCAGCTTTCGCCGGATGTCGGATCAAAGCGGAACGCCCTGCTACCCTCATTCCGGAGCTCATAGTGATGCTCCACCGGTTTTGCTTCCAATTCCGCGATTCGGGCGTTGAGCTGCTTCACCTGTTCGTCGCGAGGATCCGAGGCACTCGCCTTTGCCGTGGCATCGGGTTTCGAAGTGGCGAGTGTCACGCCCCATGATCCGACTAGGACCAACGAAGCTGCAACGCACCAGAAAATGGCGTAATATGCGACGGTTTTGACACCCTTTTCCAGCTTGTCTTCTTCCATGATTTGAACGCTCCCTGTGGGCCTCAATCTAGCAAGCAAGGTGGGCTTCCGCTAGGGCACGAAAGGGGTGTTACTTCTGAGGCGCGGGTTTGCCTTTGGCTTTCTTGGTGCGGGCGATCCCGGCGGCCTTGGCGGCCTTGAGGGCAATTTCCCTGCGTCTTTTGGGGCTGAGAGCTTCAGCGCGGGCCAATCCACCGAGGCGTGCCATGTCGCGGACTTCCATACCGGCACACTAGCACCTTACAAGCAAGGAATGCAAGGGAATTCGGCCTGGCGTAAGAAATGCCGCTAAATTAGCCCTTGACAACTTACCAGCAAGGTGAGAATCTATCTCTGCGGCCCCGGATGGTGATTGCGTCACCCTCCGGAGCCTAACCAGATCAGCCCCGCGGAGGGGGCCAAAATGGCTACCAAGCAATCTAGCACCGCTCCATCCCTCGAATTTCCACAGCCCCCCTTCTCCGGGCAGTTAATCAATAGCCTGCTGGGACTCGTCACCACAATCTCAGCCCGCGCCGAAGTCATTGCCCAGCACGTCCCGACCAAGCCCGCTCTCGAGGATTGCCAGTTTCAAGAGGAAGGTTGGCCCTGCTATCACCCCGCCGTAGTTTTCGACCTCGCTTCGGAACAAGAGTTCTGCCGACGCCACTTTTCGCGAGTTGCCCTGGCCGCCGCGCTGACGGAACTCGACCGTGGCTAACCTCACCGAGTGGGAATCTCCCACGCCTGCGCCAGATCCCGCCGCCGAATTCCAGCGCTTACTCAACCAGAAGGAACTGGCCGCCGCGCGCCTGGTCGCCGTCGTCGATACCTGCGTCCTGTTCTGGGAAGCGCTCGACGAAGCCGAAGTCTTGATTCGCTTGCAACGCGCCCGCGCCGATTTTTACGCCGTCGAAGTTCAGATCGCCAAATTTCGCAAACAAAACTCACTAGGAGAAAACACCAACCATGGCAACCGCACATCAGCAGCCTAACCTCATTCCGCACTTGCTTATCCCGAAAGTGAAGGTGATCCCGCTCAAGGTCGCCTTCTTCGGCGAGCAGGGAACGGGCAAAACGACATCCGCCGCACTTCTGGCCGCCGCTCTCTCGAAGGAATTCCACAACGGCGCGCCGGTCTGGGCCACGGACCCGGAGCTGGGCTGGCAGTTCCCGAAGCGCCGCATCTTCCAACCTGAAGGCATTGAGCTGGTTCAGCGCACCGTCCCGACGTTCAAGGCCATGATGCAGGACTTGCGCGACGCCGAGAGGGCCGGAGCGTGCGTCTACGCCGTCGAATTGCAAAAAATCTGGATTGAACTGCTGGCCACCGTCCGCAAAGAGTGCGGGAACAACTGGGGCAACCAGCTCAACAAGCTCTGGGGCGAGTGGGTTTCGGCCTTCCTCAACTCCAAAATGCACTGCTTCGCCCTCGGCCGCGTGGGCGACGTCACCGACGAAGTTCTGGACGAAAAGGGCGAAATTCTCCGCATCAAGACGGGGGAAAAGATGAAAGCCGGTGGATCCTCGAGCTTCGGTTACGAGCCTCACCTGGTCATCCGCATGAAGACAGAGACGAAGCCGGCACGGCGCAAAGGGCTGGTCATCGACGGCGAAGGGCGGATGCTGCACTGCGGGCACGTGCTCAAGGATCGGACGTGGGAGTTGAACGGAAAGATCCTGCGCTGGTCCGACAAAGCCGGTTATAAGCCCGGAGGCTACCGCCAGGTCTGGGAGTCGATCCGGCCGCACTTCAATGAAGTTCAGGCCACGATGGGCCAGGTCCAGCTCGACACGGCCGCGAACTCCTCTTCGCTGATCGACGACGACGGCAATTCAGAGTTCTACCAGATGCGCCAGCGCAAGGAAGTCATGTCCGGTGAAATCAAGGGCTGCTTGGATCTCTACTTCGCCGGCCAGGGCAAGGAAGAGAAGCAGGTCCGTCTCGCGGTCAACGATCTCATCTTTGGCGTGAAGTCGAAAGAAGCCGCGGACGCTCTGCCTCTCGAGAAGCTCGAGCGCGGGCTGCGCATCCTGCATGCCTACGAACGGCTGGCCGTGAAAAACCTCGAATCGAAGGAACACGTGCTAGTCCAGATTCACGACTGCATCGTGGAGTACGACATGGGCATATCGGAGACATGGGACATTCCATTTTAGTTTCGACTCGGGCGCGGAGGACGGTGCCGACTTGGGAAGGTTAGTAACTGCAGGCACAGGGGCCGCGCCCGTAATTCTTCGAAAGCAGTTGACTCACGTTCCATCTCCGGGCTAAAGTTTCTGCCCCCGGAACTGGCAGGCCCCTCCCCCAATGCCGCTCTATCCGGGTTTTCACCCGCAGCTCGTAGCCGTAATGGATTACCTTCTCTGGGCCCGTGATTCAGAGGAAGACAAATGGTTCGCCGACGACTATCAGATCGCGTTCCGAACTTGCCTGAATTTGGGGAAGGAGCGTCCGTACCCGTTCGCGACCGCCTGCCGGGAGACGCTGGGGCTGCATCCCGACAAAGTTTGGCCCTCGATCGTCGAACGGCGGCGGTGGCTCATGGGGAAGGCGTTCCGGGAAGGCGTGGACGACGTGACCTGGAATCCGCATCCGGAATTGTTGGCCGCGTGGGAGTTGGGGCAGGTGCGGAAGAAGCCGTGCCGCAGTGTGAGATTCGTGGAGAGGAAAATCGCTTAGGAGGCGACCAAATGGTCCAGCGCCAAGGATTTCGATGTGCAGCCTGCAATCGGAGGCTCAGCCTATTCCAAGCCACCTTCGACCACTGGCCAGTCAAAAGGGGAATGGGAGCCGCTTTTCGGGAGGACCGAGTGAGCGATTCGGATGGAAACTTCCTCAATCGTGCTGTGCATTGGGCGTGCCAGTGAGCAAGCGTTCCAACTCTGTCACTTCGCTGCTTTGCCGCGCCGACCGGAGTTCCATCCATCGCAGCATCCGCCCGGAAATCTTCTTCGCATAGGCGTGCCCCTCAATGGCTTCCTCCCAGGTCCGGTACCGCCGCTGAAAGCTGAATGAGGGATGAAATTTGCGCGAGAAATACGGGCAGGATTCTTCCCGGCTATCGTCGAAGATCATGGTTTCAAAAATCAGCGGAGACCGACTCTCGCCGCCAGGGAAGAAGCGGCCGTAGTCGTGATCTAGCCCTAAGAATACCGTCGATACGCGGTAAGGCCCGATCATGTCCAGGGCCACGTGGCGCTCCGCGGTCTCGAACCACTCCGCCCATGCGTAGAGATCGGGCTCCGGCACTACCCGGTGATCTTCGGTCAGGATGAATTTGTCATTCACGCCCATGGTTTTTCGCCCCATTTACGGCCAAAAGCCTACAATGTCTGCATGCCAACCCGCCGGAGACTCTCTATCTCGCAGATCGAGCTGATCCTGGCCAGCCTGTTCACCATCTGCACCCAGTGCGGGAGGGCCATCTCCCCCGTGGAGCTGCGTTTCGCCGAGGGCAAGATCCGGCGCCCGCAGTGTTGGACGCTGTTTGAGCCGAAGAAAGCCGTCCCATCTGTTTCAGCGTGATGCCCTTTCCCGGATCTTGTAAGGCGTGTACTTCGGATTCCCCGCGTTCACCCGGTTGACGAATTCCAGAAAGTCTCTGCATTCGCCGCCGCGTGAGAGAAGCGCCCCAGTCGCGAGTCCGAGGGCGGGGAGAAAGCGGTTCTCGTAGTCCTGGCGGGTCATGCGGAGGACTACTTCGTCCCGGGCTTTGTCTTCGGAGTAGCTCAAGATTTTTCCATCTCCGCTTTCAGTTCATCGAAGCGCTTTTTCTCGCAGAGTAGCAAGCCACCGCAGAACTCCTCGTTTAGAATTCCCGCAAGTATATTCCCTCCCACGCCAATTGTGACCTGGGTCCGTGCCTTCACAGTTTTTACGCTGAGAATGTTCGCCAGCGGGGCGAGCTTCAGCGCCTTGTCATCCAACTCCGCCATGCGGGCAAAAACTTCGAAGGCTCCAACTTCGCTCATGGCTTCAGCCTGGTACGGCTTGTAGTTCGGGTTGCCCTCGTTGAGACGGTTCGTGAGTTCAAACATTCGACTGGCCGGAGTCCACGCATCTTTAATCGCGCCGCCCGTCGCGTAGCCGAGCACAATCATCAGCATCTGGTAGTCTTCCCGGCTCATGGTGAGGACCACGTTTCCATCTTGTTCGGAGTAGCTCATGGGTGCCCCCCGAGACCGCACTCGCAACGCTGAAAGTTTCGTCCACTTCCGTAGCGGCAAGGCTTACCCTTTTCACAGCCGGGGCAGTTCTTGCGGTCGATGCCAATGCACACAATTCCTTCACACATCCATGAGCCGCTTTGGTGTTCGCATCGGCTATCGTTAAAGCCTCCGGGTCCGTATTCGCACCAGTGTTGGTGAGGTATCGGAGCCAACTGCAACCACCAATGAATCAGGCCGACAACTTTTCTCTTGATGGTGAGGACCACTTGGCCGTCCGCTTCGGAGTAGCTCATGGCTTTTCCCTCCATTCGAAAGCTTCGAACCTAGAACAAAGCTCCCACAGATGCTCGACGTTGAAGTGCGGGCCGAAGACGGCTTTCAGTCGATAGGTAAAGTGTTCCCGCGTGCGATGTTCCATGCTTGTGAGGACGCACTTGAACACGGTCTGCACGATTTCACTCTTCGTCATCTCCGGCGAGAGAAACCAGCGGCGCGTTCGTTGCGTCTCCATCTTGCCTGTGAGCGTGTCAGCTTCTTCGTAAGTGCCTTGCAAATAGAGCGCCCCACGTCCGTCGATTTTCACGGCGAACTGGTATCCGGGAGAGTTGCAAGCCAGTACAACCACCGCCATCTCAGCCGCGCTCACGGCTCCCTCCCTTTCTCGAGCTCCTCCCGCCAAAGCTCTTCCCGCGCTTCGGTAGCCGACTCTTCCACTCCTATCCACCAGTTGTCTCCGTCCTTCCAGCCGAGCTCGAAGCCTTTCCGGTGGCCTGCTTTCCAGCCGTCGTTGCGGCCTTTCGTGAAGGCGAGGTTGCAGACGGAGAAGACCACGAGGAGGGCGACGATGATCCAGAAGGAGATCACTGCTTTGTTCCTTCCGTGGGCTTGCCGAGAACCACTGGCCCTAAGTCGTGGTCGCCGAGGTCGGGCCTGTATTCAAAGCCGCGCTCGAGCAGGACAAGGGCTTTTTCCTTCCAATCCGGATCGGACTCCGACATGCGAGTGATCTCCTCGAGTTCAAGCGCAGTCGCGTAGGCTACTCCAATCGTGTGCGGGCGGCGTGAGAAAGTTTCCGGCGGCAGATCACTCCATAACACTTGGGCAGGATCGTAGCTTTTCAAGCGTTCGATGTTTTCGTCCGCGAGCACCATCACAATATCCACTCGGCCATTGTTGCGGACTCTGGTTATGAGTATCACTCGGCCACCTCCCGCCAGTTCAGGCAATCGTTGCATTTCGTGTGGGGCGTCGTACCCGTGCCGGGGAATCTGTCGCAAAAGCCGAGAGGGGCTGGGACTGGACGCCCCGCCTGTAATGCGTTCATCGCGGCCACGATTCTGTCGGCAGTTTCCTTGTCTGGGATTACGCCTTTAAACACTTCTCCCTCGAAAACCATGTGCTCACCGAAGTAGTTGCGCTGCACACACTTCCACGTCTCAGGCTTTGGTACGGCTATTTCGGCGCGGGCTTGCCAACCCTCCCATGCTTCGTCAGTCTCGCGGTGAGCGTACCGATCTCGCTGATCGTCGTCCCGGAGCAATTTCGCCATGCCATATTTTTCCATCGCCCACTTCTCAAATTGTCGGCGTTCATCCTGAGTGCTCACGGCTTCTCCTTCCACTTCACCACCCAGCCATCTCCGCCAACTTCGACGGTGCAGGGAACCAGCTTCCCGTTGGGCTTGTTGCAGAGCAGTTGGCCGGGGTGCTCCGAATCTAGAACGACTTCGAGGAAGATCTGCTGTTGCCGTATGGGCGGGATGCGGTAGCGCTCCGGGATGAGCAGGAAGAGTCCTACGAGCACGAGGAAGAACGCGATAGTGGCTAGAACGATTTTCATGCGGCGGGCGGGAACAAATCTCCCTGACTCCTGACGGACTTTTTAGGCGCGGCGGCGTGGGCGTCGTCCAGTTTGGCAAGGCAGGTGAGGCAGGAGCCTTTCCTACATCCGGCGGCGGAGTGCGGAGTGTCCTTCCGGCACTTGGCGCACCAGGCGGAGAACCAGACGGTGTTCCGGGGGTAGTGTTCGGCCATCAGGATGCCTCCGCCGCCGAGCCGTAGACATACTCAAGTTCCATTTCATCGAGGAGCGCTCTCTGACGGCGCAGCAGGAGTGCCCGCGCATCGAAATGGAACTGAGCTTCTTCGCGCGGCATGCTGTCGGAATAAACTGAATGCAAATACTCCTGCGCCCGGTTCAGCACGTCGAGGGCCGCCAAGCCTTCCTGATAGGTCCATATGCGATAACACCTACCCATCACGCCACCACTTTCACGCTGGGGAATTGCTTGAGCTTCTTTCCGTTCCCCGATTTCCAGTTAATCAACTGCGGCTCGACTTCCATAGAAAGGCCGATCTCGAATTGCATCGCGGTCTCGTCGGTGAAGGCGATTTCAATCCCGCGGAACTCGTCCGTGTTTGTAACTGTCAGCTGAGCCACCGTCTTGCCTTCTGCTTCGGGGTACTCGATGATGCGGCGTATTGGCATTTTCTTCTCCTCAAAACTTCGGGGCGGCTCACCTCTGCCGGTACAGTACTTTCCGGGTCCCTACGGATGGCAGAGGTGGTCCGCCCCAACTCGTTCTTCAAAAAATTCGCCCTGCTTGTGCCCGGCATAGTTCATCCAAATGACTTCGGTTCGTTGGCGCGCGCCGTCTGCGAAATGGGCTATTTCGATTCGCTGCCACCCTCGATACAGCTCCGAGTCGTAGAGCTCACAGGGATAGCCGGACAGTAGCACTTTCCCTTGCACATGGTGTAAGCATTCCGCGAGTCTTCGATGATCGTCGTCCGACATTTCGCACTCGTAAGCCGCGTTGCCGCGCTGCATATTGCGCGTGGAGTGCGGGTAGGGCGGATCGACATAGAAGAACGTTTCGGGCGTATCGTGCTGCAAGATAAGTTCGAGCGCATCCTTGTTCTCGATCACGACGCCGGACAATCGCGCTGTGAATTCCCGGACATACTTGGGATAGCCCGCCCAGTCTTGTGCCGGCGTGGTTCCCGCGCGATTGGAATTAGATCTGAAGCCTGTCGTGTATTTCGCGTTGGTTGCCGCTGATCCGAAGCCCGCGAATGAGCGGAAAAGCGTGAGGCGAACAGCTTCTAATTCTGGAAGAATCGCAATAGCTTCTGAACCCGCGCCGTCAAACTCGGAGCGCGCGAATGGCGTGAGTCTCAGCAATTCCGCCAGGGCGGCGGCTTTAATTGGATCCCGCAGCACGCGGAACACCCGGACAACTTCATCCCAGCGGTCGTTGTAAACTTCGGCATAGCTTCGCGGTTTACGCATCAGCACACTCGCTCCCCCGGCGAACGGCTCTACATAAATGCGGTGCATTGGGAAATGGTCAATCAGCCAAGGGGCCAACTTCCACTTCCCTCCGTGATATCGCAGTACGGGCCTCATCCCTCACCCCCAAACTTCGGAGAGCACTTCGATAGTTCCTTCATTCTCCGCATTCCACTGAGCGGCTTCGCGGGCTTCAGGGCAGCACACGGCCCACGCTGGCAATTCTTCTACCGGTTTCTGACGGGCGCGAATTGTAGCTGTCTGCATACGGTCCTCCTGCAATTTCGGGGCGGCTCACCTCTGCCGGTACAGTTACTTTTCGGGTCCCACGGATGGCAGAAGTGTTCCGCCCCAACTCAAACTTCCTTCGCGTTCCACGGCTTGAACCGAAGCAGTGCCATCACCTCCGGCCATCTGCCTTGAAAGCAAATTACACGGTCGTCGATCCCCACGAGTGCTGGCGGTTTTTCGAGCGGGAAAACCAGCCTATCGACCGTCGGCAGATCGACAGCATCAGCGTGCGCCATAAACCACGCCTGCATAGCGCTTAGTCCGCCCTTTTGATGGCTGCGGCTCGAAAAGATGTTGACTTCGAAGACTTCGACGGCTTCGCGGAGAAACTGCCACATCCCCGGTACCGGCAAATCCGGAATCACATGCGCACCCTTCCAGCCGCTCGTGTAGGAATGGCACACGCCATCGAAATCTAGGCACAGTATCGGCTTGCGTCCGGTTAAATCCGTCACCCCTCACCTCCCGCATGGGTCCGCGTGAAGGGCGCGATCCGCTCCTCCCCGCAGTGTGTGCACTCCCCGATGAAGCCGTACTTGCACCAGCGATCCGCTATGAACTTCTCTTCCTTCCCGGAGATCTGGCAGATCCGGGACCACTCGACGATCACAAGTAAGTGCCCGATGGGGAAGTTCGGCGGTTCCGGAAGTAGATCGTCGTCCAGTTTCTGCCAGACGAAGGGGGCTACGAATTGGCGGCAGGGAATTGAGCTCATGCGGCCTTCTCCAGTTGCATCGTGTTTCCGCAGCAGTAAGGCCAGCCGTGCGCCAGATAGGCCGCGAACTCGTCCGTCGTGATCCCGCGCCAGACTTTACAGGTCGAGCATTTCAGCAGGAACGGCTGATCGGCGGTCATGTCTTCGGCGATGCGCTGGTGGATGTGCGGCAGGTCGGCTAGCAGTTTTATAGGCTCTCTCCGCTTTTCGCGGTCGCGTTTAATTTTGTAAGCTTCGCGCGCCTCCGCACGGGCTTTTTGAAGACTGGCTTCTATCCGCTGCTCTCTGCTTTCTGGAGATCGGCGTTCCGAAAACTGCGCGCGTAATAAGTCTAAGTTGAATCGGTAGGTGACAGCGCGGTGCTCGCTGTTCGGTCCGCTGACAACTTCGAAAATTCCTAACTCAACAAACTTCCTCAGGTAGCGCTTCATAGTCGGCTTGGATACCTGGGCCCAACTCGCCATCGCCGCAGTTGAATACCAAAACTCTAGAGGCTGTCCAGCTTCCGAAATTATTCCGTCCGCCAGCCAGTAGAGGGTGTGGCGTAAATAAAACAAGAGACGCATCTCCATGACTTCATCTTGAAACTGCACGATCAGATCGTTCATGGACTTTCCTCCTCATCCGGAATTTCGTGACGCGCCCCACGTAGGTGCTCAATGGCCAACTCGAAGTTCATGTTGAGGCGCCGGCAGATAATTTCCACAGCTTCGCGGCGCGATCTTGGGACTTTGAGCGGCACGCGATCCATCTGGTAGTTCGCCAACTCATCTTCGTGTAAACCGTGATGGCGAATTTCCTGTGAAAGCTGTTCTATAGCCGAGACAACTAAATGCGCATCGACATGCTTACAACTGCCATTTAAGGCTTGGCTGACCCAGTGTCGCCAAAAATCCTGGAGGTGATGTCTGAAATGGCTCGGACTGTTTTTAGCTTTTAGTTCCGTGTCTTCATGTGAGTACCGGAGATCGGCGCCCAGTTTCGCCAGCGCTTGTTCTGGGGGTGGATGTTCTTGCATCAGTAGAAGCATTTGCTGATAAAGCTGGCCCAGATTGCGTGTTTCACCACTGCGAAGTGGGCGCGGCTCCATTTGCCTCACGGTACGATGTATTTCCCGCGCCGGAGCCGCCGGGGAAGGCTGAGAGGGGGCGGCTCCTGGCTGCGTGGTCGGCGACTCGGGGGAAGGTCGTGAAGGATTTTCGGTGCGCTGCGGCCCCATGCGGGCGGAAATCTCAGAGGGGCGCGGGGTGCACCGGCAGCGGCGTTCGACCCAGCCTTTCGTCGGCCAGTGGCGTGGGCTTAACTCACATCCACACTCGGCGCCTGTATGTTTGTGCCGGCAGCGCGGGCAGATCCCGCCGGGCCATTGTTGCTCGTAAAACTGGGGGGTGTTGACGCCCCATGTTTTCGAGCGGCGGTCGCTGTTGGGGCCGCCGGTATTGTGAATCAGGTTGAACTCTAGGTATTTTCGATGGTGGCGCTTGAGCGTGCGGTAGCTCATGCCAATTTCGCGAGCGACTTTCCGCAGCCCCTTCCAGAACGCGGGGTTGGGGCCGATGGGGGAACCGCAGGCTTCGTAGTAGCCTTTAAACGAAGTTCGTATGTTGAGCGGGATGCCTAGGCGGTCGATGAGGGCGAGGAATTTCTGAGGGGTGCGAATTTCTCGAGAGCCCGCGAAATTTCCACTTTGCAGTTCGCTGGGGCTTTGGTAAGCTGCTGTAGACAATTAGTTTTACCCTTCGGCGGCGCGGGCTCTGGACAGCTTTCGCGCCGTTTGCTTTTGCCTCTAAATCCAGTAAAACCCATCAAAAACCCCCTCTCTTATCTGCAATGTCCGATAAGAAGTAGGGGGTAAAGTTCGAACTTAGGCGGAGCTTTGCTCTTGCTCGGTTGCCGGCGCGGCGGACTGTTCCCGATCTGGAGCGGCGGCGGCGCGGGGAATTACAGCTGCCACATCCCTGGCGCGGCATGATCGGTTGGGGCAACGGTCCGGGGGCTTACCTTTCGACGCTCGTAAGCGTGTCCGTTGCGTCCAGAACCACCCGCATTCTCCACACTCGAAAAGTTTCTGATTTGTGGGCACAATTTACACACACTACTCCTTCGGGGTCCGGGGGTGTCAAGAAAAAACTGCGGACCCCGCGCGGCTCGGGGGATTCCAGACCGGAATCGAAGTCGAGGGAACCTCTGGAATCAGCAGAAACGCCAGTGCGGATCTGGGTCCAGGTTTTTCCGGCGCTCTTGATTTCCTGAAACACTCCGCAAGTTTTCCTTCCGGGTGGTCCCTCGATTGCTTCGCCGCTCCAACAGGCGGCTTTTGATTTTGAACTTCGAAGGGGGCGCGCGTTCTTGGCGCGCTCCTTTTTCCCTTGATCTTGGGTTGGACTCGGATTTTTTGGGTAAGGGAGATTTTAGAAGTTAAGAACTAATACTAAAAGCTACTTCGGGGGTACAACATGGCCCGAATTACAGGCCAGATTGGCCCGAATTACAGGCCAACTTGTCCCTTATTTGAAGGCCAACTTGTCCCCTATTTTCAGGCGGCCTACAGAGCTCTGATCAGCCCCCCC
>Ga0193712_1000012_pt1 | contig 31434 bp, 44 predicted proteins | sample H3a1metaG_FD_143053 | JGI IMG/M metagenome (GOLD analysis project Ga0193712, IMG submission 143053) | Soil microbial communities from a riparian zone of the East river system, Colorado, United States - H3a1 | ecosystem: Environmental > Terrestrial > Soil > Riparian zone | place: USA: East River... | reverse complement strand
GCGCACTTGTTTACGTTTACCCCCGTGTGTCCGAGTCCTTGTCTCTTTGTGTTTTTTTTATGTTTTCACTCGACTTGGATGTCTTCTGCTCAGGCACCAGTTTGCTCGCGGAAGAGTCATGATGCGCGCCGCAGCGCGATCAGCGTGGACAGGGAACGTGATGACTAAGCATTTGTTCCCGGACGAGGCCTTTGGGCAACACCTCGTACTCGTATGACAATCTGGTTGATGAATCGCTTCTGGCTTTCTACGACCATGGCCGCACCATTGTTCCTCCTCGGCTGAGATCTGGCGAGAGGCCTTACCCATATCTTCCACGTCCTCTAACGCCAGAGCATATACTCCAGGCGAGATGATGGCCAATCTGGTGGAACGCATGACCAAGGTTGAGGTGCTTCCATACGTTATTCCAGTTTCGTATGGAGCGTTCTGAGTAAGGCCAAGGCCGCTGGTTGCACCGCAAGCACGGCGGCGTGCTGTCGAAAACCAGTCAAGCGAGAGGCTTGGATCCGTGAACATGTTACCACATAGAACGATCCTCGGTGGAACGATCCCTCGGAAAGGCACGGGCCATGCGCGCGTTGCACCTTTCTGCCACTTCTGCCTACCTCAAACTGCCTCCCGCAAATTTCCACCACCGTAGTGCATCCCTTTAGCCATCGCGGCTCTGTCATAATCGAGTCATAGGCTACAACTCGCGCATTGCCTTTGTCCGTGTGTTTTGTGCCACGTCCTATCAGCTTCCCAAATGTTCGATATCAAAGGGCAGCGAACGCTTGAAGCCTACTGTTGCCGAATTTCCCAAGTGCGACACTTGCCAAGTCAACTCGGCGTCCTCATCGGTGCGTTGTCTCTTTTTGCGTCCTTACTGGGATCGCGTTCTTCGCTCTTTGTTCCACACATCACCACCACCACGTCCGAGTCCTGTCCCCTGGGTCTACAAAGGTTCACGCTTGCGAACGCTCTACTCCCGGGAATGCCGGGCCGTCCACCAAAATCCAGCATGAGCCAGCGCAAAAGGAGCAGGGAGCAGCACATTGCTGCCCAGGCTGGATGCCATCTCTCCAGCTTCCGTGACACCGTCCCGTTCTGGGCCCCACGCTACCCGAAAGCATGGCCTCCGTCCGCTGGTACTCTTGAAGGGCTCCCCCAGCAGCAAGGTACTTCCATGACATTTCATTTCATTTGCGACTATTTTACACATGGTTCAACATTATCACATGTAGTATTCACATTTATACAGAAAATAGAATTGATTTGAACAAGACTGATGGATCGCCATTTGGCCAACTTTTGGCAGGCCAGGCGCGCGGGTTTCTAGCCGAGGGGAAGAGCCGAACGGCTGGTTCCGAGAACTGCAGGTGCGGCATTTGTCACCAGACCCACGGTCCCCAGCAGCCTCTCTGAAGAACCACTGGAAAGGTATTTGAAGCTCATGAACGTATCCTTATCAACACCGCGGTCTCCCAATGGCATTACAGCAGGCCTAGAGCGTGGCGTTTCCTGAGACAACGAACCCTTTTAGTTGGACCGGTAGTCAAAGGTGCGTGCAATTTTCAAGTCGACCTCTTCGCCATCAGGTGCAGGGAACTTGCGTCGTAATGCCTTCGAGCCTTCCGTCCACAACGACGACGACCCCGTGTACCGGGAAATGAAATCAGTACGCCGATGCTTTGATGTACTTTTCCTTGAAGCTTTACCCTTTTATTCTCAAATCATGTCGGCCAAACTACAGTAGGATGAAATTGTGCCTACACCGTCTGTGAATTAGGCTCAAGTCGGGCCGTTCCTCACACTAGTCGCGGCGAAGGCTTGTGGGATTCTAGCTTGCTTTGCGTCGGCAGAAGCTTTGAAAACATGCCGAGCGCTGGAGGGCAATTGCGTCATTTCCAGAAGCTCTGTGGTGGCGATGGTACGTACATCAATATACAGTATACTTGCTTCTTCAACGCAGCCGAAGCTCATCATTCCCACAGTACTTACCCAGTGGATGAACCGCCGGAGGACAAGATGTACTACTTCTGCAGATTGTCTACGCCGACTTGGATGGGTAGTTGACTGGGTGCCATGAAATCTCATGATACGACATCTACTATTCCCTCCAACCCCCCTGCCCTTCCCTTTGTCCTCTTCTCGACCGGATACCGATAAGAACTGATCCCAACCTCCCGCATTAATTAGCCCATGACTCCATAATCACGTACCCACAGCTCGGATTCTCTCTCTCGTTTTCTCAGGGGCCCGATTTCCGGTGCTGCCTGCACCGCCATGGACACCCCTTGGCGGTAACCATAATCAAGCGTCCCCGTCGCCGCCATATCCATGGGGCATTACGGCTTTCGAGCCCTGGCGCTCCGCGATACCTTCTTTCGCGGGCAATGGCTCGCCGACGCAGGTCCACGCATCGACGCCCTCTCCTCACCACACCCGCAAGTCAGTCATGAGGGCACCGGGACCATACCCAAGTCGCATGACGCCCACGTCGTGTCAAGGTGCGCATGCTGACGCTTCGGGGCGTTCGCCAGGCGCAAAATGCGAGACTCGTTACGTCCGTTCGTTATGATACCTTCAACTAGGATTTCGGGAGTGAGTGTCTCTTATTTCGAATGGTCCTCTGTGAACTTATCTCATACTCCGTATGCAGTAATCGTCGCTGTTATCGATATCCATGTCGTTAGCGCTCACGTGTGCTCTCTCAAGTCGGCCGGGTTCAGGATCCAGAGTATCCTTCCGGTGATCCCTGGCCACGGGACGAGGAAATTGGTAATGACAGCGTCTACGATCGAATACATCCACGGCGACGTTATGCCTCGTTTCGTGCCTCTAATCTTGTGTCCACGTTTTCCCGGAGCAGCTGTACGCCCACTATGTGCGTGAGATGCGATACATCTGCATGACACGTATCCTGGTCGACGCGGCCAGATGTACGCCTGACGGAGGAGGTTGTGCTGGGAACAGCCAACCGATTTCAGCCTTCCCAATTCAGCCACGAATCGGGCCCGCCACAGGACCTCCTCGCCGTGCCAAGGGTTGCGATAACTCGATGTCCTCATCAAAAGACCTCTGGAGGATGGGCACAATAAACAGTCCCGGCGCCACCAGCAGGCGGCTTGCTCGAGTTCTACCAGCAAGCGAATATCGGGATACCTGCACAGATGTCCGTCAACTTGGATCCCTCAAAGTCCGCCGTGAAAACTCTTCCAAGCATCTACTGTCCAAGCGCCATGGACCCGCCACCACCCTTGGTCGTGCAGGAATAGGTCAGCGCTCATCGTCATCATCCTCCCTCCTCGTATCGTCGTCGTCCCATCGCGCCGGTGTCCTCCTGTACCCCTTTGCCGCTCTCTTTCAACCGCCACCGACAGGTGTGGTGGCCGTGCGCAGATTTAGTCCCGTTTTATCGTACTAACGAACCGTACGATGCCCCTTACTTGCGCCCATCACGCACGCTTACCCCCACGTTGTGGAGAATTTTCTCAGGGATGGCAGGTAGTCCTTCATACAGCTGAGTGTTCCTCGTTCTTGACATGGATCTGGCCTAAAACGTTGTGCAGACGCAACGCACATCCACCTCTGCATACTGGCTCTTCACCGCTTGAACTCATTTTTGACCTTAGACCGGCGACAAGCCGCGACGTCCTTCACGCAGATAGAGAGCGATCGCACCGAGTAAGTACAGGCTATGAGAAATGATGCCGTACCTCAGTCCTGATGCGTGCCTTTTGGTGCCCAGAACTGGAGAGCGTCCTAAATAATGTAGACTACGTAGGTTTAGCAGCCCAATAAACTGATTTTCTTTTTCATTCTATGGTCAGGTAGATCGCGCCTTACTTTTATTAATGCACGACGTGTATAAAGTACAAAGATGTAACAAAGTGTATAACGAATCGCCTTGTTGCGCGGCTGAACCATATCCTTCAATCCTCTTCGAGATCCGTCGTTGGCCGGGTAAGGCGGATCCGATTGTCGACACCAGTATCGTCGTGTTCTTCGGCTATGCTGTGCTCGCGAACTGGTAGGGTGTAAAAAAGTTGCATCTCGACGGGCACGTAGTACGGAAGAACGGAGGTGGCGAGGGACTTGCGTCGGAAGAGGTGTGGAAGTGTGTGGGCGCTCCAAAAACTGCGGTGCTGGCGCTGGGTCCGAACGGTACCCCGGTTTGGAGAGCTCTCTAGTAATGTGAGGAAAGCGACGCGAGCAGCGCGCGTGCAAAGTTAGTGTCCCGTACCGAAAGTCTGTGCGGCTGCCTTGTCAACGCCTCGAGAGCTCGATCTTCCTCGTCGCGAGCGCACGGGTGGTGTCGACGCGTTGGGTGGTCGTAGTCGGATTCGGAACATCGTTCAGGTCTTGTCGCTCCAGGGAAAGAGACTCACCGGCATGTCCGATCGCGCTCGTCGCGTTCGTGACGCCCTGTTTTTCGTTTGTTGTGTGCGGTCGGACTCGTCGCGTTTGAAAAGAGCGGTTCCTGCAAGAAAAACGTCGTCATCAACCGTCGCGGTTTCGGGAGTCGAACATGCGTTTCTCTGGGCATATCCGACTTCTTGGCGACGAATTGTTTCTTCGCAGTCATCGGAGTGGAAGGATCCGCACCAAAAGGCGACGATGCGTTCACCTGGGCGTTATGAGATCGGCAGGTCTGTAAAACGGCCTTGCGGACTGGGGGTCGACCGTATATACACCGCACAGCTCGCGACAGAGGTCGCCCCAATCGCGACGATTGATGAATAACCTTCGAGGGACGTACCGAACAAACTGTCTCTGGCCGTTGACCAAGTTCTTCGTATTCGTGCAAGTACCCTTACTCTCGCAGTCCATCGATGTCACCGGAAGAAGCAGGGGGCGCGAGCTTGGATCGCACGGACGGCATGATGGCGGCGGCGGGAGGCTCTGAAATGAGGCAGGACACGAGCCGAGCCGAGCCAGGGAACAAAAGGCAGAGACGGGAAGACTGGAAGACTGGAAGATTGGGAGGTGAAGAGGGCGAGCTGCTCCTCGTGTGAGTGAGAGGCTGCGGTCGGTTGTCCGAGTAGTCGGGGAGTAGGCCTTGAAGCTTGAAGCTTGAACAAGAGGGGCGACCGGACGAGGAAGGGGTGGGTTCAGAGGGAGGTACTGGCAGAGGAAACGTGCAACGGTCAAACGTCAAATGCCCGGGCCCCATTAATTGGCATAAGCACCTTGCTGATACGCGTGTTTGTGCCCTTGACCAGCTTGACCAGTTGACTAGTTGACTAGTTGACCCTTGACCGGTTTGACCCTTGACCCTTGACATGCTTGACAGCTTGACTGGAAAGGAAGAGGCCGTTTGCGTAATAATATTGGTTGGAACTACCGGCGGTCCGGCGGAGGTCGGCGGCAAGAAGGTGGGACCACGATGTCGGAAAAACGGAACGGCCAAGTTGCGATAATGGCCGCCAGTTTTTTTATTTCCATGGCATTCAAGCTTCAAGGGTTGTGTGTGCCTCACAGTATTACTGTACAATACATATCAAATACTCGAAGAATTTCCCTCCGGGTATCTTTTTAGACGCCACACTCGCCAAGGTTCCATTGCAGTGTGAAATGCACAAACATTTCACATCGCGACGCGTGCTCTTCCTGAGGGGTCGGCTAAGGGCTTGTGCGCGGACGCGGGAAAGTCGTCCAAATGCTAGGAGGCACCGCGACTTGGCTGCGGTCGGTCCTGAGAGGGACTCAACGGCGCAACGAAACGCGCGACGACGCATGGACTTTGGTTGACGGCGGGCGGGCGGGCGAGGGCACACGAAAGGGAAATGGGGCAAGGAAACGAGTCTAGAAATTCACTCCTCGCTTACGAGGCTGAGCGCGACGTATCTGTAAGGTACGAATTGAAACAATCTACACTAAAACGGGCGCGAGTAGGTGCAAAGCCTGAGAGCACGATAAGATCTCCCTACCCGCGACAAGTCTGCGTGGCAAGAAAGGGGAAGGGCGGTGTCTTGCCACGAGGGTTCTTTGGATTAAAATGCTATGCGCGACAGCGGGCGCGCGGACTACGAGTGCGAAGGGAAATGCCTCGGGAAACGAAAGTGCAGAACCTAAGGGAGGCCTAAGATTAAACGAATGGGAAAGCGGACAAGAGGGGAGTAGCTCAGGCGAATGAACATATCCCATTAAGACGGGGCCCACACGCGCGAGTTCGATGGCCGGATGCGAACGATGCAGGTATGGCGACGCGGAGACGAGGAGGAAGGGAAGAAACGTGACCGCGCGCTGGTGATGTTCTGCACACACTGGCAAGCGCCTCTGAGGTGGAAATATGGGTCTGTCTAGGGTGATCGCCCGCGTTGCCGAGGATTAAACCCAAGGTTGACAGGAAGCCTGAGAGCACGATAAGATCTTCCTACCCGCGACAAGTCTGCGTGGCAAGAAAGGGGAAGGGCGGCGTCTTGCCACAAGGGTTCTTTGGATTAAATGCTATGCGCGACAGCGGGCGCGCGGACTACGAGTGCGAAGGGAAATGCCTCGGGAAACGAAAGTGCAGTACCTAAGGGAGGCCTAAGATTAAACGAATGGGAAAGCGAACAAGAGGGGAGTAGCTCAGGCGAATGAACATATCCCATTAAGACGGGGCCCACACGCGCGAGTTCGATGGCCGGATGCGAACGATGCAGGTATGGCGACGCGGAGACGAGGAGGAAGGGAAGAAACGTGACCGCGCGCTGGTGATGTTCTGCACACACTGGCAAGCGCCTCTGAGGTGGAAATATGGGTCTGTCTAGGGTGATCGCCCGCGTTGCCGAGGATTAAACCCAAGGTTGACAGGAAGCCTGAGAGCACGATAAGATCTTCCTACCCGCGACAAGTCTGCGTGGCAAGAAAGGGGAAGGGCGGCGTCTTGCCACAAGGGTTCTTTGGATTAAATGCTATGCGCGACAGCGGGCGCGCGGACTACGAAGATTACAAGAAGATAAAGAGGGGGGGGGAAAGACATGGATTAAGCGTCAAGGGCATAAAGACGACATTGGTTTTGAGTTGGAAAAAACATGGAATTCGTTCGCAATTATGTCAGCTTGTCTCAAACTCAGATTATGCCCGGTTTTACTGACAAGTCTGCTTAGCGTACGATTACTGAGCATTTTCCACTCGATTTTACCTCAGCAAAATATCTCGTTTCCGCAGTGACTGTAGGGTCACGTGCCGTGACACACGCGCAACAGCTGACTTCGTGCTCAGGCGACGTCGCTTAGCGGATGATCAACAAGCTCGCCTCCGACCACCATCTCGCCGCCATTGCCATTGCCATTGCCGTCACCACCACCAGTCCCAGCACCGCAACGGAACCACACTCCCTCGCCCTCAGCATCGCCTCGCTCGCTCATGCCTCCAATGGCATCCATTCCTGCTCCTTCCAATGCCCGACGCGCCGCTTAGCCCTAGTGGCAGCTCTCTCTCTTTACCTCCCCTCTCAGAGTCCTCATGACTTTCCATAACACCCCTCCCCTCTAATTAGTCGAGTTCAAGGAACCGTGATCACGCCCACGCTCAGAGCACTCATGACTACCCGTAATCTCCCTCTCTGTTAGTCAAGTTGATGTGGTGGCACGAGGGAGGCCGAGACGGTGATTGTAATTACAGAATATCTTATAAACGAGTTTACGCTGCGTGGCGTCGTTGATCCTGCCCACAACAATCGCCATCACCATCAAGGACCTGAGCCTCTTACCAGTGCGGCACGCGCGAGTTGACTCTGATCACCCGCACATCCGCATCTTTCGTCCAGCAGACGACTACCCTCAAACAAGACGGCAACTAGTGGTACACGGCACAATGTATCGGCACACGTATGTCCCAGATCTCCTCTCTCTTCCCTCCTTTCACGATGTAGGGTGGAGCACGTCGATCGCGAGCTATAGTCCGATGGCCGACGAGGATCCCTTGGTTGGTTTACAGGCGCGATTAAGAAAACTCGAGTACGACGTGACTGGAATGGGTACCAGGCAGAAATTTCCCTCTACAAGTGGGCGCAGAACTCTACAATGACGAGCTGGGAGACGTGATTGGCGAGAAAGGGGACGATGTGATCAAGGTGCGTGCATCGCCATCGGAATAATGATGATGCTGGCAGGACTACAGGGGACACAACACCACGACAACCTCAACGCGCGCAGGACATGGAAAGGGCAGAGTTCTTCGAACCGATGGGGCAACACCAACGCGAGCAACACATGTCTGTTTCGACTTTGAGCGAGATCAAGAAGTACAGCCCACCAGAGGAGATCACCAAAGCGTTTGGGGTTTTGCTAGAAGCGAAAGGCAGCGCGTGCCGTCTCTCGCTCACCAGCAGCGATCTGACAGGACTTGCTCGAGAAACTGTCGAACAAGGTCCGCTTCGTACAAATGATCCTCAGCGAGGAGTTGGTGGAGTCCAACTGCAAGAAAGCAGACATCGTCCGAGAGCTAAAGTTCCGTCTCTTCCCCGAGGCGGCATTAGGTACCCATTTTGACAGACTACCTCCTAGAGTCCTTGAAATGGCAATACGGAGTCTCACGGAGGACAAGGTGCGCACGCCTTGCTCTCTGGTTCACATGGTTGCTCATTCATGCCTTTCCACGTTTCGCTGAAGGGTCCTTCAGCAAGCAGCAACTCCGATCCAGATCCAGAATACTGACCTCGACCGCTTCCTCGAGGAATGGGAAGGTGTATTTCGAGATATTGCACCATGACAAGGGCGTCGCCGACTCGAGCAGCAAAAACAAGTGACGCTCAAGACCCAGAAATCTATCTCTATCGGCTCTGGTGGCGCTTCGGTGACAGTGGGGGTGACTTGGATGACGACGACGACTTTACGCCAACCAAGAAGGCCGCTGCAGCCAAATCGCGCAAGGTAGCAGGCGGCGTATTGCGCGCGTGAAGGCCCGGACAACGAAATAGATTTCGACAAGGCATTCTGGCGGACAATGGTCTGCTCGATGGCGCACACCGTGTGTGCCACGCTTCCAGCCTCGGAGAATGCCCAGGCGAGTCAGGCGAGTCATACTTCTCTCATCCCTCGTCGATACTCGGTCGTGTGTCCTCGGGCAAGAAAGCTGGTGATATTTCTCGATCCTGTTCTGGTTTTGCTACTAAACAGATTATTCGGCCACGAAGTAGCTATTCGAAATTGCGTTACGAGGTCTAATTTGTACCTCGGGCAGCGTGGCCATGTTGTGGTCGTTCGTTCAGTCTTACTTCCGGATTCATTTTATATCTGTATGATGTCTCATCCTTGATACACGATAGCGTACTCATATGTACATAAAACGTCTCGTCTATTGAATATAACAAGTTTCGTCCCGTGCTCTCCAAACCCGCTTCCTCGTGTGACCGACCATTACCTTGCGCCCTTGTCGAGCATCAAACCTCTGACCGCACAAATTACCATGTCCGACAAAGCTCTGGTTCGTACATCGAAACGGGTTCACAGCTGGCGCCGTGACAGCCAAAGAAAGCATCGTCGAATGCAAAGGGGTGACGTATAGATGATGAACGAGAAAAGCCAAGGTGTTGAGTCAATAATAGAGGACACAATAAAATGAAAGCGGGACGAAAGGAGGGAGCATGTGATGGATAATCGGGAACTCGTGCATGAGGAACTGGATGGTCTCATCGTCGGAATGAGCACGTCCATGTGGTGCCTTGCGGTCGGGGCGTTTGACAGCTGGCGGAAAAACCAGAGGCAAAGGGAGATGGGGAGAGAATGGTTGAAACAGGTGCGGATGACAGCTTTGATCGTGTCGCAAATTGTGGCGCTCGCGGTCAACGCCGACGTTCCTTGCGACTAGTTACATGGTCAATAATGACAAGACTCACCGAGTCGATGGCCTCAAGCCGCAACTTTGGTTATCAAAGTCATGGTTCGAAGTCGATGCCGAAGTTGCAGCAACGATGGTCCATATCCCACCATGTTTGCACCGAACCCACGTAGTCCGCGTGCAGCTGCTCCACAAAAGCGCGAATACAAGGTTACAAGCATGAAACGGGGCATACCATAACATCACTGTCGTAGATGTCCTCGACAGTATCGCCGACTTGCGAAATCACACATGTGAAAGAGCCGGAACTGAAGACATCACGATAACCCCAGGCTAACGACATAAATATCGATACAAGCGACGATTACTGCAAAAGCAAAAAGAACAGAGTGTGGGATAAGTTATCTGTGGCCGCAGGCCAGTCAGTCCCTGGGGCCCGTTCGGAATAAGAGACACTCACTCTAGAAATCCCGGTTGTAGATGAGAGGCTCACATCGTGAGCGCGGCGAATGCCCCGACAAGCCCAAATCGTCGGCATGGACGTGATGAGGGGAGGACGTCGATGCGTGGTCCTGCCTCAGCTCGGCAACCCGTGCCTGCGAAGGAAGTATTGCGGAGCGCCGGGGCTCGAAACCGGTAGTGCCGAATGGATATGGCGAGTTGGCGAGGGTGGTAGCGACGAGGACGCGTGCGCCCTATTATGGTTATCATCACCTGGTCTAGAACTAGGCGGAGGGTGTAAGCCACTTTGGTCGGCCAGACATGGAAAACTGAGGGCATCCATGATGGCGCAGGCAGCATCGGAATCGGAATCAGGCTCCTGGGAAAACGGGAGAGAGACGAGCTATCGCCCCCATCGCCACGAAATCGCATCCATCAACGTGAACTCCGAGATGGGATTCAAAGTACTCACCCCGGGCATGGTGACCGAGTTCTTCACAGACGGGTATGAGCGGCGCACTTGGAACCAAGGCCAAGCCTTCTCCGTAGATGCCAACAAGAAGAGAGACGTCGAGCGCTTTCGATTGCAAAAAAGACCAAACCATTCATGGTGTCGCATTGACTGGGGCATAGGCGGCCATATTCGAGTGGTCAGAAGATGACTAGTCTGAGCTGAAGCAGCCGCCGGACGGCAGCGAAGCACAGACGGATTGGCCAAGTAAAGACTCAGAGCGGCTGGAAGAAACGGAAGAAGACAGAAGCACACACTGTTTAAGTGAATGAGCTCTACGACTCCAGAGCCTCATGCCACATGTTCATCACTCCGAGCCATGGGCAATCGCCACAGTCGACAAGCAACTCCCAAGGAACGGGCAATCAAGTCCGTCCCCAACGGGGTCATCTAATCGCATGTTTCTCAAAGACGTTCGTGAGACCTGCAAAATGCATAGGCAAGAGTCGGAGTGGCACTGCAAGATGAAGCCACGCCCAAATGGTCGGAGAGTGCCGGCCGGGACCGCCCGAGTGCCAATGGCCAGCTCAAACTCAACGACAAATACACCTATGATTTGTGTGAGTATGCCAAGACCACCCGCTAGGCGACTCGGAAGGAGCACGTAGCACCACAAGCCAACCTTCGCTTCCTGGGTAGAGACCCAGCATGGCCTCACGAACGCCGCTTTGTCTTTGGCCCAGCTTATCTGCTGTGTTTCGTTTTCAGAATGCAAATCTTGCTCGGTCCTGTTTTCCTCCTCTCTTTCTCCTTCACTCGCTATGCTCCGGTTGCTCGGACTCTGAGCTTGTCACGGTAGCCCGGTGACTATAAGGATAGAATGGACGATCCTTGGAGTAAATGTTTGCGGAGATCTGTCGTATGTCTCTGATTCCTTCATCTCATCGCCATAGGAGAGAGCCACAACTTACCCGAATAATTCTTTTGAAATTGAGCAGTTGTCCGGAAACGGAGGTTAATCCGGCTGTACCACTTGTTCAACATTGACTGAATCGCGGTACGTTTTTCTACAGGTCGGTGTATACTTGGTTTCATGAGTTGACGTTCTGTTACGCAGGAAACCTGAAGAAGGTTGCCATCATGGGTTACTTTGATACAACACCATTACGCACAATCAGATCTTGTCCCACCCCTGGGTGCACGCTCTGGCTCGCATGTCATGTGTTCCCCGGATTTGTGAACCATCGATGTCTCAAACACGCTGCCGTCCTCTCTGTTCGGTTGTGTGAATTCTCGGGTCAAAAGGGCCAGAACCGCTCTAACGCCGGCCATTGATACTTGATCACTCCCAGTTGTCCATTCTCATCGGTCCCAGCTCTACCATATGTCCCCTCTCCTCTGAACGACACCAGCAAATAATCGATTTCTTCTGGCACCTTATGCTTGGTACAGTCAAAGGCGATGTTGAGTTGAGTTTTCTAACGTGGCGTGGCGCATCCCTTTTTGGGATCCACGTTATATGCCACCGCACGCTCCGATGCATCTAGTGCAAACGATGGCTGTCGTGCAGACTACCTCGCCTCACTCACAAGCCAGGAAAAATAATTGAGCATCGCTGGTTAAACTGGGGCTGGTAACAACTACAAAGTAACGCTGACATGATGGTTGGCAGAGACATGGGACCACGAATCGACATGGCATCGAATACACAAGATTGGACCATTTGCTCGCCACCACGGCCTGATCCGGACTCGGACAGCGGACGTTGGCCCAAGGGCACGACAACGCACAGAGCGAATCCCGAGGTCTCAAGTCAATCGGAGTTTGGAACCGAACGGCTGGTTCCGAGTCCACTCTGAGTTTGAATTTGACCTTGACACTTTGAACGTCGCCTCTATCTACATTCGCCTGCAGCAGTACGAGTACGCTTACGCGCTCGGAGATGAGCCTCCCCTCAACATGGTGGGTCTATGGGGCGAGGTACGTGCTCGCTCTTGTTCGTGGTACCGTCGGGCTATTTTCTTTTGTTGGACAGGCAACGATGCCCGGCTTGCAAGCGCCCCCTTGCCTTCAAAGCGGTCGGCGCACACTCCAGCGGCGTCTCTCGTAGTGGCCAGGTGCGCTCAGCCGCGCCCTCCTTTGACGGCCAGTTAGGCCTGCGTGTGGCCAGGTGCCTCGGCTTCTGTCGCGTTGCCTCGCGGCGCCGTGTCGTGCCCGGTCGGGGCGCTTTCGGCAGCGCATTGTGTATGTGCTCGCCCTCCCTTGTACCTTCCTTCCTGCGACACCACGTCGACCTCGCGTCTGCACTTTGTCGCGCCACCTCGCGGCGTCTTATCGCGCCCATGCAAATGCGCGCTCTCATCATCACCTGGCGGCGGCAGTGCCTTGACGGCGTGCTTGCCCCTTGCCACATTCAGCCCGCGCCCAGCCTCGTCATCTGCCCAGGCCTCCAACGCCTCGGACTCTGCGGTTGCGGCTCTCAGTCGCGCCAATGAGTTCGACGCTGGCGGTGTCCTCGGTGGTGGCAGGTTTGGCGTTTGTGCTCCCTGACGCCAGTGAACTTTCTACTTTCGGCCAACGATCACCCCCTAGCCAGCCGTGACGCCACCGGATATCAGTATGAAATTGATAAGATAAAAAAAAAAACAGTCCGACGATTGGCATTGAACGTCGACTGGTAACCGGTGACTGTCGACCGATTGACCAGTGGACTTGCAAGTCGGACCATCCCACCACGGCCTGGATATTATTATGACTCCCAAATCGCGCACCGAGTAGCTTTTCATTCTCGTCCTCCACCTTTGCGAACCTGGCGGCACCGCGCACTTGTTTACTTTTGCCCCCGTGGCTCGGAGTGCTTGGCTCTTTATTCTCTTTTCGCTCGACTTGGATGTCTTCTGCTACAGGAACTGCAGTATCTGCTGACCCGTTTGCCAACACCCCGCGGAAGAATTGAAAGTAAAGGTCTATCAACATGATGCGCGTCGCTGGACAGGAAGATCTGATCGAACGTGATAGTTACGTAATACTCGGAAGACGGCGAACGCGTGGGCGGAGTAGACCCTGTCGCTGGGCGAGCACCTTTTTTCTCGGATGCACCGAGAGCTTTGAACCCGGTATGACTACCTGTGTTTCTTGGGTGTCACAAGAATCGCTTTTGGCCATGACCGCACTGTCCTGCCGAGAGGCCTTGCCCATGTCCTCGGTAATGCCAGAGCATATACTCCAGGCCAATCTGGTGGAACGCATGACCGGTGCTTCCATACTTCGCCGTTGACAGTTATTTCAGTTTCGTATGGAGTGTTCTCCTCGAGAGCAAGGCTGAGGCTGCTGGTTGCACCGCAAGCATGGCGCCGTGCTGTCGAAAACTGGTCAAGCGAGAGGCTTGGATCCATCGAAGCCCCTATACTTCAGGCCAATGGATTTGCAGAACGTCTCCATAGAACGATCCCTCCAGAAAGGCACGGGCCCATGCGCGCGTTGCGCCTTTCTGCCACTTCTGCTTACCTCACAAACCGCCACCGCAGCGCCTCCTCACTCTAGCCATCGCGACTCTGCCATAGGCCACGTCTCGCGCTTCGATTTTCTCGATGTGTTCTATCGTTCGTTATTGCAGGGCGGCGAACGCTTGAAGCCCTTCCTGCAAGGGCTCCCCATATTCTTATTGGTTTCGGCTATGCGCAAATGGACGGAATGGAACTGGGACACTTGCATCAACTCGCTGGGTCTCATTCTTCGCTCTTTGTTCCATCCGTCATCACCACCACGTCCACGTCCTGTCCCTGTTCTACAAAGTTTTACGCTTTTGCGAACGCTCTACTCCCGGGAATACCGGGCCGTCCGCCAAAAACGGCGGCATGAGCCAGCGCAAAAGGAGCAGGGAGCAGCACTAATAGAAACAGGCTGGATGCCATCGAGCCAGCTTCCGTGACACCGTCCCCTGCCGACCACGTACCTCTGTCCGTCCTCTTGTACTCTTGAAGGGCGCCTTATCACCCCCAGCAGCAAGGTATTTCCATGACGATTCATTTCATTTGCGACTATTTTACACATGGTACAACACATTTTTAGATGTAGTTTATACGCCCAGATATAGATTTGATTTGAAGAAAAGTGATGAATCGCTACATTTGGCCAACTTTTAGCAGGCCAGGCGTGCCGGTTCTAGTCGGGGCAGGAGCCGAACGGCTGGTTCCGAGAAGGTGAACGCAGGTGCGGCATTTGTCACCACTCGAGGCCGAACGAAAGTCGGCCATGAAAGTGTCCTTTCAACACCGCTTGCTTTGATATTTGCGATACAGGGCTACAGTATTTATGACGCTTTCCTCTTGCCGATGTCGTTTCATCACTCCTTCGGAATGTCCTTGTCGCACATGCCACCCGGGCCATCATGATCTCAGGCAAGTCTACCTATCATCTGTCGTCCTTGACTATCCCCGCTAATGACCTCGTTATTGATGGCTTTATTTCCAAACTATTTTCGCCTCAGGACGCAACATAAGCTCTTACTCGGAACGCCCCACATATCATATTTCGTGCGCACAAGGGATGCGGTATAATCAGGCGCAATGTACCGTCGCCACCGCCAGGGGTTCCGAGCCAGCATTTGTTCCTGGACGCTAGATTTCAACGCCAAGTTGGCGCAAGGCACTGTTTTTACCGCAGCAACGATGGACCCCAGCTGACAAAGTCGCCGCCACGTCGAGGAAGCCACGCTTCAACTTTTCATCTTCTTCGTTCACCTGAACGTGGTCCCAGAAGCCTCTGAAGAATCGCTGGATATCCTTATCAACACCGCGGTCTCCCAATGGCATTACAGCAGGCCTAGAGCGTGGCGTTTCCTGAGACAACAGACCATTTTAGTTGGGCCGGACGTGGGTAGTGGTAGTCAAAGGTGCGTGCCATTTCCCAAGTCGGCCTCTTCGACATCAGGTGCAGGGAACTTGCGTCGTGATGCCTTTGAGCCTTCTGTTCACTAGGACGACGACCTTTTATACCAGGATTTGAAATCAGTAAGCCGATGCTTTGATATAGTTTTCCCTGAAGTTCTCACCAGCTTTACACTTTTATTCCCAAATCGTGTGGCCAACTAGGACGAAATTGTGCCTACGCCGTCTGTGAATTAGGCCGCTGTTCCTCACACCAGTCGCGGCGAAGGGTTGTGCGATTCTTTCCGAAAGCTTGCTTTGCGTCGGCAGAAGCTCTGAGAAAATGCCGAGCGCTGAAGGGCAATTTTGTCATTTCCAGACGCTCTGTGCGATGGTACGTACATCAATGTACTTGCTTCTTCAACGCAGCCGAAGCTCATCATTCCCACAGTACTTACGCAGATTGTCTACGCCTTGCTCGAGGCGACTTGAAAAGGTAGTTGTTGGGTGACTGGGTGCCACGAATTCTCACGATTCTCTAACGACACATACGACATCTGCTACTGTATTCCCTCCAACCCCTTTGCCCTTCCCTTTGTCCGCTTCTCAACTGGATACGGACAGCAACGATCACAACGGCTCCCAACCTCCCGCATCAGTCCATGACTCCATACTCACGTACTCACAGCTCGGATTTCTCTCTCCCGTTTTCCCAGGCGCCCGATTTCTGGTGCCGCCTGCACTGCCATGGACACCCCTTGACGGTAACCATAATATTGCGTCCCCGTCGCCGCCATATCCGCGGGGCACTACCGCTTTCGAGCACCGGCGCTCCGCGATGCTTCTTTCGCGGGCATGGCTCGCCGAGGCAGGACCACACCTTTCCTCACGACACCCGCAAGTCAGCCATGAGGGCACGTACCCCAGCTGGTCGCCGTCTTCGCCGCCTTTGCCGTTTTTCGGTGTGAGAGCGGGGGCAGCTGGGTGTGCGACACTTTGTTGTCCTCTGCAGCCACAACATGAAGGCCTCGGGCTCTGTGCGAATTTCAGAGGTGGCTTGGGGCGACGGCGGAAGGTGTGTTTCTATTTCGGGTGCTGTCGGGCTGATGGGGTTTTCCGGTGCAGCCAAGTATCTTCTCGGGCGGGTGACTCGGACGATGTGCGGCGGCGGCGTTCGCTCTCCTGACCTCGAAAGGCCCTTTCGACTTACGTACGACCTCCCGTTTTTGGGCCTGCGAAGGAGCAGCAGCGCTGATCGAAACAACGTTGCTGCCCAAGCTGCATGCCATCCAGCCACCTTCTAAGACGTCGCCCCCTGCCGCGCCCCACGCCGCCGGAGAGTGTGGTCTCCATCCGTCCACTGGTGCTCTTGAGTTCAGCATCCCAGGGACGACATCCACATACATTCGAGCCCTCCCCGTCTGGCTGAGATCGGTGGTCTCACTGAGGCGGTCCATCATGGGCATGTTCACGCAGCAGGCTGCTGCCTTGCCACCCCTAGCAGCAAGGTATTTCCTGACACGATTCATTTGGTTTTTGACAATTTTACACGTGGTTCAACATTGTTATATGTGCTATTCACATTTATACACCCAGAATATACGTTTTATTTCAAGAAAAGTGATGGTGTGAAGCACGCGCGATGTGGGGAGGCGTAGCCCAACCGGTTCTAGCCGGGTGTGGAGCCGAACGGCTGGTTCCGATCTATGACCGCAAGGCGAGCGCAGATGCGGCATTCGTCACTACCTACCCCATGGTCCCTCAGCAGCTCTCTGAACAATCGTTGGAAAGGTACATATTAACCCTCACCCTTTGAAGCTCATGAACGTATCCTTCTCAACACCGCGGTCTTCCAATTCCATGCCGGCAGGCCTAGAACGCGGCGTTTTCTGAGCGAAGACTGGACAGGATTCGGGTGGTCAAAGGTGCGTGCCTCTTCGAAATCACGCGCAGGGAACCGGCCTCAGCACCGCCGCCAGCCTTGCAAGTTCTGCCGACTGGTTCTTTCTTCCGCACGCGCCCGACAGCCTGCGACTTCTGCGCGCTCCGCGATTGCACCGTGGCGAAAGACTACGTCGAGTCCGGCCGCACCACCACCGTCGTGCCAAATTCCATACGACGGCTCTCGACGAGGACTCCGGCCTAGCATCGATTCTTAGCTGGCCGCACCGCGCCCGCCCGAACCAGTACCCACACAAACTCGCGTTGTGTGCGAGAGCCGCCACCTCACGTTGAACCTCGTAACCTTCCAGTGGAGTCCGCGCCTTACAGATCAGGGAAGTATCCACCACAGCCGAAGAAGAGGAGAAAGAGCAAGTTCCCCACGACGTTTTTGCCGCCGAGGCTCACAAAGTCCCTGAATTGGCGACCCCACCTCATCCATTTCCAAGACCGAATCCACCAGCGCCGGCACCGTGCGACCAAGTTCGCCGCCGGGGCGTAAACGAGCACTCCGACGCGTCATACCGCTCCCGCTGGCCCCCAGTCCAAGCTCGATCTCTACGGTCTACTCCGCGTGCTTCATGCGCAGCGCCTCTACCTGGTTGGTGCCCGCAACCTCGAACTAGTAGTCGAAGTCCACGCCAGCTACATCAAAGGTATGCTCAGTAAGGTCGATATCCAGCCGAACGCCACCATCCTCCCTCTAGACTTGAAGCTTGTCCACGCCCCCGCCAACAAATAACGTGGCCCAGACGGGCTCAAAAAAGTCGCGAACCAGAGACTGGGTCGACCACGCACACTCCCTCGGGGTTTGGGTGCTGAACTGGCTCGACGCCTTCTCCACTGACACATCACATCTCGCGCAGCCGCTCTCACACTCTCACTCGGAACCGAAATCGACGATACGGACGTGGACTCTACTCAAACTGCTCGAGCTCGTCGCGACGGCCGCCTTTCCGCGCGATACCACGCTGGCGAGTACGTTCCCACCGACGCCTCAGCGCCCATCTCCGTCCTCGATTCGGACGTCGCTCGCGCACCCACAGTTTGAACTATCAAGGAAGACGACACCAAGGCACGCCAGATCGATGACTCGATGCAACTTGCCGTGATCTCCAAGGAGTCAGCCAAGCGACCCCAAGCCCGAACACACCCACCGATCTCCGGGACGACCGTGGGAGTCGAAAGGACCACCGGTGACGAGAGCAACGGTGAGGGAAGGGTTCCGCTCCCTTCTATACTGACGTCGACCAACATGCGCGCACAAGCAACAGCAACAGCAACAACGGCCTCTTTTCTCGCGCTCTCCGACGCGCGGCATCAACGACATCAGGGAAGACGGAAGGTATAAACAACAATAACATCGAAAACAGTACCGACTACGCCAACAACAACTACCCTTCGACTTGCTCCGACTTCGACGACGGCGATGACGACTCCGCGCCGATCAAGTTCTCGATAAGGCGAACAAGGCGGATGAAGACATGGAGGGAATCCGCCTCTATTTTCTCTCTCGGTGCGCTCCCTCCGAGTTATCAGGCGATGTGCTCACACGTTTCCTTAGCAGTGCGCGCCGTTTCGTTTTCGCAGGTGGACGACTCTGGCGACGTCAAGTCGACGGCCGACACCAACTATACGCCCGCCAATCCCGCCTCTACGCCCTCGTCCGCGACGCGCACGACGGAGCTGGGCACAAGGGATTCTAGTCCACGCGCCGCACCCTCGAAACCGATGTCAAAAGTGGTACATAAAGACTTGCCGCCTGTCAAATCTGCCAAATGACGCAAGTTCGCCTTCCGCTCACCGTCGACACTCCCGTGGCGCTATTCAGCAAAGTCTACATTGATGCCATGTTGATGCCGTTCACGGGAGGGTACAGGTATGTCGTTCAAGCATGGTGCTCACTTACAACTTGGCCAGAGCGGCACGCGCTTCGCGTGGAGACAGACCGCACTATAGGCATGTTTATCCTCGAAGTGATATTGTGCAGGTGGGGAGTAGTAGGGGAGATAGTCACGGAAAATGGCACAGCATACGTCGCGGCGCTCGACTGGCTCTCGCACAGGTATGGAATCTGACACATCCGCATCTCAGCGTACAACTCTAGGGCGAATGGCATCGTTGAGCAGCAGCACCGAACCACCCGCGGCTCACTCGTCAAGGCGTGCGAGGGTGACTCACCTAGGTCTGTCTTCTGTGCCGAGCGCACCAAACGCGCAAGTCCACCGGCCATGCGGGACCATCCGCCGAGCGTGGACACGAGCCAGCGCCAAGGGAGCAGCAGCACTCGCGCCACCAGAGAGTGTCCGCCCACTGGCACTCTTGGGTTCAGAACCCCAGGGACGACGTCCAAATTTCCCTCCGACGTACATTCGAGTCCTACTCGTCGCGTGGAGGCAGGCTGGGACTCTGAGGTCCCGGCTGAGGCGCGAAGCAAGAATCCAACGTGTCCCTTCAAAGCCGGTCCCTCCCGGGCATGGTCACGCAGCAGGCCGCTGCCTTGCCACCCCCAACAACGAGGTATTTCCTGACAAGATTCATTTTATTTTTGACAATTTTACACGTGGTTTGACACTGTTATATGTGCTATTCACATTCATATAGACCCAGAATATATGTTTGATTTCGGTGTGAAGCACCCTTGATGCGAGGAGGGTGGACAAACGAGGCCAGGCTTGGCCCAACCGGTTCTACTAATAGCCGGGTGTGGACCCCAACGGCTGGTTCCGAGCCTATGACGAGCGCAGATGCAGCATTTTGTCACTTCCATGGTTCCTCGGCAGCTCTCTGAACAATCGGTGGAAAGGTACCGTTTCACAGACGCGGTGCCTTCGCCAGGTGGAATCCCATCGTCGTCTCTTGTACCCCTCAAGTCTTCTCCTCATTTCTACCCTTGACCACCATTCCACTGATGCCTGAAACCATAATGTTTTGCTTCTCATCGAGCAGTACTGACGCTCTTGTAGAGGCATCGGATTCGGTCGTCGCGATGCCTAGATTAAGCCGCGGTTCAGGGTGCGTGCGAGCGCGCAGTCGTCTGCGCCTGACACGCGCGGACATGGGTCTCTGGGCCGACGGCAACATGCTCCAACACGATGGAGCCTCGCGAATTCGAGTCTGCAGGGATGTCCCATCCTTCATCGTCGACGCCGCCACTGACATCATCAACAACAATTTGTGCACAATCCGGCGGCGTCAACTTGAGCGACAGCAGCATCCACCTCATCCGCAGCAGCCATGACGGACGCACCAACAGCAACACCAAGCGCAGCGACGACGGCGATGCCACCAACTACCACTGCAGCACCTCAGCAGCGACTACTGCGCATACGACCCCGGCAGCTTCAGCAAGAGCGGCAATCGCAAGCTTGTATACGATCCAGGCGATGACGGCTCTAATACCCAACGCAACTCAACGCGCGATGACGGCAACGGCAGCGGCGGCAACGGCAACAGCAGATTCTTTTCGCTGCTACTTCCTCCCTCGGCCCGCTTCTTCTGACGTATCAAGTCTACTCACTCGTTAGCACAGCGTGCCGCTTCCTTATTGCTTACGGACGACTTTGGTAACGACAGAATAGTGGCCGACATCTGCGAGCACCCTCCCTCCCTTTGGAATTGACACCAGTGACTGACCTCGTTCCTGGCAATACCGGTACTGGTGTCCGGCGACTGTCGACCTATCGACCAGTGGACATCCAAGTACAAGGACGCGCGAACAAACACGCGAACAAACACATGAACGAACGCGCGAACGAGATCAGCGCACAAATTGGTCCTATATGTGTCCCTTTTTGTCTTCAATACAGCGTCTACCTTTTCTCCTCCGGTCGGGCCATCCCACCACGATCTGGTTATCATTTTCACTCTTAAAGTGCGCGTATGACAACGCACAATTGATGCCAGCCAGTAACTTTGCATTCTCATCCTCCACCTCTGCAAACCCGGCGCCATCGCGCAGTTGTTTACTTTTACACCCGTGGCTCCGAGTGCTCGGTTCTTTGTGTTTTTTTCTCTTTTCACCCGACTTGGATGTCTTCTGCTCAGGCACCCGTTTGCCAACAACGTAGTGAAAGAGTTGGAAATAAATGTCTATTAACATGATGCGTGCCGCAGCGCGATCAGCTTCAGACGTGGACAGGAAGATCTGATCGAACATGATAAACTAACTCTCTCCAATGGGAAAGAGGGTGAGTTTAAGCACATGCAGCAGTATCCATGGTGTTCATAGCAAAAGATAGAGGTGCAATCAAGGTGATGCAAAGAAAACTTGAAGCAAAGGCAATCTCTGATGCGAAAAGGAAAAAGTGGGAGGCAGTGAGGCTGAGGGAGTTGTGGGCGATGCATGCAATATAAATGAATGTCATGTCGAGTGGACGTGGTGGGCACAGCTAAGGAGCTAAACTAGAAAGGTATCATACGGGTCGTTAGTGGGAGGAAAGAGGAACTAAGGTAGAGCGCACAGCTGTGGCCTGTTGGCGGCTGTCTCTTAAGCAGTGCTGGTTGATTGGAAGAGAATGGTGAACGCGGCGAAGGGGTATAGCAGGATGCTGAGGCGATGCGATGGGTACATAAGGAGGAAAAGAACGAAGAACGCTCGCATGCCTTCGATGGGGGCAATGCGGCGACAATGGCTGTTGAAAGACGGGTAGGTGGTAGGTGCCGCCGCCGCTTGGGCTTTGACATGCGTCAAGCGCCTAGGAACGCATAAAACATGACACGAGGGCTCACAGTAAGGCAATCTTTCGCGCAGAGGTCTTGCGCGCAGCGAACACCCTGACAAGCCCACAGCGTCAGCATGCGCACTTTGACGCGACACGGGTATTACGCAGCTTGGGTATGGTCCCGGCTCTCTCATGGATGACTTGCATCTGCGGTGAGGTGAGGGCCTCGATGCGTGGTCCTGCCTCGGCGAGCCATGCCTACAACGGAAGTATCACGGAGCGCCAGGGCTCGGAAGCGGTACTGCTGAACGGATATCGTGAATCGGCGGGAGTGGCGGTGACGGGGATGCGTTATTATGGTCATCGCATCCAGCAAGACACAGGTCCTGTTCTCTGGCGGTTCACCCACTGCATAAATTCTCTGTACTGTGGGAATGATGAGCTTCGGCTGTATCGAAGAAGGAAGTACATGTGATGTACATACCATCGCCAGCTGAGGGTGGACCAACTGAGCTTTCTGAAAATGACTTCAGGTATATCGGTGCCTCATTCGCGGAATCTTGCACGCAACTTGGATCGTAAGCGTGGGGAGGTAGCATGCCGGCAAGACAACGTAAAAATGTACCGTAGTTAGTACCAGGTTTTAATGTATACGCATCGTCCTCAACGACACCCTGGTTGATATGCGCTCTACCCTCGTCCGCAACACCTAGTACGAGCTGGTAACTCTTGGGTACGGGGATTCGGGTCTTAAACTTGACCGCGCGAAGAGAATGCTGTATAGAAAAACGAAGGAGGCGTTCAAAGAAGGCGCTATTGATGACCTTCTTGTCAATGCCGTCCTTCTAATCAGGCCCAAGCTCGAGGAGTTGTACAAGAGTGAAAACTGGGTGATATTTGTCACCTTGGTGGTGTCGACGGGACAGGGTTCCTCCGAGAGCGGGTTGAAGGGATCTTGTGCCACGGATTCGAAATCGGTGGGTGGTCGTTTGGACCCGGTGGATATTCGACACATCACGGTCACGGCCATAATCTCTGTCCTTGCCTCTGTCCCTTTCTCTGTCTCTGTCGCCTGGACCTCTGTCGCGCGCTCTGTCTCACGGTGACGGCGGCCTTTCCATGCGGAAATGACTATAAACACACCTTTTGCTCGTTGACAAACTTGCTAAACGCCGCACGACGTCCCTCATCATCCAGGGCCTTGAATTCGGCAAGGTGCTCAATGAGCAGTGCAGTCCGCAACCATCTGAGCCTACGTGATGTATGGCCGCACGAAACACATACCTCCTCGTAGCTAAGGTTGACGTCAAGGGGCTCGGGCAGATTTTTCACCGCACAGCGCAGTCATCTTGTATATGTCGTTCTGTGCGACGATGAGGGTAAATACGTGGCTGTGGAACACATTTGGTCGTCGTTCGTCGATTTCTAGAAGCGTCTGCGGATGCCAAGCAAGCTTGCGGCAAGGACTGGGCAAGACTTCACCGCAACCAACCACCACGTGAAGCTCTGGCGCGACTAGTGGGAGGGACAGCCCGACTTATGCCCCGAGAAGTAATAATCACGGTTTCGTCCAAGTTGGCCAACATGATTTGGGAAAAGCTGGTGAGAACCTCAGGAAAAACGGTGTCAAAGCATCGGCATACTGATTTCGTTTCCTCGAATACAAGGGTGTCGTCGTTGTGGACAGCAAGCTCAAAGGCATCAAGGTGCGCTTGCAACCGCCACAGCGCAAGATGCCTGTGCCTGATGTCGAAGAGGCCGACTTGGAAATTGCATGCACCTTTGACTACTCAAATCCGGTCCAACTGATAGGGTTCGTAGTAGTGTCCATAGGGCTTCAAAAGGCGAGCCAGCGAAGGTTAATATATTTCGAGGCTGATGAGGGACCACGATCCGTGCGGTGCGGTGCGGTGCGGTGCGGTGCGGTCAGAGTTGGGACGACGTGAACTGAGCTGAGTTTGAATTTGACTGTGACCGGTGTGACCAGTCGACTTGTGACTTGACTCATTTTCTACGGGTTATCGGGTTATCTCTGCGTTCACCTGCAGTACGCATATGCGTTCGGAGATGAGCTCCCCTCGGCATGGTGGGTCTGTGATGGGGCAAGGTACGTGCTCGCTTTGCTAGCCCTGAAGGCACTCGCGGCTCTCTCAACCGCGTCAATGAGCTCGACGCTGGCGGTGTCCTCGGTGAGGGCAGGTTTCGGCATTTGTGGTCGACAACGCTCCTGGGCGCCAACGATCGTGAGTTCAGCAACCTTGGCACCGGCACTCCAGATCGCACTGGCAAGCTCTAGACAGTCAAATGCTTGAAAACATGTATGTGCGTCTCCAACTGCTGGCTACACTTTCCCCTGTTTCGGCCAGGTCTCCAGCATACAAGTTGGGCGGCTTCACAGACGTGGTGCCTTCGCCAGGTGGAATCCCATCGTCGTCTCTTGTACACATCAAGTCTTCTCCTCGTTTCCACCATTCGGTCGTCGCGATGCCTAGATTTGGCCACGGTTCAGGGTGCGTGCGAGCGCGCAGGCCTCTGCGCCTGACACGCGCGGACATGGGTCTCTGGGCCGACGGCAACATGCTCCAACACGATGGAGCCTCGCGAATTCGAGTCGGCAGGGATGGCCCAGCCCTCATCGTCGATGCCGCCACGGACGTCATCAACAACAAGTTTGTGCACAATCCGGCTGCGTCAACTTGAGCGACAGCAGCATCCGCCTCTCATGACGGACGCATCAACAGCAACGCGAAGCGCAGCGACGACGGCGATGCCACCAACCACTTTCCGCAGCACCTCGGCAGCGACTACAACTGCGCATACAACCTCTTCGGCTTCAGCAAGAGCGGCAATCGCAAACATGTATACAATCCAGGCGATGACAGCTCTAATACCAAACGCAACCCCAACGCGTGGACGGCACCGGCAGCAACAGCAACAGCAGCCTTCTTTCCGCTGCTAATTGCTCCCTTGGCCCGCTTCTTCTGACTTATCTAGCCATGGACTCACTCCTTAGCACAGCGTGCCGCTTCCTTATTGCTTACGGACGACTTTGGCAACGACAGATTAGTGGCCGACATCTGGGAGCACTTTCCCTCCCTTGAAATTGGCGCCAGTGACCTTCCTCGTTCCTGGCAATACCGGTATCAAATGGGTTTTTAGATAAGGTCCGATTGATGTTGACTGGTGACTGGTGACCGGTGCTGTCGACCGATTGACCCGTGGACATCCTTGTGAATGGTAATTTTGTCTTAAATACACACAATTCTCCATCGTGTCTACCTTTCCTCTGGTGAGATGATCCCACCATGGTCTGCGCGTATGGAAACGCACGGTTTTACTTTGACCCCCGTGTGTCCGAGTCCTTGGCTCTTTGTGTCTTTTTCTCTGTTCACTCGACTCGGATGTCTTCTGCTCAGGCACCCGTGTGCCAACAACCTCGCGGAAGAGTTAGAAATAAGGCCTAATAAGGGTCTATTAACATGATGCGCGCCGTGGACAGGAAGATCCGATCGAACGTGATAGCTACATAATACCCAGAAGACGGCGAACGAGTAATGTAGACCCACGCTGAGCGAGACCCTGTATTTTCTTGGGCGTCGCAATCTCGTCCAACAATCGCTTCTGGTCTTCTATGGCCATGACCGCACCGTCCTTCCTCCTCAGCTGAGATATGGTGGTCGTCGCTGGTGCATATACTCCGGGCCAATCTGGTGGAACGCATGACCATGTTCGGGTGCTTCCATACTTCGCCATTGACAGTTATTTTACGGTGTGTTCTCCTTGAGAGCAAGCTGAGGCCGCTGGTTGCACCACGAGCACGGCAGCGTGCTGTCGAAACCTAGTCAACCGAGAAGCTTAGATCCGTAAACTTGTTACCAAATCGATGGATGGGATCGGTTTTCAATTGAAGCCCCTATACTTCAGCCCAATGGACGTGCAGACATCTCCATGGAACGATCATCAGTAAAACGATCCCTCGGAAAGGCACAGGCCATGCGCGCCTCACAAACCGCCTCTCTCAAATTTCCACCACCGCAGCGCATCCTCACTCTAGCCATCGCGACTCTGCCATAGGCCACAACTCGCGCTTCGCTTTTCTCGGTGTGTTTTGCGCCACGTCCTATCGGTTTCCCAATCGTTCGTTATTACAGGCCAGCGAACTCTTACTACTCTTCCTGCGAGACACTTGCGAACGCTCTACTCCCGGCAAAGCCGGGCCGTCCGCCAAACTGCGGCATGAGAGCAGCACTTGCCCTGGCTGGATGCCATCGAGCCAACTTCCGTGACACCGTCCCCCTGCCGGCCACGCACCTCCGTCCATCCTCTGGTACTCTCGAAGGGCTGCAAGATATTGTACAACGTTTTTATATGTAGTATCCACATTTATAAGATTTGGTTTGAACAAAACAAGGCCAGGCGTGCCGGTTCTAGCCGGGGGAGGAGCCGAACGGCTGGTTCCGAGTCAAGGAACGCTAGGTGCGGCATTTGTCACCAAACCTAGTATACACTCGAGGCAAAACCAAAATGTATCCCATACTTACCCGTGCGATTGCAGTCTCAGGCCATGGAAGTGTCCTCACTTTGACATTTGCCTTCAGGGCTACATTGTTCATGACGCTTTCCTCTGCCAATCATGTCGTTTCATCACTCCTTTGGAATGTCATTTGTCGCATATGCCACCCGGGCCATCTCAGGCAAGTCTACCTATCCTCTGTCGTTCCCGACTGTGCCATCTCTAACTTTCTGTGATATGAAGGTCCCTGCAGCGGTCAATGACCTCTTTATTGATAACTTTATTTCCAAAACATTTTCGCCTCAATTTCTTCGCACTCTTACTCGGAAACGCCCCACATACCATATTTTGTACGCACAAGGGATATGGTATATCAGGCGCAATGTACCGTCCCCATCACCAGGGGTTCCCGAGCCAGCATTTGTTCCTGCCGCTAGATTTCAACGCCAAGTTGATGCAAGGCGCCGTTGTACTGTGGCGACGATGGACCCCGGCTGACAAAGTCGACATTCGCCGCCACGTCGAGGAAGCCACGCTCCAACTTCCCAACTTCTTCGTTCATCTGAACGTGGTCCCCAGCAGCCTCTCTGAACAACCGCTGGAAAGGTATTTGGAGCTCATGAACGTATCCTTATCAACTCCGCGGTCTCCCAATGCCATTACAGCAGGCCTAGAGCATGGCGTTTCCTGATACAACGAACCCTTTTAGTTGGACCGGATATGGGTAATGGTAGTCAAAGGTGCGTGCAATTTTCAACTCGGCCTCTTCGACAAAGTGCAGGGAACTTGCGTCGTGATGCCCTTGGCCTGCTGTCCACAAGGACGACAACTTTGTATCCCAGGAAATGAAGTCAGTACGCCGATGCTTTGATATCGCTTTCCCTCAAGTTCTCACCAGCTTTACACTAAATCATGTCGGCCAACTAGGACGGAATTGTGCCTACGCCGTCTGTGAATTAGGCCCAAGTCACACTAGTTGCGGCGAAGGTTGGTGCGATTCTTGCAAAAATACTTGCTTTGCAACGGCAGAATATTTGAGAAATTGCCGAGCGCTGAAGGGCAATTGTGTAGAAGCTCGGTGGTCCATCCTGGCGATGGTACGTCCATCAACGTACTTGCTTTTTCAACGCAGCCGGAGCTCATCATTCCCACAGTACAGTGGACGAACCGCCGGAGGACAAAGATCTACTTCTTACGGATTGTCATATGCCTTGCTTGAGCCGACTTGGGTGGGTAGCTGCTGAGTGAGTGGATGCCACAATGCCCGCGATTCTCTAACGACACATACGACATCTATCATTCCCTCCAACCTCTCTGCCCTAACCTTTGTCCGTTTCTCAACTGGATACGAACACCTCTCGCATCAGTCCATGACTCCATAATCACGTACTCACAGCACGGATTCTCTCTCCCGTCTTCCCAGGAGCCAGATTTCCGGCGCTGCCTGCGCTGCCTGCGCCGCCATGGACACCCCTCGGCGGTAACCATAATAACGCGTCCCCGTCGCCGCCACTCCCGCGCAGACTCGCCATATCCATGCGACACTACCGCTTTCGAGCCCCGGCGCTGCGCGATACTTTCTCCGCGGCCATGCTTTCGTTGTGATATCTGCAACCAGGATTTAGGGCCATTATTGGGGTGAGTGTCTCAACGGTCCTCAGTGGCAGATAACTTATCCCATACTCCGTACGTTTTGCTTTAGCAGTAATCGTCGCTTATATCGATATCCATGTCGTTAGCCTTCCGGCTCAAGTCGGCCAGGTTTAGGATCCAGAGTATCCTTCCAGTGACCCTAGCCACGGGACGCGGAAAATGGCGATGATAGCGTCGAGGACATCTACGACTCTATCATCGAATACATCCACGGCGACGTTGTGGTATGCCTCGTTTCGTGCCTCTAACCTTGTGTTCACGTCTTTGCGGAGCAGCTGTACGCCCACTATGTGCGTGAGATGCGGTACATCTGTATGAAACGTACGCTGGTCGACGCGCCAGATGTACGCCTGACGGAGGAGGCTGTGGTGGGAACGCCAACCGATTGCAGCCTTCCCAATTCAGCCACGAATCGGGCCCGCCACAGGACCACCTTGAACTCCTCGCCGTGCCAAGTGTTGCGATGTCCTCATCAGAAGACCTCTGGAGGATGGCCACAATAGGGGTAGGATCGACTTGCTCGAGTTCTACAAGCAACCCAATATCGGGATACAAGTCCGCCGTCGAAACTCTTTCAAGCACATGCTGTCCAAGCGCCATGGACGTCGTCGTCGGGTTCACCCCACGAGCTTGCCACCACCCTTGGTCGCGCGGGAATAGGTCAGCGCTCATCTTCCTCCTCCTCGTATCGCCGTCCCATCGCGTCGGAGTCCTCCTGTAACCCCTTTGTCTCTCTCTTTCAACCGCCACCGACAGTTGGTGGCTGTGCGCAGATTGAGTCCCGTCTTATCCTACCAACGAACCGTACGATACATATTTTTCCTAGTTGCGCCCATCACGCTCGCTTACCCCACATCGTGGTGAATTTCGACATCTCCCCAGGGATGGCCTTCAAGATGGCTGACGGGTATTCCTCGTCCGAAATGGAGATTGACTCTTACAGCTGAGTGTTCCTCGTGCTTGACATGGATCTGCACTGGTGCTGGAGCAACGCATATCTGACAAGTGTCCACCTATGTGTACTGGCTCTTCACGCTGAACTCATTTTTGACTTTAGACCAGCGTCGTTCAGCGACAGTCGCGATGTTCTTCAAGCACACAGACGTTGTGAGAGCAATCGCGCCGAGTAAGTACAGGCATGATGTCGTACCTCAGTCCTGATGCGTGCCTTTGGTGCCCAGAACTGAGAGGACCAAGAGAGCGTCCTAAATACTGTAGACTACGTAGGTCTAGCAGCCCAATAAACTTTTTTTTTTTTCTTTTCATGGCCAGGCCTTTTTCTTTTTGAATCTACGTTTATTAACGCACGACATGTAAGTATAAAGATGCAACAAAGTCTTGTTGGTACTACAACAAGTTGTGTATAATTGCGTAATGTATCACCTCGTGTTCGGGCGCGACTTGCGCGGTTGGACCACACCCTTCACTCGTCTTCGAGATCCGTCGTTGGCCGTTGGGTAAGTGGATTCGATTGTCGAATATGGTGGCGTGCGGTCAGTATCGACGTATTCGCTATGCTGCGCTCGCGAACTGGTAGGGTGTAAAAAGTTGCATCTCGATGGGCACGTACGGAAGAACGAGGTGGCGGAACTTGCGTCGGAGCAGGTGCAGAAGTGTCACGGTGTGCGCTGCAAGACTGCGGTGCTGGTGCGGGTTCGAACGGTACCCCGGCTTGGAGAGCTCTCTGGTAATGTCAGGGAAGCGACGCGAGCAGCGCGCGTGCAAAGTAGCATATTCAGTGTACCGTACCGAAAACTCCTAAGGGCTCGATCTTCCTTGTTGCGCGAGCTGTCCTTGAAGCGCATGGTTCGGGGGTTTCGATGCGTGGTATCGACACCTTGAGCGTTCGTAGTTGGATTCGGAACATCGTTCAGATCTTGTCGCTCCAAGGAAGGAGACTCGCATGCCCGATTGTGCCCGGGAGCGCGCTCGTCGCGTTCGTGGCGCCCTGTTGTGTGCGGTCGGACTCTTGGCGTTGAGGGAGCGGCTCCTGGAAGAAAAAGACGTCGTCACCCTCGCGGTCTTAGAGTCGAACACGCTTTCCGCTGGGCATATCGGGCTTCTTGGCGACGAGTTGTTTCTTCTCAGTCGTCGGGGTGGAATCCGCACCAGAAGGCGGCGTTGCGTTCACCTGGGGTTAGTCGGCCGGCATCGAGGAGAGGCTTACTTTGTCTACAAAACGACCTTGCAGGCTGGGGTCGACGTATCCACCGCACAGTTCGCGGCAGAGGTCATCCCAGTCGCGATTGATGAAGCCTTCGAGGGACCTCCAGATGTCGCGCTGTGAAGGATCGACGTACCGGATAACTGTCTCTACCTTTTGTCTTCTGGTGGGCCCGTGGTGTGACCGTTGCCTAGCTCTTTGTATTCGGGCAAGTACTCTTCTATCGGGTCTTGGATGTCACCCAGAGAAGAAGGGATGCGAGGTTGGATAGTACAGATGGCACCGCGGCTAGGCCTGTGGTTTGAGTGTGGGACATGGCGGCGGGGAGGCTCTGAAATGAGGCGAGACACAGGCGGGCAGAAGGCAGGGACGGGATTGGAGGACAGGAAGAGTGGACAAACAAATTTGGCGTGAGGACTGGGGCACGAGCTGCTCCTCATCGTTGTCAGCGAGTACGCTTTGGACCAGAGCGGTGTTAAAGGGACGGGTTGGCAGAGACCCAGGTGTGCTGAAGTCCGGACGAGGAAGGGGTGAGTTGGAGGTGAAATGGGGCGGGCGGATAGGACTGGGCGTGGCAGGTGGCGTAGCGGACGCGTCCTGCTCTGGAAAGACGGATGCTTGCAGGGGGCATAGGAGTCGGCCACAGGGTGTAGATGTCGACTAGGCTTGCGCGCAACGTCAACCGCCACCACGGCGGCAGACCATTGTCACGGAACTAGGGGTATTCGGGAGTGGCAGCCCTCCGACACACAGTCCGCACGGGCACCGGCGGAGACGCAGATTTGACTTTTGACATCGCTTCTCACGACTGTCACATGTGGCGTGTGTGCTAATTTGTACGTTCGCGGTGCCACATGTAGCGCCAATGAGTTCGACGCTGGCGGTGTCCTCGGTGGGGACAGGTTTCGGCGTTTGAGGCCGACAACGCTCCCCATGGCTCGTGGACGTCAACGATCGTGAGTTGGGCAGCCTGGACACCGGCACTC
>Ga0193712_1000011_pt1 | contig 38675 bp, 63 predicted proteins | sample H3a1metaG_FD_143053 | JGI IMG/M metagenome (GOLD analysis project Ga0193712, IMG submission 143053) | Soil microbial communities from a riparian zone of the East river system, Colorado, United States - H3a1 | ecosystem: Environmental > Terrestrial > Soil > Riparian zone | place: USA: East River... | reverse complement strand
TCGTATTGTGCAGATCCTCCACCACCAGCTCCATAACCTGTTCCTGCTTCTCCAGGAGTTGTAAATATCGTATTCGGAACGGGCACACCACCAGTTCCTAAAGGAGAAGTTCCCCCAAATGAACCTTGAGCATAATTCCCAAATACTCCAACAGGATTAGAGCTTCTTCCTCCATTGACCAGAGCCAAAATAGTTCCTGTACCGGATGTTATTGTTCCTCCAGCAACACCACTAGTTGGAATATTTACTGTACCAGCTGCACTTCCAATTGCTGTCCCAGTTCCACCACCCACAGTCCATGCAGCTGTTGTGGCTAGAGTGGTATTTCCACCGTTTCCGCCAGCTGATGGAGTAAGAGTTCCAGCTGTACCTCCAGCCCCAACTGAGCCTGATAAGGAAGCGCCAACCTGAGCAGCAGTTAATAGAAATCTTGCGTATGCACCACCTGATCCACCAGCAGTAACAGATGTCTGCCCAGCTCCTGTTGCAGCACATCCCCCCGACCCCCCTCCGCCCCCAACCAGCTCACAAATAACATAAGCCATTCCGGCATTGGGTGTATAAGTAAATGCTCCCGAAGCAGTAAATCTTTGTGCCGTTACGGTTGCACCGCCACCAGATGCAGCTTGAGAACCAATTTCACCAGTAGATGTATCGATGGTAACTACATTAAGGTTAGAGACCACATTCCCGGCGGCGCCAATCAGAAATACGCCACCAGGTGGACCTAGTAAGGTAACCGTTGATCCTGCGTTGGTGGCACCTATTAAAGTATCATGGACGTTAGATGTGGTTCCAAAGCTACACCCACCAGTTCCGCAATTTATTACGGTAGAACTGGTTGTATTGGGTGACCCTAGGGTAACAGTTTTCTGGGCAGCTCCTGTACCGATCGCCACAGTGGTAGCGACTGCATCATTACTGATGGTTAGGAACCCAGTGCCTGTTGACACATCGAGGTGACCATCGTGGCTATTTAAATCCAAGCCACCCGTACCTGACTGAAGTATTGTATTAGATGCGCCAAAAACAGATCCAATATGGGTTGTGTGAACAGTATTGGAAAGACCCATAAATAACCCACCGGTACCACAATTGATGACAGTTTGGCTGCCTCCATTGGATGTGCCTAGGGATACTGTTTTTACTCCAGCACCTGTTGCTATATCAACAACAGTGGCTGTTGCATCATCAGATATAGAAATATGACCTGTCCCGGACGCAATAGAAAAAATACCATTGCTAGAGTTATTACTAATCCCGCCAGTACCTGATTGAACGGTAGTCGACGATGTACCACTCACCGAACCTAAGGTCGTCTGATGATTGGTAGCATTAGTACCGAGGTTTAGCGCCCCGGTACCGTTAGAGGTTACATCAAGTGTCCCGTTAACATTGGTAACATTGATGGTGTTAGCTGCCAAGTGGATATTATCCACATCAAATGGCGAGCTCTTGTTGTCTAAACCGTTATTCGTTGTCATTATACCACCGTAATGTTACCAGATTTCTACGCAAACTCAGTGAAGATCGCTGCACCGTTTCTTCCATTGACCCCAGCAGAACTAGTTGCACCAGATGCCACAGATCCACCGCCACCAGCTCCATACCCTGATCCAGTTAGACCCGAGTCTGCACTTCCGGCTGTTACTGCACCACCACCGCCACCAAATCCTAGAGAATTATGTCCTGCTGTGCCTCCAATTGCGAAAGTTGTAGCATTTCCAAAACCTGGTGAACCGCTACCTCCAGGTTGGTTAACTAAAAGAATCCCAGTTCCAACAGTATTAGCCGGTGCGTTATTGCCTCCCACACCAAAGGTATTAGCGCCTGCTGAGCTAGCACCACCGCTCAAATTTCCGCCAGTAACAGTCCAAGGAGCTGCTGTTGCTAAAGTGGTATCCCCACCAGCAGTTCCATTAGTAGGAGCAGCAGTTCCACCAGCACCAGGAGCACCTACTGACCCAGAAAGGGAAGCACCCACTTGGGCTGCCGTTAAAATGAATCTTGCATAAGAACCACCACCACCACCTCCTGAGACGGCGACCTGTGCAGCCGAGCTAGAAACACCACCAGAACCACCACCGCCCCCAACTAATTCGACGACAATATACTTCGTATTAGCTGTTGGTGTGTAAGTGAAAGCTCCTGATGCAGTGAATAACTGACCAGTTACTACCACTGAGGTACTCGATGATGCTTGAGATCCAATCTGACCGCTAACAGTATTAATAGTAACCACGTTAAGGTTGGAAACCACAGTACCTGCTACGCCTGTAAATGTTACTCCACCAGCTGGAGCTTGCACAATTGTCTCTGCACCCGCTGTGGTAGATCCCAAAGTAGTTGCATGGGCGTTGGCTGAAGTACCTACGTCACATCCAGCAGTTCCGCAATCAATCGTAGTATTAGATCCACCTGTGGTAGATCCCAAAGTAGTTACATGTACGTTAGCTGAAGTACCTAAGTTACATCCCCCAGTCCCGCAAGCAATCGAAGTAGTTGAGTTACCTGTGGCTGATCCGACTAGAGTTGTGTGTGCGTTTGCTGTATTACCGAAAGAAGCACCACCAGTACCACAATTTACAGTAGTCGAGCTGGTTGTGTTGGAAGAACCGACAGTAACCGTTTTTACGCCAGCCCCTGTACCAAAAGAAGCCGTTGAAGCAGTTGCATCATTAGCGATTGTAAGCAACCCTGTTCCAGAAGAGATATTGAAAGGACCGTTGTTAGAGTTATTGCTAATACCTACAGATCCAGACTGGATTGTTGTACCTGAAGTAGTGTTAGTTGAACCCAAAATTAGAGTTTTTGCTCCAGCGCCTGTAGCAATCTGCACTGTATTAGCTGTCGCATCCCTAGATATACCGACAGATCCTGTACCAGTAAAGATATCGAAAGGACCGTTAGTAAGTGAAAGAGAACTATCGTTAGCACTAATTGATAAACTTCCACCAGTAGTTAACGTTAATGCCCCTGTACCTGATTGAACAGTTGTGGCAGCTGCACCAGTAACCGAACCCATAGTTGTCTGGTGGGCAGTAGCATTAGTTCCAAGGCTAAGTGTCCCTGTACCCGCAGAATTAACATTAAGCGTTCCGTTAGCATTGGTAGCATTGATGGTGTTAGCAGCTAAGTGAATGTTGTCCACGTCAAAAGGTGAACTCTTATTGTCTAAACTGTTATTTGTTGTCATTCTATCCCCATAATGTTACTAAACAACGGTAATATTTCCCGTGATCTTTGTGGCTACCCAGCGAGCGTTCGCAGTCTGACAGACTAAAGTAAGGCAATTACCTTGTGCAGTTGAGGTAAGCGATCCACCAGCACCAGCAGTAGTTTGTTGATTACCGATTCTGACTTGATTACCAGCGTTCTGAGCGATTGACCAAGATGTAGATCCGTCAAGGGCCACTTCGATAGTTGCTCCTACCGCAGATACCGCAGGAAGAGTCAATACTAGAGCGCCACCAGCTGTACAGAAGTATCCGTTGGAAGCTGCTAAAGCCTGTGAAGCACCGATTGCTTGCCAAGTGAAGGAAGAACCTCCAGATGCGTTGATAGTTACTGTACTACCAGTTGCACTGGTTGTTACGTTAGTTCCACCAATAATGGTTAGAGCGTTAGCAGCAGGAACTGCAGAGCCTGAATCAGATGCAAATGACAATGGAACGGAAGCATCCACATTAAAAGTAACGGTATTTGTTCCGTTACCAACACTGGAAAGGCCTGTTCCACCAAGTAAGTTAATTGGAGTTGTTCCCGCAACGGTGGAACCAGTATCCCCGTTGAAAACAATCGATCCACCACCGGCAGCTGCGTTGAAGGTGAGTGTATTACCTGCTCCAACGATGGAAGTCATGTTTGTGCCAGGTGCAAAAATAATGTTGCCTAGAAATGGGGCAATAGGTCCACCAGCTGATCCAGTTATAGTAGTTACACTACTGGTACTGGAAGATGGGGCCCATGAATTGGCACCATTAGAATAGTAAAGAACAGGGGGAACTACACTACGATCTACCCAGCATGTATTAGCAGGCTGTCTATCGTTGGTTGTTGGCGCTCGTTTAGCGTAAATGGTAATTGGGCGTTGGGTGGTGTCGGTGAGGTTGTCTAGTGGGTCCGAACTAACAAAATCTGCCATAAAATCTCCGTTGGAAAAAAATAATAGTTACTATTTCTTACGGAGGCGATTTCGTATTGTTACAGCCAGTGGTGGGATAGCGACTTACCCTTACGCTAAATTCCACGTTAGCAATACACGTTGATTAATGCAAGGGGTTGATGAAGTGAAGTTATCTTAATCTTTTGTAGGAGAATCCGCCTTTTTTGATGTACTGGTTCAGCGCCGCACCCAAACTTGGATTTTTTCCTTTAAACCAGGATCCAAATTTATTTTTACCATTAGTTGTTGCTGTTGCGTTACCATGGCTGAATAAATTGAATATGACATTCGGAATATCTGAGTATTCATATTCAGACCCTCCATGAAATCGTACTCTCAACTTCTTACTGGAAGGATTGAACTTAAATCCATATATATTACTTGAGTTCAATGGAGCATGAGGAATCCCATCTATAGACCCTGAGATATCCACAGGATGGTTTTGCTGCAATCTTTCGATTGTACTTGCAAGAAGAGAAGGATTTGAGAGAAGAGATTGAAGAGAAGGATCGGGAAATTCTCTTAGGTAAGAAGCAAATGCATTTGGTTGTCCCCCACTCAATTGCCAGAGTAATTGAACATTGTCGGATATAGGAGCTTCAACGCTCTGATCTTGTGCTTGATTTTCGGATATGATCTCTGAAGCATCCTGGAATATCTGAAAGATCTGCTTCATTTCTTCTTCAGACAACTCATCTGCTAAGCTTTCTGCTTGTTTCATGAGAGATTGAAGAAGATCTATCAGATCGTCCATTACCTTTTACCTTTCAAGGCTTGTAGATTTTGACCAAGTTGATTCATGCCTTGTAGAAATTGTTGTTTCCCTTGAGACATCTGTGGTGCTGATTGAGCAGGCTGTGCAGCCTGTTGTTGACCACCACCAATTAATCTCCCTAACAAGTTCTCAAACGGCTCGCCAATCTCTTGTTCGATTGTATTAACAAAGGTACGCAACTTCACTGACTTACGCGCCTTACTTGCGATTGATTGGGCATTGCCACCTGATGAAGCTTCCTGGGAAACAAATTTCATCAACTCAGGGAACTTAGAGAAGGCTGCTCCTGGGTCGTACTGTTGTTCAGGTGCAGATTCTTGTTTTTGTGGTTGTTGCTGATTCGACTGTTCAGCGCTAGGTTTACCCATAATAGATCCTAATCCTGAAATAGCAGCTCCACCAAGACCGCCTAAAGCACCTCCAGCAGCTACATTAGTGGCTGCTCCAACTAATCTCTGAGGAAACTCATTTTGTCTTTTCCTTTCAAGATTAGCAGCTTCATCCGGTCTAAGATTGGGATCTACTTTGGAATCAGAGAACCCTTTTCCCAATTCAGATTTAAGAAACCCAATAGCCGCTCCTGCGGGATACCCAAACTTTGAAGTAGCTGAAAAGAAGTTCTTAAACCGAGGATCTATCTTTTCAAGCCCTTTTTTAAGATTGTCTTCGGTCAACATCTTATCTATACCCAAAAAAGAAAGGACTCTGTTTATCATATAAAATTCCTAAAAGTATGCTAGTTTTTTTGGCTTAGTAAATGACCCATACAACATATCTCCTAGAGAAGGGAGGAAAGACAGCTCTTCTCGTTGTTGAAGTTCTCTATTCTGTCTAGGAGTTAACGGTTTCTCACTAGAGGCTACCAAATCTAAGAATCTCTGTGGATCATACCCTTTTCTAGATAGCTGTAAGGCAAAGTTCAAAAGACTGGTGTCTTCACCAATCCTATCTATAGTTTTCTGATAGGCTTTTTCATCTCCACCAGTTATCTTCCCTACAGGCTTTACATTACTAAAAAATTCAGAATCCCCTTTTGATAAAGGAAATGCAATTTCACTTGCCCCAGGTCCGCTAAGTTTCTGGTGAGCGATAAGATCGTCTCTAAACACTTCAGGAAGGCCTGCTTCCTTATAAGCATTTCTGGCAGCATGTAATTGTTTGAGCGGAGCGTTGGAAAATAGGTTAGAGTACCAAGATGTTCCCTGAGTAACCTGTTTAGCTCTGGACTTGTCAAAATCTAACATCTTCTTTGAAAATTCCCTGCCAGCTTCAGATCCAGTCATCTTCCCAGCCAAAGCAGCATTTTCAGCCTGCTCTCTAAACTTATTCAAAACTTCTCCAGTTGGATCTTTCTGAAGAACCTCTTTGGATGCAGAATCAAAGTATTTGTTCACTTCATTAATCTGTTGGGTCTGATTATCTACGTCTTTTTGATACTGAGCTTCTGCTTTTAATGGGTCATTCCCAAATCTTAGAGGAGTAGCTTTTAAATACCTTCTGCCACCTTCTCGAATATCTTCGGGAGTGGATTTCAAACGAAGAGAAGTGGTCGGGATTTCATTAGATGCACTTTGTCCACCTGGTAGATTAGATCTGTTTTGCACGTTTCTATTAGAAGCATTCTCTTCAGCTTCTTTTGCAATGGCCGCATTTTGCAAGTATGGCATAACCTGAGGAAGAATTTCTCTACCACCAGGAGAAGAAATTAAATCTGCTGCCTGTTGTGGGAATCCTTGTATACCTTTTAGTCTACTTGCCAAGGCTGATCTCTCAACCTGCTGGGCTACTCCTTCCCCAATATTCTTCCCTATTCTCCCGAAGATATCACCTTGTTCGATCGTCTGGACCATTAGAATCCTCCCAATGCCATTTTACCCGCAGTACCAGCAGCTCTACCAGCTCCCTCTGCAAATCCACCTGCCAAACCAAATGTCTCAGGACGGTAAATGTTCTCATTGTAGTTACCCAATCCCATTTGACCCATGCTGGATAGACCTTGAGCACCTTGCTGTCTTAATTGGGCTCTGATCGCTCCAAGTCTTTCAGACAGATCTGCACCAGCTCCAACAGCAGCGTTACGAAATCCACTGCTTGAAAGGCCGCCTGAACCCATTCCAGCGAATTGCTCGGCTAGGTCCGGTATGATCTGTTCGTTAAAACGTCTCTGCTCAGGGGCGAACATTGCATTTGCTGTTTGACTGTCATTGCTAAGGAGATCTCTGTAGTAGTCAGCGGATTGACCAAACGCTCCACCTGCTCCAGGACCTTGAAGCGAAGCCAGGAGTTGCTGATAGCCTGGTTGTTGCTCTTGTCCGAGGGTGGATTGTTGGTAATTTCTTTCATTCTTACCGAAGAGGGATTCCCATATGCTTTGACCAGCTCCGCCAGAATTCCTGTTATTATACAAAGCAATAGGACTAAGAGCAGAAGCTGCGTTGGAAAATGCTCCTCCACCAGTTTGTGGAGACGCTGGTAATTGTTGTCCTGATCCGTATGGGGATGTATTAGTTGCAAAAGACATATTAAAGCTCCTGGATATATTCAACTGTTACAAATACCCGTGTGTAGGCAGAGTAATCAATGGCCGTTGTGATGTTTATGTTTGTAGCATCTATGGTAATTTTTATGTTCTCATTCAATACGGGAGAAGAAAAAGGTATCTGAATGGAAACGTAAACTACTGTAGGTTTTGTCGCTGCTGCCCATAAAGAGATGAGCGTGAAGTTGGCATCTACAGTAATCCCATGAGGTACAGATTTTAACCCAGCATTTGGTAATGGTCCAAAGTCGATTACCTTTCTCAATATCGACCGAAAATTAGATGGATTATTCCCTGGTATTGATGGACTTGGAATAAAGGATTTTCCGCTGAGCAGTTCTTCATCCAAAAACCACCCAATTTCTCTAATGTTCACAGCATTGGAGATCTTCTTAAGATGTTCTACCAAAAACTCACGAGCATCTTCCCATTTCTCTGGGACCGCATCATAAACAGGCACATAACTTTCAAAGATTTGACTGGTTTGACTTGTCATTGCAGTCTCACAATTTGCATGGTCCAATATACATTGCTTAAAGTGCTTCCAGTATTATTTGTTAGAACCAATGTAGTACCTGATGCTACTGCACCAAAATTGTTTGCAGAATAATTTTGCCCAATAAACGATGTCCCATTCCAAAGTACAGCTTGCAGAGTTGGAAATACAAGATACGGTTGTGAATAGTCACCAGCATATATCATCACATAAGCTCTAGCTAACCCAGCAAAGTCCATAAGAAGAGTTGATCCGTTATTTAACAGAATAATTGGAGTAGCTACAGACTGTAAAGTAGTGAGAGGCGAAGGAACAGCATTATTTGTACCTCTCGAGAACTGTAGAGTTCCTACACTTGCTGTTTGTTCGAATGCATAGAAAATTGGGTTTGTGATTGTGACAGGTGGAGTAGGAGATCCAGGACCATACGCAGGAGTAGTTACTTGATTATGAAATCCATTACTTGCAGTCAGATCACTAAATTTGTAGTGCTCCACTCCAAAGCTGTCATCCGCTCCGTTAGTATTTACTGCTAGTTTAGGTTGACTCACATCTAAGTCATCACCTGCAACAGGCTCATTTCTTGTATATGCCATAGGTTATCCGTTTGTAAGTCGCCCCGCAGGACGGTTCCATAATATTTGTGAATCTATTTGTACATCACTCTCTTGAGCAACATCTATCAGCTGAGCATTGGAAAGAGTCCAAACAATAGTTAGGAAGTTTCCTCTGGTTGGACAATACACCCTTTGCCAATACTTAGTCCCAATTGGACCATCTGAATTTGGATTCGTAGTATCTACAACAGAGTTGAAGAACGTGTTTGATTGGTTAGTATCGGGATCATCATTCTGAGGTTCTACATTTATAGGTGCATCATCGTTGTAGTTAACGAATGTATTCAATGTGATTTCACCCTCATTCGTAGAATCCATAAGGACATCAATATACCCCATCTGAATGCTATTTCCCTGATCAACATAGTTGAACTTCTTAGACTGTATCACAAAACCATCTCGAACGGCTATTTGTCCTCCTCCTATGTAAATGGCTGGGACATCCAGTTGAGGAGTGGTGAAGTCTTTAGATACTGAGTTGTATTTCCAAAGTTCAAAAGTATCTTTATCGATCGGAACAACTCCAAATATTTGATCATTCAACGATGCGTATCCAGATCCCCTTATTCCTGATATCTGGATAACCTGGAAAGTAGATAGTGTATGATCTTTACTAGTGACAACAGTAGGAGTACTAGTATTTCCTGTGATCGCAGATATAAAAAGACTCACATCATTACTAACCTTCGAATCAAGGTACTCAATGAATCCCTGTTGGTTTCCACCAATCACATCAGGAATCAATTGAGGTCTATTATTCCAGGGGAAATTAGCCTGGTTCCATGGTATAAGAGTATTTGCCCATGTTCTTCCAGATGATGGAAGGAATGTTCCGAGAGCTGTAAGACAATCAGTAAATATTGCCCAAGAATCATTTTCGTAGTTGTAAACGAGTCTCCTATTAGGGTAAACAATATCGTAAGGAGTTCCTGATTGATAAGGATAGGTCCAGTAGGCCAGTCTTTGTACAAAATCTCTAATGCCTTGAATCCTCTTAGTCCCATTGCTTGCATCATTGAATTGGAACACGAGATCGGGGATCTTTATATCAATTCTATTGCTTTTGAAAGAATCACATTCAACGATCCCTTTATCCCCTATCCCAACAAGCGAAGTATCGAATTGCACTGTACTGAAAGTAGACTCGGCTCCCAATTCGCTATTGACTTTTTCAATCTGGAATGGAGCGATTGATCTTCCGGTATATCGCAGTTGCCAAGTACTTCTTGAACAGTAAATCACAAGGTTATCTCTCACATTCCCAACTGAAACAATCACCTCATTGGTGGGAATATCAAGAAACCCTCCTTGACCTCGCATATCATCTAACCATGAATTAGCTGTAAGAGGACTTCCAATAGCTGACCAACGTATGCGCTGTGGATAGTTAGTTGAAGTAGCTAGATTAGGACCTTCATAGGTATTGAATACCATAAGTCTACTTCTAAATGGAATAATGCACTGGCATTGAGCAAGAACATCCCCAGCTGCATTGATCGTAGGAGCAAAGTTAGTCCAAGTTACAGAGTTGGTATATCGAATTGGGTCTCCACCCGTCCCAGAGAAGTTAGTCACCCAGAACAACTTCAAGTTCGCTCCGTCTACCCAGTAATTAGTGGACCAAAAGAAATCAGAATTATTTCCAGTCCATGTGGGTCCTGGAATGAATTCTTGTAGTCCATTGCTATAAAAATAACAGTATTTCTGATCAAAAAAGAGAGTTCGTTGATTATTTGTAGCATTGAGGTCCTGACTACGAATCCCCATTACTGGAAGGCCAGGATAATAGTTGAATGTAGCCGTAGATGCTGCACCAGCTCCAGCAGTATGGATGAGAGTTATCACTGATGTCTGATAATTTATTACACCACTATTTCCAGGTGTTGGACTTGTCAGAGTACCATCACCCTGATCGGTGAATATAATACCTCCCACATTAATTATAACCGATCCAGGCTCAATTTGAGCCGTTGCTTCAGTGATAGCAGGGGAAACAGTTGTATACAGCGTGAATGTCCAAGGAGAGGCTCCTGAAAGACCTATGGAAGTTGCCGTTAACTTCCTACGTAAGCGTCCAAGAAGTTCATATCCCTGCTTCCTTTTTATCCTTTCTCTCCATACATAAGCATTCTCCAAGACAGGATAGGCATCATTGGGAAGAAGAAACTCTTCGCGTGACTGTACAAGACCTGTTTTGTTTCCGCTGATGTGAAGAGGCTTATATGCGGTCATCCGTACCAACCTTGTCCCCATCCATTGTTCCATCCCTGGTTAGGAATTGATCCGCTGAATAAGTTACTGTTACGCTGGCCAATCTCTTCTGTCCCCTGTCTTTCAAGGACAAGCGATTCCTGACGTTTGAATCCTTCCATTACATTAGCTAGGCCTTCCATGTCTTGCCTTCTGCGAAGGATCTCACAAGCTACTCCATATGCCAGATACTGGGCCCACTGGTTGAGAATAGGACTGTCAGTAGAGACCATAAACTGTACTGGAGTCAGGTAAGTTTCAATCTCAACCTTGTGGATTAATTTAGGCACTGGTCTGATTTCGAAGGTATTGTTCCAGAACAGGACGCTATATGGTCTTCCAGGCTGGTATTGGGATACCCATATGGTCATGTCTGGGTAGTTTTGTGTAGGGACTGCGGGGATGTATCCTGATGGGAAAGTAAGATCAAATTGACCAGTTACATAGTCAACGGTTCCAATATTTGTTACTTCCTGAAGGCCTGGATTCAATGTATTTCTGTTATACATGCCGGGAACGGCAGGATTTAGATTCTGCACTGGAACTGATACCACTGGTTTAGCATCTCTTAACTGGAGAGTTCCATTCCCATCATCAGTTACAGAGATAGGATTTCCCGCTACTGCTCTGCCACCAATCACTACGTTATTGGGAAGAAATGGACCGGGGATTGTAAATTCAAAATGGTCTTCTACCCCATCCCCGTGAATCGAGTTGAACTTAGTGGGCCATCTTGGCCACATGTTATAGAACTCATTCCTGTCCTTGAAGAACTGGGCCTGTACTCCTTCAACATATACAGGAGAACGTACCCCTTGGTTGAAGTTAACATCTAGGGGATAAGTGTCTACATATGGTTCTGTAAAGAAAGTGTAAACCGACCGCATTTGATCTAACTTGATAGCGTATGGGAAATCAGACGTGTAAAAATTATTGAGCGTTTGGTCAATATAGGCGGTAGTCAATTGGTTTTCACCTGGTGACGCAGTAAGTTCTCTTACCGTTTGACGGATGAAACCTACAGTTTGATTTGATTGAGCTACCGCTGACATATATTACATCCCTGCCGCGACAAAGCGGTGTTCGTATGGTTCCATAGAGTCTTGCATTAACTCTTTTCCTGATTTATCAAGCAATCCTGATTGTTTCCGGATTCTCTTTTTGTTCACTAAGTCAACAAGACCCTTTGGAATGTCATAGTCATTATCTGGAAGAAACTTGTATGTCAAAATAGGATCTCCATCCCACATGCAATATGGGAGCTCAAATGGAAGCTTGCTGCCTTTGGTGTTGATGTAAGTTACTTTGACCATCTTAGAATCTTCAGTTCTCTGCTTCTTCATCGCTTCGCGATCTTTCTCTTTGAACCGCTTCCCTTCACTGTCACGAACAGAATTAGACACAACCTTCATGAGGCCATGTTCTTCTCCTGATGCTGTCTTCATTGGGCTAGGTTCTTTAATTTGTGATAAAGATAAAGTCATGTATTCCTCAATTTCCTATTTGCCCATTCTGTGAGTGGAACGGGGCCGTTAATGTATTATACTCATTCCTTGCACCTGCTGGGGACATTGTTGCTGGTTGCTGCCCACCTATAGGCAAGGAAAACGCATCAAATTGCGTTGTATTAATACTAACAGTAAAGATTAAATTTGTGCCATCAACTGATAATATTTCTCCAGTGAGTCCATTTATCTGAAACATTCCATAATCAAAAGGGACACTAAAATATACTAGCTGTCCTGCAATGTATTGATTGGAAGTTGTGACAGTAACTACTGCGTTGGATGCATTTGTGATGGCAGATATGACCAAGAATTTAGGTATGACTGGTGAAGGAGGTAGGTAGATATTGTTACCGTACTGTATAGACACTTGTCATCCTGTATTAAATAGGCGCCCCTCATGTGAAGGGCGCAAACAATCGTTAATTATACGGCGGTTGTTCCATTACCATATTGGGTAGCTTCCATCTTAAAGGCTTGCCACAAGATTGAATCTCCACTTGCACCAGCAGGAGATTGTGCTCCACCTGCCAAGAACATATAAGGAGTAAACTGACCTGTATGGAAAGGCTGCTTGACGAAGTCATAACCTGTTTGAACCAAAGTCACAGGATCAAAGCTTGTCTTAGCACCAGCAGGAGCCAATGTTGCAAAAGCCTGAGCTGTTGGAGATGCTGTTGTCAATGGGAAAGCAAAGGTTGTGAATGATGTAGAGTCAATATCTACAGTCATTGTGTAGTTTGCTGATGACAGAGCAACAATAGTGCCTGTCAAACCATTGATTTCTGTCATCCCATAGGTACCAGGAACGCTGAAGCGAATCTTCATTCCAACTACATAGAATGGAGTAGGATCGATAGATGTTCTTACAACAGCCTGAACAGCTTTCGTAATCTCGGTTACGAAAAGATACTCAGGATCTACAGCAGCAGCCTTAGACACACGACGTGTGAATCCAGCTGTACCAGCAGTAAGACCAGCAGCTCGGATACCAGTCAGAGTATAGCCAGCTCCAGAGACTGAAGAGATTTGAACTGCCATTCCACCGTATTGCAACATACCAGTAGTATTGTAAATGCGAACAATATCGCCTTCAGAATACGTATTGGTTTGTGATACAACAGCGGGGGAAGCAGCTGTGATTGCTGTAATCGCATTAGGTGCTTGTGCTTCAATTGATGGAGCAGTTGTCACGTAAGTGAAACCATTAGATGCAGTGGCTGTGCCAAATGTATCCAAGTTCAATGCGTTAGTTGAGTTGGTTTTTTTCCAACGTAATCCGCTATTTGGATTGATCAGACTTCCACCGAACCATTCCGCCATAACAACTACTGCTGTAGCAGGAGCGAGTGGCATTTGGGTAAGGTTATAAGTCTTGAAGTAATCCGCAGAGCTAGGAAGGTTAATCTTTACACCTACGCCAGTAGAGAGGAAAGAACCTTGTGTAATCAATGTGAAAGCCATAAAAATCTCCTTATAAGCTTGCTGTTACGTTAAGTCCAGATACCCAGTTTGTATTGGTGATTGCTCTTGCAATCGCAAACTTAGCGTAAAGCTGACTGTTTTGTGCTACTGACGATACAACGTAAGGTGGTCTGTAACCTAAAGTTGCTGTGTAGTTGTTCTGCTCAATCTTGGCGGCTGCTTCCAGTCCATACATTGGGATTGTGTAAACAGTTTGTCCACCAGGTGAAGAGATACCAGGGATCTTGGCCGCTTTAGAAGAGACGAAGAATCTGAATCTGGATACTGAGCAATATTCTTCAGGTCTTAGAGATTCTTGGGAAGGGTAAGCGTTCTTAAGAATTACACCGGTTACGTTTTGTAGGTCAGGTGTGATGTCTGTAGAAGCTAGAGCAATAAAAGCGTCTCTGGTGGGCGCAGTCGAAAATTTCAATTCCGCTTCGATCACTTCAAGCATTGTACGAGCATCGTTACCCAACAGGATACGTTCGATGTTGTTGATGTCTTGTCTTGTGATCTCAGACGGTTGTTGTCCGTTAACGCCACCAGTAGCATTTAAGTATGAGACTGAAGAAGCGTAAAGGTCTCTCATCAGAAGGTCTTCCTTCTCACGAAGCCACTGTCCAAGAAGAGCAGTGAACTTTGTAAGAACTTTGTCGTTCTCATAAAGTGTAACTTGCTCGTTAATGACAACAGTCTTAGCGTAGATTTCCATTGTAGCATCGATATCAGTACGAACGACAACTTCTGGAGCTGGGTCAATACCAGAACCGTCAAGTTGACCGCCGTCTGTTAACAGACGCTCATAACGGGACATACGTGTAGTCTTACCGATGTGTGCTTCGGCGAAGTGAAGATCCGCTCCGAAAGAGTGGATTAAGTTAAACATTGGCGTAGAGAGCAAATCTTCAGAAAACTGAAGAGGAAGCTCAGGAGCCATGTTATTGATGTTGGTGATACCTGTTGAACTTGACATGTTAATTTCTCGTCAAAATGTTACTGATTTGATGGGGGCGAACCCAACTAATTCTGCAACACCGGCGACGTGTACTAACAGCCTGGATGAAGTTGCTACACTTCCTGTAAGCTAAATTTCAATGTAGCAACTGGTGAGGATTACTTACAAGTTCGTTTCCACAGATCTACCATTCTTGTTAAGTCATCTACAATGAGTCCAGATTCTAATATTTCTAATTCTTCTCTATGGCGTTCATTCCAAACTTTCCTCCTATCAGATATAGATACAGACGTAAAATCATTCCCCCATGCCCATGAAGAAAATTCATCAGCTCTATTCTCTGTTAAGCGTTGAATGAGTGATCTAGGACAAACCATCTACTTACCCCCCTTCATGACTCTCTGCATCCGCGCCCAGTTATCTGATCTACGCTTCTCATCCAAGTTCTTGGCAGGGGCTTGATCACCTGTTTGTGTCATACCAGCTCCACTCATTGATTGTGGCTTCATCAGGTTCTTTTCCATCTTAGCTTGGTCCTTACGGCTATCGGTATTGGGAACAAATCGCTTGATCACTTTGTAGAAGTCTGCCCATGTCTCAAATGATTCTGGAGCATTCTTAAATCGTCTGGCTACTTCGGGGTAATGAAATTCCAGATAATCGAGATTGTCCTGCGTACATACTTGGTTAAAGTCGCTAAATGTAGAGGCAAGTTTCTGCGGCAATTCCTTAACTTCTCGTTCATTTCTTTCCTTGTCTTGTCTTTGTCTATCTTTTTCTAGTGCTTGATGAACTCTTCTATCAATTCTTTGCTCTTCCGTCTCTTCAATGTCATCAAGATTAGGATGAGGGTGGGGAGTAGACTGCTTGTTCAAAAGAGCTTCCATTGCCGCTTTCAGTGCATTAGCTTCTGCTTCTTTAGCCTCAGCTCTACGGTCTGACTCTTCTTTAGCCTTTCGTTCCTTCTCTCTTTCTTGTCGGAACTTACGCCAATTAATCTGTTCTTGAGATTCTTCAGGGGCCTTTGATGCATCAGGGGCAGCGTTAGATGTAGTATTCTGTTGCTGATTTGGTGTTGGTTCTGGTAGCTTTTCTGATAAATCTTTAACTTCCGGATTGACTGTCATGCAAGATGCTCCTAATGGTGATACTGTTGTTGTTCTAAATAAAGAAGAACTTGATAAAAATTTAAATCATTACAGGAATGTTGTAAATTGTTTAGGTGCAAATGTCCCAATTGCTTGTCTTTGTTTACCTAAAAAGATAGAGAATGCATTAATTAAAGATGGGTTTGTACTCATCTACGACTTGCTTTACAGAGACTTAGAGAAGTCAAAGGGATCGGGGCTGGGAATATCAGTCTCATTACATCCCGCCTTGATGAGTTCGGCACGGTTTGCATTTAGAAACTCTGTCTCTGATAGCAGTCTGATTTGATGTTGAGCCCTGATTGCCTCCCAAAACGTATGGTTAAAGAATGCATCACACCAATACTTGGTGCATTGCCACTTTGCATCTACAATGGGCATTTCAGAGATTATGGCCATTGTCTTGGCCTCTGGAAGAGACCATAGTCGTTTGCAATTACCAGTCGCTTTATGGTAAAGGTATACGGATTGTCCCGGTCTTGGAGAAGGAAGGTAAGGGTAAGCATAGAACTTATGCCTCCGGATGTTGTGTAACATGGGGTCTTTAGCCACTATCAAGACAATACAGAACTCCGGTTCATCGAAGATATGATAGTGTCTCTCAGCGCAAAGAGATAACTGCTTGGGGATATCATCTGTTAATGCATGACCAAGTTCAAGAGGATCGTAGAGAGAATTATCGCTGGCGGCTTTGAGTGACATAGCGCCAGCGGTTTTTCTTTTATTTTTCAATGATCTTCCCGATTCACTTTTCCGATTTTATACCTTTTTCTTTAAGGTACTGACTCTGTTTTTTTCTCATTTTTCTTAACAGGTCCCACTCACTAGCATTCAACATATTTTTAAATTCAGATTTATCCATAAGGGAAGGCGGAGTATCATTCATTAAAACCATATTACTTTGTGTATACTTTTTTAAGTTCTTTAATCCTATCTTTGTTAAAAACTTTCTTCAAAGATTCTTTTCCAGCCTTTGGCAAAGATCTTTTCATAACGGCTTTGGTAACATGAGCAATATGCTGCTTAACCTTCTTACGCGCTGGTTTGGGTGTAGCTGCCATATCAATGATCCTCTCTATTCACTTTATTATGGGTAGTGGTTCGTGTATTGGCACCCTTAGGGTTCCATTCAGATCCAGCTCTTCCCTTCTTATCATGAACAAAGCTGTCAGAGTAATGCTTCTCCCAATGCTCACCAGGGATTACCTTGCCATTCCCTTTGCCAGGAACGGAATCGGTATTCCCATGGAAATCATGGTGCTTCTTTGGGCCTTCCAACTTAACTTTGGACATAGGGGAATGTCCTAATTGAGACACACCAGGCTTTTTGCTAGACATAAAGTTTCCTCTTAATAGTCAACGCCACGTTTCTTGGCATTCTTTTTGGATTTTTTTACACTAGCTTCAAATCTTTTCTGCACATCTACCACATGAGATTTAGAAGGACCATTACCAGTGAGTTTAGTAAGATTTTCCTTAATGGCTTTCATATTTTTTTTTGATGAAACCATTTTAGCCATATATCCCTCCTTATAATGGGTTATACCTATTTTTGAGTATAAACAGGTATATCCGGTTAATATTTCATCTTGTGAGACTTGACGTAATTAGCCAAACCAGCTGAATTCTTGTCCAAATCCTTTGGATTACCGAACTCAGTAGCATACTTAAGTTTGCATGTTGGATTCAGTTGACCTTCAGAACGTTCAAACTTTTCAGAAGGCATCTTTGCCCCTCTCATTCCTTTCTCTTTCATTTTAGCCTCCCACGGCCTGTTTTTGTTGTAATTCTGGATTATTTGCTATTTTGATACTTTGTGCAAGCTCAAAAGCTTCTCTGATCTGATTAAACTGGACGTCTTCCAATTCCATGGCTAACTTCACCAAGCTAAGATCAGCTTCAACCTCTTTGTGTTGAGCAGATGCGTGTAGTTCATCAACCTTAGCCAGCTTCTCTTGAGCCGATGCAAGATCAGACTTAGCCTTAGCAAATGCAGCCATTATCTTAGAGTTCTCAGTCTTCTCTTGCTGTTGCGCTTGAGCTTGTTGCTGTTGCTCTTGTTGCTTAGCATTGGCTTGCATCTCTTCGATGATCTGCTTCTTATTGGTGATAAATGCTGCTTGTAGGATGCTGGTATCAGATACAGGAATACCAATCTCACGGAAGTGTAGGAGTTGTTGCAATTCCATTTGGCGTTGAGTAGTGGAGTAGTTTCCTTCTTCAACGGCTATGGAGTACTTAAGAGAGTGAGAGGAGAAGAATCTTTCATCTGGTTCATGGCCGAGGATGTTAGCAATCTTTCCTTTGGAGAAGTTCTTACAGATTGCTTGCAATCTAATCTTTCCGTATAGGCGTTGGGTATAATCTAACTTGTCGAATATGCCTTGAAGGGTAGTTAATCCCGCACCTTGTCTGAGCATTGAGAGGATACCAGCTTTATCATCTGTTGCAGATCCAAGGAGTTCTTCATTAACACCAGAGATTCTTGTAATATCTTCACTCAAACTCCTTGAAAGCTCCATCATTGATTGGGGGATATTTGGAGGATCGATACGTTGTATTTCATTGGGTAGATGACCAGCTTTCATAGGGATTAGGAATCCCTGACCAGATTGACGGAATGCTTTTGGGTCAACTACTGCATCAATTGGATATATCCAACCTGAGTTAATTTGAGATTGTAATATATCTAATTCAATTACCTTACGCATATTGTATAAATACTGAGAATCCCTTAGATTACGTACTATACCTTGTAATCTCCAAGCGTATGACTGAATGTCAGGTTCGTAGTAACACAGAGATGGGACGTAAGGGTAAGAATCTATTGAAAGTAAATTAGGGCCATCGTAAAATACTCTACCTCCAAGAACAATACCTACTTTCACCGTTGGAACCTGAACCTTCTTCACGACTAGCCAAGGCTGTTGTTGAAGGGTTCTTTCCATCATGTCAGGGCCATCGGTCTCATCTTGTTCCCATTCAACTGATTCGCCTGACTTGGGATCGATAACGAGGGTTGCTTCTCGAGTGGTACGGTAATTGAACTCATCCAAAGCAAATAGCTGACTGGTATTCATATTGAGCAGTTCCGCTTGTAGAGGGAACCTACCGTCTTTGGCTCCTGTAGGCTGCATCTTATCGATCTCTTTAGCATGACCGGGAAGAAGGGCCTTTGCAGATGTCTTATTGACCCATCTTCGTCTCCACAGACCAGTACAGTCAGTCAGGTCTTGTTTTCGAAAGTAGGGATCCACCAGAATATTGCAATAAGCAACCTGATCGGTAAACAGATCACCGCTGATAGGATCAAGGGTATAAGAAGGATAGAGATGTAACCAATTTGACCCAGTATCACAAGCACCTTCAAAAGACTGACTGAGATACTCTTGAAATCCATCTCTTTCTTCGCTCCACTTGAGGACTTTGTTATAATCATCTGCCAAAGCATCTGTATCCCCTTGGGTTGGGAGTGTAATGGTTGACTTGCGATTACGGCGTTGGAATCCGGTAATCATATTGATGTGCCGTCGAATAAGATTGAAGAAGAACCGACGGGCTTGGAAGTATTGATTGTCCCCATACACCATGGACCAGAGGGATTGGTCGCCTACTTTGAATCGCTTGTCTATGGCCCCTTGGGTCCAATAAGCGGAATTCGAGCTATAACTGGTACTATAGAAATGGTCCATAAACTGCTTGAGATTTTTAGATCCCCCGTCCGTTGGATCTGACATACCCGCTCCGGAGTATTCTGCTCCATATGATCCGATAAAATACCTATAGGTTATTTCTTCATACTACAAAACATCCTTATTTACCTGATAGCCATATTGCTTTAAAAAATCGATAGCCCATTCTATTTGATCTGAAACTCTTCTTCCGGGGGTTTGGCAAGTAGTCCATAATTCTAAATTTTCTATCCTATTGTCATGCCTTATCCCATTCTTATGATGAACATTCTCTTTAGGTTTTAGAGGCCTACCCAAATGTTCAGTCATAACAACTACATGTTCAGCAATTCTACCTTTTGGGTGAGCGTTCGGATGACCAACTATAGTTAAGTATCTATATCCACTGGAATGAATCTTAGCATTCCCTGGAAGATTTATTAATCTTGGCGCATCAGGATCTAAACCTTTTTTCCGTCTGTCGGTTGCTCTTTGACTGGCCAACCTCTTTTCCTTATATCCAGGAACTTCTACATCTTTCACTTTATCATAGCAGTTCCCGCAGAGAGAAAGACCTCTGTAATGTATCTTATTCTTATCACATTTTATGCATATTTTTTGATGGTAACTAAAATGCCTCTGCTTTCTCATACAAGAAAAGCATTGTTCTCCAAACTTTTGAAATTCACTACCACATGTAATACATGACTTTATAGGTATATTTTTCTTAGTAACATTCCTGTAGTAGCAAGGCCTGCATTTGAAATTGTAGTTTGAATTATTTTCTTTACCGCAATCTTCACAAAGTTTAACCATACATCCTCTTTTATAGACCAGTATAGCATAACTTATCGATAGCTCCCAATTGAATCAGTAGTACCCACTGCCTTGTCCAATACCTAGTAAATCCTCATGTCCGCCATATACATTCCTACGGATCTGCTCGATAGTTAGTTGCTCATCGGGATGATTGAATTGTCCTTGTGGAAATGCTGAAGCGCAAAGATACCTACACGCGTCAATGGCGTGATCGTTTATCTTCAACGGGCGATCCTCGCCTCTATCCAATGACTTGGGATCCCACTGGTATGACTGCATCTGATCGATCAAGTTCTTACAGCTACGATGTACCACCAAGTTCTTCCCATACACGAACTTATTCACTATCTGGATGCCTGGTATGACATCATTCTTCGCATCTACAACTGGAAGATCCATATTCCTAAGTTCAATCTTAAGACTGGCAGACGCTGGGTCAATGTACAGGGATCTGATAGACCGCCATGAAATGAACCGCTTTATATCCTGAGCAAGCTCAGCATCTGATTTGGTTCTTCCGGTCTTCTGACTGTCATAGTAATACTCTTCCTCAATACGTATCTGAGGCCATTTGTTAGGAGATATAGCAGCAATCAGACAGCAAGTAGCATTGATTGTTCCGTAGTCAATCGCTGCAATGTAATATGATGGCGTCTCCATCTGATCTGAGAACATATTATCATCATCGAACCCATCAAAGATTGCGCCTGTACTGGATGCCCATTCACCAAGGATGTAACGCTTATACCAATGGCTTCCTTGGTATTCCTTCTTTAGGTTCTCTTTATACGCATCATCTAGGTATGGGTTATCATCGAGTGTGAAGTGCCAATAGGCAACATCAAGATCACCAGTTCTATCTATGACATTCTTCTTGAGCCAGTGTGAAGGCCCTTCTGGGTTACATGTACCCAGTAATTGAGCCCCATGTACTGACAGACGAGATCCTAGCATCCTCCAGAATGGCTCAGGGATACAGGTAATCTCATCGACATATGCTAATGATAGAGTTGATCCCTGGATAGCTCGGACTGCTGACTCATCATGAGCCCCTACAAAGTATACGTTTCTACCGTACAGTTTAGCTTCCATGGTCTTTGATGTGGGCATTGGAGCGCCTATAAACCCATACAGTTCTTTCAGAACGTTACGTTGTACTGTAGATCGATTAACCCCAATGATCATTACATCACCCTTAGGGCCATTCTTGAGTAGGTCTAATAGCTTGTAAACGCTTGAATAAGTCTTACCAGACCGTACAGCACCCACCCAAATGTTGAAGCGCTTAGTGGCTTCGTTGAATGACTTAATCTGCTTTGGACTGAAGTGCACTAAGCTTCTCTTTTAATCTATCATTCTGGGCCTTGAGATCTTCAATCTCTACCTGTGATTTCAGCCAAGCGATTTTTACATCATTAGTAGCATCATTCGGATAACCAATAGCAGAATCGGCTTCTTTCTTTTTCTTGATTTCGTAGTCGATCTTGTGCTCTACGGTATCCATCTCATGTTCTTTTACTTCTCTGAAGTAAATACCAAGGAATCGACTACCATAGGCAGATGGCATTTTAGTATTCTTTAGTATTCTTTTGCCCATCCATTTAATTGCTCTTTCATAATAATCAACAAAACAAGGCCTACCCCTCAATGATTCAAACTGAGAAGGAGCAATTTTCTTAATTTCAGAATACCACTCAGATAGGTGAACTACGTCACTTTTTTCATTATTATCTTGTTCTTCGCACCATCTCATTAGTTCTTCTCCTAGCGCGATGACTTCTTCATCTGAAAATCCGGGATTAGGAGGTCTGCCGTGACCTACAGCAAGTTTATTCCCTTTTTCAAATGCCATCTCTATCCCATACATATTTGACGTGTACAACAATTTCTTCAGGAGTGCCCTTGAAGTCTGCCTTAGATTGATTGACCATCTCTCTCAGAGTTGGGTCATCGTGAGATATACATATCCCATTGTGATAGATTGGAAACTTACGAGTAAGTTTTTGTTCATCATCTGAAATGACTACTTTAAATTCGGTGAAGTCTTGTTTTGTCATATTTGTCTATAAGTTATCAGACTATTATTTATTTGCAAATACGGATCGCCATACACATCAGATTAGTCCAAAGGCAAGTGATGATGGCTTGTTGGGAATTGCCAGTGGCTAGACAAGCGGAACTGAGTAGCAATCCCAGGCATATTACCATCAGTTCTAGGGCTTCTCTTTTACAATTCATAAGACAGTTTTCTCCTATAGGAAACAACATTTTGTTGACCTAAAAACATCATATTTTGTATAGTCATGTACATGCTAAACCTACGAAGAGAGTGTACATGAGAATCTTTAAAATTTTACCAGTTATTTTGTTAATGACTAGCTGTGCAGCTGGTTCGATTGTTTCTGGCGCTAGTGGCGTATCTGGCTACTCCTTTAAATCAGGAGAAAGCGATAAACTGTCGATTACTTACGAAACAAGTTTGGTTTACCGGATCAAAAAAGAACTGAAAGAGGAAAGTTATGACCGCAAGTAATAAAGGAACTGAAAGCAGATTGAGAAGAATTATCAGAGAGAAGTCTGATTCGCAGTGGTTATCAGCTATTGGCTTTATCTTGTTAGTGGCATCTTGCATATTCCTGATGTTTGTACTTTTCTTAATGGATGGGTGATATGACCTGGCAATCCTATTACGACAATCTTAACCCATACGAGCCTCCATACCACTATCCTAAGGATGATGATGAGGTTACCGAGTGTCATATCCCTGAGGATGTGGAATGCCAAGAATTGATTGAGAGATTCCAAGAGAAAGAAATCCAACGCATAAGTAAAGCTTACATGTTGGTAAAGGGTTTGAGATGATCAAAAAAGTAACATCAACGGACGCACAACGTATCGACAAGATCATGAGCCTGATCGTTGAAAGCATGGAACTTAACGGTGTAGAGCCCCATGAATCGATCATGCCAATGGTGTATTTGATCATGGGATTTATTCAGTCTGCGAAAGACCAAGGGGTTCCCGAATTGTATAGCCATATCATGGAAATAATGAAAACCGCACACGAGGAAGAGCAATGAACGAACATCTGAAAGCCCTTAGTTTTTACCGACGGATGAAAGATGCTCTGCGAACGACTGGAGTGGATGCGGTTATCCTTACTCTGTACAAGGATGGGGAGATCAATGCGGACGTCAGATACCCCGAATCGAGTTACTCGGTGGAGAACTATATAAAATGGAAGTAAAACAGAAATGCAAATTAACTGGATAGGTGAAGGAATCGATCTCATTTTCTCAATGATGGGCAAATGGGGTAGGTGGCAGAACAACAAAGGCAGAAAGGTTTGTTTTCTGGTTTGGAGTGTGTGTGCTTTATATTGGGGATGCAGAGACCTTTATCTCAATCTATTCGTTCAGTCGTTTTTTTGTTTCGTCTCTGTGGGTCTGCATGCGCATGGTTACTGGAACTGGAAGAAGAACAAAATAGGAGAAGTGAAAAATGACGGTAAGTAGATATGTGAGGGATTGCGCCAACCAAGTCCAATCACTTTGGGTATCCTTGGACCAACCCCACGCTCGCCTATCGGACTGGAAGGTGATACAACTGGCGTATAAGGTGACTACGTGCTCTGTGTTTTGTATTGTGCTGTTGGGGGCATGGATTAGATTGTGGATTGAAAGAAAAGGAAATTATTCATGAGATGCTTAGTGAAATACAAAGATGAGTGGAAAGAAGTAACTGAATTCACACTACCATTAGATGCTCAGGCAGGAGGTGAGGTTTGTATATTAGAAATCGAAAATAAGTATGCACTAATCAATATTCCTAAGAAAACTTCTGTATTTGTTAAACAAGGAGAATACACTTATGAAGTTCATAACAGTTTTGAACTTATCTCCAGTAGTTCTGTCACTTTAATATTAGATAAAGATGGATGGCATGCCATAAATTTCACGGGAACAGGGATTATTTTTAATCCTATAAACCCAGAACCATTACCCGAGGTGAAAATGCACTGGTTTAAAAGACTTATCAGGAAAATTAAAGGAGACACATGTTATCTCTAGACTCGGGATCCGGATTGGTTATCGGTATTGTTTTGGGACTATCATTTTTAGTTTTGGTTTTGGTTTTTGCGTTTTGCATTATTAAGATGGTTAGGGATTAGAAGGAGAAACCGTGAAAGGAAAGATGACAATCACAATTGAGTTAAAATGCACGAAATGCGGCCAGGTTTTGGTTAAGTGTAATAAAGGATGGAAGTCAATTATGATGTTTCTTCCTGAAGGTAGCACAATTGGGTGTAATAATTGTGGAACTATACACGTACTTACTGATGAGAAACCGTGAAAGGAAAGATGACAATCACATTGGCTGACGGATCGATCAAGTACATTTGTTGGAATGCAGATACATACTATGAGTATTACCAAGGAAACATAAAGGAAAATCAATGACCGCCCCCCTATCCATAGCCCCAAAGACAGAAGTCAGCAACTCGTGTAACAACTGGTTATGCTGCTCGAAGAAGAAGAATGTCAACAAGCACCATGATACGGCCAAGAAAACGCAAGAAGTGGCCGATAAGTACCGCAGAGGGAGTCAGCAGACAGACTACACGGTTGAGTATGATGTGGTGCATGTAAGGGTGCATAGCCATGGGCTGGAGGATGAGAAATGAATTGGGATATTCTGACAGGAGCTCTTATGGGATCGGTTTTTACTCTGCACTTGGTCGTTTTGTTGATGTGGAAAAGAGGATTTTTTAAGAATAAGGATGAGAAATGAGTGAGTGGATAAAAATTACTAACACATTATCTTCATATCCTCCTATAAAAAATCCAAAAGAAATTAGATACTTTCATAGAAGTGAAAGTGTTCTTTTAATTTTAAAAAATGGGGAATACACAGTAAGTCATTGGATAACCTATGGGAAAAGAAGAAGTTGGGTTGATGAAGGTAATCCAAATTGGGAATTACTAAGTAAAGGATGGCCTAAATATTGGATCCCACTGCCTAAACCACCTACTGACACAAAACTGCGTCAGAAAGAATGTGACACAAATGGATGTCAAAATGACTGACCCTCGTCAATGCATCGATTGCCTAAAGTGGCACAGTACTCCGGTAACGGCGGTGCTGATTGAGGAGATCATTGAAGAGTTGCAGTTATGCGATGGGTGTAGGAAATGAGAAATTGGAACGACCCATCCATAAACTGGAAAGATCCGAAGATCATAGACGAATGGGAATTTGGAGATGATGGACAATGCCATGATTGTGGTGCCGTAAGAGGACAGCCTCATGACGGTGGATGCGACATGGAAAGATGCATAGATTGCGGTGGTCAGGCAATAAGTTGTGAGTGTAATTATCTGGATGAGGAAACGGCCCCTCCCTCCTTCAGTAAGTCGGATGGGGCAAGTGGTCGACGAAGCCGCGTAGTGGAGGGGGTTTAGGTGAAATCTTACTTAAACTCCAAATGCTATTTAAAATAAATATAACTTAGGTTAAATTTGAAATACAAAAACCTAGGGCAATATGGACTCTCCTTTAGTGATCGTAAAAAATAATGACGTATTTACAACTACTCTAATCATGAGCAAAGGTTTTGAAGTAGAGCACCGAGCAATACTAAGACTTCTTAAGAGATACCAATCCGACTTTGAAAGCATAGGGGTTATTGCAACGGCGTTGCAAAAACCTACCACTTCAAAAGGAGGAAGACCCACAGAAGAAATTTGTCTAAACGAACATCAATCCATGTATATGGGAACTCTTCTCACTAATACCGATAGATGCCGAAAGTTCAAGATGCAGCTAACGGAACAGTTCATAAAACAACGTGCTATTCTCATGAAAATGCTGACCCAAAAGCAAAACGCAGAATGGTTGGAGAAGAGAGCCTCAGGGAAAGTGGAAAGACGAATCTGTACTGATACCATCCAAAAATTCGTTGAGTACTGCAAAGAGCAAGGTTCATCAAATGCTGAGAAATACTATATGATTATCTCTAAAATGGAAAATAACACTCTGTTCCACTTGGATTATCTTGAACTTGAAATCCCTAATATCCGAGATGTCGTTTCCGGTTTCGCTTTAGATTCACTTAAGATGGCTGATCATGCCGTAGCCAGAGCGATAGAAGAGGGTATGAGAAAGAATATTCCTTACAAGGAAGTTTACAAACTGGCTAAACAACGTGTAGAAGGTTTTGCATCCATAATAGGAAAGACTCCTTTATCCGTAGCAATAGGAATAAAACAATGAACACAATCACCCGAATAACCGTCTCACCCACTTTTGGTGACGTTGAACTTCCATCTTTAGTTAAACAAAAAGTCACTCATTTGAGTGTACGCGAATGCAGGAAAGTGACTGATGCTTCCATCCCTGTAATTCTTTCTCTGGTGTATCTAAAAGAGGTTAACATCTCTGGATCAGGGATAAGTATGGAGGGACTGGAAATGCTCTGTAGAAACGAGAACTTACAGGTTATCTTTGTTGACAGGTCCATCACTCTTATTGAGAAAGCAACGAGCCCTAAACCATGGTAATTGAATGATCCTGCAACTTAATCCTCCTCTATGGCTTACCACTCCCAAAGGAGAGGCTGTAGCCCATTTCTTGATCGATTACGGAATCGAAAGTGATCTGTACTGGGTGTGTGCCCAACAAGAAACAGGTGAATGTTGGACTTGGAGTAATAGAGATGTCAGATTTTGCAAGAATATCACTATAGGAAGAAAACCAGACCCATCCCAATGATGGGCCCAGAAAATGAAATTTCGTGACTTATGATAGTCTATCTAATCATCACTTTCAGATCCATGGAAAGTAATCGTAGCTCTCACGTGTGATCTTTGTTTTTTTGGAGCACCTGGACACACCGAGTCTTTATGTTGTCGTGGGGGGGTAGTAAAAGTGTCTCGTTTGAATGCAGAGCCACTTGCCTCCTCCACCTTTTTATCAGTTGGTGACTTTGGCCTTTCGACAACCAGTGGAACTCTCTGCAATTCAGTTAGGGCCAATGCCCCTATAAATGTGTTGAACTTTACTGTATGCGCATCATAGAGGACTTCGTCCTCAACTACAGGAACGTATGCAACTGGGATTGGGCTTTGGGCATCTGTACGATTCATGGCTTCACCTTGGTTAGGTTATTCGCAATATACAAAGTTTTGCCATTTCCGTGGGGTTAGGAGAAGTGTCCACCACCGTTCCCGCAAATAAATACCCATTTGTGTATCCATTGGTATTATCCCCCTATTCAATCCTGAATTGTGGAGTAGACTATTCCCAAAAAATAAACCCCATCACTTTTTCTGACTGGGTTTAACCCGGGCGCCGCGGAAAGGTACAGTCTTACTAAACAAAGGCTCTAGAGAAGTTATTCTTACTTAATCCACCTGTGAGTTTGTTCCTTCCATTCTTCTTCAGGTGTATCATACCTCACTGACCTGAAATAGGAACCTTCTGTAAACTGCACACAGTCCATACAATCGCTTATAAACACTCCGTCGACTCTTTTCCCGTCTAAAGCCTTACACTTGATTCTACGGGATTCTACCACCCTTCCTAGGCATCCTTGGTAGTTCTTCATGCCACTTATCACCTTTTTCTTGTAGGCAGGAGATATGTACTTGGGAGGTTTTGGAATCTCTTTCATTCTTTTGGAGAAAAATTCTTCTTCTTCCTTGGTGTAGCAACGTTCAGGTTCTTTGGACTTTTCCGAAGATGGAGAAGAAGAAGTCATTCCTTGCTTAACATCAATACTTACTAGTTGTGGATTAGCCGTTAGCGGATTAGCCGTGAGAGGAAAACCCGTAAGCGGTAAGATTATTTTAATTTCAGAAACTTCATAGTCAAATCCCACAAATCTCCCATTAGACCTTCTTTGCACCTTCTTAACATATCCCTGTTCTTCCAGCTCATTTATAGCTGAATAGATTGCATCTCTGCCCTCTTTTGAAACCTTAGCTAGATGTGATACATGAAACTCCCAATGATTCGGTCTGCTCATGCAATAAGCCCATAGACCTTTAGCCTTAAAAGAAAGGTTGGGATCTTCAAGAACTGATTTTTGAATGATAACGTAGTTATCTTGGTGCTTGACTCTGATGACGGACATGTCTACCCCTGTGGTTAGGGGATGAACGCTATGCAATGCATCAAGTTTCTATTTCAATTGACGGACAAAAGTCTATAGACATAGAATGAGTGCATTGCATAGCATTCATCCTTTACCCTTCCATTGGCGCAAACCGATGAAAGGGTTTTTTTATGTCCACAGTATTCTAATTTTTTGTTTGTGTCGACGACATTTTTGAAATCCTCTGCTTGATTTTGATGATTTCACATGGCTCTGCCCAATTGATATACTCATCAAGGTGCTCTTTCCGAATGACCATCCGATGGTCTTTATAGGTTATCTTAATCCCTCCGGTCCTGATCTGGTAGTAGATGTTTTGAACGGGGCAATCAACGATCTCAGCTGCTTGGGAGGGTGAATACCTACCTTCTTCAACGGAGTAGAAAACAGACCCATCAGAGGCCTTCCCATAACTTCTGCAATACTTGCTGCGGATGTACTCATCAAGATCTGATTTATAGATTTGCCATCTGAAGCTGGCTGCGCTCTTGTGAGCCTTAATTCTTCCTTTTTTGACTGCCACATAGACAGATTGTCGGGTGACACATGAAAATCTAGCGGCTTCGTCGATTGAAAATATAGTATCTGGTTGCATGTTCGTTCTCCTGGTTACATGACAACTCAAAGTTTTATCATGAAAGGTGAAATTTAACAAACAAAAGTTTTGGTGTTTAACAGAAGTGCAAGAAATCCTCCAGTACAAGCAGTATCCAAATATGACCACACTTCTTGCATTCGACAACGTCTTTCCACAAGACATTTGTCATGTGTTGTTTAAAGTGGATGTGACATCGGGGGCAACAATCGGTGACTTTTTTGATGTTATGAAGGACGTATCTTCTTTTCATCAGAATGACTCCTTTAGGATACAAAATTGATCCATAAACGCCAAAATGTCCAATAAAATTGCATGTTATGGTACAAATGTAGCTTACGCGTTAGCAATTGGTGTGAACAATTCGCTTAGGATTTACAGGGTTTAGCATGACTCGCTCTCTCCTAGGTGTTGATGGAGTTAAAATCTCCACTGGCGCTCTTTTAATATGTTGGAATATCCTGAAAAAACCGACATATCATCACAATATGTTGAAAAGGTCTGCATGAGAAAACTTATCCGAAACAGAGCCCAGTGCTTAGACTGTATGGACATCATCGAGAGTATCGGTCGTCATCATTTTACCACATGTAAGTGCTATTCAGACGAAACGAAGACCGGGATATTTATCGATGGTGGCCAATGTTACCAAAGAAGTGGAGCGTATGATTTTTCTAAGTTCAAAGATCTATCCGAATACGAAGAAGACGGTATGGAATCGCTATGAGAGAAAGAGTTGAAGACCTTGGCAGAATCTTTGCAATGCTAGATGCCATTCTCGAGAGCGGTATGTTTGAGAAATGGGATGAAATGAATTGTAGATGTAAAGACTTCTGCGATCGATTTGATGAAATGCCCGAAGACAAGAAATATGATTTCGTACATTCGTATGGTTACGATATCGAAGCTTTGAGAGAAGACCTCTACAAGATCAGAGAGATCGCTATGGGAGAAGATCGGATCAATACTCCAGAAGAGGACCGTTGACTGTAATTCGTATCATCATTGATGGTCCTCCCACAGCATGGGCCCCTGCCAGAGTGATGAGAAGCGGTATATCTTACAATCCAAAGTCTAAGGAAAAGAACTCAGCCAGATCCCAAGTACTTCATCAATACCGCGAAGAACCTCTTCTAGGGCCGATTTCTGCCGTTATCTGGCTACGCATGCCTATTCCTTCGTCTACACCGAAAAAGTCCCGAAAACTTATGCTGGAAGGGGAAATAAAGCATACCAAGAAGCCAGACATCGACAACTGTTGCAAATTTTGCCTAGATTGCGTTAAAGGCATCGTTTTCAAGGACGACAACCAGGTGTTTACTGTTTTTGCAAAGAAGGTCTATTCTGAAGAGCCAAAGACAATAATCGAAATCGAGGAGCACCTGTGAAGAAATGTTCTAAGTGCTTAACAGAAGATTCATTTTTCGTAGACTACGCATACGTTACAGATAAACTGATCCTATGTTCCCTTTGCCATATATGCAACAGCGCATACAATCAAAACTTGCTGGTAGATTTTATGTCCGAAGATTTCGGAAGATTTCCCATAAGCAAAGTATCGAAAAACATGATCAATGCCAGAATTCGTAGGTCTTCACAAAAGGAAACCGTATGATCAAGTTTATATCATTCGTTGGAATTGTAGGATTCGGATTTGCTGTGGGTTACTTCGTCAGATATCTACTTAAAATGGCTGGGAGTTAACCTTTCCCCAATCTGGTGGAAAGTCTTCCGGGGTAGAAATCTTCTTAAGCAATTCCAGTTGTTCGCTAAAATCGAGCACCTGATCCGAAAATGTAGTCACATTCCCCATTGTCACTTTCTTCAGCCTATCAAGAACCTTCTTGGATGGTTTTTTGTCTGCGCTCATTAATGAATACAGGTAACTCCTATCGATATCCATCATGGTTGCGAACACAGTCATGTTGATTCCAACCTCTTTTAACCACTGCCTTAAAGTCATTTTTCTCCTATGAAAGTCAACAAATCGTTGATCTAAAATACCACAGATTGTACTATATGCTTTACTTTACCGCAAATGGCAAAGTAAGACCAAACCACAACCTTAAGGAATGACTATGAACTTTTTACCATCAGATTACGAAGCACCTAAATCAAATTCACCCTATATGAAATTGGAAGACGGAGAGAACCGATTCAGAGTCCTATCATTGCCAATCCTTGGATGGGAAGACTGGGAAGACAAGCAACCAAAGAGATTCCGATTACACAGCAAGCCTGAAAAGTCAATCGATCCACTTAAGCCTTTCAAGCATTTTTGGGCATTCATTGTATGGAACTATCCAGCCAATCGCATTCAGATCCTGGAGATTACACAGGCCTCTATACGTAAGCGCCTGGAAGCCCTGTCAAAAGACCAGGATTGGGGATCTCCATTCGCCTATGACATCAAGATAACCAAGTCTGGACAGGCTAAAGATACCGAGTACGTGGTCAATCCTTGCCCCCAACGTCCAGTCGATCCAAGTGTTAAAGATGCCTTTTCAGCTACTCCTATCGATCTTGAGGAGTTGTTTAGAGGTGGTGAGCCATTTGTGGCTAAAGGCGCTTACAGAACTAAAGCATTCTGGGAAATGGAAGAGGATCCTGCTCCTATTGTTTCCGATGAACCTTTAGTGACTAAAGAACAGGCTCAGGAGATTGAAGATCAAATCACTACTCACATCGACCCAACGGCTCCTAATTGGAAAGTAGCAGGGTTAACAGCTTTCAAGATCAAATCATTCAGCCAACTGAAGGCAAAGCATTACCAGCTGATGATGGATCGTATCCACCAGAAGAAAGAAGAGTTGAAACTGGAGGACGATTGTCCATTTTAGGCAACTGTCTGGGATTTCCGGATAGTTGAACTGTTCGGAAATTACATCACAATCAAATCATAAAGTAGATAAAGGATATGCATGGAAGAATTAAATAAGACCCAGATTAGACTTGAAATTTTACGAGCAATCTCGAAAATGAAAGACTATAAATTACACTGCAAAGAAAAGAGAAGCGGCTCAATTGTCACTATCAAGATCATCGTAGAAGAGCCTGAAATATTCATTGATAAAGATGGCATAAAGTGGGTCAGAGCTTAGTTGTACGATGCACCCGTACAACTGAATCGGTTAGGGGAGACGGGCATCGAGGAACCCCAGTTATACCAAGTTATACACGGTTATAGCGCGAATTCACTATAACTTATAAAGGAAAAAATTTATGCCATATTTTGCAATAAAACTTACTCAAAGTCCGTTATCAGTAACACAAATAAATGATCAACAATCACTAGATGCTTTTCTGAAAGAATGCATTGAACTTGAAATTTCAATATTAGATAAATTTCCTAACGAAACTATTACAAGAGACGATTTTGATATTAATGGTACAGGATGCCAAGTCATCTTGATACATGGCAGCATACAAGTTCCCAAGAAAAAAGAAGTCGTCATGAAATATGAAATGCCTGACTTTTACTATTTTTAAACAAGATTTACAGTGCCTCTTACAGCAAGTGGGTTCTTGCCTAATCACTTTCATGTCTGCTCCTGGATTCCAACTCTTGCCGGAGATATATCCTTAGAAGTAAATGTGATGATTAGACTAGTGCACTAGTGGGGTTCGAGTCCTCAAAGAGGCGATTTTATAAACATGGATAACTAAAAAAAATGAATAAGAAATACAGAATCGTAGACGGCCCAGAGAGTATCCAGGGATCACCAGAATGGCACGCATTCCGTAAAGGAAAGATTGGAGCCAGTATGGCTGGTGCAATCATGGGTGTATCTCCCTTCACCACTCCCCTTCAACTGTGGGAAGAGATCCAGTTTGGTATCACCAAGACTCAGAATGAGGCCATGAAGCGTGGATCGGCTATGGAAGAGGAAGCAAGGAGATGGCTTAACAACAACACTAATATTTCCTTCAAGCCAATAGTTCTGCAAAGAGTTGACCACCCACAAATAATAGCTTCCCTTGATGGATATTACCGCTGTGAGATGGGTGAAGTGTCTATATGTGAAATAAAATGTGGAGGAGAATCCCTACATGAACAAGCAAAAGAAGGGAGAATCCCCCCATATTACTATGCTCAAATGCAACATCAATTGGACATTACCGGTCTAGATACCATGATTTACCTCTCCTATTTTCAGGGTGATGGACAGGTTACGATCGTAAAAAAAAACCAAGAGTACTGCAATAACCTGCTACGTATAGAATTGGCATTCTTAGACTCTTTGATCAACTTTAACCCTCCAGAACCTACAGATAGGGATTGGGTGAAGATAGACGATTTTAAGGCCATTGAGAACGTAGCCAGATACAAGGAACTGTGTGAGCAGATCGATGTACTGGAAGAAGAGAAGGAATGGCTTAAACAGACCATCGTAAGTCAGATCGATCATAGACGCGTGATCGTTGGTGGGAATAGAATCCAGAAAATAGACCGAAAAGGTGGGATTGAATACCAAAAGATCGAAGCCTTGAAAGATATCGATCTAGACCAGTACAGAAAACCAAACATTTCCAGTTGGAGGATCTATTAATTACTTCTTCTTCTTGGACAATCCCGCCTCAGAGAGGGCAATGGCAATTCCTTGTTTAGGATTGGTAACTACTGGTCCTTTTTTTGAACCCGAATGTAGTTTCCCTTCCTTCATCTCATGCATAACCTTTTTAACCTTGGTCTTTTGCTTTCTGGATTCTCTTGGCATATCACTTCCCATCTGTTGAGGTAAAATCTATATCTAAACCAGTGTAGTAATGTATCTCTGCCTCTACCCATTCTTCAGGGGATGAGTCAGGATACATTTGTAGTAGAGAGCAGCTAGTCATAAAAGTCAAAAGTAAGTACTTCATATAAAAATTACCCCCTATACATATTCGGTAAATATAGCGATTCCGTTTGCTCCCGTTCCTCCAGTTATACTAGCTAAACCGAAGGCAAGAGCCCCACCACCGCCAGAGCCAATAGAAGTTGCATTTAAAGCAACACTAGGTGCAGTTGAGTTTGAAACTAGCGCTGCTCCTGGAGCTCCACTCCCAAAATAACTGCTTCCACCACCAAAATTCCATGTGCCAGTAGTTGACTGCTGCATGGCATATCCTGATGTTCCGCCATCTTGTCTCACCTGTAAAACACCAGTCCCTGTCGTAACTGTTCCTCCCGATACACCTGCGGTAAAATCTAATCCAACAATATTGGTTACGCCAGTTCCACCAGTTCCACCACCACATATCCAACTAGATGATGTGGATAAAGTTGTATTTCCCCCTGCAGCCCCATTATTTGCTCCTCCCGCAGTCCCACCTGCACCGCCAGCACCTACAGATCCAGATAGAGAAGAACCAATTTCCGCAGCCGTAAGCAGGAATCTAGCATATGCTCCACCAGCACCTCCCACAGCGCAAACACCATCACCAAGAGGAGGTGTAGTCGTAGATCCTCCGCCACCTCCGCCCGCTTGGAGTTCTACAATTACATAAGATGTTCCCGCCGTCGAAGTATATGTAAATGCTCCAGGAGTGGTAAAGGATTGAGAACTGACAGAGGTAATCGCAGAGGAACCCCCTATAAACTGAACAAACCCAGTCGAAGACACAGTAAACTGTGTGTTATCGAAGGAGGAAGAACCTCGGACAGCAGTCCCTGTTGTTCCAGCCGTTGCGTATGGAAGAGTTTCCGATGTGTCTATGGTTACCAAAGTACCTGCTAATGCAGTGCTATTTGAAAAAGTAACACCTCCATATGCAATACTTCCAGAACCGGCTACAGCGATCACGTTAGTTGTAGTTATTGTACATGTAGTTATTGTTAGATTAGAAGATATCATAACTGCTGATGCAGTTCCTGTGATGATATCACAAAAGGTTATTAAATTAGTTCCGCTTCCACCAACTGTGAGTGCAGTGGTATTTCCAATATTTGTGAATGTAGCGTACTTACATTGAAGAGATGAAGTTCCAGAAGTTGTAATAGGATTAGGGAAAGAAGTGTAATCAATGAAAACTAAGCCAGCGCTGGCTACAGAAGCACTTGTAGAGGCTCCTGTATTGAAGAATTGTCCTCCAAAAATAAGGAGTTGCCCTGTAGAAGACTTAGAGAAGTAAGAAAATCCAGGAGCGGCTATATCACCCAAACACTGGTATAGGTATATCTGAGAAGAAGCATTAGAGTTGGTATGGGATATGCCCGTGTTATTCGTACAGCTTACGTAACAATCCTTAAGGATGATAACCGAAGCATTTGCCCCTGTGACCTCTAATAGGAAATCACCATTTGTCTGAAGTCTAATCCCAGATAAAGTTACCACTCCTGTACCACTGTAGGAACATTTACCAATGATCACTACGTGATCGATGTATTCAGAACTGTAAGTGGCTAGGTCTACTCCAGCTTTCAGAATAGGGTTTTCAGAATAAATGCCTGGACGAATGAAGACAGTATCACCGGAAGATGCAGAGTTGATTGCCGCTTGTATAGTTGTATGAGTTCCCTGTGTAGGGTCTAGCGCAACAACATACCTAGCACATCCGAAAGTATTAGTTGAGATTTGCTGCATTTTTCATCTCCTGATGTCTTTTTTTATGGGAATCACTAATTTTTTTTCTGGTATCATATGATTGCGTATGTCCATTCTGGTATCCTTTAATTAACCGACAGGTTACCGATAACATACCGGCAAAACCATTCATTAGTAGTAGAACTGCAAACCAACTCAATTTGGTCATATCTATTGGTAGAGGCGATGCTACCAGCTGCTGTTGTCGCTACACTTCCAAAATGGATGATCTGAGTAGCAACACACTGTATTAGCCATCCACCTGCACCAAATCCGCCTACTCTGATCGTATCACCAAATGTACTGGAAGCAACCGAAGGCATGGTAAGAGTAACCAAACCAGCGTTATTAGCCTGGTATGCAGTATCCTTGACGATTACTACAGAAGTGCCCGTTACATTGACCCAGTTGGAAACTAATTGAGAGGTTGTTGCTAAGGTACCGCTTGTTGGGAAGGTCACTGCGGTGTTACCAGTCATCGTAAACGATGAGGTGAACGCACCTACAGTCGTGAGTGCTCCACCAAGTGTGATAGTACTAGGTCTAGCGTTCTGAACTCCTGTTCCACCTCTAGTAGGTGAAATCGGACTTGCTCCAATGTATCCCATAATCTTTACCCCTTAAAACAGTTCGTAAGATGTTCCGTTAAATAGGACATCATTGGCTTCATAATTGTCTTGAAACACATAGGTAGCAGATCCATCCAAGGTAACCACACCACCTACAGTAGTCATAGTGATAGAGTTAGTCTCAGCAGTTCCCAGGGCATCCTTAACAACCCAAGTATCTGTTGGAGCTGGGGCGTTAGGAAATCTAACAACTACAGGTCCTCCCGATGAGTCTACCGATATGAAATAATCTGTAGCCAGAACAGTGTAAGGAGAATCAGCTACAGTAATCCTTCGATATGAACCCACCAATCCGGATACCTCTAAAGTGATCAAACCTGCTGAAGAGGTAACAGTTATTGTGTCTAGTGGGGAAGTAATATTGAAGTTATTAGCTATCGGCCCTTGATTGTTGATCGTATCAACCGCTCCGACAATACTTGTTGCATCTACTACAAACTGACTCATTAGTTCCTTCCTGTCCTAGCGGTATCCAGAGATCTGAAGTTCTGTTGCTGTTGTGGATGTTCTTCCGTAAATGATCTGACCTTTACGACCGTTCAATGTTCCTGAACCATATGCGGAATGATCAGAATGGTTAGTCTGGAAATCAAATATCATTGCAGACCCAGCAGGCCAAAAATCATGCTTGGTCACACCATCATAACTGATGTCTACGGACGTAGCGCCTCCGTTGAAGATCTTTAGGATTTTGATGTCATCGCTAAACCCAGTTCCATTCAGTGGTTGGAATGTTCCCGTAAGACCAGCTAGGTCAAAACTTGCTGCGGTGATACATTGAAATGAATTTAAATCAGCCATATTATTCCTACTTTAAACTACGGTTATGTTTCCTACTACAGACTCCACGAACCAATGTGTATTGGCTACATCACAGATGCATGAGATTGTATTCCCCTGCGCCGTAGAGGCCAAACTGCCTCCGGCTCCTACAGTAGTGTTGGTATTACCCAATCTAATACTTTGACCAGCCGCTTGGTTAATAGACCATGACGTTCCTCCTTCCAGAGAAACCTTGAATCCAGTCCCGTATGCTGCTGTAGCTGGTAAGTTAAATGAAATTACACCAGCGCTGACAGCATATCCTGTGCCAGGAACAATGGTTTGGTTGGAGGTGGTATCTACCCAATTTGTAGTTGTCCCTGTTAATTGTACGAACCCGTTGGTCACAGTGAAGGTAGAGGAGTCGAATCCTACATGTCCTCTTACAGCAGTACCAGTAGTTCCAGCTGTAGAAAGTGGAAGTTGGTCTGCGATTACTTGTGATAATCCAGCAGCTATCCCGGATGATCCTCCAACGATGGAAAGACCTCCATAGATCAGAGTACCTGCAGCTCCTGCTGCCCAGTTACCAGACCCAGCGGAACAAGAAAACCCACTGTTTACAACGATACCTTGACCTGCTGCGTTGAACGTAATCAGCTCATCGGTAAAAGATCCAAATCCATTGATCATCAGGAAGGCAGCTGTGACATCATTGAGGTCCGCTCCTCTGGCTCCTGAGTTAATGGTAGAGTAGAATGTAAGAACGTTTGCTCCTACACCTAATACGAAACAAGCGCCCGCAGCTGAATTGATACCGCAATCACGTGCTGTTAAATTAATCGAACCAGGGCCCGTCAGGACAATACCGTTGGTATTACCATCGATCTGAGATTGATGGATCTGCATGCCAATATTTGCGCCCGCAACCGCCGTGACTACAATAGCTTCAGCCCCGTTAGAAGTTAGGTTGCATCCATTTACCGTTAAGTTAAATACCGAAGCCGCGGTCTTTGTTACAGAGATGGCAGGAGTTGCGCCAACAGCTTGTACGCTTAAACTTTCGATACCTGAATCTCCAGCTATATCTGGAAAGGATAAAGTACCGCTAATGACCACTTTATTCGACTGATCAACGCAATCTCCAATCAGATATACATCTGGGGACATCGTAACGTTTTCTACATAGGTACCATGTCTTATCGCAACAGTTCCTCCGGCATTTGCAAAGGCAGCATTTACCGCTTCTTGAATAGTGGTGAAAGCACCGTAAGCTGCTGATGGGTCAACCACAAACTGGTTTAGACCTGTGAAGTTATCCGAATTTACTTGTTTCATTATTTATCCTATGTCCTATGAGAACTCAGTGAATATTGCGATACCAGCAGTCCCTGCTATGCCTTCAGTTGTGGCTCCTGTACTATCATCGTATTGTGCAGATCCTCCACCACCAGCTCCATAACCTGTTCCTGCTTCTCCAGGAGTTGTAAATATCGTATTCGGAACGGGCACACCACCAGTTCCTAAAGGAGAAGTTCCCCCAAATGAACCTCGAGACTAA
>Ga0193712_1000010_pt1 | contig 39618 bp, 37 predicted proteins | sample H3a1metaG_FD_143053 | JGI IMG/M metagenome (GOLD analysis project Ga0193712, IMG submission 143053) | Soil microbial communities from a riparian zone of the East river system, Colorado, United States - H3a1 | ecosystem: Environmental > Terrestrial > Soil > Riparian zone | place: USA: East River... | reverse complement strand
CCTCCTGTTTAACTACTGATGCACCCAGTATCATTAATAAAAAAATATTAACAGAATTATCTATACAAGTAATATAAAATTATTATAAATATATATCAATAATAATTTAAACAACATTAAATTATTTTTGGAGAAAAAATGGCAGGACATAGTAAATGGGCAAATACAAAACATCGTAAAGCTTCACAAGATGTAAAAAAAAGCAAAATATTTACTAAAATAATTCGATTATTAACTATTACTGCTAAATCTGGAGGTAATAATCCTAACACTAATACTCATTTGAAAACCATAATAGATAAAGCCTTAAGTTACAATATTCCACGTGATGTTATAAAAAAAGCTATTCATAAAAATATTATCAATACTGAAAATTCTCAACTAAAATATATTAAGTATGGTGGGTACGGGCCTCAAGGTACAGCAATTATTTTAGAATGTATCAGTAATAATAAAAACAGAACTGTATCTGAAATACGTTATATTTTATCGAAATTTAAATATACCTTAAAACCTATTTCTTCTATACAATATCTTTTTAAAAAAAGAATAAATGTATACTATCAATACAATAATAATAAAAAAATTATAGAATCAATATGCGAAAAATATAATATAAAAAATATGACTAATATAAAAAATAACAATATTAAAATAAACACTAATCACACATTATTTAAAATTATTAAATCAGAATTACATAAATTAGGCATTATACCTAAAGATATTGTTTTTTTTATGATACCGTCAGTAATAGTACCATTAAATGAAAAAGAAAAACTTATATTTACCAATTTAATTATGAAATTACAATCTAATGTAGATATTAAAAATATATATCATAACACTTCAATAATAATAAAAAATAATTTTTAAGAAATTAATATTAATCAACTAATGTATTTTTTTAAAATAACTCAATAAAAAAAAACAAGATAAAAATAATACAATAGATGGACTACTAGGAGTATGAAAAAAATAAGATACTAGCATACCGCTTGTTACGCCTAATATACCAATTAATATAGAAATACAAGCCATGTTTTCTGGAGAACTAGCAAATCGTTGAGATGTAGCTGCAGGAATGACAAGCAATGCAGCAATCACTAAAGAACCTATAAATTTTATAGATACAGAAATTGTTACAGCAGTTATTAATATAAAAATTAAACGAATTTTAGTAATATTAACACCATCTACTTTTGCTAATTCAGCATTAATTGTCAGTAATAACATTTTCTTCCAATACCATATTAAAATAAATAAAACCACTATAATTAACAAAATAATAATTATTAAATCTGAAAATGTGATTGTCAATAAATCACCAAAGAAATAATTAGTAATACTCATTTTTTTTATTTCTGACATAAAACTAACTGTAATCATACCTAATGATAATGTGCTATAAGTTATAATTCCTAATATAGTATCTAAAGCAAGACAAGAAATATATTCTAAAAATATAATTATACTAGAAATGAATAATAACAAAAATAGTACTGTGTAAAAAGGATTAATATTTAAAACTACTCCTACCGATAATCCTAATAAAGATGAATGAGATAAGGTATCTCCAAATGCAGACATACGTCGCCAAACTATAAACGATCCTAAAGGGCCGGTAACTAAAGTTAATAAAATACCAGCTAACCATCCTAAAAAAAATAATTCAATCATAATTAAAAACAACACTTTTCTAATTTTTATTTTAAAAATCATGACGATGATTATGTTCATGACGGTATACTGCAAACTCTTTTGTTCCCATATAACCAAACATAGCAATAAATTCTGCATTCTTATAAACTGATTCAGGAGTACCTGAACAACAAATATGATTATTTAAACACAATACTTCATCTGTTTTTGCCATTACTAAATTTAAATCATGTGATACTATTACAATAGCACAATGTAGCTCATAACGAATTTGATTAATTAATTCATATAAGACAATTTGCCCTTCGGTATCAATACCTTGAGTAAATTCATCTAATACTAATAATTCTGGAGATTTTAATAATGCACGAGCTAATAACATACGTTGCATTTCTCCTCCAGATAATTGTTCCAAATATAAATCTTTCAAATGAATGGCATTAACACGTTTTAAAGAATTTATAATTGAACAATTTTTTACGCCCTGAGATAATTTCATAAAGTGATTAACAGTGATAGGAATAGATGTATTAAAATATAATTTTTGTGGTACATATCCAATATTTAAATTTTTTTTTCTAACAATTTTTCCAGAATAAGGTTTTAATAAACCTAAAATTATACGAATTAATGTAGATTTTCCTGCACCATTAGGCCCTATAAAAGTAAAAATACGATTGGCAGTTAAAGTAAATGAAATATTAGAAAGAATATAACGATGATTGAATTTAACAAAAACATTTTTTAATTTAATCAATGCAACCATATCCAAATAAAAACAACATAAATATAACAATACGGTTATTATATCATAATTATATTATAGATATTAAAAATTAATTTTTTACAAATACATAATATATTTATAAAAATTTTACACTGTTAAAATTCTAGTTGTATTTGTTTTTCCAACAGTACCCATAATATCTCCTTGCGTAACAATAACCAAATCATTTAAAATTAAAAAACCTTTATTTTTTAATAAAATTATTGCTTCTATTGCAGATTCTAACCCTTCTTTTAAAGTATTAAAATAAATAGGTGTAACACCTCGATATAATGCCGATGCATTTAATGTATTTACATGACGTGATAATGCAAAAATAGGTAAACCTGATGTAATACGTGACGTTATCAATGCTGTACGTCCAGTTTCTGTCATAGCTATAATAGCACGAACCCCTTTTAAATGATTTGCAGCATACATTGCAGACATAGCGATAGCTTCTTCAATATTTTCAAATTTCATATTTAAACGATGGCGTGAAATATTAATGCTAGGAACTTTTTCTGCACCTTGACATACTTTTGACATAGCTAAAATTGTTTCTACAGGATATTTACCAGTAGCTGTTTCTGCTGATAGCATGACAGCATCACTACCATCTAAAACAGCATTAGCAACATCCATAACTTCTGCTCTAGTCGGCATAGGGTTAATAATCATAGATTCCATCATTTGTGTAGCAGTAATCACCACTCTATTTAATTGACGAGCGCGTCTAATTAATTTTTTTTGAATCCCGGCAAGTGCAGGATCACCAATTTCTACTCCTAAATCACCTCTAGCAACCATAATAGCATCAGAAGATAATATAATATCATCTATAATATTTTCATGAGATACTGCTTCTGCTCTTTCTATTTTTGCTACTATTTTAGCATGGCTACCTGCATTCTGCGCTAATTCTCTTGCTGTTTTTAAATCTTCTCCACATCTTGGAAATGATACTGCCAAATAATCTACTCCAATTTCAGATGCAATAATAATATCATTTTTATCTTTTTTGGTTAATGATCCTGCAGATAGCCCTCCACCTAATTTATTAATACCCTTATTATTAGATAAAAAACCACCTATTAAAACTGTAGTAAAGATTTTTGTACCCGTAACTTTTAATATTTTTAATTGAACACGTCCATCATCTAATAATAATATATCACCAGCAATAACATCTAAATGTAATTTTTTATATTCGATACTTACTTTTGTATTATCACCTATATTTTTATCTAAAGTCGAATCAAGCAAAAATAAATCACCAACGTATAATCGAACTTTTTTATCTTTAAATCTAGAAATACGAATTTTAGGACCTTGTAAATCAGCTAGTAATGATAAGTGACAACCTAATTTCTGCATAATGTTTCTTACTTGTTTAGCTCTATATTGATGTTCTTCTTTTGTACCATGAGAAAAATTTAATCGTAATACATTTCCTCCTGCTCGAATAATTTTCTCTAAATTATTATCTTGATCTGTAGATGGACCCAATGTAACAACAATTTTAGTTCTTCGAAGACGTTTAAACATGATTATTCCTATGTTTATAATTAAAATAAAATAATATATATAAAAATTTAATAAAAAATATTATTATTTTTAAATCATATTTCTTAATAACTATAAAATATCATATTTTAAATATATAAATACTTATATAAAAAATTTATATTTTAAATATATAATAATATCTATATAAAAAGATTATATATGTTAAAAAATTAAATATATTTTATTAAAATCAATACACGGTATTATATTGCAATATATCTAATTGTATTTTTAAAAATTACAATATAGAATTTGCTATATAATCTTATCTTTAAAAAATTACTATAATATAATTTTTATAGAATTATCAAATATATGTTTAATTATAATATTATTGTTAAAAAAGGGAACAATGCTAAAATATCAATCTTGTAATTTGGTTATTTTCGGAGCAAAAGGTGATTTAGCTTCTAGAAAATTATTACCTGCTTTATATGCACTAGAACAGTCAAACAAATTGCATAATGACACACGAATTATTGGCGTAGGTCGTGCCAATTGGAATAAAAATGATTATAGTATTATTGTAAAAAAACAATTAACAAAATTTAATAAAACTAACATTAATAATATCACTTGGGAAAAACTACGTTCTCGTTTAGAATTTTGTAATCTAGATTTTAATCATATATCTCAATATATAAAATTAAAAAAAATACTAAATCAAAATACTACAATTTACTATTTTGCTGTACCTCCTAATTCTTTTGGAGACATTTGTCAAGGGTTAGGCGAACATCAACTTAATCATATATCATCTCGTATAATAATAGAAAAACCAATAGGTATCTCTTTAAAGACATCACAAGCTATTAACAGTCAAATTAATACATATTTTACAGAAAAACAAATATTTAGAATAGATCATTACCTAGGTAAAGAAACAGTATTAAATTTACTATCTTTAAGGTTTTCTAATATCATTTTTTCTACACATTGGGATTACACAGTTATTGATCATATTCAAATTACAATCTCAGAAACCATAGGTATTGAAGGACGATGGAGTTATTTTGATCAATCAGGACAGATTAGAGATATGTTGCAAAATCATTTATTACAACTTCTAACCTTAATCACTATATCTCCTCCTATAGATTTACAAGCAAATAGTATTCAAAAAGAAAAAATAAAAATATTAAAAGCTTTACGTCCTATGAATAATATTAATATCTATAAAAATATTGTACTTGGACAATATAGTCATGGTATATTAAACAATGTTCATGTGCCATCTTATATCAATGAAGACAATGCTAATAAAAAAAGTACAACTGAAACCTTTATTTGTACTAAAGTGAATATTGATAATATGCAATGGCATGGCGTTCCTTTTTATTTACGAACCGGTAAAAGATTACCAGTAAAATGTTCTGAAATCGTTGTTGTTTTTAAAAAACCTACTATATCTTTATTTTCAAAAAATTATAATACTGCATTATCAAATCAATTAATTATTAGATTACAACCTCATGAAGGTATTACACTCCAAATTTTAAATAAAAAACCTAGCTTAAATGCTGAATATATATTAAAAAATATTAACTTAGATTTCAAATATTCTAATGTTTTCCAAAAAGATAATATATCTGACGCATATGAAAGATTATTACTAGCAAGTATTAGAGGAGATCATACATTATTTGTTAGTCGAGATGAAATTGAAGCATCATGGAAATGGATTGATTCTATTATTAATTCTATAACTATAAATAATATATATCCTGAACTTTATGCAGCTGGAACTTGGGGGCCACAATCATCATTTGATATGATTGAAAAAGATGGGAGAAATTGGAATAATCTATGATACAATAAATTTTTATAATGTTTTAATAGAATTATTAAAAATCTCAGATCAGGTACAATATACATATATTCATATAATTTAAAACATTATTCATTATTATAACAATTAATAAAAATTATAATATCTTTATAGTTTAAATAAAAATTTTTGAGGAAAATAAAAATTTATGATACGTATTGTTCTTTTTATGATAACTAATTTAGCTGTTATGTTCATATTTGGAATAATTCTTAGCTTAACGGGCATTAAATCTAACAGTATGTATGGATTAATGATCATGTCTGGATTATTTGGATTTAGTGGAGCACTGATATCATTGTTTCTATCAAAATGGATTGCATTGCGATCAGTAAATGGTAAAATTATTAAAAAACCAACTAATACAAATGAAAAATGGTTGATTCATACCATTCATCAACAATCTTATAAAATGGGAATCATTCCACCAGATGTTGCTATTTATCATTCATTAGATATTAATGCTTTTGCTACTGGAGCGAATCGTAATGCTGCTTTAATTGCTGTATCGACAGGTTTGTTAGAACATATGAACCAACATGAAGCAGAAGCAGTCATTGCACATGAAATGAGTCATATTACTAATGGTGATATGGTTACTATGACCTTATTACAAGGCGTTGTAAATACGATTGTTATTTTTACATCTCATGCAATTGCACAAATAATTGACAACTTTATATCAAACCATAAAGAAAACAGCAATATTAAAAATAACAATTCTTTTGTTTATATTATTATTTCTACTGTTTTAGAACTTATGTTTGGAATATTTGCCAGCATAATTACTATGTGGTTTTCTCGTCATCGTGAATTTCATGCTGATGCCGGTGCTGCTAAATTAGTTGGTGCTAAAAAAATGATAGCAGCATTAGAAAAACTGAAAACTAGTTATGAACCACAAGAAAAAAATAATGTTATGGCATTTTGTATTAATGGAAAAAATAAATCTATTATAAATTTATTTCATTCTCATCCTACATTAGAAAAAAGAATTAATGCACTATATAAAAAAGAATATATATCATGAAAAAATTATAAAATTATTACAATATTAATATTTATAATTTAAAAGTTTTTATTAGTATTGAGTAAGGATCTATGTATAATATATTTAATAGTATTTTATAAAATAATGTATTACCCCTAATTCTATAATACTTTATTTATAAAAATACATAGATACCTTTAATTGTATTTATTATATTATTTACTTATTAGATTGAATATTATTCTGTCTTCTTTTCCATGGAGTTTTTAATGGAATTTTTTTTAGACCCGTCTACCTGGGCTGGATTGCTTACTCTCGTTATATTAGAAGTCGTACTAGGTATTGACAATTTAGTATTCATAGCTATTTTAACCGATAAACTACCATTAATAAAACGTGATAAAGCGCGTTTGTTAGGATTAAGTTTAGCTTTACTAATGCGTTTGATTTTACTTTCACTGATATCTTGGATGGTGACGTTAAGAACTATATTAATTAAAAATCAATATTTCACTTTATCAGGACGTGATTTAATTTTATTATTTGGAGGTATTTTTTTACTATTTAAAGCAACAGTTGAACTACATGAAAGATTAGAGAACCATCCTGAAGAAAGAACAGATAATAAACATTGTGCTAATTTTTGGACAGTAGTTATTCAAATAGTTATATTAGATGCAGTGTTTTCTTTAGATGCAGTGATCACTGCTGTAGGAATAGTAAATAATTTAAAAATTATGATGGCTGCAGTAATTATTGCAACAATATTAATGCTGTTAACATCAAAAATATTAACAAATTTCATTAATGTGCATCAAACAGTAGTCGTATTATGTTTAAGTTTTCTGTTAATGATTGGTATTAGTTTAGTATCAGAAGCTTTTGGTTGGTCTGTTCCTAAAGGATATTTATATGCAGCTATAGGATTTTCAATTTTAATCGAACTATTTAATCAAATAGCACGTCGTAATTTTATCCGTCATCAATCTTGTCGACCTATGAGACAAAGAGCTGCTGAAGCTATTTTCAGATTAATGGTTGGAGAACAAAAAAATAAATCTGATGTTATTTTACAAAATAATAATGAAAAAGTAGCTTCTCAATCAAACATAGAACCCGAATCTTTTAAAGAAGAAGAAAAATATATGATTAATGGTGTACTTACATTAGCAGCACGTTCTATTAGTAGCATTATGACACCTAGAAGTGAAATCTCTTGGGTAAATATAGAACAAGACATAAATAAAATAAGATTACAACTATTAGATACTCCTCATAGTTTGTTTCCAGTATGTAAGAACGAATTAGATGAAATAATAGGTATTGTGAGAGCAAAAGAATTATTAGTGGCTATCGATGATAATATTAATTTAGAATCTTTCGCTAAAAAAACACCTCCTATTATTATTCCTGATACATTAGATCCTATTAATTTACTCGGAGTATTAAGACGCGCTAAAGGTAGTTTAGTAATAGTTACTAATGAATTTGGTATTATTCAAGGATTAATTACACCTTTAGATGTTTTAGAAGCTATTGCTGGTGAATTTCCTGATGCTGATGAAACACCAGACATAATAGTGGAAAAAAATAGTTGGTTAGTGAAAGGTGGAACAGATTTACATTCTTTACAACATTTATTAAATACAAAAAAACTAGTGCAAAAAGAAGATCCTTATGCGTCTTTAGCTGGTTTATTAATTGCACACAAAGGAAAATTACCTTTATCTGGTGAAATTATTTATATAGCTCCACTATATTTTCATATTGTTGAAGCTACTCAATATCGCATTAATTTAGTGCGTGTTACAAAAGACAAAAATTATATTCATCTAAAAAATTAATATAATGTTAAAATAAATAAAAATAAAACATATTATTAATCTAAGAATAATATAAAAAACATAGTTATACATATATTTTAATATCAGTTTTTATATATCATATAATAGATTTTTGAAGGATGAATATGTATAAAAAAATATTAGCGATTGATACATCCATGGATGGGTGTTCTGTATCTTTATTAAAAAATCATGACATCTTACATAACTCTAAAGTATGTAAAAAAAATCACACAAAAGAAATTTTACCTATGATACAAACGGTATTAACAGAATTGAAATTAAAAATCAATGAACTAGACATAGTTATTTTTTCAAAAGGACCAGGTTATTTTACAGGCATTCGCCTTTCGTTTTGTATTGCTAAAACTTTCACTATAGGTAATAAATTAAAAATTATCGGTATATCTACATTAGCAATACTAGCTGAACAAGCATGGAAAAAATATAATTCTAAAAAAGTACTTGTTGCTATACATGCTAATCAAAAAAAAATATATTGGGCAGAATATATACGAGATATGCATGGTATATGGAAAGGAGAAAACACAGAATCATGTATCACTATTCAGCAAGCAAATATACGAATATGTAAATTATCAGAAATATGGACTACTGCTGGCAATGCATGGGAAAAAATTAATCATAAAAACAAGTTTCTATCTACAAAAATTTTTTTTTCAAATTCTAAAGATTTATTAAATGTATATTTATCTTTAAAAATAAAAAATACTATTTCAAAAATACAATATTTTCAATATATTTAAAAATATTATATCACTCAATGTAAAATATTAGTTTTAAGAAATTTAATTACGTTTAGATAATGTGATGTTACATTCTAATATAGAAATATTTTTTTCAATTTTATCTAGTTTTATATTAATCATATTTGGACTAATATTGGTATATTTACTAATAACTTTTAAAATATCTTTTTTTAAATAAAATATATAATCAGGTTCATTATTATTTTTTCTTTGCTCTGCTATAATAATTTGTAATCTTTTTTTAGCAAAATTTGCTGTCCGATTTTTACGAACTAAAAAAAAATCTAATACAGCCATATTTTATCTCCCAAATAACCTTTTAAAAAAACCTTTTTTTTCTTCTTTAATAAATCGTAAAGGACATTTTTCACCTAATAAACGCTTAACAGCATCATAATATGCTTGTCCTGCATTTGAATATTTATCTAAAATTACTGATTCACCTTGATTAGAAGCTCTCAGTATTGAACCATCTTCTGGAATAACACCTATTAATGATATTTGAAGAATATCAATTACATCTGTTACGCTTAACATATCACCTGTTCTGACTCTTTTAGGATTATAACGTGTTAACAACAAATGTTCTTTTATAGGAGGTAAATTTTTTATAGCTCGTTCAGATTTTGATGACATAATACCTAATATTCTATCTGCATCTCGTACGGATGAAATTTCTGGATTTGTTATAACAATTGCTTCATCGGCAAAATATATAGCTAACATTGCACCAGTTTCTATACCAGCTGGAGAATCACATATAATAATATCAAATTTCATATCTGATAAATCATGTAATACTTTCTTAACTCCATCTTTTGTTAATGAATATTTATCTCTAGTTTGTGATGCTGGAAGAATAAATAGATTATCGGTGATACGATCTCTAATTAACGCTTGATTCAATGTCGCATCGTTGTTTATAACATTAATAAAATCATATACTACTCTTCTTTCACATCCCATAATTAAATCTAAATTTCGTAATCCTATATCAAAATCAATCACTATTGTTTTTTTCCCTTGCTGTGCAAAACCTGTTGCAATAGCTGCGCTAGAAGTTGTTTTACCTACACCTCCTTTGCCTGATGTTACTACAATAATACGTGACATATATGTCCTTAATTATATTAACTTAGTCTTTTTATATTTAATACACTATTTTTTAAAAATACTTGCACATCTTTTCCTAAACAGTGTGATGGAATTTGATCTATCAACCAATACTGTCCTGAAATAGATACTAATTCTGCTAGTAATTCTGTACAAAATATTTTACATCTAATATCACCACTAGCACCAGCTAAAACACGGCCACGCATGACACCATAAATATGAATATTGCCATCCGCTATTAATTCTGCTCCTACACTAACGTTATTAGTGACCACTAAATTGGCTTTTTGAGCATAAATTTTTTGACCAGAACGCACTGGTTTATCTAAAATACAGGTATTAATGATATATTTTTGTGAACTATGTAATGTCTGTTCTAATAAATGATTTTTTGAATTATCGATGAATGTATTATTTTTAGATAAAATCGATATTCCTGAATCTATAATTTTATTTTTCAAAATATCATCATAACAATCAATACATCCAATAATATAAAAACCAAGCGATAAAATAGATTTTTTCATTTTTATCCAATTTACTGTATTAGATAATTTAGAAACATTAATTACTATTGGTGTATTTCTAAAAAACAATGGAAAATCATTTATTTTTTTGTAAAGAGCGTTAATAACGGCATGAACATTATTATCATATAAATAAAGCACTGATAAAGAAAATGTACTACTAGTGAATTTAATGGATTGTTTATGCATTTCTAGTCACTTAATCAGCAATTAACATATGTTAATAATTAATAAATTAATACAAATTAATATATCATATCATATTATATAATATAAATAAGTAAATAAAAATTTAATGTTTTATTGTATAAAAATTACTGCAATTAATATTATTATAATATTTTTTAATGCAACCAATAAAATACTAAAAGGAGTATAATGATATTTCCTCTTACACAACCTAGTAAATTAATTTTGAAAAATAAACATTTATTTTATCAAAAAAAAGTAATTTTTTCTGGTAATATAAAAGATACAATACCTGATTCTATACATACACTATCGACTGTTGTGCATACAAATATGTATAATAATTGGCATATGTTAAAAAATATTAAAAAACACAAGGTATATTATAATTTATTTCTTAAAAAAGATATAATACTTAATGCAAATACTTTAATTTATTATTGGCCAAAAAATAAATCTGAAGCATATTTTCAATTACAAAAAATATTATCTATTCTAAATAAACAATCTCATATTTTTATTGTTGGAGAAAATTGCAGTGGTGTTAAAAGTGCAATATTAAAATTAAAACCATGGGTAACATTAAAAAAAATAGATACTGCAAAACACTGTATTCTTACTTATGGTATTTTATTAAAAAATACATATTTTAAATTAAAATCATTTTTTAATACTTATATCTGGAAAAATAATATTATAAGAACCTTACCAGGTATGTTTGACTATCGTGGAATAAACATAGGAAGTGCATTACTCATTTCCACTTTTACTAAAAACATTCAAGGGAAAATATTAGATATAGGTACTGGATCGGGGATATTAACTATAGCACTAGCTCAAATATCTAAAAAGATTCACCCTACTTTAATAGACGTTAATCTTACAGCAATATTAGCTAGTAAAATTAATTTATCTTTTAATAAAATCACAGGTAGTGTATTTTCTAGTGATTTATATTCTGATATAAATAGTAAAAAAAAATTTAATATAATTATTTCCAATCCTCCATTACACAATGGAATAAAAATATCTTATCATGAAACTATAAATTTTATTAAACAATCTATTAATTATTTAAAACCAAAAGGAGAAATAAGATTTGTGACTAACAGTTGTTTATCATATAAAAAAATACTTGATAACACATTCAGTACACACTGTATTTTAAAAAAAAATAATTATTTTAAAATTTATCAAGCATATTTATAAATATTGTACCCGGAGCGGGACTTGAACCCGCAAAGCTATATAGCCGAGGGATTTTAAATCCCTTGTGTTTACCAATTTCACCACCCGGGCATATTGAATATTATTAATAGGCGCATCCCGGAATCGAACCGAGTTATACGGATTTGCAATCCGCTGCATCACCAATCTGCCAATGCGCCTTAATTGTTTATAATATCTGATAAATAACTAAAAAAATAATTTTATTGAAGATAATATAATACAATAATCCTATTTTAAATAAAAAAAAAAAAAAAATCAAATACAATTACACTTTAAATGATGTATTTTTTATATTTTTTTTAAATGTTCTTTAATATTTTAATAAAATGTTGTATTATATGTTTTACTATAAAATAATATGAATATATATATTTTATAAATAATTAACAATATGTAATGGAGGGGTGGCCGAGTGGTTTAAGGCAGCGGTCTTGAAAACCGCCGATAAGCAATTATCCGAGAGTTCGAATCCCTCCCCCTCCAAAAATAATCAGTAATTATGTATATTAATAATATATATATTATATAATAATTTTACAAATCATTTAAAAATATAATGGTAATGATATTGTCTGTTAAAATGATTTATAAAATATTTTATTAATACATTAAATATTATAAACAACATATAGTTATCATATCAATATTCACAGTATAAAAGATTCAATAATGTTATTTAACACTCTTATTGTTCTTACTAAAAAACTATAATGATAAACAGTATCAATGATATTAAATATGAATGTAAGTACAAAATATTATTTTCTAATAAATTATATCTTGTGAATGCCATTAATAATACTAATGTAAAAACAAAAATAATTTAACATATCGTTATAATATTATAAAAAATTAAAAAAAATAGCATATATTTAATTATTTATAGTACGATAATATATTTTAATATCCATATATATGATATATAAATAAGCATATGTTATATATAATTTTATAAAATCATTTAAAATAATACTTTACAATGCTAAAAATTAAATTTACAACATTTATCTTAGCACTGATAATACCTCCCTTCTTTTAAATAAAAAAATCAATTAATATTCGGATCTAGGAGTATTTAATGAAATTATCTCATCATATTTTTATGCTACAATATTTGAACCAATAAATAATTTTAAAATATTTTTTATAAATATTTTTCTGAAAATAAACCTATATTTTAAGAAGTATGATTTAATTATGATAATATATAACCTATATATAAAGTACTATTAAATAGTAATATAAAAAATCAATTTATAGTATTGTATTTATCAGAAAAAATATCGTATTAATAAATTAATAAATTATATCAATATTAAGGATTGTTATAAAAATAATATTAGTATTTTATGTTCGAAAACATTTAATGTTTATATATCAAAATTTTTATAATATAATAATTTATATATATTGTTTTAATACTCATTAAAATTAATATATATTTAATTACAGTATAGATAAATTAGCATATATGGATATACGATTAATTACATTAAATGTAATAATAAAAATATCTTTATTTAATATATATTTTAAAAGATTTAAATGTTTACATAAAAATATTTTTATATTTAAAAATATACAATTGAGGTATATCTATGTTTGATCAAATAAACACTATGTTTCAATTTAGTAAAAATGCATTAAATATAATAGCATATAGACAGAAAATATTTGCTTCCAATATAGCAAATATCGATACTCCAAATTATCAAAGATTAAATATTAATTTTAAAAATCAATTAAATACAATCATGCGTTACAACAATAATCAACAATTAAATTTATTAAATACATCTAATAAACATTTATATCCTGTAATAGAAAATATACCTATAGATAATACTATGAATAATCATAAACTATTTAATAATAAGAATAATATTGATATTAATAAAGAACGCATGAATTTTATAAAAAACTCTTTAAAATATCAAATACAAATGACGTTTTTAAATAATGAAATTAAAAATATTATGACGGTTATAAAAGGATAATAAATATAATGTCATTATTAAATATACTTAATATTGCTGGTTCAGCAATGAAAGTTCAATCACAAAAAATGCAGGTTTGTTCTAATAATATAGCAAACATAGATAGTGTATTTTACAAAAATGGAAAATATCATCCATATATAGCACAACAAGTAATTTTAAAAACAAACATAAACGATAAGACAAAAATAGGAGAAGTCTATGTTGATAAAATTATCAACGATTCCAGTCCTTGTAAATTAATATATAGCCCTAATAATCCAATGTCTGATCACAATGGTTATATTACTACATCTAATGTAAATATTATTACTGAAATGGTGAATAACATTGAAGCTTCTCGTAATTACCAAGCTAATATAGAAATTATTAATAATGTAAAATCTATGATTGTAAAAACACTAACTATAGGACAATAAAATCATGAATACTATCGATAATTTATTACCTATTCAAAATCAATCTATAAATACAGATGATCATAATAATAAAAAAACAACAAATAGTAATCTTGATTTACAAAATAATTTTTTAGAAATATTTTTATCTCAAATGCAAAATCAAGATCCTATGAATCCTTTAACTAATACTGAATTAACATCTCAATTAACAGCAATCAATACTGCAAATGGAATAGAAAAAATTAATTCTAATTTAATTGAATTAAAAAAACAACTACATAACAATGCATCCTTTCAAATGTCATCATTAATTGGACATGGAGTCTTATTCCCTAGCTCTAAGATCTATTATGATAGTAGTAAAAATACAATTTTTGGTATAGATTTAGATAAAGATGCAACATCAGTCAATACAGATATTATCGATCAAAATGGGAAAATAATATTCTCTAAAAAGATAGGACCATTAAAATCTGGGATACATGATTGGTCATGGAATGGTATCAATAATAATGGATTACAAGTTAAAAATGGCATATATAAATTTTTTGTAAATGCAAAACAAGGAGATCAGCCAGTAAATTGTTCACCATTAACTTATGATAACGTACAGAGTGTACTAACTTCTTCTGAAAAAGACACAGTCATTAATGTAAAAAATTTTACCAAAGAAATAGCATTAAAACATATCCGAAAAATATTTTAATTAATTATAACCTGAAATATATGTAGGAAATATCATGGGATTATTACAAGCAATTAGTGGTTTAAATGCTGCTCATAACACAATGAATATTATAGGTAACAATATAGCTAATGCTGATACAATTGGTTTTAAATCACAAAATATTGTTTTTACTGATTTAGTAGATATACAAAATTATCACAATCAAACAAAAGGTATGGGAGTAGGGGTTTTAAAAATAATACAAAATCTTAATCCTGGAGAAAAAATTCATACTCATAGTAATATGGATTTAAGTATAAATCATAATGGATTTTTTCGTGTATCTACTGATAATGGTTCTATTCTATACACTAAAAATGGTCATTTTAAAATTGATAAAGATCATAATATTATTAATGAAGATGGAATGTATTTAACAGGCTACCCTAATTTATATCCATTCTTTAAAAATAACGATCATCAATTACCAATAAACTTACCTACAAAAATCGATATACCAATCAACCCTACTTCTTTAGTACAAGTGTCTTCTGTATTAAATAATAAATATGATATAAAATTTAATAAAAATTTTAATCAAAACATATCAAATACATATAATCATAAATTAACTATTCCCATTTATGATAAAGTTGGAAAACAACATACTATTGATTTATTCTTTATAAAAACAGCTGATAAAACATGGGAAATTCATCCTATTAATGCCACTACTAATACAGTGATTCATCCTATACAAATAGAATTTGATAAATCTGGAAACATTATTTCTCACAATATAAAAATAAATATTTTTTATAATAAAAACAATAAAACAGAAAAATTTTTGCTTAATTTATCAAATTTATCAGAAAAAGAAATCATAAATAATACATGTGTTGATAAATACAGTCAAAATGGATATTTATCTGGAAAATTAGAAAATTATGAAATTGATGAAAATGGAACTGTATTTGGTGTATATTCTAATAATATAAAAATGATATTATCGCACATTATATTAACAAATTTTTCTAATGCAGAAAACTTACATTATGAAGGGAAAAATATTTGGTCTAAAACTATCAATTCTGGCATAGAAACCACTGGAAGACCAGGAACTAATGGATTTGATAAATTAACAATAGGTGTATTGGAAAAATCAAACGTTGACCTAAATAAAGAATTTATTAATATGATAATAGCACAGAGAAACTATCAATCTAATTCTCAAATGATTAAAACAGAAGAAAAAATGTTTGATGCATTAATGAATTTATAAATAGTTTTTTAAGGATATTTATGGAATCAATAATGAATACAGCTATGATATCTGCAAGTCATACGCTTGATAAACAGGCTATTACAGCAAATAATTTAGCTAATATATCTACTTTAGGATTTAAACAACAATTAACCGCTCAGTTATTACTACCTGTTAGTAATAAAAAAATATTATCTAATAATAAAAAATTCATTTCATATAATCATATATATTCTGATCTATCTCCTGGACCTATATTATATACTAAAAGACCTTTAGATATATCTATTCCAGGAAATGGTTGGTTAACAGTACAAGACAATACTGCTAAAAATAAAGAAGCTTATACCAAAACCGGTCATTTACAAATTAATAAAAATAGAAAACTAGTAATTAATAACCATATGGTGTTAAGTACTAAAGGGCCTATTACTGTCCCTATTACAGGAACAATAAATATATCTTCTCATGGTATAATTAATTTTTTAAATAAAAAAAATCATGAAGTTAACGGCACTTATATAGGAAAATTAAAATTAATAAATATTGCAGATAAAGATATAGAAAAAGGAAACAATGGTTTTTTTTATATAAATAAAACAGGATTAGAAAATCCTGAAAAAATTTTATCCAAGAACATAAAAATATTATCTGGCACTTTAGAAGATAGTAATGTAAATTTAAGTGAAAATTTAATTAATATGATCTCTTATGAAAGACAATTTGCAATAGAAATGCAATTAATTGCTAATGATGATGAAAATACAAAAATAGCAAATCAATTAATGCATGATAATAATATATTTTAAATAATAAGGATTAATATAATATGATTCCTTCTTTATGGATAGCGAAAACAGGCTTAGATTCTCAACAAATAAACATGAATGTTATTTCTAATAATTTAGCAAATGTTAGTACGAATGGATTTAAAAAATCTCGTGCAATTTTTGAAGATTTAATTTATCAAAATATACGTCATCCTGGTTCTCAATCGACTGAAAATACAAATTTACCATCAGGATTACAGTTAGGAACTGGTGTAAGACCTGTATCTACTGAACGTATTCATAGTCAGGGTAACTTATCAAAAACAGATTCACCAAAAGATATCGCAATTAATGGAAAAGGTTTTTTCCAAGTCCAATTACCAGATGGTGACTTAGCTTATACAAGAGATGGTTCTTTTCAAATTAATCAAAATGGTGAAATAGTAACTAATAGTGGATTCCCTATTCAACCTACTATTTCTGTACCTACTAATGCAGTTGATTTAACAATCGGCAGAGACGGTATAATTACTGCTAATATACAGAATCAATCTCAAAATATACAAATAGGACAATTCAATTTAATAAATTTTATGAATAGTGCTGGTTTAGCAAATATAGGAGAAAATTTATATCAAGAAACACAATCATCAGGTGCTCCTATTGATAGTGCTCCTGGTTTGAATGGAACAGGTTTATTATATCAAGGATATGTAGAAACTTCTAATGTAAATATAGCAGAAGAATTAGTAAACATGATTCAAACTCAAAGAGCTTATGAAATTAATAGTAAAGCAATTAATGCATCGGATCAAATGTTACAAAAATTATCACAATTATAATATATCTAAATTAATAATTTTATATCTATATGAATTTTATATTATAATAATAAGGTATACTCAGTGTGTAAGATGTTCTTAAAAAAAAAATATTATATAGTAATTATACTGATATGTTTTTTAACTGGTTGTAATAATTTTTCTAATACTATTTTTAATAAAAATAAAATTATAGAAAATAGATCAGTCAATTTACCGATAAAAAAAGTAAACAATTCACTATTGCAAGAACCAGTGCCAATGAATCACTCATACCAACCTTTATTTGAAGATCATAAACCGCGTAATATTGGAGATACAATGACTATTATATTACAAGAAAATCTTAGTGCTAGTAATAAAACTTCTTCTAATATTAGTCGCAATAGTAATAGTAAAATGACTATAGGCATTCCCAATATAGTAAATAGTGTAATAGCTAATAATATGAATAAAACAGGATTAGATGGATTGGCAAAAAATGATTTTTATGGTAAAGGTAGTTCATCTTCTGAAAATTCCTTTTTAGGTGTAATCACTGTTATTGTACATTCAATATTACCTAATGGTAATCTCAATGTTTTTGGAGAAAAAAAGATCGCTATTAATCAAGGAACAGAATGTATACGTTTTTCTGGTATAGTAGATCCACATACTATTTCCAAAGACAATGCAGTTATTTCTACTCAAGTAGCTAATGCTAATATCGAATATATCAGTAACAATGATACTAGTTCTGCAAACAAAATGGGATGGTTACAACGTTTTTTATTTAAAATATTACCAATTTAAAAAAATTATTTAACACTTGGTATATTTTATCAGTTATATTTATATTTTTTTAAAAATTATGTATTTTGTAATAAATATAAAATTATTTATAATTATAGTTATATTCATAAATATATTTTATAAACGTTTAGTTAAATATTATTACATTTTTAAATAAAAAATAATATTGTATTTATGTAAATAAAGGATATTTATGTTTCAAAAAATATTGTTAAAATGTATTTTTTTATTTTTTTTAACTATATGTTATACAGCATATGCTAATAAGATCCGAGATTTAACAAGTATTCAAGGATTACATGAAAATCAATTAATTGGATATGGTTTAGTAGTCGGACTAGATGGTACAGGAGATCAAATCACACATATTCCTATTACCCTTCATACTTTAAAAAACATGTTATCTCAATTGGGCATCACAATGCAATCCGACATGCGCATACAACCTAAAAATATAGCAGCTGTTATAGTAACTGCCAAATTACCAAGTTTTATTCATCAAGGACAAAAAATAGATGTAGTTGTTTCGTCAATAGGTGATGCTAAAAGTTTAAAAGGCGGAACATTAATAATGACACCATTACAAGGAATAGATAATAAAGTATATGCTATTGCACAGGGTAATATTATAATAGGAGATAGAACAAATTCATTAAAAAATATTCATCCAAAATTTATACCTCAATTAAATGGTGGCATAATTAGTGATGGTGCTATTATTGAAAAAGAAATCATAACAAATTTTGGTAAAGAAACCACTTTTAATTTACAGTTAAACCAAGAAGATTTTACTTTATCGCAATATATTAGTGACGTTATTAATATTCATTATCCTAATATGTCAACAGCGTTAGATGCTCGAACTGTACAACTACATTCATTAGCTAATAACAGTAAACAAGTACGTATAATTTCTAATATTCAAAATATTGATATTGATCTTCCTACACAAGATGCTAAAATTATTATAAATGCTAGAACTGGTTCTATTGTCATGAATAAAGATGTACAAATTGATGCATGTGCTGTTGCTGATAAAAACATTTCTATAGTGATTAATACAAAACAATCAATAAACGATTCTAATTCTTTTGTCATTAATACAAAAAAAATATCACCGTTAACAAAGAAAACAGAATTTATATCTGTAACGGAACATATAAAATCTTTTTCTAAAAGTATCAATTTAAATAATATTGTAAAAAAATTAAATTTTTTAGGCATACAACCTACAGAGTTAATATCGTTATTACAAGCCATGAAAAATGCTGGGTGCTTACATGCTCAATTAGAAATAATATAATATTTGGAAAAAAAATGGATAATCAATTTAGTGTGTTTATGAATAATGCATATAAAGACAATACTTTAAGTCATTTACAATATTCATTAAAAAAAGATTCTAAAAAAAATATATTGCATGTAGCTAAAGAAGTAGAAGGTTTGTTTATAAATATCATGTTACAAAGCATGAGACATAGTATTCCTAAAAATGGACTATTAGAAAATAATGCAGAATCTATGTATACAGATATATATGATCAACAAATTTCAAAAAAAATGAGTGAAAAAGGATTTGGGTTATCTGATATGATCATAGAACAAATACTGCACAATAAAAATATTAAAAAAAATTAATATTCTATATATAAATATTAATAAAATAATAACATGATATTTTTATTTATTATTAAATATACATATTTTAAAAAATATAATTTTTAATTTTATCATAGTAAAACTGCATCCCATATAAATATTTGTTAATAAAATGGGATGCTAATCATAAAAATAATAATATTATTTTATTAAATTCGTGTCGTTGGGGCACTGGATATATTATTTGCTGCATGACCTCCAGCAGCTTTTTTTATTTTATCATATAATACATATAATAAATCATAATTGTTGAATTTATCAGTTTGATAAGAGGAAATAGGTACTTTTGTAACAGGAGCACTTGATTGACATTTGTTTATTTTAGAATATGTATTTTTATTAAATAATGTAGTAAAAATATTTTTTTTTATTTTAAAATTATTAAAATTCATTTTAAAAAAAATATTTTTATTACGTTTTAGATATTTTTTTTGATTAGTTAAATATTCATAAAAATAAAATATATTATTAATATTACTATTTTTATTAAATACTATAGATGATTGTTTTATCCAAATTCTTCCAAAAGCCAATTCTAATGAAAAAACTCCAGATCTACTAAAAATAGATTTATTGATCAAACAACATTCACAGAAATAACATCTGTTATGATAATTATTCATATAAAAAATATTCTGAAATAATCCTAAATAATCTGGTATTACATCATTGTTATTATATATTACAGTATTAATTATTTTATCTTCAGCAAGATTTACAATCTTATAAAGATTATTGTTTTTTTTTAAATATTTTTTTCTATTTTTTTTTATTTTACATTGTGTTATTTTTGTAAGTTGATTTTGTATATTATATTTTGTTTGTATATTTTTAAATTTTAAAAATTGATTTAGTTTATTCATCAAAATTAATTCTTTTGTAATATCAGAATAAATATTATTGTTTACTTTATATATTGTATGGTATGGTAAATAATAATTAGTATATATTTTATCTAATGTACTAAATTTCAATAAACATTTCTTTTGTACAGTTAAGGCAGAATGCAATCTATTAGATTCATTAATAATATTATTTTTTTTAAAATGAATATCTTTTTTTAAAAAAACATTTTTTTTATATATATTACTATCAGTAGATGCAATATTATTTAACTTTTTTTTATTACAATCATTTAAATAATCTTTTTCTGTATCTAATTGAAAAAAATTTTTTTTATTATTATCCACTATAATAGTATTTTTTAATTTCTTAGTAATATTGACATGCAAACTAATAAAAGGAGATTTTAACCATACTATTATTTTTTCTAAGAAATTATTCTTTGTTACAGATTGAGGAGTTAATGCATTTTTTAAAAAAACACTATGATTTCTTTTTTTTCTATTTTCTACATTTTTATTTAATATTACAGCATCATAAATAGATAATGTAGAAAAAATAGATTTTTTATTTTTTTTTCGATCAAATAATTCTGTTTCTACAGTACGTAAAATTTCACTTTCATGAAATCTTGGTAGCTGATAACTCATTGATTCTATTTCTTCGCCTTTTCTAATACGCAAAACAGAATAATGTGGAGTTTTAATTTGATCATTAGGCACTATAATTGTTCTACCACCACTTTGACGTTTTTCAATAGCATTGACAGCTTCTCTTTTTTCATTTAAAAGATAACATGCTACTTCTACCGGCACAATAGCATGTACTTCATGTGTATTTTCTTTAAGAGCTTCTTCTTCAATTAATCTTAATATCGATAACGATAAAGATTCATTATCTCTTATAGCTCCAGTCCCACTACATCTAGGACAAATATGATAATTAGATTCTCCTAAAGATGGACTTAATCTTTGTCTAGACATTTCTAATAAGCCAAATTTAGAAATAGTTCCAATTTGAATACGAGCACGATCTTGATGTACTAAATCTCGTAAACGAGATTCAATTAATTTTTGATTACGTGTAGATAGCATATCAATGAAATCAATTACAATTAATCCACCTAAATCACGTAATCTTAATTGACGAGTAATTTCATCAACAGCTTCAAGGTTAGTATTAAAAGCTGTTTCTTCGATATCCATTCCTTTTGTAGAACGCGATGAATTAATATCAATAGCAGTTAATGCTTCCGTTGTATCAATTACAATAGAACCTCCAGAAGGTAGTCTAACTTCTCTTTGAAAAGCTGAATTTATTTGAGATTCTATCTGATAATGACTAAATAAAGGAATGTCTCCAGTATAGAGTTTAATTTTGCTACTAAAATCAGGTCTACCTAATAATGTAATATGATTGTGTGCTAATTCTAATATTTTAGGATTATCAATTAGAATTTCTCCAATATCTTGTCGAAGATAATCTCTAAAAGCACGTACAATAACATTACTTTCTTGATGTATTAAAAAAGGTGCATTATTTTTTTTAGCCAATGCTTTAATATTATACCAATGTTTTAATCTAAAATGGAGATCCCATTTTAAATCATCTAATGATTTACCTACTCCAGCTGTACGAATAATTAATCCCATATTTGCTGGTACTTCTAATAAGGATAATAATGTTTTTAATGCTTCACGTTCCACTCCTACAATTCTTCTCGAAATTCCTCCAGAACGTGGATTATTTGGCATTAAAACTAAATAACTACCAGCTAAACTAATAAAAGTAGTTAATGCTGCACCTTTACTCCCGCGTTCTTCTTTTTCTATCTGTACAATAATTTCTTGTCCTTCTTTCAAAACCTCTTTTATATTTAATTTCGCAGAATCTATATGTAGCTTAATAAAATAATCTTGAGAAATTTCTTTCAAAGGAAGAAAACCATGCTTATGAGAACCATAATCAACAAATACTGCTTCTAAACTAGGTTCAATACGTGTTATTTTACCTTTGTAAATATTTGATTTTTTTTGCTCATGACCAAGTGTTTCTATATCCAAATCATATAAACGTTGTCCATCAACAAGTGCAACTCGTAATTCTTCTTGTTGAGTTGCATTAATTAACATTCTTTTCATTAGAACATCTCTCGTATTTTTCGATAAGTGTTAAAATGGTAGAAAACTAAAAATAACAGTTAAGATTCAATATATATACTTTGATTTTTAAATTTATCATAATAATTATAAAAGATTATAAATAAAATATATTTTTCTTAAATGCATATAATGTATACTATTAATAATAATATGTTAAAATTATTTTAATATTTTATATGTATAACGACATGTGTTATTTTTATTTTTTTAATTAACATTTATTACTTAATTTAATTAAATATAAATTTAAAATACTTTTATTAAAAAATTAAAATATTTTTTATATAAAATTTTTTAAAAAATACAATGAAAACATACAGTTATATTCATTTAGATGTTTTATTTAGTTTTTTATGAAAAAAAATAAACTATATAATTTTTTTAAATATATTATAATCATTAATATAGTAGCATATCTTATTAAAAATTTTTTATTTTTAAATATAATTTTGTTAAATATAAAACAATATATTTTATATTTTTTATTAAAAAATTACTTAAAAGTAGAATAAAAATAATTTAATTTTATTACAGTGAAATTATTTTCTATAAATATAAATTTTTAATAAATATTTCAATAAAATAGATATTTTAAATAATATAATGAAAAATGATATAAAAAAAATAACATACAATAATACCATTACCATTACAGAAGATAAAGCAGAACAAAGAATTGATAATTTCTTAATAAAAAATTATAAAAAAATACCTAAAAGTGCATTATATAAAATAATAAGAACAGGAAAATTAAAGATAAATAAAAAAAAAGTCAAACCTCAATATAAATTAAAAATAGGAGATTATATTTATATTCCTATTAAAAAATCTGAAGATATAAAAAATACATCACAAAAAATAAATATTAAAATAATACAAAATATATCGAATAATATTTTGTATGAAGATAAATATTTATTAGTTATCAATAAAGAATGTGGGATAGCAGTACATGGTGGTAGTGGAATTAATCTAGGTATTATTGAAACAATTAGAATATTAAAACCAAAAAATCATTTTCTAGAATTAGTACATCGTTTAGATCGTGGTACTTCAGGAGTGTTAATTTTAGCAAAAAAACGATCTATTTTACGACACTTAAATCAACAATTAAGAAAAAAAAAAATAAAAAAAAATTATTTAGCCTTAGTACATGGAATATGGCCTATTGAGAAAAAAAAAATTTCAGCACCTATCCTTAAAATAAATAAAATAAATAGCAAAAATATTGTTGAAATTAATAAAAAAGGAAAACAATCAGAAACTTATTTTTCAATACAACATCAATATAGAGATCATACTTTAATAAAAGCTGCTCCAATTACCGGAAGAACACATCAAATTCGAATACATACGGCATATATTGGACATCCAATAGTATTAGATAAAAAATATGGAAAAAAAGAACTAGACTATAAAATAAAAAGAACACATATAAAAAATAGATTATTATTACATGCTAACGATATTACATTTATACATCCATATTATAAAAAACAAATGACTATTGTTGCACCTTTAGAAAATAATTTTAAAAAATATTTAAATATTATATAGCAATATATTTTTAATTAAAATAAATAAATAAATGGATAATATAATTTAATCTTTACTAAAAATAAGGCATAAATATGGCAGTGCAAAAAAATAAACCTACTAGATCAAAACGAGGTATGAGAAGAAGTCATGATTCTTTAAAAACTCCACATTTATCTATTGATCGTACATCTGGAGAACAACATATTCGGCATCATATTACAAAAAATGGATATTATAAAGGACGTAAAATCTTGTAACAATAATCATATAATATGAATTATTTAAAATACTATTGAATTAATTAATACAATAAAATTATTTACAGTATTAAAACCTTTCTATATTTGTTATATTAAAAATAATTAAGTATTCTAAAATATTTTATATTAAATAGTATAAACACTTAATTAATATATTAATCTAATAAATATAGAAATTTATCAATAAGATTATATCTATCAACTACATTATTATATGTTATCAATGTTAAAAAAATATATTTATATTATTATAATACTCAAATTTAAATACTGAATGAATAGGTATATTAAATGAATCGATTTTCTATGATTTTTCCAGGACAAGGTTTTCAAAAATTTACTAATATTATTAATTTATCAAATACACATTCTATTATTAAAAATACTTTTGAAGAAGTTTCTGAATATCTTAAACATAATTTATTATTATTAATTAAAGATATACCAGTAAAAAAATTATATAACAGTAAATTTATAGAATCAATTATTATAACCACTTCAGTATCTATTTATCGTTTATGGATTGAATTAAAAGGAAAAGCACCATTTATTGTGGCAGGAAATAGTTTAGGAGAATATTCAGCATTAATATGTTCAAATGTTTTAACATTAAAAGATACAATAAAATTAATACAATTTCGTAGTCAATTAATGAAAGAAACAGTAAAAAATAAAAAAACTGCTATGCAAGCAATTATTGGATTGGATAAAAAAACAGTAATAGATATTTGCAAAAAACAAACATATAATAAAATTGTTACTGTTTCAAATTTTAATACACTAGATCAAATTGTTATTTCAGGAGATCAAGATGCAGTAAAAAAAGCTAGTATAGCTTGTAAATTAGCTGGAGCTCAACATACACATATGTTACCGATTAATGTTGCTTCGCATTGTAGTTTAATGAAATCAGCTGAAAAATCACTGTTTAATAAATTAAAAAAGATTAACTTTAAAAAACCAATGTATCCTATTTTAAACAATGTTGATGTAAAATGTGAATCATCTAAAAAAAAAATCGTTGATGCGTTAGTCAGACAAATCTCTAATCCAGTGAGATGGCAAGAAATAATAGAATATATGATATCAAAAAAAATTATATTAATTTTAGAAGCTGGATCAAACGCAATCTTGACTAAGATGCACAAAAAAAATAGCACGTTGAAATCTATTGTATTAAATAATGAAAAAAATTTTTATAAAGCATTATCTTTAACATAACAAGATATATTAAAATGATAAAAAAAAAATTGCTATAGTCACTGGAGCATCGCGTGGTATAGGTGCTATTATTGCAAAAAAATTGGTCGATAATGGTATACAGGTCATTGGTACTGCTACTACTAAAATCGGTGCTCAAAAAATTAGTCAAAATTTAAAAAAAAATGGGCAAGGAATAATTTTAAATATAGATGATTCTATAGAAATGAATCATTGCATAAAAAATATTTATAATAAATTTGGTAAGATTGATATCTTAATCAATAATGCTGGTATTTGTCATGATAAGCTACTTATTAATATGACCACTAAAGATTGGACTAATGTTTTAATGGTAAATTTAAATGGAGTATTTCATTTATCAAAGTCTGTTCTTAGTTCAATGATAAAAAATCGATACGGACGCATTTTAACTATTGGATCCATTGTTGGATATACTGGAAATATTGGACAAACAAATTATTCAGCATCTAAATCAGGATTAATTGGATTTCACAAATCATTGGCATTAGAAGTTGCAAATTATGGCATTACTGTCAATATGATTGCCCCTGGCCTAATTAAAACTGATATGACTAATACTATTGACATAAAAAAATATAAAAAATATATTTCAAAAATACCTATGAAACGTTTTGGAAGTACTGATGATATAGCAGCAGCAGTATTATTTTTTATTTCTGATGCAACATCTTATATAACAGGTCAAACACTACATATAAATGGTGGTATGTATATGAATTAATGTTTATTATAAAACATTACATTAATTCTTTTAAATTTATATTAACCGATAATTATATTTTATTAAGGAATTAAAACATCATGCATATGATTGAAAAACGTGTTAAAAAAATAATTGCAGAACAATTAGATATAAAAGAGTCTGACATTCATAATACTAATTCTTTTTTAGAAGATTTGAATGCTGATTCATTAGATTCAATTGAATTAATTATGAAATTAGAAGAAGAATTTAAAATAGATATTCCTGATGAAGTATCTGAAAGTTTTGATACCGTAGAAAAGGTGATAAAATATATTAAACAATCAACTTAAACTATAATTAAAATATATCTATTACCTATTTAAAATAAAAAGGTTATAATAAAATGCAAGAAAGTAAATTTATTGTTGTTGAAGGCATTGAAGGTGCAGGTAAAACACATGCTTGTCAATTAATATCTGATATATTAAAAAAAAATAAAATTCAAAATATTAAATACGTACGTCAACCAGGCAGTACTCCCCTTGCAGAAAAAATACGTTATTTAATAAAAAAAAAATAATTGGAGAAAAAATTATAGCAATTAGTGAACTATTATTAATGTATGCTGCTAGAATTCAGTTAATAGAAAATGTCATTAAACCTTCATTAAAAAAAGGAACATGGGTCATTAGTGATCGTCATGATTTATCGTCTTTTGCTTATCAAGGAGGCGGTTGTCATATAAATCATCAATTAATTACTACATTACATACATTAGTAATAAAAGATTTTTATCCAAATTTAATTTTTTATTTAGATGTTGATCCAAAAATAAGTTTACAACGTATACGATTAAGAGGCGCTCTTGATCGTATCGAAAATAAAGATATTAATTTTTTTATTAGAACTAGAAATGAATATTTAAGATTAATAAAAAACAAACCAAATATTATTACTATAAATGCAAATTTAGCAATTCATATCGTTGAAAATCAATTAAAACAAAAATTAAAACAATGGTTAAAAAATTCTAATGCAATGGTATCCATGGTTAACAAAAACTTATAAAAAAATTATTTGGAAATATCAAAAAGGTACAGCACATCATGCCATTTTACTCAAAACTCATCGAGGAATTGGTGTTTTAAATCTTTTTTTAGCTATTACTCGTTGGTTATTATGTACTAATAGAAAAGATATAAAAAGTTGTGGTATATGTCATAGTTGTAATTTAATTAAATCAAACAATCATCCTGATTGGTATTTGATTAAAACGAAAAACAAAAATACATTTTTAAGTATTGATACTATTAGAAATCTTATTCAAAAAATTTTTTATACCTCACAACAAGGTGGAGCTAAAGTTATCTGGTTGCCAGAAATTTCATTAATGACTGAATCAGCAATGTGTGCTTTATTAAAAACATTAGAAGAACCACCAAAAAATACTTGGTTTTTTCTTGTCAATTATGATAATTTTTCCATTCCTGCTACTCTGCTAAGCCGTTGTTTACAATACTCTTTATACTCTCCAAAAGAAAAAGATAGTATTCATTGGTTAAAAAGTATAATTTATAAAAACAAAATATTATGTTTAACTGCCTTAAGAATTACTGCAGGATCACCCATTACAGCAAAAAAATTAATTACTGGATCATTGTGGTTAGATAGAAAAACATTCTTTATAAAACTACACTATGCAATAAAAAATTATGATTTATTTTTTTTACTACCATTTTTTAAAAAAACAACAGTTAGTATCATACTTTATATCGACTGGATATGTATATTATTACTAGATGCAATCAAATGGAAATATCGTTTATGCACATCATTAATAAACTTAGATCAACTATCTTTAATAAAACATCTTTCTTCAAATTATCCTGTCATATTTTTACATGAAAGTATTTATTTATGGATGAAATGTAAAAAACAATTACTTAATATAATAGGTATTAATAGTGAATTATTATTAGTAGAAAGATTGTTAACATGGGAAGAGAATATTATATTTTATAATAACAATACATTCTAAAAGAGAAAAATTATGTTTTTAATAGATTCACATTGTCATCTTGATATTATCAGTCATATAAAAGATAAAAATGCAATTAACTTTGTTTTAAATAAAGCTATGAATAATAATGTTAATCTATTTTTAACAATTGCTACTTCAATTGATAATTTCATAAATATTAAAAAAAAAATTAGCAATTATAATAATATTTTATATTCTTGTGGCATTCATCCATTATACCAACATACAATTAATAAAAAAACTTTACAAACATTATATACATTTGCAAAAAAAAAATCTGTTATTGCATTAGGAGAATCTGGACTAGATTATTTTCATCAAATGCATAATAAAGAAAATCAAAAAAAATTATTTCGTCAACATATTCAGATTAGTATTAGTGTCAATAAACCAATAATAGTGCATACAAGAAACGCTATGCAAGATACTTTAACAATCTTACAAGAAGAAAAAGCAGAACAGTGTCAAGGTATTATACATTCGTTTACTGGTGATATAAATGATGCAAAAAAAATATTAGATATGGGATTTTATATTTCTTTTTCTGGAATAATTACTTTTAAAAATACAGATATAATTCAACAGGTATTAAAATATATTCCTTTAAATCGATTGTTAATAGAAACTGATTCACCATATTTATCTCCAGTACCAAAACGAGGTAGAGAAAATCAACCAGCTTATTTAAAATATATTGCTGATTATATTGCAAAATTAAGAAAAATAAATATAGAACATTTTACCAATACCACCAATAAAAATTTTTATAAACTTTTTAAAATTAATAAAAAAAATTTTTAAATTGAAATACAAACCGGAAAATAATATTCATGCCATTTGTATATAAGATATATTATTTAAATATTAAATTTATATAAATAATCAATAATATATATGTAATGACTATATTTACATTAAGGAGTTGCACAAATGTTTAAGAATACATTTTCAAATTTGCAAAAAATTGGTAAATCATTAATGTTACCTGTATCAGTTTTACCAATTGCAGGAATTTTATTAGGTATAGGTTCTGCTAAATTTAATATAATACCTAATATTATATCTCAAATTATGGCTGAAACAGGAGGATCTGTATTTTCTAATATGCCTTTAATTTTTGCAATAGGAGTGGCATTAGGATTTACGAAAAATGATGGAGTATCTGCATTAGCTGCTGTTATTGCTTATGGAATTATGATAAAAACTTTATTAGTAGTTACACCTATTTTTTTACATTTATCTATGATCAATATACCAGAAAAACATATTACTGATACTGGTATATTAGGCGGTATTATAGCTGGATCAATTTCAGCATATATGTTTAATAAATTTTATCGTATTCAATTACCTGATTACTTAGGTTTTTTTGCAGGTAAAAGATTTGTACCAATTATATCAGGTGTTACAGCAATATTAGTAGGAATTATTTTATCACTAATTTGGCCTCCAATGGGACATTGCATTCAAATATTTTCTAAATGGGCAGCCTATCAGAATCCAATTTTTGCTTTTGCTATCTATGGTTTAGTAGAAAGAGCTTTAGTACCTTTTGGATTACATCATATATGGAATGTACCATTTCAAATGCAAATAGGTGAATATATTAATTCAACTGGACAAATATTTCATGGTGACATTGCAAGATATATGGCAGGAGATAATACTGCAGGTAAACTATCAGGAGGATTTATATTTAAAATGTATGGCTTACCTGCTGCAGCAATAGCTATATGGCAAGCATCTAAAATAGAAAATAAAGCAAAAATTGGAGGCATTATGCTTTCAGCTGCATTAACTGCTTTTTTAACTGGTATTACCGAACCTATTGAATTTGCATTTATATTAGTTTCACCTATGCTGTATGTCATTCATGCTATCTTAGCCGGTTTAGCATTTCCTATATGTATTTTATTAAATATGCGAGCAGGTACTAGTTTTTCTCATGGAATAATAGATTTTATAGTACTTAGTGGTAATAGTAATAATATATGGTTATTTCCAATAGTAGGTATTTTATATGGAATAGTATACTATGTTATATTTTATTCATTAATAATTAAATTAAATCTCCAAACTCCTGGAAGAGAAAAAATAAATAATATATTTTTAAATAAAGACGCAGATGAAATGGCTCCATATCTTGTAAAAGCTTTGGGAGGAAAAGATAATATTAAAAATTTAGATGCCTGTATTACACGGCTTCGTGTTACTGTAATAAAAACATCTCAAGTTGATCAAAAAGAACTTAAAAATCTTGGAGCAGCTGGAATCATAATATCTGGATCAGGAGTACAAGTTGTATTTGGTACAAAGTCTGATAATCTTAAAACTGCAATAGATGATTATATATTACATCAATAGATGATTTCAAGGGTAAGGATATTACTTGCCCTTATTCTATCACATTATAAAAATTATCATATATCAAATATTGTTATATTAGAATGTTATAATAAATATTTAAGATATAAAACCATATTAAATCCTATAAAATAAAAAAATATATTTATAATAATAAAAATGATGCAGTGTTAATTCAGTATTTATAAAATCATATGTTATCAATAATCATTGTAATACTATTTTCAATATATACAGTGCAGAATAATATTATCCATAATAAAATTACGGATGTTAATGTAAAAAAATAAGTGTATTTTAAAAGTAAAATTAAAATGCATATATTAAGAGTAATTATTTTAAATAATTTGATTTATTTAACATAAATAATATTTATGAATATTCTCTGATCATTATGTATTAAGGTTAAAAATTATAATCAAATACATTAGAAGTTAAAAATCAGCAGAGAATATTCACTTATAAATATAATTATTAAAATTATTATATTGTTAATCAATATTAAAAATCTAATATAATATCTTTAAAACTTATATACCATACCTGTACTTAAAATATTATCATGTAAAGTATGTGTTTTGGTCTGTTCATCATCTTGTAGTAAATCTAATTTATAATCTATATAAGTATACATTTTTTTATTAAAATTATAATGTCCAGAAAAATTAATCTGTTTATTAAATACAGAAATATTTTGAAACATCGGAGTATCAATATTCTTTATTGATTTACCATAAGATTCAGAATATGATACAGATGAACTAATACCACAATTAAAATCATATTCTCCAAATAACTCTACATCACCGGATCGATAAGCAAAATTTGCATCATTTTTATATGCTGTAATATTATGTCCTTGTCCATAAAATGCTGCCATATACATATTATCATCTTCATATTTCAACCCAACTCCATATGCATGTGCATTGCTACCTTGTCCATCTGATATTTGTAGTATAGTTCTGTTTTCAAATAACCATGATGCTATTGCTGTAATACCATATTTATTATGATATTTTAATGAACTACCCCAACCTTTACCATGACCTGTAATTAATTTATTATTATAGTCTTCTTGATACTGTAACACAGCTGTAACATTTTCAGATAAACCAAAAAGATTATAATTATGATATGTAATCACATTACTAGATCTATCTATTAAAAAAATATCATTTTTTCTAAAAACATCATGAGTTTTGATAAAAGCATGACGATTTGTTAAAGCTTTTGCGTCACACATAACACTATACTTACGACCATAATCTATAGAATTCCAATGACCAAATTTTAATCCAATTAACCCTAAACTAATTTTATCATCATTATTATTGTTATCATTAATATCTGAAAGAAAATCTTTTCCTTTATATTCTAAACGACTATATCCAGTTAATTGATTATTTAATTTAGTTTCTCCTAATAATCCCAATATATACATACCAGTATCTTGAGTAGATTTTTTAATCACTGATTTATCATTATAGGGAATATTATATTTTTGATCTATTCCACCATAAATTCTTAATTTATTACCATTTTTATTGTAAATTTCTACCGCATTAACTACGCTAGTAGCGCAAAATATAGAAATTATTATAAATGAACACAAACGTTTTATCATAGTTATATATTACCTTACTATTTGGTATTTAGTTAAAATTTAATACTATTCATCAGTTATATAAAATAATTATTTTATCTATAACTATTTTATGACAATATGTTATGAATGATTAATATTAAAAATCAGCATGATGAATTGTTCGTGGAAAAGGAATAACATCTCTAATATTTTTAATACCTGTTATATATGAAACAAGGCGTTCTATTCCTAATCCAAAACCAGAATGTGGAACTGTACCATAATGACGTAAATCACGATACCACCAATAATCTTTCTTTTTAAGACCTGACTCTAAAATTCGATCATCTAAAATATGGATTCTTTCTTCTCTTTGTGAACCACCCAAAATTTCTCCTATACCGGGTAATAATATATCCATTGCAGCAACAGTTTTTTTATCGTCATTTAATCTCATATAAAATGCTTTTACATTTTTTGGATAGTTGATAATTATAACTGGTTTTTTAAAATATTTTTCTACAATATATTTCTCATGTTCTGTAAATAAATTAATACCAAAAAAAACATGATTTTTAAAATTTATTTTAGAATGCAATAGAATGTCTATGACTTCTTCATATTCAACCTGAATAAAATTTTGTTCTAGAAAACCTTGCAATCTATTCTCAATATTAACATCAAAATATTTTTTAAAAAAATGAATATCTAATTTGCATTCTTGTAACACTAATGCTATCACATATTTTAACATTTCTTCAGATAATATCTGTATATCTTGTAAACAACAAAAAGCCTGTTCTGCTTCTAACATCCAAAATTCTGATAAATGTCGACTTGTATTAGAATTTTCTGCTCGAAAAACTGGTCCAAGATTATAAACTTTAGATAAAGCACATGCATATGTTTCCAAAGTTAATTGTCCCGAAACTGTTAAAAATGACTCTTTTTTAAAAAAATCTTTTTTGAAATCGACATTACCACATGTTTGTTTAGGAATATTATTGAAGTCTAGTGTAGAGACCTTAAACATTGCTCCAGCACCTTCTGTATTAATATTAGTAATAATAGGTGTACTAATTAAATAATATTCTCTTGCATCAAAAAATTTATGTAATGCTTGAACTAATACATGACGAACCCTAGTCATAGCACCAATAAAATTGGTACGTGATCTTAAATGTTGAACATTTTCTCGTAAATATTCAATAGTATGTTTTTTTGCTGAAATAGGATATGTATTAGGATTTTTAACCCAACCTATTACTTGTAATGATTTAACTAAAATATCATATTTTTGTTTCTTTCCCAATGAGTGTACTAACTGACCACTAATTGATACAGAACAACCACTAGTTAAATATAATATTTCTTCTTTATAATTATATAACATATTATCAGCAATAACTTGTATAGATAATAAACAAGAGCCATCATACACATCAATAAAAGATCTTCCAGATTTCGAATCTCGTTTATTTTTCACCCATCCTTGAATAATAATAATACTATTAATATTAATTTGATGTTGATGTATTTTTTTTATAGATACCACAGACATAAATTATTCCAATGTTAATCATAATATAATTAAATAAAATAAATATTATTTAACTATGTTCTAACAGTTGCATAAATAATAAAATTAAGTAATACACTCCATTTAAGTTTAAAAATTAATTTCTGTAGTTATATTATATTAATTTAGTTATATAAATTAAATAAAAGAATTATATTAAATATACACCAATCTATTAATACATATTAAAAATATTAGTAATTTAAAAGACTTTTAAATACATTTTTAATATATAAAATATGGTATATTACTCCTTCGATCAAATAATAAAAATTTTTAAAAAACTTAAATGTTAAAAAATTATATTAATTGTAAACAAAATTGATATAAATTTCTAGTAATCTTATAATGCTTTTTTAATATTTGCAAAAATCTACTAATATTTTAAAAATCATTTATATGAAAAATAAATTTGATTATTTATATGACTATTAATAATAAAAATAATATTTTATATAAATAATCACGGTCTATGTATTATTATAACACGCAGATGAAATTATCTGTTATCAATGTTTATGTTATTACAAAAGAAAATAAATAATAAAATTTTAAATAATATTATTATTGTTAATATTACTGAATCGCAGATAATTTATAAAATATATTAAAAAAATATTATATTATTATATTGCTTTAAAGTAAAATATTTAAATTTTTTAAAAAAATCGTATGCAATGAAAATATATTTTTACTAAGACATAATAAATATTAACGATATAATATCTATGCACTATATTATAAAAATATAACTATTAAAATTATATATCTAAAAAAAACAGAATAAATGAATATAAATGTAAAACAATATTAGATTGAGTTGCAGGAATAAATAATAATATTTAATAATGTATCACAATATATAAAACAATCATGAAAACTTAAATATTATCAATATATATCTATATTGATTCAGTATCTTATGATATTTCAAAAAAATTAGTGAATCTTTCTTAAGATATAATATAGATAGTGACATTAATACTAATATTACTATATATTATTCATGTATTTCTGTATTTAATTATAATAATGTAATTAGAAAATTACTTGTATAATTAATATACTATCTAATCAATGAAAGGATTAAATATAATAAATAACCTTATTAATAATGTATTTTAAATAAAATAAAAATATTCTCAATAAATTACAATGATTAATTTATCTCTAATAATATTTATACTTCAATGCGACAATATTAAAATATTATATAGTAATCATTCTAATAATAAATTTATATTACTATACTAAAATTATAAAATAACATTCTACATAGACAACAACATTTTTTGCATACATACAATTGAACAACAACCTTGAAATTTTATATTACAAATATCACATTGAATAAATAAATCATGACAAAAATTATATTTGCAGTTTTTATGTGAATCACATTTCATTTTACATTGATGACATAACGATATAATATCATTTGTTACACGTTCTCCCAAACGTGCATCAAAAACAAAATTTTTCCCCTGAAAATATATTGGTAAATTATTTTTTTTTGCATCATGTACATATCCAAGAATACCTCCTTCTATATGATATATGTTTTTAAATCCATTATATTTCATTAAAAAAGTAGCTTTTTCACAACGAATTCCACCTGTACAATACATAACAATAGTTTTATTTTTGTCATATTTTAGTTCACACAATATATATTGTAATTGTTCACGAAAAGTATTAGCTGGAATATTGATTGCTTTTTTAAAATGACCTATCTCATATTCATATTTATTACGCATATCAATAAATATTACATTTTTATCATGTAACATCTTATTAACTTCTTTTGCTTTTATATAAATACCGACATTTTTAGGATTAAAAACTATATTTTCAATACCATCACATAAAAGTTTTTTTTTCACTTTTATTTTTAAGACCCAAAATGATTTTTTCATATCTAAAGATTTATTAATCTTTAAATTATGGCAATTAGGAATGAATTGTTTTAAAACTATTTTTATTAAATTATAATTTTTGAGAGGCACACTAATTTGTGCATTAATTCCTTCTTTCGCTATATATATTCTACCTAATATATTTAACGTATTCAAATGTATATACAAAATATCTCTAACATGTTTAGGATTATTAAAAATAACATATTTATAAAATGAAATAGTTATACGTTCTTCATTATCAATATGCATATTTTTTTTTAATATTTCACGAGCAATACGATTGTGCAAAACCAGCATACAAATCTCCTATAAAATATATACACTGTATTAAATAAAAATTTTTATAATAATATTAACAAAACATCGTTTTTATAAAGATGATATTAATTCTGTTTTCTTTATTAATTCATATTGATGTCTTTGTAAATGTATTAAATCTAGTTTCAATTTACTCACTATATGTTTAGGCGCTAATATAATAAAATTTTTATTTGATATCTGTATTTCTAATTTTTGAATCTGCAATTTCACTTTTTCTATTTCTTGATTTAAAAAATATAGTTCATGTCTTTTATTAATTAAACCTTGTACTACAATAATTATCTCTGTTTTATCAATGAATGTGGAAATAGAAAATTTAGGTCTTTGATTATTAGAGATAATGGTGATACTTGTTATACGAGCTAAACGTTGTATGTAAAAACTATGTTTTTTAAGGATATTTTTTAAAATCTGATTAACATTACATAAAAAAATAGGAATAAAATTATTAGATAATGATTTTATAGAAAGACGTAATTTTCGTATCGCAATAATAATTTTTTGAATCCATAATATAGTTAATTTAACAGATTCATCAACTATATCTTTACTGTATTCAGGAATTTTTTGTAACATAATAGTTTTTTCTTGAATATTTGTTAATATCTTTATACGTTGCCAAATTTCTTCAGTAATAAAAGGAATAATTGGATGTGCTAAACGTAACAGTGACTCTAATGTATTAATTAAAGTGGTTTTTGTTGACATTAAATATAATTTATTATGCTTATTATTAGATGTATGATATATCAGTGCTTTTACAAATTCTATATACCAATCACAAAATTTATTCCATATAAAATCATACAATATATTTGATGCAATATCAAATCGATATGTATCTAAAGCTTTTCGATAAACTTTAATAACACTATTCAATTCTGATGTTATCCATATATCTATTAAAGATAATTTATTATTTGTATTTTTTTGAATTATATCTTGAGGTGTGATATTCATTAATACAAAACGACTAACATTCCATAATTTATTACAAAAATTTCGATATCCCTGTAATCTATTCATATCCCAATGAATATCACGTGTATTTGACGCTAAAGATGTACAAGTAAATCGTAAAGCATCAGTGCCTGTAGGACTAATACCTTTAGGAAAAATTTTTTTTGTACGCGTAATAATTTCTTTTTCTACATTACTTTTTATTAAATGTTTAGTTCTTTTTTTTAATAATTTTTCTAAGCTGATTCCATCTATCATATCTAATGGATCGATTATATTACCTTTAGATTTAGACATTTTTTTACCATGTTCATCTCGAATTAATCCCGTAATATATACTTTTTTAAATGGAACTTGCGGATTACCTTCTAAATCTTTTATAAAATACATGGTTAACATAATCATACGAGCAATCCAAAAAAAAATAATATCAAAACCACTAACCAGTACATTTGTTGAATGAAATAATTTTAAAAATTTAGTTTTTTTTGGCCATCCTAGTGTAGAAAATGTCCATAATGCAGAAGAAAACCAAGTGTCTAAAACATCTTCTTCTTGTACTAATTGTATATTATTTACAATACAATATTTTTTTCTAATTTCTGTTTCATTATGACCAACGTAAATATTATTATAGTTATCATACCAAATAGGAATACGATGACCCCACCATAGTTGACGAGAAATACACCAATCCTGAATATTATTCATCCAAGAAAAATATAAATTATTATATTGTTTAGGAAAAAAAACAATATTTTTATCTTTCACTGTTTTGATAGCCATCTCAGCTAATTTTGATGTTTTTAAATACCATTGTTTGGTTACAATAGGTTCAAGAACTACACCACTCCTATCACCATAAGAAACAACTGCAGTGAATGGTTTTATTTTTTCTAATAATTGTAAACGCGCTATTGAATCAATAACTTTTTTTCTTGCATCACAACGATTTAAAGAATGAAATTCTTTAGGAATATTAATTTGATTAATATTAATTTTTTGATCCTGATAATTATATATTTCAGGATTAGCTATTATTTTTCCATCCAAAGTAAAAATATTAATCATAGGCAAATTATGTTTTAAGCCAATATGATAATCATTAAAATCATGTGCAGGTGTAATTTTTACACATCCTGTTTCTTTTTCTATATTGGCATATTTATCTAAAATAATTGGTATCTGTCGATTAATTAAAGGTATTAATACATGTTTTCCGACTAACTGAGCATACCGTTTATCGTCA